>Ga0182010_10000179_pt1 | contig 36181 bp, 31 predicted proteins | sample 611E1MmetaG_FD_120488 | JGI IMG/M metagenome (GOLD analysis project Ga0182010, IMG submission 120488) | Permafrost microbial communities from Stordalen Mire, Sweden - 611E1M metaG | ecosystem: Environmental > Terrestrial > Soil > Wetlands > Permafrost | place: Sweden: Stordalen | collected... | reverse complement strand
CTTGCGATGCTTCTTGCGATGCTTCTTGCGATACTTCGGCCGATACCATGATCCTCCGATCGCTCGGCGCACTCACTACGGTCCTGCGCCGGGCCGGAAGGACTTCAACGGACCCGAGATGGGCGAGATCGTCCTTCGCTCCACCCTATGCCCCCGTCCGTGCCCCTGCATGACGCCGGGCGCCGGGGCCCAGGATCGCGCGTTCCGCCGACCTCGCTCCCCGGGAGCCACACCCCGGTTCCACCCCGGTACGCTGGGCGCACCGCAGCACCGCTGATCGGCTGGATGAATCGCAGCCGAATGGACGGGCAATGGATGGGAGAGTGACCGTGGCGTTCGACCTTGCCGCCCTTTTGGCAGATCACCAGGGCGAGAGCTTCGAACTGCACACCCGCTTCATGAATCCGCAGCTGGTCAGGGTGTTGACCACGCTGGGGTTCGATCGGAACTACGTGCGCGCCGAAGGCTCGTACCTGATCGACGACCACGGTGACCGGTACCTCGACTTCCTGTCCGGCTTCGGGGTCTTCGCCCTCGGCCGGAGCCACCCGGTGATCAAGGATGCGCTCCACCAGGCGCTGGATGCCGATCTGCCCAATCTCGCCCAATTGGACTGCGCTCTGCTTCCCGGTCTGCTGGCCGAAGCGCTGGTGGGGCGGGCTCCGGCCGGCATCGAGCGGGTCTTCTTCGCCAACTCGGGGGCCGAGACGGTGGAGACGGCCATCAAGTTCGCGCGGTGCGCCACCAAGCGCGATCGGATCCTCTACTGCGACCACGCCTTCCACGGCCTGACCAACGGAGCGCTCTCCCTCAACGGGGGCAAGGAGTTCCGAAAGGGCTTCGGCCCGCTGCTTCCCGACTGCCACCCGGTGCCCTTCGGGGACATCGAGGCTCTCGACCGGGAGCTGAAGCGGGGCGACGTCGCCGCCTTCGTGGTCGAGCCGATCCAGGGCAAGGGGGTCTACCTGGCCTCCGAGTCCTACTGGCGGGCAGTCCAAGCCGCGTGCCGGCGACAGGGCACGCTTCTGGTCATCGACGAGGTGCAGACCGGCATGGGGCGGACCGGGCGCTTCTTCTGCCACCAGCACTGGGGCCTCGAGCCCGACATCATCACCCTGTCCAAGGCCCTGTCCGGCGGGTACGTGCCGGTGGGCGCCGTGCTCACCACTTCCGCCGTCTTCGACGCGGTCTACAGCTCGATGGACCGGGCGGTGGTCCACTCCTCCACCTTCTCCAAGAACCAGCTGGCCATGGTGGCCGGCCTGGCCACGCTGCAGGTCATCGACGACGAGGACATCGTGGCCAGGGCCGCTCGCAACGGGGCCAGGCTCATGGAGGCGCTCCAACCGCTGGTCGACAGGTACGAGCTCCTCCACGAGGTGAGGGGAATGGGCCTCATGATCGGATTGGTCTTCGGCGCCCCGGAGGCGCGTGGCTCGCGTGCCCGGTTCAAGATGATGGAGCTGGCCCGCAAAGGGCTCTTCTCGCAATTGATCGTGGTGCCCCTGTTCCACCGCCACCGGATCCTGACCCAGGTCGCCGCCGACAACGTCAACATCATCAAGCTGCTGCCCCCGTTGATCATCGGCGACGAGGAGATCGGCCACTTCGTCGGTGCCCTCGATGACGTCCTCGGCGACGCGCATCGCAACTCCGGGCTGCTGGTCGAGGTCGGGGCGACGATGGCGCGCAACTCGTTGCGACGCGGTCACCGACGCTCAGCGGCCCACGAGCCCGGCGCTGTCGGCTCGTGACCGAGGGACGCGAGCAGTTCGCCTGGGCCGCGGACGACCGGGTGCTGGTGACCGGCGCTGCCGGGTTCATCGGGTCGGCGGTGGCCCGCGAGCTGTGCGCGCGGGGTGCCCATGTGGTGGCCATGGTCGAACCGGGGGGGGACACCGCCAACCTCGACGGTGTGGACGTCGAGGTGGTCGTGGCCGACCTCCGCGATGCCGCTGCGGTGGACGAGGCGATCGACGGGAGCCGGTCGGTCTTCCACATCGCCGCGCTGTATCGTTTCTGGGCGCCCGATCCGGCCGCCTTCTATGCCGTCAACGTGACAGGGACCAAGCACGTCCTCGACGCGGTTCGCAGGGCCGGTTGCGAGCGGGTGGTCTACACCTCGACCGTGGGCACCCTGGGACTCACCGGTGCCTCCACCGGCGAGCCTGTCGACGAGACCTCCCATGCGCACGTCGACCACCTCTTCGGGTCGTACAAGCAGTCCAAGTACGTCGCCGAGCACGAGGTGCTGCGAGCTGCCGCCGAGGGCATGCCGGTGGTGCTGGTGCAACCGACCACCCCGGTGGGGCCACGCGACCGCGGGCCGACCCCCACCGGAAGGACGGTCCTCGACTTCCTCAACGGCCGGTTCCCCGGATATGTGGACACCACGCTCAACATCGTCGACGTCGAGGACGTCGCCCACGGGCATGTCCTTGCCGCTGAGCAGGGGCAGATCGGGCGCAGCTACATCCTGGGTGGTGAGAACCTCCTGCTGCGCGACGTATTGGCGACGCTGGCCGAGGTGACGGGCCTGCCGGCGCCCACCCGACGATTCCCGAGCAGTCTGGCCCTGGCCGCCGCCCACGTGTCCGATCTGGTCGAGGGCCGGATCCTCGGGAGGGAGCCGTCGGTGCCGTTGGAAGCGGCACGGATGTCGACGACCCACATGTCCTTCGACGACCGGAGGGCCCGGTCCGAACTGGGGTACACCTCGCGCCCAGCCAGGGAGGCGCTCGAGCGGGCGGCCCGGTGGTTCGTCGACGCCGACCGGGTGCGACCCGATCGTGCAGCCCGGATCCGGTGGGGGTCATGAAGCAGCCCGGGGACACCCGATGCGCGTCGTGATCGGGTCGGACCACGCCGGCTTCGTGCTCAAGGGCGCGCTGGCCGGCCACCTCCGCGCCGTCGGCCACCAGGTCGAGGACATCGGGACCTTTTCGACGGAACCGGTCGACTACCCGCCGATCTGCGCAGATGTGGCCCGCCGGGTGGTGCGGGGTGAGGGTGACCTGGGGATCGTCGTCGGCGGGAGCGGGCAGGGGGAGGCGATCGCCGCCAACAAGGTCCATGGGGTCAGGGCCGCCCTCTGCCACGACGAGTACACCTCACGCATGGCCCGACGGCACAACGACGCCAACGTGCTGTCGCTGGGTGCGCGGGTGGTGGCCACCGAGCTGGCACTCGACATCCTCGACGTGTTCCTCTCCACCCCTTTCGACGGTGGGCGGCACGTCGCCCGCATCGAGGAGTTGGCGGAGATCGAGGCCGAGGAGTCGGCCCAGGGCTCCGGCCCCTCGTCGATGCCGACGTGACGACGGCGCTCGCGGCGGGGGGCAGCGGGCACGCCGGCGTCATGCGCTACGTGGCGGATGCGGTAGTGCCCTGCGACGAGGGAGGGCGGGTCCTCCGGCCGGGTACCGTGGAGGTGTCCGGCGGCATCATCACCGCGGTGGGCCCGGTGGACGGCGGTGCACCGGATGCAACGGACGTGCAGGAGGTGCGCGTGCACGGAGCACTGCTGCCCGGTCTGGTCAACGTGCACTGCCATTCGCCGATGACCCTATTCCGCGGATCCGGCGAGAACCTGTCGCTGCACCATTGGCTGAACGACGTGCTGTGGCCGCGTGAGGCCAACCTCACCGAGGAGGACGTGTACTGGGGGATGACCCTGGCGGCCGCCGAGCTGCTGTGCTTCGGGGTCACCACCACCTGCGAGGCCTACTTCTTCGAGGACGCGCTGGCTGACGCCGTGCTCGCCGCCGGCTCGCGCGCGGTGATCACCCCGGGAGTGCTGCGGCTACCCGGCAAGGCCTCACCGGCAGGCACGGCCTCCGGTGAGGACTGGTGGGACACCCGCACCGCGGAGATCGTCGACTTCCACGCTCGGCGCCACGGGGAGGACGACCGCATCGAGGTCGGGTTCGCCCCGCACGCCGCCTACACCGTGCCGGTGCCGGTACTGGCCGACGTCGCCGGGGAGGCCCGTCGGCTCGACGCCCTCTTCCACATCCACCTGGCCGAGACCGAGGAGGAGGGCATCCGCTTCGCCGCCGAGCACGGGGACTCGGTGCCCGCCGTCCTGGCGGAGGCGGGCGTGTTCGGCGGCCGGGTGCTGGCCGCCCACAGCATCTGGCTGTCCGCCGAGGACCTGGCCGTCTACCGCTCCCACGACATAGCCGTCGCCCACTGCCCCCAGAGCAACGCCAAACTGGCGTCGGGGGTGGCGCCCCTGGTCGAGCTCCTGGCCCAGGGCACCCGGGTGGGATTGGGGACCGACGGGCCGGCCTCCAACAACGATCTCGACCTGTGGGAGGAGATGCGGCTGGCCGCCATGCTCGCCCGGATCAGGGAGAGGGACGCCGCCGCCCTCCCCGCTGCGACCGCCCTCGATCTCGCCACCAGGGGGGCAGGCCTCGCACTCGGCCGACCCGATCTCGGTGTGCTAGCGGTGGGAGCCAGGGCCGACATGCTGGCCGTGTCCCTCGACGACCCGGCGTTCGTCCCCCTGCTCGAAGATGCCCAGTTGATCGAGCATCTGGTCTGGTCGGCCTCGAGCCGCCTGGTCACCGACGTCTGGGTGGGAGGGCGTCAGGTGGTCGAGGCCGGGCGGTGCCTCACCGTCGATGTCGACGAGGCCCGCCATCAGGTGGAAGCCCGTGCCCACCGGCTCGAGCGGGCGGACGGCTGAGGGCTCTCGGTGGGACCCGGTGCGGGCCTATGTGGTGGTCGCCGGCCACGGTCCCTCGTCGGCCACGGCCGCTCGCCGGGACATCTCGGGGACGTTGGTCTGGCGGGCGCCCGTCTCGGTCCGGCCGTCGTCCAGGTCGGTGAAGGTGGGCTCTCTCCTCCGGTCGTGGTCACATCTGCTCGGCGTAGCGGGCCACCCCGTCGGCGAAGCGGGCGATCAGGGCACGCATCACGGCCACCAGCAGGCGACCGGTGCCGGGGATCTTGTCGTCGAAGGTGCCCTCCCAGGTGATCAGTGTGCCGGAACCGTCGGCCACCAGGGTGACGTCGGCCCGGTAGTGGCGGACCGGGAACCCCGAGAGGATCGAGTAGGCGAGATGGTGGGGCGGGTCCCAGGCCACGACCTCCTCCCGCGAGCCGACGCCCATCCGGGTGAAGCGTCGCACGGCGCCCACGCCGTCGGGCTCCGGGCTCCCGGTGCGCTCCAGGTCGGTGCGGGTGAGGAACGACCACTCCTTCCATCGCCGGGCCTCACCGAGCAGCGGCCACACCTGGTCGACCGGAGCCGAGGAACGGGCCTGGACCCGGTACGACCGCCGTCCGGTCGGACCCGGGCCAGAGGGGCCGACCGACCCCCTGCTGACCCGTTCGGACGTCATGCCTCGACGTGGGCCTTCAGCGCCTCGAGGGACTGCTGGTAGACGGAGGTCATGAAATCGGCAATCTCGTCGGGGACGGCGTCGACCAGCCAGGTCACGTGGCTGGTCCCCCCGGTCGGTGTCACGGTGATGACCGCTTCGTGGCGCTCGACCGGCGCGCCGTCGATGACCGAATAGGTCAGCACCCGCCCATCGTCGTCCTTGGACACCAGCCGCTCGGTGATGGTCATCCCCATGGTCTCGAGGATCCGGCTCTCACCTTCCACCCGGCAGGTCTCGATGCCGGTCATCCATCCCGCGATGCCGCCGAAGTCGCCGACGACCGCCCACACGTCGTCCGCCGAACGGTCGATGTCGATCTCTGCTGTGCCTGTTCCCATGGTGCTCCCTGTGTTCGCCGGGCTCTGAGGGCCACCGGTGCCTGCGTGCGGCTTCTGGTGCCGACCAGATGGTAGGCGGTACCGGTCCGCTGCTCCACCGGTAGCGTCGCGGGACATGACCGACCCGTCGTCCAGCACCGACGAGGCGCCGGCGCTGTTCGTTGCCGACGGCGACCACTTCGTCCCGACCCACCGCTCCCGGGGGCCGTGGTCACCGACCTCGCTGCACGGGGGCTCCGTCGCCGCCCTCGTCACCCGCGGCATCGAGGAGCACGCTGGAGCGGACGAGCTCCAACTCGTTCGGGTCACGGTGGAGCTCCTCCGCCCGGTGCCGCTGGCCCCGCTCTCGGTGCGGTGCTCGCTGGCGAGGCCTGGCCGGAAGGTGCGGTTGATCGACGCGGTGGTCGAGGCCGGCGGTGTGGAGGTCGCCTGGGCGCGGGCACTGCGCATCCGGAGGAGCCCCGACGAACAGCTCGCGGTGCCCTCGGTTCCCGAGGACGACGCACCGGCACCTCCCGGCTACGGCGTCCTCCTCTCCACCGGGGTCGAGGGCTACCGCGCCCTGCACAACGAGGGCATGGAGCTGCGGTTCGTGAAGGGCCGCTTCGGTGAGCGGGGGCCGGCGACGGCATGGTTCCGGCTTCGGTACCCGGTGGTCCTGGGCGAGGAGCCGTCCCCGTGGCAGCGGGCGGTGGCGGCAGCCGACTTCGGCAACGGGGTCGGAGCGGAGCTCGACTTCGGGTCGAGCCTCTTCATCAACCCCGACCTCACCGTCTCGATCCACCGCCCGCCGGTGGGGGAGTGGGTGTGCCTCTCGTCCCGGACCCGTTTCGGCACTCCGGGCATCGGTGCCACCGAGTCCGAGCTGTGGGACGAGCACGGCCGCATCGGCCGTGCTGTCCAGAACCTGCTGGTCGAGTTGACCACGTGATGCCGCGGGAGATCGGTGCCGACGGTGACCCGTCTGTCGCCGGGCTGCTGGAGGCCCTGGCCGCCGACGATCACCCGGGGCTTCGCTTCGGGGACCAGGTGTGGAGCTGGCGCCAGGTCGTGTCGGCCGGCGCCGTCCGGGCCTCGCTGCTCCGGTCGATGAGCGGCGCCGGGCCGCCCCACGTCGGCGTCCTGCTCGGCAATGTGCCCGAGTACCTCTTCTGGCTGGGAGCGGCGGCCCTGGCCGGCGCCGTCGTGGTGGGCATCAACCCGACCCGGAGGGGTGACGAGCTGGCCGGTGACATCCTCCGCACCGACTGCCGGCTCATCGTGACGGATGCAGAGGGAGCGCAACTGCTCGACGGTCTCTGCTTCGGCGTGGCGGCGGACCGGGTCCTCAGGATCGACGGTGCGGCCTACCTGCACCTGCTGGAACAGCACCAGGGCGCCGACCCGCACGCCATCGTGGCCGACGCAGACCCCGTCCCCGCGGACCTGTTCCTGTTGCTGTTCACCTCGGGGACCACCGGCACGCCGAAGGCGGTCCGCTGCACGCAGGGGCGGCTGGCCTCCATCGGCATGCGCTCCGCGGCGGCGTACGGCTTCGACCGGGACGACGTGGCCTACTGCACCATGCCGTTGTTCCACGGCAATGCGTTGATGGCGCTGTGGGCCCCCTCCCTGGTGGTCGGGGCCACCGTGGCGCTGGCCCGGCGGTTCAGCGCGTCGGGCTTCCTCGGTGACGTCCGTCGGCACGGGGCGACCACGTTCACCTATGTGGGCAAGGCGCTGGCGTACATCCTGGACACACCGCCGTCGGCCCGCGATGCCACCACCACCTTGAGGCGCGGCTTCGGGACCGAGGCCTCGGTGGCCGATCTTGCGGCGTTCGAAGAGCGTTTCGGCTGCGTGCTGACCGAGGGGTACGGCTCCAGCGAGGGGGGAGTGGCCATCACCCGGGGCCCCGACACCCCGGTCGGCTCGCTCGGCCGGCCGATCGGCGACGTGGCCATCGTCGATCCCGGGACGCTGGAGGAGTGCCCGCCCGCCCACCTCGACGATGCCGGACGCCTGGTCGACGCGGACGCCGTCGTCGGTGAGATCGTGAACCGCTCGGGAATCGGCCGGTTCGAGGGGTACTACGGCAACGACGGGGCCACCGCCGAGCGGACCCGGCACGGGTGGTACTGGACCGGCGACCTCGCCTATCGCGACGAGGCCGGCTTCTTCTACTTCGCCGGCCGCCGTGGGGACTGGATGCGGGTGGATTCGGAGAACCTGGCCGCCGGCCCCATCGAGCGGGTGCTGGTGCGCTTCGGAGATGCGGCAGCCGTGGCGGTGTACGCGGTTCCCGACCCGCGCTCGGGGGATCAGGTGATGGCAGCCGTCGAGCTGTTGCCGGGCCGCCGGCTCGACCCCCGGTCCTTCGCGCTCTTCCTGGCCTCACAGCCCGATCTGGGCACCAAGTGGCCGCCGGCGTTCGTTCGCGTCACCGGCGCCCTGCCCCAGACGGCGAGTGGCAAGGTGACCAAGGAGCCGCTCCGCCGGGCGGGATGGTGGCGGGGGGACGAGCCCGTCTTCCGTCGGGTCGGTCCGACCTTCGGCTACCTCCTCCTGGACGAGGACGCCCGCAACGGGCTCCGATCCGAGTTCGGCCGGCACGGCCGTGAAGGACTCATCGATGGGTGACCCCGACGATGGGTGAGTGGTGGGGTCGGCAGGGAGCGCTCCTCGCCCGCCTGTGGGGGCGCATCTGGGAGCGGGTCAAGGCGATGGGCGATCGCATCGACACGCTCCAACAGCGGCACTGGGCCGGCGCAGTGCCGAGTGCGGTGGTCCGCAAGTACTCCGACGATCAGGCGGGCCGCCTGGCCGGCCAGATCTCCCACTCCGCCTTCCTCGCCGTGTTCCCCATGCTGCTGGTGCTCCTCACTCTGGTGGGGATCTTCCTGCACGGCCACCCATCGGTGCAGAACGAGATCATCGACTCGGCGCTCCGGCAGTTTCCCGTGCTCGGCCCCGACCTGCGCCAGAACGTGCATCAGCTGTCCACGGAAAACGTCGTGGCCCTGGTGGTCGGACTGGTGTGGCTGCTGTACGGGAGCATGCGTCTCAGCCGGAGCTCGCAGGTGATGATGGCCGTGGTGTGGGGTGTCGACCGTGACGAGCTCCCCGACTTCTGGCACTGGATCCCGCGTGCCGCCGGGTTCCTGGTCATCCTGGGGGTCGGGTTCCTCGGGGGCGGGGCCCTGGCCGGCCTCGGGGCCTTCGGTCAGCTGGGCAGCTTCTCGGCCTGGATCGGCCTGGCCCTCTCGCTGGTCGTCAACATCGCCATGTACTGGTGCGCCTTCGCCATCCTGGTGCGGTTGCCCGAGGACGCCGGCCGCCTGTGGCCTGGTGCCGTCTTCGGGGGAGTGGGCTGGACACTGCTGCAGTTCGCCGGCGCCCAGCTGGTGAGCCATCAGCTCCGGCACCTGTCCAACCTGTACGGGACGTTCGCCACGGTGCTCGGGCTGATCTGGTGGATCGCCCTCGGCGCCATGGTGACCGTCTATGCCGCCGAGTTCGACGTGGTGCTGGCCCGGCACCTGTGGCCCCGCTCGTTCCGCCGCGCCCGGAACCGTCGGGGCCGCGTCGATGGCCTTCTCGACGGAGGCAGCGATAGCGGCGGCCGGGGAGACCGGACGGCCGGTGACGGGGGCAGCGGCGCAGGGGAGGTCGCCACTCCGACCCCGGCCGCGACCACGACCACGGCCACCCGGGGAGGGATCAGCTAGCGGCCGGACCCGCTCAGCGCTCGGTGGCCGTGGGAACGCCGGCGGGAGCCCTGCCGTCGCCGGACGCCGCCGTGGCAACCGCCGACGCGGGGGCCGTGGACGGGTGGCCCGGGATGATCAGGGCCAGGAACCCGCTGGCCAGGGCGATGACCGAGGCGACGAGGAAGCCGTGCGCGTAGGCGCTGGTCATGGCGGCCCGCTGGAGCTCCGGCGTCACCGCCTCCCCGTGCAGCAGCGAGGTGATACGGGAGGCGGCCACGGTGGACAGGACGGCCAACCCCACCGACGCCCCGATCTGCCTGCTGCTGTTGACCAGGCCCGACGCCAGGCCGGCCTCCTCCCGGCGGACGCCGCCGGTGGCGGACAGGGCGATCGGGGTGAGGGCCAGCCCCATGCCGAAGGTGCTGAGGATCCCCCCGATGCAGACGCCGGGCCAGTAGCCGTCCCCGATCTGGATGAGCGACAACCAGTAGAGGCCGCCGGCGGCGAGGAGGGAGCCGACGATCAGGACGTTGCGTGGGCCGAGTCTCGGGGCGAGGCGGCCGCTGATGGTGGCCCCGATGGCGATGGCCGCGGTCTGCGGCAGGAAGCTGATGCCGGTGAGCACCGGGTCGAAGCCGAGCACCTGCTGGAGGTAGAGCGAGAGGAAGAACCACATGGAGAACATGGAGGCCCCGAAGCAGAACATGACCAGGTCGGCCCCGGTCACCGAGCGGGATCGGAACAGGCGGAGTGGAACCAGGGGATGGTCGGCCAGCTTCGCCTCGATCAGTACGAACGCTCCGAGCAGGAGGGCGGCAACGGACAGGGTCAGGACGGTCGACCTCGACCCCCATGGCACCTCGTCGGTGTGGACGATGCCGTACACGAGGGTCATGAGGCCAGCGGTCACCGTGACGGAGCCGGCCACGTCCAGGCGCCGGCGCGGGCCTCCGGCCCGCGACTCGACCAGGTAGAGGCGGGCGAAGAGGAACAACGCGACGCCGATGGGCACGTTGACGAAGAGGATCCAGCGCCACGAGAGGTACTGGGTGAGGATCCCTCCGAAGAGTGCCCCGGCGGCACCGCCTCCGGCGGCCACGGCGCTCCACATCCCGAGGGCCCGGGCCCGGGCGCGGTGCTCGGTGAAGGTGACCGTGAGGATGGTGAGGGTGGCCGGCGACAGGACGGCGGCGCCGACGCCTTGCAGCGACCGGGCGGCGATGAGGGTCGCCTGGTTGCTGGCGAAGCCACCGAGCAGGCTGGCCCCGGTGAACAGGACCAGCCCCAGCAGGTAGATGCGGCGACGTCCGAACAGGTCGGCCAGGCGGCCACCCAGCAGCAGCAGTCCGCCGAAGGTGAGCGCATAGGCGGTCACCACCCACTGGAGGCTGGCGGCGCTGAACCCGAGGTCCTTCTGGATGGAGGGGAGGGCCACGTTGACGATGGAGACGTCGAGCACCACCATGAACTGGGCCAGGCAGACGATGACCAAGATGATCCTGTCGGTCCTCTGCAGGTGGAGCGTCTCCGCTGCCGACCGGACGATGGCTACCCGGTCCTCACCGTCCCGAGAGGTCGTCCCCCCTCCGACCGGCGACGGGGCGCGCCGGTCGTCCGAATGAGAATCCATGAAGCGCAGCGTAGGGGCCGGCGGGCCTGGCCGATTCGGGCGGCGCACGCGCCGCCGGTGGTCAGTGCGACAGCCAGGCGTCCGGATCGGTGGTCAGCTTCTGCACCGACTTGGGGAGTTGCCCCGAGACGATGTCGGCGATGGTCACCTGCTCGAGTACCGAGCGCAGGCTGGCCCGCACCGCCACCCAGACGTCCTGGAGGTGCTCGGCCGCCCCCTCGTAGCTGGTCACCTCCGGGCGCAGTCCGCGTACCTCGGCCAGAGGTCCGTCGAGGGGCCGGATGACGTCGGCCACCGAGATGTCGGAGGCCGGGCGCGACAGACGGTAGCCACCGTCGGCACCACGCTGGCTCAGCAAGAGGCCGGCACGCCGCATGTCGTTGAGGATGCTCTCGAGGAACTTGGCCGGGAGCGACTGCGACTGCGCCAACGACTCGGCCGTCACCGGGCCCCCGTCGGCGTCGGCCAGGGTGCAGAGGGCTCGCACGGCATAGTCGACCTTGGCGGAGATGTACACGGAGGGATTCTGCCAGAGGATGTGGCCCCCTGCGGGCCGACCGGGCGATGGGGCTGCCGAGCGCCCGTTGCCGCCTACTCGGCGGCGATGGCTGCGAGCACGTCGAGCCTGGCCGCCCTCCGGGCCGGCCAGGACGCGGCACCCAGCCCGAGCAGTGCTGCGAGGACGAGGAAGACGACCAGGCTGGTGAAGGGGACGACGATGTCGGTGATGCCCTGTTGCTTCAGTGACGCGGCAAAGGCGACGCCGAGCCCGGTTCCGATGGCGACGCCGATGAGGGCGCCGAACACCGACAGGATGACCGCCTCGGACCGGATCATCGATCGCACCTGGCGCCGCCTCATGCCGACGGCCCGCAGCAGGCCGATCTCGTGGGTGCGCTCGAAGACCGACAGCATGAGGGTGTTGACGATCCCGATGAGCGCCACGAGGACGGCGAGCGCGAGGAGCACGTAGACCAGGCCGAGCAACTGATTGACCTGGGCCTGCTGTGTCTTCTTGAACTCGGCCTGGGTCTGGACCTTCACGCTCGGATAGCTGCTCAGCCCTGCTTTGACCGCGGCCTCACCCGACGGGCTCGCTCCTTGCGACGACCGGATGAGGACGGCGACCGGGAGGGGCTGGTCGAAGTGCGACAGGAAGACCTGGTCGCCGACCAGGTAGCTGCCGAGCAGGGCATTGGGCTTGAAGATCCCCCCGATGCGGAGGGTCCCGTCCCCGGTCCGAGCGAACTTCACCGGCACGACCGTTCCCACCGTCAGGTGCTTGGAGGTGGCGGTGGTGGTGTCGACCAGCAGGTCTCCCGCCGCCAGTGCGCCCGTGCCCGTGCCCGAGTCCATCCGCAAGGTGACCGTCTCCGACAAGCGGTAGGGAGAGACGCCGGCCAGGTTGGTGACCGACCCGCGGAACTCGAACTGGCCGTTGTAGACGCTCGAGACCGCGGTCACGCCCGGGACGCGGCCCGCCGCGGCTGCGACCGACTGGCTGAACCCGGCCGCTCCGGTCGCGCCGTTGGTCACGATGTAGTCCGCGCTCACCGCGTCGTCCACGCTGGCCGTCGCCGACCTGGAGAGCGAGGCACCGAACACGGCGATGGTCGACACCAGGGCGAGGCCGACCATGAGGGCGGCGGAGGTCTGGGCGGTGCGCCGAGGGCTTCGCATCGAGTTCTCCCGCCCGAGCCTCCCCGAGATGCCGAGGACGCGTGCGAGAGGCCGGCCGAGGGCACTCGCCACCGGACGGGCCACCAAGGGGGCCAGCATGCCGGCACCGAGGAAGATGCCGACCGCACCGACGCCCACGAGCTGGATGGCCGGTCTGGTCAAGCCGAAGGCGAGGAGCACGACGCCCAGCACGGCGAGCGCGCTGCCGACGACGATCCGCCGGGTGGACGACCGGTCCTCTGTGGCCTGGGTCTCGGCGATGGCGGCGATGGGCGCGATGCGCACGGCCCGCCGTGCCGGGCTGACGGCGGACACCACCGTGACCCCGATCCCGACGACGAGGGCGGCGACCACGGTGTGGGCCTGGAAGACGAGCGGCCCGTAGGGGATGGTGAGCCCGAAGGCATCGAGGAGCGCTTTCAGTCCGAGGGCGGCGAGCACGCCGAGCCCGAGGCCGACGAGTGATGCCACCAGCCCGACGATCGCGGCCTCGCCCAACACGGAGCGGAACACCTGGCGCCGGCTGGCCCCCAGGATCCGCAACAGGGCGAGCTCACGGGTCCGTTGGCCGACGATGATCGAGAAGGTGTTGAAGATGGTGAACCCGCCGACGAACAGGGAGATGAAGGCGAACACGAGCAGAGCGGTCGAGAAGAACGACAGGGCCTGGTTGATCGAGCCGGACTGCTCGTTGGCGACCGTCTGGCCGGTGACCACCTCGACCCCGGGCGGGAGGACCCGGGCGATGGCGCGTTGGAGCTGGTTCTGGTCCACCCCCGGTGCGGCCAGGACGTCGATGGCGTCGTAGAGGCCGACGCGGTTGAACAGCTGCTGAGCGGTGGGGAGGTCGAACGCGGCGATCGTCGCCCCGGCGAGGTCGTTGGCGGTGCCGAACTGAGCGATGCCGGAGACGGTGAAGGTCTGCGGCGGCCCGGCCAGAAGGATGCGGACCTGGTCACCCACGGCGAAGTGGTACTTGTCGGCCGTCCCGGCGTCGACGACGACCTGGTGGGGGGTGGTGGGCGCCTTCCCCTGGCGCAGGTGCAGCGACGACAGTTGCGGATTCGGCTCGAAGGACACCCCGATGGTCGGTGCGCCGCCGGTGGTGACGGCCTTGCCGTTCGGAGCGACGAACTGCGCGTAGCCCGACACGTTGCCGTCGGCGTACTGGACACCCGGCACCGAGCGGACCCGGGCGGCGATCGACTCGGGTATCGGGTTCCGGACGGCAGTGCCGGCGGAGCCGGTGAAGGCCGCCTTGCCCCTCACCTCGAAGTTCACGTTCTGATAGACGTTGTCGAACAGCGTGGTGAACGTGCTGTGCAGGGTGTCGGTGAGCACGAGCGTGCCGGACACGAACATCACGCCGAGCACGATGGCCAGGGCCGTCAGCGCCAGGCGCAGTTTGTGGGCCAGCAGACCCTTGACGGTCGCCTTCCACATCTCAGTTCCCGAGCACCTTCATCTGCTCGAGAACGGCCTCGGCGGTCGGCGCAGCCAGGTCGCCGACGACGTTGCCGTCGGCGAGGAAGATCACCCGATCGGCCTGGGACGCCCCGCGCGGGTCGTGGGTCACCATGGCGATGGTCTGGCCGAACTCGGTCACCGAGCGGCGCAGGAAGGCGAGCAGTTCGGCCGAGGAATTGGAGTCGAGGTTGCCGGTGGGCTCGTCGGCGAAGATGAGGTCGGGCCGTCCGATCAGCGCCCGGGCGCAGGCCACGCGTTGCTGCTGGCCCCCGGACAGCTCGCTCGGACGGTGCGCCAGCCGGTCGCCGATGGCCAGCTGCTCGACGAGGTAGTCGAACCAGCCCGGGTCGACCTGACGCCCGGCCAGGTCGGCCGGGAGCAGGATGTTCTCCCGGGCGGTCAAGGTCGGCACCAGATTGAACGACTGGAACACGAAGCCGATCCGGTCCCGCCGGAGCCTGGTCAGCCCGGAATCATCGAGGGTGCTGATCTCCTGGTCGCCGACGAAGACCTGACCGGAGGTGGGGGTGTCGAGGCCTGCCATGCAGTGCATGAGGGTCGACTTGCCCGAGCCCGACGGTCCCATGACGGCCGTGAAGTGACCCCGCTCGAAGGCGATGTCGACGCCGTCCAGGGCGCGGACGACCGTGTCGCCCGTGCCGTAGGTCTTGACGAGCCCGACGGCACGGGCCGCCGGCCCGGAGGGTGAAGCCGTCGCGTCCGGTGATGCCTCGCCGGTGAGCGTCATCCCTCGCAGCCTCCCGTTACCGGGCACGGCCTGGGCGCCGCACCGTGTCGACCTCGCGTCTGGCCCTCGAACAGGCCAGCTGCCCCCTGGTCCGGCCCCGACCGAACTCTACTGTGGGCCCTGTCCTGATGGAGTGGCGGCGGGACGTGGTGGGCACGCCCGCCCGACCGGGCGCCGTCGCTGCCGGCACTCGTGGTGCCGGGGTCAGCAGGTCATGCGTCGAGGAGGCCGTAGCGGCGACGTACCGAGGTGTCCACCCGGGTGAAGACCACGTCCACCATGATGCCGATGAACACGATGACGATCATCATCGCCACCACCACGGGGAAGTCGTTCTGCGTCAGTGCGTTGACCGTGCGGCCACCCAGGCTGAGCGGGTTCACCAGGATGAGGAACTCACCGGCCATCAGCGCGTGCCAGGCGAAGGCCCAACCCTGCTTCAGACCTCCGAGCACGCTGGGAAAGGCCGCCGGCAGCACGACGTGGCGTTCCAGGGAGAGCCCCCTGGCCCCGAGGATCCGCCCGGCCCGGAGCAGCACCGGGGGGACCTGGTCGATGCCGCTGATGAAGCCGTTGGCCACCGCGGGTGCGGCGCCCAGCACCATCATCAGGACGATCGCCTTGGCGTTCTGGCCGAAGACCATGAAGGCGAGCGGATACCAGAGCACCGACGGCATGGTCTGCATGCCGGTGATCAGCGACCCGATGCCGGCGCGCAGGACGGCAACCCGGGCCACCGCCGTCCCGACGATGCCCCCGACGATGATCACCAGGGCGTAGCCGACGACGGCCTGCTGGGCGGTGGCCCAGCAGGCCTGCCAGAAGAGGGATGTCCCCAGAAGCTCCCACAGTTGACGGGCCACGGCAGACGGTGTCTGCAGGATGTACGGCCTCCAGTGGGCCCATACGGCGATCTGCCAGACCAGCAGGATGATCCCGAAGGCGATGAGCTTGGGCCAGGTTGCCCGCCACAGGCGCCGCGAGAGGCGATCCCTCGCCCGGTGGCCGGCCTCGTCGAGGGCGTCGAGACCGGCCAGCGCCTGGTCCAGCGACGGCGCGGCGGGGCCGGCCGAGGCCCGCTCCGGCACCGAGCCGGCGTGCGACCCGCCATCGGGCCGTGCTCCGGCCATGGGTGCAGGCACGTCGTGCTCGTCTGCGGTCATCGGCGGTTCAACGGGCATGGCGGCCCACCTCCGATCGCAGCTGGTCGGTGACCATTGCCGCCAGACCGGCGATCTCGGCGGAGTCGATCCGTCGGGGACGGTCCAGCCCGACGGGGAAGCTGGCCGCCACCCGGCCCGGTCGGCTGGTGAGCAGGACGATCCGGTCGCCGAGCCGAGCCGCCTCGCGCACGTTGTGGGTGACGAAGAGCACGGTGAACCCCCGGTCCATCCACAGCGACTCGAGCTCGTCGTGGAGCAGGTCACGGGTGATGGCGTCGAGCGCTCCGAAGGGCTCGTCCATCAGCAGCAGCCCCGCGTCCTGGGCCAGAGCTCGGGCCAGCGCGGCCCGTTGGCGCATGCCCCCGGACAGCTCATGGGGACGCTTCGACCCGAAGCCACCGAGGTGGACCCGATCGAGCAGGTCGTCGGCGACCGCCCGGCGTTCGGTCTTCCCGACGCTGCGCAGCCGGAGGGGAAGCTCCACATTGGCCGCAACCGTCAGCCAGGGGAAGAGGGCCGAGTCCTGGAACAGCATGGCGGAGGCCGTGCCGCCGGACTGGCGGACCGGGGCCTTGGCCGTGGGCGCCCCGCTGCCGTCGGCCGCGGCGCTGGAGACCTCCACGGTCCCCACGCTCGGCCGGTCGAGGCCGGCGACCAGGTTGAGCAGGGTGGTCTTCCCGCATCCCGAGGCGCCGACCAGACAGACGAACTCACCGGGGGCCACGTCGAGGGAGATGTCCTGGAGGGCCACCACCCCGGAGGTCGCGTCCCCGTGCCGCTTCGACACGCCGGACAGCCGGACCGATGGCGCCGGCCCGGCTGGCCACGTGGTTGGAGCCGGGGTGACCGCGGTCATGCGCCGTTCAGCTTGGCTTTGCCCTCACCGATCAACACCTCGTTGATCGGCCCCAGGTCGAAGATCCCGGCGATGTCGGATGTTGGGAACCCGGCCGCCTTGGCGTGGACCAGGTCGGCGAGGATGGACGAGGCGATGGGATCGTTGGTGAAGGTCATGTTCGACCACGCCGTGGCCACCTCGCCGGCCTTGAGCGGCTTGCCGGTCAGCGTGGCCAACTCGGTGTTGGCGTCGGCCTGGGCCTGGGTGGGCGAGGCGTTGAGGAAGGCGGTGGTGGCGAGCTGGCCCTTGAGGAGGTCGGTGACAACCGCAGGATGGGCGGTCAGGAAGTTGGTGCTGACCACCAGGAGCGTGGTGGAGAACAGACCGTTGGGCCACTGGGTCTTCTCGTTCACCAGCACGTGGCCGCCGCCTTCGGCGACCATCCGCGTCGCCCACGGCTCGGGGACCCAGGCGCCGGCGATGGAGCCGGCTTCGAAGGAGGTCAGCGTGGTGGCATTGTCCTCGGGGAGGATGTCGACCTCACCGCTGCCCCCGTTCGGCCCGGGGAAGGTCAGCCCCTGCTTGGCGAGCCAGGTGCGCAGTGCCACGTCCTGGGTGTTCCCGAGCTGCGGGGTGGCGATGGTCTTGCCCTTGAGTTGGGACGCGGTGGTGATCGATGGTGAGACCACCAGGGCGGCACCGCCGGAGGTGGCCCCCGAGATGATCCTGATCGACCTCTGGCCCTGGGTGTAGGCGTTGATGGCCGAGTTCGGGCCCATGTAGGCGGCGTCCAGCGATCCGGCGAGCAGGGCCGTCACCTCCGCCGGACCGGCGTTGTAGGTGGAGGTCTGCAGCGTGACGTTGCCCGGGAGGTTCTTGGCGAAGATGCCCTGCTGCAGGCCGACCAGGGGCGCGGCGTGGGTCAGGTTCGTCAGGTAGCCCAGACGCAGGGTCACCGGGGCGTTGGACGTAGTCGACGTGCCGCCGCTGCCCGCGGTGGTGGCGGAGCTCCCCGAGCCCGAGCTGCAGGCGGTTGCGGTCAGGGCGATGCCTACCACGGCGGCGACCAGCGCCAATCGGCGCGCTCGAAGTGGGCGTCGGGACAGGGCGTGCACGGGAATCCTCCAGGATGGCGTGGGCGGGGCTGGTCCAGCGTCGGTTCCGAATTGCCCACCCTGCCGTTGGCTCACAGAAATTCGGCGGATCAGTGTCTATCGGATTCGCCCAGATGAGCGAGATCCATGAGTCACCTTTCCCTGTATACCTACAAATAAACTAGGAAAAGGACGTTCTTAACCTAGCAGCAAAGGAGTGACAGGTTCCAGCGGGCAATCGAACACGGCGGATGGCGAACCGACCGTGGACAGTGCGTCGTCCAAGTGGCACCCTCCGTTCGTTCTCCGGCCGGGCAGCTCCGATCACCGCCCGGCACGCCCTCCCGAGCGGGCGCCGGGGGCGGTTACCCCCCGAGGCGTTCGAGGAGGCGCCGCCGGTGCACCGGCCATTCGCCGGGCAGCATGGAGAAGACAGCGGTGTCCCGGACGGTCCCGTCCGATGCGGGCCGCTCGGCTCGGATCACCCCGTCCTGCGAACAGCCCAGGCGCTCGATGGCCGCCAGCGAGCGCGCGTTGCGGGCGTCGGTCTGGAGCCGGACGGCGCGCACGTCCCACTGTTCGAAGGCGTGGTTCATCATCAACAGCTTGGCCTCGGTGTTGATCGGCGTCCGCTGGACGGACGGTTCCAGCCAGGTGTACCCGATGCTGGCGATGTCGGGCCGACCGTGCCGCTGCAGGGCGTCCGATCCCGGGTAGAGCGACGACCAGTCCCAGGGGGTCAGCTCGTAGTAGCGGGTGGAGCCCACGACGCGCCCGGCGTCGACCGACCAGGTGACGAAAGGGAACTGGTCACCGGACTCCCGCCTGTCCAGGGCCGCCTCCACGTAGGCGGTCATGCTCGGTCGGTCCCACGGGACCGGGGTGAACCCGAACGCCGAGCGGTCCGCGGTGGCTGCGGCTAGCAGCCCGTCGATGTGGCCGAGATCCATGGGCAGCAGACGGACGTGGCGCCCCTCGAGGGAGAAGAGGTCGGGCATGTCCCTATTCTCCTCGATCACGTCCGGTGACGTACGGTGGAGGTGAGTGCGCCGGCTGCCCGGCTACTTGAGGAGGCGGGACAGCCGGCGGTCGGCGAGGGCCTTGCCCCCAGTCTGGCAGGTGGGGCAGTACTGCAGCGATCTGGTGGCGAAGGACACCTGCCGGATGGTGTCGCCGCACACCGGGCAGGGTTGGCCGGTTCGACCGTGCACCTGCAGGCCCTGCTTCTTGTCGCCCTTCAGCTCGGAGGGTTCGAGACCCACCGAGCGCTGCACGGCCTCGCCGAGCACGTCTCGCAGTGCGTCGTGCAGGCGGGCCACCTCGGCCGGGTCCAGCTTGTCGGCACGCTTGTAGGGCGAGAGCCGGGCGCGGTGCAGGGCCTCGTCCGAGTAGGCGTTTCCCACGCCGGCGATGAGCGACTGAGTGGTCAGGGCAGTCTTGAGGGTCGCCGAGGTGTCACCCACGAGCGCGGACAGTCGGTCGGTGGTGAAGTCGGATCCCAACGGATCGACGCCCAGCGCGGCAAGGGGTACCACCTCCTCCGGTGAGCCCACCACCCAGAGGGCCAGGCGCTTCTCGGTGCCCATCTCGGTGACATCGAATCCCGAGTCGTCGTCCAGCCCCACCCGCAGGGCGAGCGGGCTCCGGCTCGGCCGGGCGGTGCCGGCGGGCACCTCGTCGTACCACCGGACCCATCCGCCCCGGGCGAGGTGGAGGACCAGCCACAGGTCACCGCACCCGACGCAGACGAACTTTCCCCGGCGTCGGACGTCGACGACGGTGCGCCCGACCAGATCGCGGAGCTCCGGCGCCACTGTCCTCAGCGCCGCGAACGAGGCCAGCTCGCACCGGTCGATGCGCCGGCCGACCATGCGGCGCGACAGCGCGGAGGTGAGGGCCTCCACCTCGGGTAGTTCGGGCACGGGTCAATTGTGGACCCTGGGCGCCCGTAGTATCTGGTCCGCACCTGTGCCGGGGTCGGAATGATCCGGTTGCGTCGGGTCCGCCCGTGCGGGATCGTCCCCACCGGGCCCGGCAACACCTCCGACCCGTCCCACCCGACTCGAGAGGAGGTACCCGTTGTTCCGCCCGGTTCCCGCCGACGCCGATTTCACCGCCCTCGAAACCGAGGAGCTGGCTCGGTGGAGTGAGCACCGCGTCTTCGAGCGCTCCGTCGAGCTCCGGGCCGGAGCGGAGCCCTGGGTCTTCTACGAGGGCCCGCCGACGGCCAATGGCAGGCCCGGGCTTCACCACGTGTGGGCCCGGGTCTACAAGGACCTGTTTTGCCGGTACCGGACGATGCGGGGATACGCAGTCCCGCGGAAGGCCGGATGGGACACCCACGGCCTTCCCGTGGAGGTCGAGGTCGAGAAGCAGCTGGGCATCACCGCCAAGCGGCAGATCGAAGAGGAGGTGGGCATCGCCGAGTTCACCCGGCTCTGCCGCGCCTCGGTCCGCAACTACGTGGACGAGTGGAAGAGCCTGACCGAGCGCATCGGGTACTGGATCGACATCGATGCCGCCTACTGGACGTTCTCGCCGGAGTACGTCGAGTCGGTGTGGTGGAACCTGAAGAGCCTGTGGGAGCAGGGCCTGCTCTACGAGGACATCAAGGTCGTTCCCTACTGCCCCCGCTGTGGCACCGCCCTGAGCAGCCACGAGCTGGGCCAGCCCGACGTCTACCGCGAGGTGGAGGACGAATCTGCCTATGTGCTGTTCCCTCTGCGGGACGAGGGGGATGCCGCCGGGCGGCTGCGCGCCACCGTCGGGCGGAGCTCGCTCGACGGGCTGGCCCTGGTGGTGTGGACCACCACCCCGTGGACCCTGCTGTCCAACACCGGTGCCGCGGTGGGTCCCGACCTCGAGTACGCCATCGTCGATGACGCCATCGTGGCGGTCGACCTGGTGGCGCAGGTCTTCGGCGAGGGTGCGGTCGTCGAGCGGACCGTGCCCGGGCGCGACCTGGTGGGCCTCCGCTACGAGCGGCCGTTCGACGACCTGACCCCGGCGCCGGGTCCGGCCGGCCGGGACGACGGCTGGCGGGTGGTCGGCGGAACGTTCGTCGAGGCCGACGAGGGGACCGGCATCGTCCACCTCGCTCCCGCCTTCGGCGAGGTCGACCGGCAGGTCGGGCGCGAGGCCGGGCTCCCCACGCTGAACCCGGTGGGGCCCGACGGGCGGTTCACCGACGCGGTGGCGTGGCTGGCCGGCCAGTCGGTGCGGGACACCAGCAGCACCGTCAGCGATCGCCTCGAGGCGGCCGGGCGCCTGCTCCGCCGCCACCCCTACGTCCACCCGTACCCGCACTGCTGGAGGTGCGGCACGGCCCTCATCTACTGGGGCAAGCCCAGCTGGTACATCCGGACCTCCGATCGTAAGGCCGACCTGGTGGCCCAGAACCAGACCATCGGATGGCACCCCGAGCACATCCGTGACGGGCGAATGGGGGAGTGGCTGTCGAACAACGTCGACTGGGCGCTCTCGCGCGACCGGTTCTGGGGCACGCCGCTTCCCGTCTGGCGGTGCGAGGAGGGCCACACCCTTTGCGTGGGCTCACTGGCGGAGCTCTCCGAACTGGCCGGACGAGACGTCTCGGACGTGGACCCCCATCGGCCGGCCATCGACGAGGTGACGTTCCCGTGCCCGGAATGCTCAGCTGCCGGGGCGGACGGGGACGACCGTGCTGCCGGGGCGGCCGACGCTCCGCTCATGCGCAGGGTGGAGCCGGTCATCGACGCCTGGTTCGACTCGGGCTCGATGCCGTCGGCCCAGTGGGGCTACCCGTTGGCCGAAGGCTCGGCGGAGCAGTTCGTCTATCCGGCCGACTTCATCTGCGAGGCCATCGACCAGACACGCGGCTGGTTCTACTCGCTGCTGGCGGTCAACACCCTGGTGCGGGAGACCACGCCGTACCGCAACGTGCTGTGCCTGGGGCACATCGTCGATGCCGACGGTCGCAAGATGTCCAAGAGCATCGGGAACGTGATCGACCCCTGGGAGATCCTCTCCACGCGGGGAGCGGACCCGCTGCGCTGGTGGATGTTCTCCCAGGGCTCGCCGTGGACGCCGACCCGGGTGAGCTTCGAAGTCATCGACGCGGCCATGAGGGACGCGCTGCTGACGCTGTGGAACACCTGGTCGTTCTTCACCACCTACGCCTCGCTCAACGGCTTCGACCCGTCCGACCCCGCCGTTCCCGCGGCCGAGGACCGGTCCGTGCTCGACCGGTGGATGCGTTCCCGCCTGTACGCCACGGTGGCTGCCGCCACCGTGGCTCTCGACGGCTACGAGCCCTTCCCGGCCGCCACCGCCATCGCCGGGCTCATCGACGACGTCTCGAATTGGTACGTGCGCCGCAGCCGGCGCCGGTTCTGGCGCACCGATCCCGACGCCGACCCGACCGACTCGCTGGGGGCTCAGGCCACCCTCCATGAAGTGCTGGTCACGTTGGCGCGCCTGCTGGCTCCGATGTGCCCGTTCGTGGCCGACCGGATGTGGCGCGACCTGACCGGTGCCGCCGAGGACGACTCGGTCCACCTGGCCGACTGGCCCCTCGGCCAGAGCGAGGCGCTGGACCCTGCGCTGGACGAGGGGATGGCGCTGGCCAGGCGCCTCTCGTCCCTCGGCCGGGCCGCCCGCTCCGAGGCCGGGGTCAAGGTCCGCCAGCCGTTGCCCCGCGCCCTGGTCTACCTCCCGCCCGGCAGCCCGACCCCGCCCCCGGGCGTGGTGGAGGACGAGCTCAACGTGGACGTGGTGGAGGCCACCGGCGAGCTCGGCGACGTGCTGGCCTATGAGCTGGTCCCCAACTTCAAGCTGCTCGGTCCCCGGCTCGGCGGGCGGGTCCAGCAGCTGCGGGCGGCCATGGGCTCGGTGGACGGGGTGACCGCTGCAGCCGACCTGGCCGCCGGACGGCCGGTGGTGGTCGAGCTCGAGGACGGCCCCGTCGAGCTCGGTGGCGAGGAGATCGAACTGCGGGTGCGCGCCCAGGCCGGGTTCGCCGTGTCGCGGGACGGTGCCGAGGTGGTGGCGCTCGACCTGGCCCTCGACGACGACCTGCGCCGGCGCGGCCTCGCCCGTGAGGTGATCCGGCACGTGCAGGACCTCCGCAAGGCCACCGGCCTCGAGGTGTCGGACTGGATCCAACTCCACCTGGTCGGCCTCGACGACCTGGCCCCCCTCTTCGACCTCATCGGCCGTGAGGTCCTGGCCCGGTCCATCGTGACCACGCCGCCCGAAGGTGCCGACGAGGGCACCCTCCTCCGACTGGACGACGGCGACTCCGTCCGGGAGGCGAGGATCTGGGTGGTCAAGGCGTGAGCCAGGCGGGCGGGGGTGGCCGCGAGCAGTACGTGCTCGCCGTCGACCTCGGCACCGGGGGGCCGAAGGTGGCCGTGGTGTCGACGACCGGTCGCGTCGTGGCCCACGCCACGGAGCCGGTCGCCCTGTACCTCCTCGACGGTGGCGGTGCGGAGCAGGACCCGGACGAGTGGTGGTCGGCCATCTGTGCCGCCGCCCGTCGGGCACTGTCCGAGGCGGCGCTACCCGGCGAGGACCTGATCGGGATGGGCTGCACCTCGCAGTGGTCCGGGACGGTGGCGGTCGGTGCCGACGGCGCGCCGCTCATGCGGTCGATCATCTGGATGGACTCACGTGGCAACAAGGCCATCCGCAAGGTGGTCGGCGGTCCGGTCAACGTCATCGGGTACGACCCGCGCAAGATCCTCCGGTGGGTGCAGGTGACCGGGGGGGCGCCCGGCCTGTCGGGCAAGGACCCGGTGGCCCACATCCTGTTCATCCGGGACGAGTTCCCCGACGTCTACCGGGACACGGCTACGTTCCTCGAGCCGGTCGACTACCTCAACCTCAGGCTGACCGGGCGCACCAGCGCCTCGTTCGACTCCATCGCCGCCCACTGGGTCACCGACAACCGGTCCATCGACCGGGTGGCCTACGACGAGCGACTGCTGGAGATCACCGGCCTGGAGCGATCCAAGCTGCCCGACCTGGTTCCACCCGGCTCCATCGTGGGTGCCCTCACCGCCGGGGCCGCGGCCGATCTGGGCATGCCGGCCGGGGTGCCGGTGGCGGTCGGCTCCGGGGACGTCCACTCCGCCGTGTTCGGTTCGGGGGCGGTGGCGGACTTCGCCGCCCACCTCTACATCGGCACGTCGTCGTGGATCTCCGGCCACGTACCGTTCAAGAAGACAGCCGTGATGAGCAACGTGGCCTCCATCCCGGCCTCGCTGGCCGGCAGGTACCTGATCGTCGACGAGCACGAGACGGCGGGCGCCTGCCTCACGTTCCTGCGTGACAACCTCGGGTTCGCCGACGACTTCGCCGCCATGAACGCCATGGTCGACAGCGTCGAGCCGGGCAGTGGGCGGGTGCTGTTCACCCCGTGGCTCAACGGGGAGCGCTCGCCGGTGGACGACCACACCATTCGGGGTGGGTTCCACAACCTGTCGCTCTCCACGACGCGGCCCGAGATGGTCCGGGCGGTCTACGAGGGGGTGGCCTTCAACTCACGGTGGCTGCTCGGGGCGGTGGAGCGGTTTGCCGGCCGAAGGCTCGACTCCCTGGCCTTCATCGGCGGCGGGGCCAACTCCGAGCAGTGGTGCCAGATCCACGCCGATGTCCTGGACCGCGAGATCCGCCAGGTGGCCGACCCGGTCCTGGCCAATGTGCGGGGTGCGGCACTCATCACGCTGCTGGCTCTGCACAGGGTGACCGTCGAGCAGATCCCCGACATGGTCGAGGTACGACGGACGTTCGTCCCCGACGCCAAGAACGCTCCCGAGTACGACCTGTTGTTCGATGAGTTCGTGGCGCTGTACAAGCACACCAAGGGCATCTTCAAACGGTTGAACCGGTTCTGAGACCGTCACTCCGCCCTGGTCTTCGTGCATCATGATGCAGGGCGATGATGTTATGATGTTCAAGTGAGAACGACCGTCAATATCGACGATCACCTTCTGGCGGAGGCAAAGGTGGTGGCATCTCGCGGGCACCGCACGCTTGGCGACGTGATCGACGACGCCCTTCGTTTCATGCTGTCCGAGCGCTCGGGCCCGACGGCGGAGGCGGGGCGGGTCGTGTTGCCGACCGACGGCGGCACCGGCTTGCAACCTGGTGTCGACCTCGAGGACAAGGAGTCCCTCGCCGAACTCCTCGGGGACAACTCCCCGTTCGATGTTGCTCCCTGACGTCAACGTCCTCCTGTACGCCCGTCGGGAGGAGAGCGAGCACCATCCTGAGTATCGGCAGTGGCTCGAGGAGCGCCTCGGGGGCCCTGAACCGGTCGGGGTCAGCGAACTTGTCCTGAGCGGGTTCCTCCGCATTGTCACCAATCACCGGATCTACAAGATCCCCACTCCGATGGATGCGGCGATCGAATTCTGTGAGGTCGTCCTCGCAGCGCCTGCGGCAGTGCCGATCCGCCCCGGACCGAGACATTGGCCCCTCTTCGTCGATCTCTGCCGCCGGGCAGGCGCCAAGGGCAATCTGGTGCCGGACGCGTACTTGGCTGGCCTCGCTCTCGAGCATGGGGCCACGTTGGTCACCGCGGATCGCGGATTCCACAGGTATCCAGGTGTTCGCGTCCGTCATGCCCTGGGAGGGTGAGTTCCCTCGGCCGGCATGCCGGTTTGCCTCTCGGGGTGACTGCCCGGTGCGGTGGCTGACCTAGCTCAACCGGTCCAGATAGGCCTCCACCATGGCTTCGACCGCAGCGAAGTCGGCGTTGACCTCTCGGGTGGACCTCGAGCCGAACCGGCCCCCGGCCTCACTGGCGACGAAGCCGAGGATGGCCGTGCTGATGACGCGCTCGGTGCGGGCCACGGCAGGTCCGGCCACCCCGCCTTCGCGCAGGGCGGCGCACACGGCGTCCCGCACGTGGAGTGCTCCGGCCGTGGTCGCAGGCCTCTGCAGGAGGAGCAGGAAGACGGCGGGATGGCGTTGCGCCGTGCCTCGGAGGGCCCCGGCCATCCACGCCAGGCGTTCGCGCCACTCCATCGTCGCGGGCGGGAGGGGCACGTCGGTGAGCAGAAGTTCGACCAGCCCGTCGAGCAGGTCCGCCTTGTTGGCCACATGGCGGTAGAGGGCCATCGGCGTCACGCCGAGCATGTCGGCCACACTCTGCATGGTGACTGCGGCAAGCCCGTTCTCGTCGGCGAGGAGGAGGCCGGCTTCGAGCACCGACTGGCGGTCGATCTGTAGTGGGCGTCCCACCGCATCAGTATTCCACTCTTGCGAATCGTTTGTATATGAGGTATGTATTATGCATAGGTATACGAAGTAGAGTTATTTTTGGAAAACAGACCGACGGGACCCGGTCCGGCGTCGGAACGTCGGGGCATCCGGTGCGGGAGGGGAGATGGCAACGACGATGCGCGTACTGCTGACCGACGGATCAGGACTGACCTCGAAGCAGGTCGCCCACCGCCTCGGGACCGTGGGCCACCGGGTGGAGGTGTTGGCCCCGAACGGACTGTGCCTGAGTCGGTTCAGCCGGTATGTGCGCAAGGTGCACCCCGTGCCGGCCTACGGGCCCGACCCGTTCGCGTGGCTGGAGGCCGCCCTGTCCGTCTGGGCGGTCGGCCACTTCGACGTCCTGTTCCCGACGCAAGAGCAGGTGGCGGTCCTCTCGTTCGGTCACGACCGGCTGATCGACGCCGGAGTCACCACCATCGTCCCGGAATTCGACGCCCTGGCCGCGGTGCAGGACAAGGTCTCGGCCCACCGGACGCTCGCCGGGCTCGATCTGCCCCAGCCCCATGCATCCGTGGTCACCGACGCCCGTGAGCTCGCAGCCCACGGGGACCTCCCGGCCTTCGTGAAGCTGCCGATCGGCACCGCCACGTCCGGTGTCCAACTGGTCCGGACCCGCAGCGAGGCTGCCGCCGTCGCATCGGCGCTGGCTGCCGACGGCGTCTTCGACGGGGGAGCGGTCCTGGTGCAACAACCGGTGAGCGGCCCGCTGGTCATGGTCCAGAGCGTCTTCGACCACGGGGAACTGGTCGCGTTCCACGCGTGTGAGCGCCTCGCCGAGGGCACCAACGGCGGGGCCAGCCACAAGCAGGGCCTGAGCCTGCCGGCGACCCGGCACCACCTCGAGGCGCTGGGCGCATCCCTCGGCTGGCACGGTGGGCTGTCCGTCGACGTCATCGTGGGTGCCGACGGGCCCCTCATCATCGATGTCAATCCCCGGCTGGTGGAGCCGGCAAATGCCGCAGCCTCCGGGGTCGACCTGGTCGGCACCATGATGGAGATCGCCCGGGGCGGACAGGTCCGGGTCGCACCCGAGGGCCGGTCCGGCGTGCGCACGCACCAGCTGCTCCTGGCCGTGCTGGGTGCGGCGGAGCGCGGCGGGCGCAGCGACGTGCTCGGCGAGCTGGTCTCGTCCCTGCGCCATACCGGCGGCTACCGGGACAGCACCGAGGAGCTCTCGCCGTTGTGGCACGACGCGTTGGCCGCCGTCCCGGTGGCTGCGGCCACGCTGGCCACGCTGGCCCGTCCGGCAGCCTCCGCCTGGTTCACCAGCGGCAGCGTCTCGAACTACGCCCTCACGCCGGGGGGGTGGCGGAAGATCCTGGACGCGGCGTCGCTCCGGCCGGAGCCCGATTGGCCGCGCTGACCACTGCCGCCAGCGAGGCGTCCAGGATGCTCGAGTCCATCCCCACACCCCACCAGGTGGAGCCGTCGGGTCCCTCGGCCTCCACGTAGGCCACAGCCGAGGCCCCGCTGCCCGCGGTCAGGGCGTGCTCGCTGTAGTCCTTGACCTCGAAGTCGACGCCGAGATCGGTGCGCAGCGCCCCGACCAGCGCGTCGATGGGCCCGTTGCCTTCGCCCATCACCGTGTGGGGCCTGCCGTCGACCAGCAGCTGTGCGGTGACCGTGGTGCGCCGCCCTCCGGTGGCGACCTCGCTGCCGATCAGCCGGACGCCGGCGTCCTCGGGGAGGTAGGTCCGCGAGAAGACGTCCCACATCTCGCCGGCATGGATGACCGTCCCACTGTCCTCGGTGACCGCCTGGACCTGCTTGGAGAACTCGATCTGGAGCCGGCGGGGGAGGTCGAGCCCGTGCTCGGTGTCCATCACGTAGGCGACGCCGCCCTTGCCCGACTGGCTGTTCACCTGGATGATGGCCTCGTAGGTGCGGCCGGTATGGCTCGGGTCGATGGGCAGGTAGGGGACCTCCCAGTGGTCGTAGTCATCGCCGATGGCCTCGAACCCCTTCTTGATGGCGTCCTGGTGCGAGCCGGAAAAGGCGGTGTAGACCAGGTCGCCGGCGTACGGGTGGCGGGGATGGACCGGCATCCGGGTGGCGTACTCCGCCACCCGGCGCACCTTGTCGATGTTGGAGAAGTCGAGGGCCGGGTCGATGCCCTGGGAGAAGAGGTTCATGGCCAGGGTGACCACGTCCACGTTGCCGGTGCGCTCCCCGTTGCCGAACAACGTCCCCTCCACCCGGTCGGCACCGGCAAGCACTCCCAGTTCGGCGGCGGCCACCGCGGTCCCGCGGTCGTTGTGGGGATGGAGGCTCAGGATGATCGAGTCACGGTGGGCGATGGTCCGCCCGAACCACTCGATGACGTCGGCGTAGACGTTGGGTCCGTACATCTCGACGGTGTTGGGCAGATTGATGATGATCGGGCGTTCGGGAGTGGGCTCGAGTACGGCCATGACCGCCTCGCAGATCTCCACGGCGAAGTCCGGCTCTGTGCCGGTGAAGCTCTCGGGTGAGTACTCGTAGCGGACATCGGTCCCGGGAAGCGTGGACTCGAACTTCTTGCACAGGCGGGCGGCATTGACGGCGATGTCGACGATGCCGGCACGGTCGAGCCCGAACACCACCCGTCGTTGCAGTTCCGAGGTGGAGTTGTAGAAGTGCACGATGGCCCGCGGTGCTCCGGTCAGCGACTCGAAGGTGCGTTCGATCAACTCCTCGCGGCATTGGACCAGCGCCTGGATGGTCACATCGTCGGGGATCAGCCCTTCCTCGATGATCTGGCGTTGGAAGTCGTAGTCGGTGTGCGAGGCAGACGGGAACCCGACCTCGATCTCCTTGAATCCGATGTCCACCAGGGTCCGGAACAGCTTCAGCTTGCGCCCGGGGTCCATCGGATCGACCAGCGCCTGATTGCCGTCACGCAGGTCCACGCTGGCCCAGCGGGGGGCGCGGGTGAACTGCCGGTCCGGCCAGGTGCGGTCGGAAAGGGTGAGGGGTACGTAGGGGCGGTAGAGGTGGAAGGGCATCGGTGACACGTCGCAGGGCATGGCCGGCCGGCGGTGGCCGCCCGGGTCGGTGGCGTCCTCCGGTCCGATCGTGTTCGGTTCGATGCTCACTGGGGATGCTCCCTTGGCTTCGGTGATGGTTCGGTTTCCGGTCGGTTCGGTCGATGCCCTGCTGGCCGGCGGTCGGCGCCCTCGGGTTCCGGCCAACAAAAAACCCCCTGGCCGATGCGGCTCAGGAGGTTGCGGGCGAACGCGATGTGGCGCTCGCCGTCAGGTAAGAAGGAGTTCCGAGGTCGACACTGCGTACATGATGGGTCCATGGTGCCAGGGACCGGCCCGGCGCGTCAAGGCACGGGCAGTCCCGGGCGTCGGGCGCCCGGCCGGCGTCGGGCGGCAGCGGGCGGCAGCGGTGCAGCTGCGGTCGGCAGCGGTGCAGCTGCGGTGCAGCTGCGGTCGGGCCGGAGGACTAGATCCGCTCGAAGTTGCGGGCCAGCTCCCAGTCGGTGACCACCGTGTTGGCCTTGGACCACTCCTGGCGGGCGGCGTTGAGTAGGTGGTGGTGGACGTCGGGCCCGAAGGCCTCGACGGCCACCTCGCTCGTGCTCAGGGTGTCGATGGCCTCGGCGAGGGTGGCGGGGATGCGCGGCACCTCGGGAGCCTTGTAGGCGTTGCCGGTGAACGCCGGCTCGAGTTCGAGCTCGTGGTCGATGCCCCACAGGCCGCCGGCGATGGCTGCGGCCAGCGCGATGTACGGGTTGACATCGGCCCCGGGGATGCGCATCTCCACCCTCCGGCCTGCGCCGGCCCCGATGGTCCGGAATCCGCAGGTGCGGTTGTCCTCGCCCCACACCACCGCGGTCGGCGCCCACGAGTCGGGGACGTAGCGTCGATACGAGTTCACGTAGGGAGCGAAGCACCACGCCAACTGTTGCGCCGCATGGAGCTGGCCGGCCACCCATTGCTGCCCGGTGCGGGACAGGCCCGAGGGGGAGTCCTCCCCGTCGGCCGCGGCCATCAGGGGGGCGTCGGTGGCCGCATCCCACAGGCTGGAGTGGATGTGGCACGACGACCCGGCGGTATCCATCGACCACTTGGCCATGAACGTGGCTGCCCGGCCGTACTCCGAGGCGATCTCCTTCACCCCGTTCTTGAACACCAGATGCCGGTCGGCGACCTCCAGGGCACCTCCGTAGGTGATGTTGATCTCGTGTTGGCCGATGCCCGCCTCACCCTTGGAGAACTCGATGGGGATGCCGGCCTCCACCATCTGGTTGCGGATCCTCCCGATGATGTACTCCTCGCGCGACGTCTGGAGCAGTTGGTAGTCCTCGATGGTGCTGGCGTGGGGCACCAGTCCCTGCCAGTGCTTCTCGGCGGCCTCGGCGAACGAGTCGAGGAAGAGGTAGAACTCGAGCTCGGTGGCGCACTTGACCTGCAAGCCCCGCTCGGCGGCCCGCTCGAGCTGGCGGCGCAGGATCCGGCGCGGCGACACCTCGACCGGCTCGCCGTCCGAGGTCAGGAGGTCGCAGAGCACAAGGACGCTGCCCGGTAGCCACGGCAGGGGACGGACCGTGTGAGGGTCGATCACGGCGTTGAGATCGCCGTAGCCGGTGTCCCAGTTGGCGAACACGAAGCCGGGCAGCGGGTCCATGTCCACGTCGCAGGCCAGCAGGTAGTCGCAGACCTCGATGCCGTGATGCAGGACGTGGTCGAGGAAGAACGCCCCGGTGACCCGTTTCCCCACCGGCCGCCCCTGGAGATCGGGGAAGGCCACGACAACGGTGTGGACGTCGCCCGCCTGGATCTGATGAGGGAGGGTTTCGAGGGTCAGCATGCCAGCACTTTTGTCCATCGGCGGGGAATCGTCCAGCTATTGCCCCCTGGCCGGCGCCTCACTCCGGTGTGACATAGGCCGCGGTGATCCCTCCGTCGACGACCAGTGCCGACCCGGTGACGAACGACGCATCGTCCGAGGCGAGGAAGAGCGCCGCCTTGGCGATCTCCTCGGGACGCCCGAACCGACCGATGGGGATGTGCACCAGGCGGCGCTGGCGGCGGGCCGGATCGGCCAGCAGCTCGGCCAGCAGCGGGGTCTCGATCGGCCCGGGGCAGATCGAGTTGGCCCTGATCCCCTTGCGGGCGTACTCGACGGCCAGCTCGCGGGTCATGGCCAGTACGCCACCCTTGGATGCCGTGTAGGCGATCTGTGCCGTGGCCGCCCCCATCAGGGCCACGAAGGAGGCGACGTTCACGATGGAGCCGCCGCCCGAGTCCAGCATGGCGGGCACCGCCGCCCGGCAGCCCAACCACACCCCCTTGAGATTGACGTCCATCACCTTCTGCCACGTGGCCGGGGGAGTGTCGAGGACGCCACCGTCGTCGTCGGGGAAGATCCCGGCGTTGTTGAACAGCACGTGCAGCCCGCCGTAGGTGTCCACCGCCGCCCGCACCATGGCCTCGACCTGTTCCTCATCGGAGACGTCCGTGGTCACTGCGGTGGCCGAGCCCCCGGCCGCCGTGATCTCGGCCACGGCCGATGCCGCCTGGTCGGCCACCACGTCGGCCACCACCACCTTGGCCCCTTCGGCCGCGAAGAGCGCCGCTGCCACTCGGCCGATGCCGCTGCCGGCGCCGGTGATCACCGCTACCTTGCCGTCGAGGCGTGCCATTGAAGCCTCCATTCCGTGTGCTGTCGGTTCCGGCCTGAGGCGATCGGCCCGGTCCGGGGGGAACGTTCGAATCGCAGCCTGGCGAACCTTATCGGGGCACCGCGGCGACGATGGGATACTGCGACCATGACGCGGACCGGCCCCCGCCCCCTGATCGGTCTGTCCATGTACCGCCAGGTGACCAAGTGGTGGTCCTGGGACCGCGACGCCGCCCTGGTGCCTGGCGCCTACCTCGATCTGGTGGCGGCCGCCGGCGGCCGACCGGTGCTGGTCCCACCGGGGAGCGATGCCGTCGATGCCGCCACCGGGGGGTCCTCGCAGCCTGCGGGCGAAGGGTCCCTGGCCGAGCTCGACGGGTTGCTCTCGGTCCTCGACGGCCTGGTCCTCATCGGCGGGGGCGACCTCGACGCCAGGTGGTACGGGCAGGACCCCGACCCCCGGAACGGGGGCACCAACTTCCAGCGCGACGAGCTCGAGCTCGGGCTGCTGTCGGGGGCACTGGAGAGGGACCTTCCGGTGTTGGCCATCTGCAGGGGCGTCCAGCTGCTCAACGTCCACCTCGGCGGTGATCTGGTGCAGCAGCTGCCCGACCTCGTCGGATCGACCAATCACCAGCCGCGGCCCGGAGCGTTCGGCCCGGTGTCTGTCACCACCGAGGAGGGCAGCAGGGTGAAGCGACTCCTCGGAGCGCGGGTGAACGTCCTTTGCAGCCACCATCAGGCGATCGGCGAGCTGGGTCGCGAACTGGTGGTGACCGCCAGAAGCAAGGATGGGGTGATCGAGGCCGTCGAGCTGCCGAACCACCGGTTCGTCGTCGGCGTGCAGTGGCATCCCGAGGAGTCCGGCGACGGTCGGCTGTTCGATGCCGTGGTCGACGCGGCGCGCATCCAGTAGCAGCAACCACCAGACACCGAGGAGCAGTCATGAGCAACGTCACCGCCGTGGTCAACCCGGCGACCGAGGCCGCCATCGCCGAGATCCCCATCCAGGGGGTCGAGGAGGCCGACGAGGCGGTGGCCCGTTCACTCGAGGCCGGCCCGGCATGGAGGGCGATCGCGCCCGCCGACCGGGCGCGCCTGCTGCGCCGGTTCGCAGCCCAGGTGGAGGATCACGGCGAGGAGTTGGCACAGCTCGAGACGGCCAACGTGGGCAAGCCGATCGGCGAGAGCCGCGACGAGGTGGGCATGGTTGCCGAGGTCTTCTACTTCTACGCAGGAGCGGTGGACAAGCACCGGGGCGCGACCGTGCCGGTGGCCGGAGGGGTCGACATGACCTTCCACGAACCGCTGGGCGTGGTGGCGGCCATCGTGCCGTGGAACTTCCCGATCGCCATCACCTCCTGGAAGGTGGGCCCGGCCCTTGCGACGGGGAACACCATCATCGTGAAGCCGGCGGAGATCACGCCCCTCACCGCACTCCGCCTGGCCGAGCTGGCCCTCGTTGCCGGCATCCCCGAGGGTGTGCTCCAGGTGGTGTCGGGCAAGGGCTCGGTCATCGGGACCCGCCTCATCGAGCATCCCGGCGTGGCCAAGGTGGCCTTCACCGGTTCCACCGAGGTCGGACGCGAGGTGATGTCGCGGGCCTCGGGCACCATCAAGCGGGTCACCCTCGAACTGGGCGGCAAGTCGGCCTCGGTCGTCTTCGCCGACGCGGACCTGGAGCGGGCCGCCGCCGCCACGCCCGGTGGCGTCTTCGCCAACGCCGGCCAGGACTGCTGCGCCCGGAGCCGGGCCCTGGTGCAGCGCCCGGTGTTCGAGCGCTACCTCGAGCTGCTGGCCGATGCCGTTGACGCGTGGACGGTGGGTGACCCGACCGACCCGGCCATCAAGATGGGACCGCTGGTGTCGCGTGCCCAGCGCGAGGTGGTCTCGGGCTATCTGGCCGAGGGGATGGGCGAGCCCGGCGGAGGACCGGTCCCGACCCGGACCAGGGGAGCGGTGCCCGACGGCCCGGGCTTCTGGTTCCCGCCCACCGTGGTCGCCCCGGCCGGCGTCGACTGGCGCATGGCCCGAGAGGAGATCTTCGGGCCCGTGGTTGCCGTCATGCCCTTCGACGACGAGGAGGAGGCCGTCCGGCTGGCCAACGACACCCCCTACGGGCTGTCGGGCACCATCTGGACCAGGGACAGCGCCCGGTCACTGCGCATGGCCCGGGCCGTGCGGGCCGGCAACCTGTCGGTCAACTCCAACAGCTCGGTGCGGGTCCAGACCAGCTTCGGGGGCATGAAGCAGTCCGGGTTCGGCCGCGAGCTCGGTCTCGAGGCCCTGGCTTCGTACAGCGACGTGAAGAACGTCTTCGTGTCCACCGACGGCTGAGGGAGGGCCCGTGGTGAGCACCCACGCCGGCCGGGTCGCCGTCGTCACCGGGGCCAGCAGAGGCCTCGGTGCGGGATTGGCCGAGACGTTCGCGCGCAACGGGATGCTGCTCGGCCTGTGTGCCCGCACGCGGCCGGATGCGCGCGACGGGAGGACCGCGCTGACGGCCTCGGTGGACGTCACCCACGCCGACGCCGTCGATGCCTTCGCCCGGGCGGTCGTCGAACACTTCGGCAGGGTCGACCTGTGGGTGAACAACGCCGGCGTGCTTGCGCCCATCGGCCCGCTAGCCGATGCCGACCCCGTCGCCCTGCGCCGTCACCTCGACGTGAACGTGCTGGGCGTGGTGCACGGGACGGCCGCATTCGTCCGCCACCTTCGTCAGCGCCCGGGGGAGGGGGCCCTGGTCAACATCTCCTCGGGGGCGGCGACGACGCCCTATGAGGGGTGGGCGGCCTACTGCGCCTCGAAGGCGGCCGTCGACATGATCACCGAGGTGGTGGCCCGGGAGGAGCGCTCAGCCGGGCTGCGTGCCTTTGCCCTGGCGCCCGGCGTGGTGGACACCGACATGCAGGACCTCATCCGCTCCACCCCGGAGGAGTCGTTCCCGGCAGTGCGGCGTTTTCGGCGCCTGCACCACGAGGGAGCCTTCAACTCGGCCGACTGGGTGGCCCGGTTCATCCTCGAGCGATGCCTGGGGGAGGTGGGTGTGGTCCGCCCCGGGGACGACTCCGACACCGTGCGCCTCCGGGTGCCCGACCAGCCGGAGCGACCTCAGAAGGAGAAGCCCCCGCCACTGGAGCCGCCCGAGTCCGAGCCGTAGCCACTCGACCCCGATCCCGAGCCGTAGGCTCCGGACCCGGAGCCGCCCGAGCCGTAGCCTCCGGACCCGGAGCCGCCCGAGCCGTAGCCTCCGGACCCGTAGCCGCCCGAGCTGTAGCCACCCGAACCCGAACCCGAACCCGAGTTCGACCCCGATCCCGAGCTCGAACCCGACGTGCCCAGGCTGCTCTGGCTCCCGTCCCCGCCGGAGCGGAGGCCCGAGATCAGTGACTCCAGTTCCGAGGAGGGGATGGCGAACCCGATGTTCTGCGCAGAGGTCCCGTCACTGGTGGTGCCGGCCGCAGCCGTATTCATGCCGATGACCTCTCCGGACGAGTTGAGGAGTGCTCCGCCGGAATTGCCTGGGTTGATGGCAGCATCGGTCTGGATCATGTTGTTCAGCGTCTCACTGCCGCTGCCGCTGCCGCTGCTGTCGCCGGCGGTGACCTGACGCCCGAGAGCGGACACGATGCCCGAGGTGACCGAGGCATTGTCGCCGAGTGCCAGCGCATTGCCGATGGCCACCACCTCATCGCCGACCTGCACCTTGCTCGAGTTCCCGAATGTCACCACGGGCAGGTCGCTGACGCTCTGGATCTGCAGCAGGGCCACGTCCTTGTCGGGGTCGGCGCCGATCACGGTTGCGGGGAGCTGCTTGGTCGAGTTGTCGAGGGCGACCGTGACGCTGGCGGCGCCGTCGATGACGTGATTGTTGGTCAGCACTTCGCCGGTCGAGGTGATGATCATCCCGGTTCCCTCGTCGCCCGATCCTCCCCCGTCGTCGGCGGTGATCGACACGATGGCCGGTGACACGCTCTTGACGATCTGGCTGATCGAGGCAGACCCGGACGTGTTGGCCGCCACCCGGATGGGAGGAGCCGCGGCCGCGGACACCGACGTCGCGTCGTGGCGGGCCAGACCGGACAGACCGGCACCGGCGACGCCGCCGACCAGGACCGCGAGGGCAACGACGGCCACCACTCCACGTCGTGCTCTGGCCGGCCGCCGCTGTGGTTCCGGCTTGGGCCACGGGCCGGGTCCGCCGGCCATCGGATCGAAGGGAGGCCACCCGCCGGCCGGTGGCTGCCCGCTACCGGCCGGTGG
>Ga0182010_10000177_pt1 | contig 36504 bp, 19 predicted proteins | sample 611E1MmetaG_FD_120488 | JGI IMG/M metagenome (GOLD analysis project Ga0182010, IMG submission 120488) | Permafrost microbial communities from Stordalen Mire, Sweden - 611E1M metaG | ecosystem: Environmental > Terrestrial > Soil > Wetlands > Permafrost | place: Sweden: Stordalen | collected... | reverse complement strand
TCGATGGCCCAGTCGTGGGGCAGCTGGACCTGGCGCCAACTCGCGTCGCTGTAGTCCATACTGGCCGGACCATAGCCCGCGCCAGCCTTTGCGAGGCCTTGGCCAATGCCCCAATCGTTGCCGAGATGAAATTTCCAGCCAAAATCCATCAGCAGACGCTCACGTGGGATGGGGGCGGAGGCTGAAGAATTCGCGGGACTGGCGATAGCGCAGACCGGAATTGCGAGGAGGGTAACCACAAGAATGCGTTGGAGATGTTTCATCGCTTGAATCAAGGCAGCCTACTCCACAAGGCTGGTTTCCCCAAGAATCTGCGCTGTCGCTTTTCTCTCGCGGTAGGCTCAACCGACGAACCGCGTTTCCTCTCAGACGAACCGTAGTCCGGTGGACACAGGCCGCGAGCCCACAGGGCCGACCTCCAAACGTCGCGAGAATGCGGCACCAGCCGCCAGACCTGCCCCCCTCAGATCGGTGCCGCAGACGGCCGCCTCATCCAGGACTTGCCTCCGTCGCGTAGGCCAGCTCGTGTCAGGACGCTCCGGTCTCCCTACCGCGCCAATGCCGTGATCGCGACCATGTACCAGGCGGCATGGGGCAACCACTGCTCGACCCAGCGCCAGTCTCCGCACGGGGTGCCGCTGGTCCACTGGATGCCGCTGCCGTCCGCGGCCTGGCCGGTAATGCCATTGGAAATCCCGCCGACTAGGGTGCCGGCCTGTGGTTTGGAGGCGCAATACGGCGGTGGGTTCTTTGCGCCCAACCCATTCACGAAGCAGACGTCATAGGGATTGTTGCCGAGGATCCAGTCGAGTTGGTAGCCCGCGAAGCGAAGCAAATCGAGGTACTGTGCGCCACTCGCCGAAATGGCATCGGCGCCGAGTAGCGCCGCGGCCGCCAGAGATCCGAGGCGCGCATTCTCGCCTTGCCACCAGTATCCCGATTCGTTGTCGTGGGGGATGAAGAATCCCGTCGTCGATGCACTCGTGTGTTGCCTAGCATAGCCAAACGGATTCGTCACCGCGGAGGTCACCTGAAGTAGGTAATCGAGGTGCTTTTGCACGGCTTGTTTGATGGTGCTCTTGCGCGATCCATCGGTTTCAATCTGCAGGTAGCGCGCCAGAGCCACGGTGGGAAGTCCCGCATCCGAGGCGTGCCAGAAGGGACGCGAGGCGCCGTCGGCAATGAAGTAGCCTTCTGGACCCAAACGGCCCACCAGTGAACTGGCGCGCGCCCAGGCTGCGTCGAGGTAGGCGGCATTCCCGGTGGTCGCGTAGAGCTCGCTGGCAGCAAGCAGCCCGGTGTAGTCGTCGATGACGTTCTCCTTGCCGTCATCCGCGTAGAGTTTGCCGTTTGTGTTCAGGTAGGCAAAGGCCTTCTCGGCGCCAGCGAGGTACTGTGCGCTGGTGAAAGCACCGTCGACCTTCCATTTGGCCGCCCGGGCCAGCGCCGCGATACTCATCCCGCCGCCTTCACGCAGGGCCGATTGGTAGTCGGCGGTTTCGGCTCCGTACTCGCCCACGAAGGCGCAGATTACTCGTTGACCGACATCGCCCGACCAGTGATCGAAGACGTTGGTGTAGAAATAGCCGACTGGATCGAGCACGCGCAAGAGGTAGTCGGCGCCCCACAGCGCCTCGGCCTGTACGGCCGCGGCATTACCCGCGGCCGCCAAGAGTGGGCCAGCCTGGTCGTAGACCCAGGCCAACGCCCAGGCCACCAGCGGAATCTGCTGAGGGTTCATGAAGTTCGTGTAGCTCAGGTGGGTCAGGTACTTCGAGATGTCCCCCGATGCGTCGTACCAGCCACCGCGCACGTCCGCACGCGCGTCGCTGCCAAAGAAGGGAACGCTGGCGTCCGCGGCCCACACATCCGGGTCATCGGCGCGGGATGCCGTGAAGTAGCCGAGAACACTTGGAAGCGTCTGGGCGAATAGTCGATCGTCGCTGATCTCGAACCTAGCTGACGCCGAACTCCCCACCTGCAGCCGATATGTACCCGGGCGCGTGAGCTCAGAAAAATCCACGGAGTAGAACGACTTGCTGCTGCCCCAGGCGTCGAAGCTTTGCGCGGCGAGATCGCCACACCACACCGCAACACCGTCGCTGCCAACCACAAGGAACCGGGTCAGCGTGGCCGGTCCTTCGATCACGACGTGCTTGGGACCGAGGGTGTCGAATCCCAATTGATTGAGGTGGAATACGGATGCTACGGCTGCGTTGGCCCCGCCCGCGGACAGCTCGAACCAATCGAGGTTGACGATACCAGCCGTGGATCCGGCGGCGACCAGATAGAGCGTGTGGGTGCCGTTGGCCGCGCTCAAGGTCACGGTTGCGTCGGCCCAGGTGCTCCACGCACCCGTCGAGACAGGCGTCCACGTTCCGATGAGCTGGCCGGTGGCACTGTCGAGTCGAACCTCGACTTGCCCTCCATCCACACCCTTGGCGTAGTGGATCTGCATGGTATCGATGCCATCCATATCCACATCGGCGTAGAAAAGGAAATCACCACCCTCAATATATCCGACGTCCGAGTCCCCATTTTCGAGCTGCGTGCCCTGCTGTCCGCCCGTCGTGCCTTGGCAGTTTCCTTTGGCAGCGCCAAAGGCACATTCCGCCTCGATGTGCTGGGGTGCGACGGCAAGCCCCGGCGCTTCGCAAGTCATCACTTTGTTCAGTGCCAGCGTGGGCCTGTCAGGACCGCTGCTCGTGCCGGCGCTCCCGCCCGTGGTGCCGGAGTCTCCGCTCGTGCCGCCGCTCCCGCCCGCGGCGCTGGGGTCTCCGCTCGCGCCGCCGCTACCGCCCCTTGCATGAGCGTCTGCACCATTGGCGTCTGCGCCATTCCCCCCTGAGCCGACGAGCGCATTTCCGCCCGGGGTGGAGCCGTCAGCCAGGCCCGTTCCAGCTTGTCCTGTCACAGCCCCGCCGGAACCAACGCTGCCCCCAAGCTGTTCAGATGAAGGAGCGGGCTCGCGCCGGCAGCCGAACAGAGCGAGTCCCACGGCAAGAGCGACGGACGTGCCAGCGCAACGAACGGGATGATGCATGGGGGTTACTTCGTGCAGAGGGGTACACCAAGGAGCCGACACGGGCTGCGTACTTTGTGTAAACGCCCAAGGTGTCCCAGATATGAAAGGGGAAAAATGCGATGGGGCAGATGAAGCCACCCTTACCGCAGATGTTCGTACGCCCGCAGCTGAAAACCCACTGACCGCGGTGCTTGACGCAAAAAGCTCTGTCACACTGGTTCCAATAGGTATCGTGAAACAGTGCATAATACTGCATCAACTCGCCCAGCAGTCCGGGGATGAACTATGCCTCAGGATGGTTGTGGTGCATCTAGACCAAGTTTCCCGCTTCCGCGGCGGCGACAGCGTTCCTCGGAAAGCTGTCCGCGCACGGTTCCCATCCGGTTGGCGTTTCCCGTTGACCTAGTGGGGCGGCATCCTGAGACGCTGCCTCTTGGGTTGCAGACGAATGATCATGTTTCAATCTTTGAATAGCCGCCTGTCATGGGCAATGGTACGCGGGGTCGTCCGCGGGACGTGGAACGTAGCGCGCTGGTTTTGTCTGGGCGCGGGCATGCTTCTGGTTCTGTGGAGTTGCACCTCACACCCTCTCTCTGGACTGGAACCCCGCGTCACGGTCGTCCCGAACCAGGGCGGCGGCACGACATCAAGGCCGTCTTTGCCGCCCAGCCCGTTCGGGAGCCACGGCGGAACCGTCGCTGCCACAGGCGGCCAGGTCGTGGCCATGGGAGGCGACACAGGCGGTGCCACGGCTGCCTCGTCGAGCCCGACCGGCGGCCAGCCGAGTTTCGATGCCGCGGTGGTCTCGCCTCCCGACACTCCGCCGCTCCCGGCGGACGCGTGGGTGGAAACCTACACCTGTCCCATCGGCGAGGTCCGCATCCATATACGAGACATCTGGTCGAGTACGACGACCCCGACCATGAACACGATGACGGCTCCGCCCCTATCGGTTATCGTCGTCGACCCGACGGGCAGCTACGTCCAGTATGGGGCGCGCCAGGAAACAGCGAAGTGTCTTTGGTATTCGGTGTGTATTCCGAACACCATCACCAAGTTCCAAATCAAGCCGGTCGGTGCTGATGCCTGTCCGACCTCCAACGCCTCGGGAGCCTTCGACTCCTCCCAACTGGCGCCCAAGAGCACCGACATTTGGCTCGACTACACCGGCCCGTCCAGCACCCTGGCTGCCGACTATAGCGCCTATCCCAACGCCACCGTCGGCAACCAGCATTTCCGCCTCACCAACGACAAGACCGTGGTGGCCGCCGAAGCGTGCCTGCAAGGACAGCCTGATGAGTCGGTTCCCAGCGGCTACATCAAGGTCCACTTCCGCTGGCCCTGGGGTGATCCGCAGGAGACCGGATTCCCGGGCTCGGCCTGTGGACAAAGCAAGCTCGGCTACGACACGCCCCCCTACCCCAGCAGCCTGAAAGTCACCGGAGTGGCCTGTGAGATGCAGGCCCTGCTCGAATTCCAGGACGGCCAATGCCCCTGGTACTTCGTGCTCATTCCCAAGAAAGACTGGACGACGAACGCCGCGAGCCCCGTGAACATCACGTTCCGTTACCCCGATGACAGCGTGGGTTTGTGGACGCCGAATCTGCCTTTGCCGGTGCTTGGCGCCAACGTCACTGAATACTGGATCGGATACGCAGGTGCGCCAGACAACACGGCGGCATCCATCCCAATGTGCATGGACTGGTCGCAAGATCCCCTCAGTTACTACTTCTACACGCAGAATCCCGGGCCTGGATATGCCAACTGCGGCGGTTCCACCGCTCCGGTCGATCCCTGCAGCCCGCCGGTTCCCAACGGCTTCCACACCATCCACTTCCGCTACATCTGGGCCGGGCAAAAGACGTTCACCTACTTCCCCAAGCCCGCGCTGATGCCCAAGTGGATCGAACTGGAGGTGAGCAGCAACAAAGTCATCTGCTTCCGCGAGGCGGATCGCCCGTGGTTCAATTGTCCCGTCCCCGACAGTTTCTTCGTCGCCGGTGCCACCTGGCGCGCGGTGGACAAGACCCACAACCCCGAGTGGAACACGGTCCAGCCTCGCCCCTTCCAGAACCCCAACCCGAACTGGTTGCCGGCTGGCCCGCTGAAACCTGGCGAATACTGGTTGCGCTGGGAGTATGGCAAACCCGACATTCCAGCCACCAGCCTGTTCAGGTTCTTCGACTACTATCCGGACGCCACCAATGGCGACTGGTCGGCCACCAGCAATTGGCACGATCAGGCCTGTGCTCCCAAACCCCCGGCCACACCGGTCACGGTCGGATTTGGATTTGGGGGATGGTTCCCCTACACCAGCACCAGCTATCTCTATCCCAACGGAGGATCGCTGTCGTACGTCTACTCCGACCCGGCCACGGTGCAGGACCTGTTCAACGCCTTTGTCTACCAGCGATATTTGATCTGGAGAGACAACTACGTCACGACCACGGACACTGTCTGCGGCGCGGGTACGGCGCGAGTCAAGACCGACCCGCCCAAGACCGTGAGCGAGGGCCAGGGCTATGGCATTGCCATCTCGGCCGCGATTGGCGACAAGCCGACCTTTGATGCCCTGTGGAAATTCGCCAGGCACTTCCTGTCCCAATCGGCCAAGAAGTACTGCGGTGGGCTCATGGGGTGGATGTGGGACGGCAACATCGCTTGCCGGCCACTCGATACGCCCTGCGATCCGGACTCTGGCGCATGCGGGGGCAACCAGGATAGCGCCTTCGACGGCGACGTGGACATCGGCATCGGCCTGGTGTACGCGGCCTTGCAGTGGCCCGAGTACCAGCAGAACGCCATCGACTGGCTGGTCAAGATGGAGTGCGAAATCAATACTGTATTCGACGGGATATGGAACTACCCGACCAACGGTGACACCTGGGACAAGACCGATTGTTCGGGGTACCAAGCCACCGGGCCGAGCAAGCCATGCTCGTATGTCAAGGGTGTACCGAGTACCGTGTACATGGACTACTTCCCACCCGGCTATTTCAGGGTCTTCGGTGATTTCTTGGCAGCCAAGCTGGGCAGCACGGCCCAGGCGGCGAACGGGCAGCCCCACCGCGACTTCTGGTACAAGACCGCCGAGACTGTGTGGGAGCTGATAGAACGGTGCTACGACCAGACCGCCATCAACCCCGGCCTGATGGCGGCAGCGGGCAACGTCAGTACCCCCTGTGCCACGATGAGCATGGGGACCTACGAAGAGATGCGCTCGCTCTGGCGCGTGGGCATCGATGCAGCTTGGTTTGGCGACAACTCGTCACTGCCGGAGAATGAAGCAAAGTCTTCCTCCCACTATGCGACGAAGACGCGCATGCAGGCCAAGATCGACAACACGCAGGAGTTCTTCAGCAACTTCTACAAGAAGAATCCAGTCGAGCCCAACGCCAACCGCTTCTCTTCGATCTGCGACAGGCTGCAGGCCGATGGCCTCGTGACCAACTGCGATCCAGCCTACGGTCACAACTCCTACACGGTCAACACGGCCATGTGCAACTACGTCAGCTTGTTCAACGATGGCGGGGCCACGACTTTGGACATCCGGCAGGAGGCCATCGAGGAAGCCGTGTCCACCACGGTCGAGAATGATCGCTATTTCCAGGAATCACTCGGCGTCTACTCCATGCTCTTCCTGTCAGGCAACTTCCCCAACCCGATGACGGTCCCGCCCAAGTAGGAAAGGGCGGACGCGTCCTCGGTCGGGGGCTGATCGTGGCTTTCGCCTGCGGGCGTTGCTGACACCGGCCGCATGGTGCCGTGGCTGCCGCGACGCGCCTTTGGTGGTTCGTGTTTTCCGTCGACCCAGCAGGGTGGTATCCTGAACCGTTGTCTCTTGGGTTGCAGGCGAATGACCATGTTTCAATCTTTGAATAGCCGCCAATCATGGGCAAGTGTGCGCAAGCTCGCACGCGCGACGTGGAACCTAACGCGCTGGTTCTTCCTAGGCGCTAGCATGCTCCTTGTGCTGTGGAGCTGCACCTCACACCCTCTCTCCGGGCTCGAGCCCAGAGTGACAGTCGTCCCGGGCCAAGGCGGTACCACGACCTTGAGGCCGTCTTTGCCGCAAAGCCCGTTCGGGAGCCGCGGCGGAGCGGTCGCTGCCACAGGTGGCCAGATCATGGCTGTGGGCGGCGACACGGCGGCTGTGGGCGGTGACGGAGGTGGGTCTTCAGGCGGCGCCACGACCACGGCTACCTCGTCCAGCCAGCCAAGCTTCGATGCCGCGGTGGTTTCGCCTCCTGATGCCCCGCCACTCCCGGCGGACGCGCAGGTGGAAAACCACTCCTGTCCGATCGGCCAGGTGCGCATCCACATAAGAGACATCTGGTCGAGCACAGCGACCCCGACCATGAACACGATGACGGCTGCGCCCCTGTCGGTCATCGTCATCGACCCCGTCGCCAACTATGTCCAGTATGGTGCGCGCCAAGAATCAGCGAAGTGTCTTTGGTATTCGGTGTGTGTTCCGAACACCATCACCAAGTTCCAGATCAAGGCGGTCGGTGCTGACTCGTGTCCAGCCGGAAACCCCTCGGGCCTCTTCGACGCTTCGCAACTGGCGCCCAAGAGCACCGACATTTGGCTCGACTACACCGGCCCATCCAGCACCATAACCGCCGACTACAACGCCTATCCCAACGCCAACGTCGGCAACCAGAAGTTCCGCCTCACCAACGACCAGACTGTCGTGGCCGCCGAAGCGTGCCCGCAAGGACAGCCCGACCAGACCGTACCCAGCGGCTACATCAAGGTCCACTTCCGCTGGCCCTGGGGTGATCCGCAGAAGACCGGATACCCGGGCTCGGCCTGTGGACAGAGCAAGCTGGGGTACGACGCGCCCCCCTACCCGAGCAGCCTGAAAGTCACCGGCGTGGGCTGCGAAATGGAGGCTCTACTCGAATACGAGGACGGCCAATGCCCCTGGTACTTCGTGCTCGTTCCCAAGAGCAAGTGGACCACGAGTGCCGCAGCCCCGGTGAACATCACGTTCCGCTACCCCAATGACAGCGTGGGGTTGTGGACGCCGAATCTGCCCCTACCCGTGCTCGGCGCCAACGTCACCGAATACTGGATCGGGTACGCGGGCGCGCCGGACAATACGGCCGCATCCATTCCCACGTGCATGGACTGGTCGCAAGATCCCCTCTCGTTCTTTTTCTACACGCAGAATCCCGGGCCTGGATACGCCCACTGCGGCGGTTCCACCGGGCCGGTCGACCCCTGCAGCCCGCCGGTTCCAAGCAACTTCCACACCATACACTTCCGCTATATCTGGGCTGGGCAGAAGACGTTCACCTATTTCCCAAACACCGACCTCATGCCCAAGTGGATGGAATTGGAAGTGAGCAGCAACAAGGTCATCTGCTTCCGCGAGGCGGGTCGCCCGTGGTACAATTGTCCCGTCCCCGACAGTTTCTTCGTCGCCGGTGCCACCTGGCGGGCGGTGGACAAGACGCACAACCCCGAGTGGAATACGGTCGCGCCCCGCCCCTTCCAGAACCCCAACCCGAACTGGTTGCCAGCCGGCCCGCTGAAACCTGGCGAATACTGGTTGCGCTGGGAGTACGGCAAACCCGACATCCCATCCACCAGCCTGTTCAGGTTCTACGACTACTATCCGGATGCCACCAATGGCGACTGGTCCGCCACCAGCAACTGGAACGATAGCGCCTGTGCACCCAAACCGCCGGCCACACCCGTCACGGTCGGATTTGGATTTGGGGGCTGGTTCCCCTACGCCAGCACCAACTACCTCTATCCCAACGGAGGATCTCTCTCGTACATCTATCCCGACCCGGCCACGGTCCAAGACCTGTTCAATGCCTTTGTCTACCAGCGGTACTTGATCTGGCGGGACAACTACGTCACCACAACCGACACCGTGTGTGGCGCGGGCACGGCGCGCATCAAGACTGACCCGCCCAAGACAGTCAGCGAGGGCCAGGGCTATGGCATGGCCATCGCCGCTGCCATCGGCGACAAGCCGACCTTCGATGCCTTATGGAATTTCGTCCGGCATTTCCTCTCGCAGGCCGCAGACAAGTACTGTGGCGGGCTCATGGGCTGGATGTGGGACGGCAGCATCCCCTGCCGGCCGCTCGATTCGCCCTGCGATCCGGAAAAGGAAAGCTGCAGCGGGCAAGAAGACAGCGCGTTCGATGGTGACGTGGATATCGCGATCGGGCTGGTGTACGCGGCCCTGCAATGGCCCGAGTACACCCAATTTGCCACCGACTGGCTAGTCAAGATGGAATGCGAGATCGACACCAACGCCGACGGCATCTGGAACTACCCCACGGAAGGGGACACCGGACCCAAGAACTGCCAGGACTATCCCAACAAGCCCTGCTCCTACCAGACCGGAGTCATGTCGGTGAACGTGCATATGGACTACTACCCGCCGGGCTATTTCCGGGTCTTCGGGGATTTCTTGGCTGCCAAGCTGGGCAGCACGACACAGGCCGCCAACGGGCAAACCCACCACGATTTTTGGTACAAGACCGCCGAGACGGTCTACGAAATGCTTGAACGATGCGACGATCAAGCGGGGCTACAGCCGGGATTCGTCGGGCAAGAAGGCAGTTCTTTCAATACGCCTTGCACCGATCTGGGAGGTCCATCGGGAGCGTATGAATGGGAGCGCTTCCTGTGGCGCGTGGGCATCGACGCCGCCTGGTTCGGCAACAATACCAGCTTGCCGGAAAACGCCCCCAACTCCTCGAAGCACTATCCAAGCAAGACTCGCATCCAGGCGGAGATCGACAACGTTCAGGGATACTTCAACAATTTCTACAAGAATAATCCACCCGAACCCAACGCCAATCGGTTCTCAACCATCTGTGATGCCCTGTCACCGAGTGGTGTCGTCAGCAATTGCGATCCGGCCTTGGGCCACAACTCCTATACCGTCAACTCGGCCATGTGCTCGTACGTCAGCCTGTTTAACGATGGCGGGGCTACGACCTTGGATATCCGCCAAGAGGCCATCGAAGAGGCCATCTCCACCACCGTCGAAAATGACAGGTACTTCCAGGAATCGCTCGGCGTCTATTCCATGCTCTTCCTGTCGGGCAACTTCCCCAACCCGATGACGGTGCCGCCCAAGTAGGGGAGCGCAGACGAGCGGCCTCGGCGGTGGGAGTCAGCTCGTCCTACCCCGCGCGGCTGAAAACACAGAGGGGAGCGGGGAGCACACAGAGGGCGGCGTAGCGGCCGCAACCAAAGGGATCACTCCGGCCACGGCCACGGCCACGACCACGACCACGACCACGACCACGACCACGGCTTCTTGCAGCTGTCGCGGTGCTGTCGAGAATCTTCGCGGCCTGCGAAGAAACATGACGTTAGTAGTACAGAGGGCGGCGTAGCGGCCGCAACCGCGGAAGGCCCCCTACGCGCGGCTGGCAAGTGCGCTAGAAGGGGTCTATGTCTCGCGTCCCTTTCGATCTTGCCCTACTCCTCGCCGCCAGCCTCGGCGTCGGCTGTCAGCGTGCACCCTTGCCCAGCGCCGCTCATGCTGCGCCGCCTTCGTCGGCAGCGTCGGCCAAAGCGGCTCTGTCAGTCTCGCCGCGACTGGATGAGTCCGGGCCGAGCGTGGATCTTCTGGCCAACCGAGCCTTGTGGCACGTTTTTCGGCGCGGCCTGACCATTCCTTTTGGCAGCGAAGGATTCAGAAAATACAGCCAGGAATACACCAGCCCGTGGCGAGGGGTAGGCAAGCTGCAGGATCGCGCCGGTCGCGTTCTGGGTACCACGGCGAGCAACCTGCACTTCCCCTGGGACGGCGAAACCGGTGCAGCCACCATCGTCGTGCGCATGAGTGGGGACAGCGGGCAGCGGCTCTCGCTGCGCCTGAACGGCAAGTCGCTCAAGACCGCCGCGCTGGCCAGCGGCTGGCAGGCGGTTCCCATCAATGTGTCAGCCGGCGTGCTTCGGCTGGGCGAGAACGACCTGGTCATCGCCGTGGCCAGAAAGGGCGCTCTCTTTCACTCGCTGGAGGTGATCGGCGGCCCGGCACCCGAGCCAGCCGACGCGTGGCCGGCCTCGTCCCCGGTGATCGCGGTCAGCGTGGCTGGGCAAGAAAGGGCAGCTCTCGCCGGGTCTCGCCGCTATGCCATGCTGCTGGAGGTCCCACGCCAGTCGTTCCTGGTGCTCGAAACCGCAGCGTCGCAGGCCGCCGCGCACCTGCGCGTGTCAGCGCGGCCCGAGGGTCAGCCAATCCAGATCCTGCTCGACGAGACCCAGCCGCCGGGGCGTTGGCAACCCCGCACGCTGTCGCTGGCCGCCCTGGCCGGCAAGCTGGTGTCGCTTGAATTCGCCGTGCTCGACGGCGGAGAGGCGCTGTGGGCCACGCCGCGTATCCTGCTCGCCGCGGCGCCATCCCTGCCGCGCCCCAAACCGGTGCGCAATCTGGTTCTGCTTATCGGCGATGCCCTGCGCGCCGACAGCCTGGCGCTCTACAACCAGACCAAGGTCCTCACCCCGCGCATCACCGAAGCCGGTCGCAAGAACGGCGTGGTCTTTCTCAACACCGAGGCTGCCTCCCCTTCATCACCGCCCTCGCATGCCAGCATCCAGAGCGGCACCCTGCCACGCGTGAACGGCATCTTGGGCGACAAGGCCAAGCTGAACCCGGGCACGCCCATGATCAGCGCCGTGCTGGGCGCGGACCAGATCGCCACCGGCTACTACGGGGACAATTCATTCGCCATGGGGCGCCTCAAGACCGCGTCCAAGTGGACCGCGTATCACCAGCCCTCGCAGGAGGGTAAGGGCGGCGGCTGCCCTACCCTCATCAAAATGATGCTGGGCTTTGCCGACGAGCAGGTCAAGGCCGGACGGCGCTTCTTCCTTTCGTCCATCGCCTTCGAGCCACACACCCCGTACATCTATCACCAGGGCATCACCGAACACTATGTGAAGGGCGAGTTTGACCCAGCCATCGGCAAGAGCCCCGACGGCGTCATCCTCACCGCCATCGTGAAAGGGAAACTCTCGATGACCCCGGCGCGCTGGCAGCAACTGCGCGGGCTCTACGACGGCGAGGTCGAATACCTCGATGGGTGCTTCGGCACGCTGGTCGATGGCCTGGCGACGCGTGGTCTGCGTGACGACACCGCAGTCATTTTGCTTGCAGACCACGGCGAGGGATTTTTCGAGCACGGCAGTTTAGGCCACGCCTTTGGCCACTGGTTCGAGGTGACGCAGGTGCCGCTCGTGCTCTGGGTTCCGGGCCTGACTGACAAGGAGGTTACCGTCGACACGGTGGTCAGCCACGTGGACGTGGCGCCCACCATCCTCGACCTTCTGGGTCTGCCGCCCGAGCCGCGCATGCAAGGGCAGAGCCTGCTGCCGCTGGTCCTGCGACAGGGTCCGTGGACGCCGCGTGTGGTTCCGTCGGAATATGGCCGCAGCTACTCGCTGCGGGCCGCCAATCTGCGCTACATCGTCGACTACGGCGGCAAAGAAACCCTCTTCGACACGGTTGCCGACCCCATCGAGAAAACCGACGTCAAGGATCAGCGCCCCATGGCCCTGCGCTACCTGCGCGACTGCGCCGGCCTTTACCTGGCCCATCGGAGCCGCTGGCACACAGCCACCTGGGGCACGCTCAACAATCAGACGTCGGAGTTCGTGCGGGCCACCGGCGGCTAGCAAGCTATTTCACCACAGAGAGCACATCGCAGCCTGACGGCCGCAACCAAGGGGATCACTCCGGCCACGGCCACGGCCACGACCACGACCACGGCTTCCTGCAGCCATCGTGGCGCTGTCGAGAATCTGATCCACGGTCCACGACATGCTGGCTAGCTTCTGGCTTTCCGGCCTCAACTCGCCGGCCCTGCGGGCCGGCACTTGCGGCGGATGAGTTCCAGTTCGCTTTCGGAGAACACGTAGTCCTCGCCGCAGAAGTTGCAGGTGACAAGAGCCTGGTTGTCTTCGAGAATCATCGCCCGCAGGTCCTCTTCGTGAAGCATCTCCAAGGTGGCGGCAACGCGCGCACGGCTGCACGGGCAAAAGAACGTCACCGGCCGACTCTCAAGTGTCTGTAGGCTCTCGCACATCGGCGCAAGCAACCGGCGCGCGAGAGTCTCGGCGTCCGACACGCCTGCGACTTCGCTCAGCATCTGACCCAATCGTTGCTCGTCCAATGTCTGGCGAATGAATTCGACCAAGGCCGCGCCTCCCGCCTGGGGTAGCGTCTGCACCAGCAGACCCGCCGAAGCGACGACCTCGCCCTCGCGATCGACCAGGGTGTCGCAGCGGAGCACGCTGTCGATCTGCTCGCTTTTCACCAAGTAGTTCTCCACGTCACTGTCGATCTCTCCGGTCTTCAGTGCCGTCTGGCCCGCATAGTTCTGCGCAAGACCCAGATCGCGGATCACGCTCACCACGCCCTTGGTTCCGACAGCCTCAGCCAGTGATACGCGGACCGAGCCAAATTCGCCGCTCTGAGGAACGGCGCCGGGATGCTTCAGGTAGGCACGCACCCGACCGGAGGAGCGCGCATCCACCGTCACGCCGCCCAGTGGCCCGTCGCCGAGCACTTGCAGGGTGACCTGTTCCTCGTCTTTGGTCAGCGTGGCCAGCGTCAGCCCGGCGGTGACCGCCCGACCCAACGCAACCGCGGCCACCCCACGCGCGTCGTGCCGGCGCGCGATCTCGCGCACCGTCTGGGTCGTGGTGGCAGCGACGACACGGGCGCGGCCGTTTTCGAGAAGACAACGAATGATCGTGTCGTGGACACTCATGTCTCGGCCCTGTCAGAGCGAACCGATCAGTCTTTCGACGAAAACACCGTGGCCCCGGGATCCCGTTCGCGTACCGAGGCTTGGGCGCGGGCCTTCTCGATTCCCTCAAGCTCCTCGGCGATGCGCGGAAAGGCGTAGCGGATCTGGCCGCTGTCGTCCGTCACCACATCCCCACCCAAGGCTACCAAAGACTTGGACAGCGCCTCGGCCGTGGCACGCTCGGGCGCCAGCTCCTCGACCGACGTGGCCCTGCCCTGCTTGGCCAGTACCTCTTGCAGCAGGCGCCGGCGGGCGTTGCGCCTGCGCCGGCCAGGCTCGCGCGCCAACTCGACCAGCCAGCGGCCCAAGGGAACGGCGAACAGCAACGACGAGAAAGCCAGGGGGTAGTCGTGCAGCAGGAACTCTTGCCCCGGGATTGGCGTGGGCAGGCTGGCCTCGAAAGCTGGTACGATCCACAGCGGCGCCAGCAGATTGAACCCGTTGAACAGGCTGATGGCCACGTTGGTACCGGTGCGGTTTCCAGTCAGTGGTGGCCGCGACTCCAGGCGCTCCCAGGCCCGGTGCACGACGGGGTCGGGCTGCTGGCCCACCTCGGCCGTCTTGCGAATGTCTTTGAACACGTAGACCACCACGCCATCGTCCGTGACCTCAGGCTCGCCTCCGTAGTTGACCAGCAGGCGGGTGGCCTCCTCCTCGGCGCGTGCGAAATCCCATCCCATCAACATCACCAGGTCCACCGCGGCGATACGGCCGTTCTTCTGCCGGATGTGGGCCAGCACCTCTTTTTCGTCGGCCAAGGGATCCACAGGCGGCTTGGGCGGCCCGAACACGAATTCGAAGACCTTCTTGTACAGCGGCTTGTCAGGAAGCCGGCGGCGGCGCCGTCGGTAGATGCCGCCATCGGTGCTTGGACCCCAGCCCCACATCCAGAACAGGGGCCAGGTGAAGTCGATATCGCCGCCGCTGTCGCGGTCGTCCGAACTGCGCCGCGCAAACAGCACTGCGATCAGCATGGCGACGAACACCACGAAGTACGCGACAAGTGTCGTCACGATGGAAATCTTGAAAAGGAAGGTGAACCCCCTCCACAGCGTATCCCCCACCTTGGCCAGTTTCTCGCTCAGCGGCACCGCATCCCGGCGCGTAAACGACGGATCAAATTGATAGATCAGCTCGCCGCTCTCGGTCGCTGCGAGATGACTTCGGAATTCCTTGAGCAGTCCGCTCAACGCATCCTCGGCGACCGGCACCGGGAGGCCGGACTTCGCGACCGCGTCAGCCTTGGTGAGCTGACCACCCTGACCCTTCAGGGCTTCGAGCAGAATGCGGCGCGCCTCGCGCTCGGAGTACGACTTGGTTGCAAAGGTGGTATCAGCCCCCATGCCCCTGTCATGCCCTACATTGGCGCAATCGCCAAGCTGTTCCACGATCCTGCGCTAGCTGCATGAGGTCGTGACGGGTGCGCGCGCGAAGCATGCCCGGCGAGCCGAGGTGGCTGTCCGTCCCGAAAAGCACCCGAAAAGGGTGGCCGCGACGGGGTGGCAGTTGCGTGGCCGCTGCTCGCGGCTATAGTAAATGTTTCAGCGCCCGCGCGGCAGGACCCGGGCGCGGAAAGGGATCCGGTGGACGAGAAGCTCGATACGGAGTTGCGCCGGACGGACACAGTGATGGCCGCGATGGCCGACGGCCTTGTGCTCTACGCAGCCGACGGAAAGATCCTGTACATCAACCCCGCGGCCGAGAGATTGTTCGCCCTGACCAGTGCCGACGCCCCGGCCGAGGAAGGCCTGCGCAACGTGAGCGTGTTCAACGCCAACGCCAAGCCCATCCCGCCCGAGCAACAGCCGGTGGCGCGCGCCTTGGGTGGTGAGGCGATTTCCCATGAGGTGCTGATCCTGGACGGGCCACCTCCGCACCCACGCCGTTCGGTGTCGGTCAGTGCAATCCCCATCCGAGGAGCAGACGGCAATGTGGATCGGGTGGTCGCCACCTTCGTCGACGTCACGCGTCTGCAGCAAATGCAGGTGCAGCGCGATGATTTGCTCCGCGTCGTGTCGCACGATCTGCGCACGCCTCTGTCCGCCTTGCTCTTGCAGGCACAGATGCTGCAACGATCGCTCCCACCAGGGGATCGCAACGCCAAACGCGTGAACACGATTGTCGCCAACGGCCAGCGCCTGGCGGCCATGATCCGGGACCTCGTTGAAATGGTTCGTCTCGAGAGCGGCCAGTTCCAGCTTGCCCGCAAACCGATCGACGTCCAGACCTTCATCACCGAACTGGTTGAGCGGCTGGCGGGAACCCTGCCCACGGAGCGCCTTCGACTGTCGTTCGAGTCGCGCCTGCCGTCCCTGTTGGCTGATCCAGACCGGCTGGAGAGTGTCCTGGCGAATTTGCTCAGCAACGCGCTCAAATACTCGGACGCGCCCGCTGAGGTCTTCATGCACTCAAGCTGCGCCGCTGGGTGTGTTGGCATCACCGTCACCGACCATGGCGTTGGCATTCCCCGCCAGGAGCTGCCCCACCTGTTCGAGCGTTTCTACCGAACCGAGGCCAATGGCCGGCATGAAGGCCTGGGGCTGGGGCTCTACATCGCCGCCCTTTTGGTGCGCGCCCATGGCGGCCGGATAGAGGTCGAAAGCGAGCTCGGCAAAGGCAGCGTCTTTCGCGTTCATTTACCCGTCGACACAGAAGTTGCGGCGCCGGTGCCGGGAAGCGTATCGGCTCCTGGCTAGACTGCCGACCCGTGCGAACCCACGCGGGCGCGGCTGATGCGAAGTGTCCGGCAACGTAGTCCCGTTCGAATCTGTTGCGCAGCCTCCTTAGCCAACAGCGCGAGCGTGAGGGCTCTTGCTGTACTATGGCTTTGAGCATTGTTCTCATGCCCATCTCCGCTGCGCTCGTCTCGACCTTCGTGCTCGCCCAGGCCGTCCTCGCTTCGACGCCGCTCGCCGTACGAATCACATCGGACGTTGCCGATTGCCCATCCTCAGTCAAGGTACAGTCCGCGCTCCGGCAGGCTCTGGGAGACGGCGAACGGTCGGCCAGCGGGTGGGTGCTCTCCTATGGCCGCGATCCTTCTGCGCCAGCGGCAGAGCGCGATGCCAGCGTGTTGATGGAGCTTGTCGATCCTGCCGGCCGACGCTTGGCGGTGCGGCGGATTCCTGTGTCGCCAGGTTATTGCGGCGCGGTCGCAACTGCCATGGCAGCCGTGGCCGAACGCTCATTGCGCACCCTCGGATGGACGCGAGGTGAGCCCTTGCCGGAGGCGGGGCGGCGGACTAACGCCGCGGAGTCCAGCACGCCAACCGCGCCAAAGCGGCTGCCACGGCTGGTCGTGGGCGTGGGGCCGTCGATCGGCACCTCGCCGCGCACAGGAACGAATCTGCAGTTCGAAGCACGGGTGCGAGTGACAGGCCCGCTCTGCCTGCGCCTGGGTGGCGGGCTCTTCGCCGGCAGCGAGAGCCAGAATGTGGGTTCCGGGAAGGCCAGCGTCAGCAGCCGCTATTTCACAGCGGCGCCGTTAGCGGCCCTTGCGCTCGATTCGCTAGAGCTCGCAGGCGGACCCATTTTGCTGCTCAGTTTCGATCACGGAAGCACCGTAGGTCTCACGCAGGGCAGCAGTGGTGATCGCGAGGTATTGGCGGCAGGTTTCGGGATTGGCATCGCCGTCCGGCTGTCACCTCGCTGGCGGATCAGCTTGGGCCTCGAAGGATTGCGCGCGGCGCTAGGCGCAAACTACTTTGTAGATCTCAACGGGGTGAAGACCGTGGTTCTTCCGCCCTCCCCCTGGGAGGGAATCGCTTCCGCGAACCTGGAATTCGTCGCATGGCCGTGAACATTCGGCTCGGCGCTGGCTCCAATTCAGAAGAAGTGACTCTGCAGACCGCCCACACCCAAGAGCCGCTCATTGCTCGCTGTGTCCTTGGCGAGAACCAGGCATGGCGCGATTTGCATCGGAACTACTACCCTGTGGCGTCTCGATTCTTGAGGCGAATGGGTATCTCTGCCAGCGATCTGGACGACGCCTGCCAGGAGGTGTTCGTGCAGGTCTTCCGCTATCTGCCACGCTTCGAACAGCGGGCGGATTTCCGGACTTGGCTCTACAAGCTGTGCCTGAGCCAAGCCAACCGTATCCGCCGGAGCCGGCGGGTGCACGAGGCGCTGGATTGGCTCTTCGGACGCGAGTCCTCGATCCAGGCAGCCGCGGTTGAGCCCGAATGGAGTGCGTCCATGGCGGCCCAGCGGGTGAAGCAAGCCCTGGATCAAATGAAACCCACGCACAAAGAGGTCTTCGTGCTGTTTGAATTCGAGGGCATCGAAGGCGAGGAGATCGCACGCATCCTGCGTTGCCCTCCCGCCACAATCCGTCGACGACTGTACTATGCGCGGCAGGAATTCGAGACCTTGCTGCGCGCGGAAGCCGCGGAGGACGGGAAGTCATGACGTCGAAAGAGCGGGAAGCCATCAACTGGCCGGTTCCTCTCAGGGCACGGGACGACAGTTTCGGGGAAGCCGTGCGGGAATACGCGCAAAGCACGGAAGAGACGCGTGCAGAGGCGGCTGCCTACGCTCGCATGCTCGCCCGCGTGGGTCGACGGTCCCGACGTGTTCCGATGATTGTCGCGGGCGTGGCCATGACGGGGGTGTTGGCTGTTGCGGTGCTGGTCGTGCGGCATGAAGGCGCTGCTGTGTCTCCGTCCCACGGGACTGTCGCGTCGGGGTCCACGGTGTCGGCCCCTGCGCAGCTGCGCCAGCGGCAGGCGACATCCGCCGAGGCATCGCTGCCCGCAGCCGAGCCATCCGGGACCCTGCCGTCACCCGCACCCTCCCCTGCAGCGATTCGCCTCGGGACGTTGCCGGCTTCGTTGCCCTCGGGCAGAGTCGACCTCGTCGGCCAAGCCACGGCGGTTCTGTCCCCTGATGCCGTGGCCAGCGGTCGCGCGCAGACAGGAAACACGGAGATCGTGCTCGGCAAGGGCAGCATCGAGCTTCACGTGCTTCCGCGTGCTCCCGGACATGACTTTGCGGTCAGCGCCGGCCGCTACCGATTCACGGTCGTGGGGACTGCATTCACGGTGTGGCAAACCCGATCGCGCCTGGAACTGGTGGTCAGCGAGGGGACAGTCGCGGTGTGGCGCGGGACAAGGCGTCTGGCGACCGTCGGGGCTGGGGGCCAGTGGGCGGTGGAGATGAACCCGGCCGCTTCCGCGCGACCGCAAACCGCTCGCGCCGAGCAATCTTCGGCTGTGGTGGGAGTGGAGCCGCTCCCACGTAGAACGCCCGCGCTTGCCCCTTCGCCGACAACGCCCGCGACGGTCTCAGGCGCGCCCCCCGAGCGCGCGGCAACACCAACTCTGACCCTGCCGCCGGCAACGCCGCCACTTGCGGCCGTCGCAAGCGCGTCCGCTCGCGCAGCAACGCCCATCGTGGCCCCTTCGCTGGCAACGCCTCCAGCCGTCGCAGCCGCACCCCCCACTCGCGCAGCCACAGCGGCACCCGCGGCGCCGGTTGCGGTGCCCCGGGATTGTGGGCAGCTCGCGGCGAGCAAGGGCGCGCAGGAAGCACTGACCTGCTATCAAGATCAGGCGGCGCAGGGCGGACTGCCTGGGGAAACCGCACAGTATGAGGTCGCCCGATTGTGGCGTGACTCGTTCGGCCAAAATGATCGCGCCCTTGCAGCCTTCCAAACACAGCGGTCCCGTTTCCCCAAGGGCGTGCTTCGAACCGAGGCGGATCTCTCCATAATCGAGCTTCTGCCTCGCCTCGGACGCCACGCCGACGCCCTGGCTGAAAGTGAGCAGTTCTTGGCTGTTCATCCCACGGCCGAACGAAGAGGCGAGATCCACCTGCTGCGTGGGAACATCTTCCGTGAGGTCTTGCGTAATCTCGATCACGCTGAGCGCGAGTATGCCCTGGGAGCCGAATCGGGCGGACGAGTCGGCGACGACAGCCGGTTCCTGCACGCCGTGTGCCTGGAGGCCCTGGGGCGGGTGGATGAAGCACGGAAAGCCTATGAAGCCTATCTGCTCCAGACGGGAGCCACGCACGTCCAAGAGGCGAAAAAGCGCCTCGACCGCCTCGGCCCGTGAACATTCGGGATCCTTCCGGCTCTAACAGGACAGGTAGCCGATCATCTCTCGATGGAGGTTCAGTCATGCAGAGACTTTCTTTCTTGTTGATAGCTTCCCTGTCTTGTTTCGCCTTGGGATCGTGCAAGGACGTCCGCCTTGGGGTTGACGGCGTGGATGCGGGCGGCGCGGGCAGGGGCGGCGGTGGCGGCGCAGCCGGCGCAGGTGGCACGACCAGCTCCACCGCGGGCACGACCGGCACTGGTGGCGCCACCAGCTCCGCCGCGGGGACAACTGGCACCGAAGGCGCGACTAGCTCCGCCGGAGGTACGACTATCACCGGGGGCACGGCGAGTTCCACTGGAGGTACGACCAGCTTGACCGGAGGTACGACCATCACCGGAGGCTCGACCAGAGCCACTGGAGGTACGACCATCACCGGAGGCTCGACCTTCACAACGCTCGCAAGCGGCTTGAACTCACCCTCCAGCCTGGTGGTCGATGCGACGAACGTGTACTTCATAAACGGGGGCACGGCCGCCAACAACTACGCTGACGGTACGTTGATGAAGGTTCCGATCGCAGGCGGGAAAACGACCACCATCGCCTCTGGCCAGAGGAGCACGACAGCTATTGCGGTCGCCGGCACGAATCTCTATTGGACGAACTGGGGTACCTTCGTTTCCTCATCGAGCGATTACACGTTGAACACGGTGATGACGGTTCCGCTCGTGGGCGGAACGCCTGTGACGCTCGCTTCGGGACAGAATGGGCCTCAGGGTATCGCGGTTGACTCCACCTACGTCTACTGGACGAATGCCTCCGGCACAGTGATGAAGATGCCTGTCGGTGGCGGCACGCCGGTCACGCTCGCCTCGGGACTGGACTTTCCCGGAAGTATCGCGGTCGACGCCACCAGCGTGTACTGGGTGAACGGGGGCACGACGGGCAAGCCGTATGGCTACACCACGCTGATGAAGATACCGATCGGAGGTGGCGCACCGACCACGCTCGCCTCCGCTGGGCTGATCGCTTCCGGGAGTAGCATCGCGGTCGACCCGACGAGCGTCTACTGGACGATCAACCTCTTTTCCGCCAACAGCGGGACCGAGACCTGCACGGTGGGCACGGTGACGAAGGTTTCTATCGATGGCGGTACACCGATCACTCTCGCCTCGGGCGAGCTTTGTCCCTCGGGCCAGATCGCTGTCGACGCAACAGCTGTCTATTGGGTGAACAGCGGCCAACAGGCCAACGGCTACACCGACGGCTCGGTGATGGCGGTACCGCTAACAGGGGGCACACCGATTACCGTCGCTGCCATGCAGGACACCGCTGGCGGCCTGGCGATTGACGCCGCCAGCGTCTACTGGACGATCGAAGGCACGGCCGATGGCCATGGCGCGGTGTTGAAGACGGCGAAGATCCCCTTCGATTGCAATCTCGATGTGGCGTCGAAAGCCATCGCCGCTCTTGGCCTCACAGTCGTGGGAAATCCACAGACGCTCAATTTCACATTGCCGGCAGTACTGACTACGGACGACGAGTGGGGCCTCAAGGCGCCCCTCTGCCAAGATGGAGGCTATGACATCACACCATTGGCCGGCAAGTCGGCCTGTATAGTGGGGCAAGCTACGACGCAACGGTGCGACGGGTACCCCGCGAACGTCTGGGTCTTGATGAGCAACGGCGCGGTGAAATGCGTTTACAAGAGCTCAGGTGCGGGCAATCCAGGAGTGTATTCGGCCACAAGTCCAAACTGCACACAGCCTACGATTGCCGCGGGTGCCACGGTGCTCTGCGGTGCTACGTCTTGCACCAGCGCCACCGGGCCATGCTGCCCAGCGGAGACAATGATGAACCGGCTCTCGATGTGCATGCCGGATTGCTCACCGGCGGTTACCTGCGATGGTCCAGAGGATTGCGGAACAGGGCAGGTGTGCTGTTCTTTGGAGTACCCGGGGGCGGATTTTTCTGGCGCATCCTGCGTGGATCAGTTCAACTGCATTCAGCCATCGCAACGTGTGATCTGTCACCAGAACGCCGACTGTCCGTCCCCGCAGCATTGTGGAGTGCCCAACCCCATGCCGGCGTACGTTCCGGATTCTCCTCCGGCGACGACCATGCCTCTCTATTGGGGAGTTGACTACCAGGTCTGCGCCCCGTAGCTCGGACTTTCGGTTCGCCCGCCAAGGGACTGGCACCTGGCGGGCAGACCCCAACTCCTCTCCGCTGGGCAGACGGATGAGCCGTGCGGAGAGGCAAGAGCCACTGCGTTTTTGACGGCTTGAGTGCAGGTTCTTCTACAGGGAAAAACGCATGGCACGAGAGCACACAGTGCAGCATCGAGCAGATCGAGTCTTCTCGCTCACCTTGTGCGCTATCGTGTTCCTGGAGTCTACGGGGCCAACAGTCCAAACTGCACGCAGCCCACCATTGCCGCAGGGGCCACCGTGCTCTGCGATGGTCCGCTGTCTTGCACCAGCGCCACCGGGCCCTACTGCCCAGCCTTGATGACGATGGACAGGCTGGGGATGTGCTGGCCAAATTGCCCATCTCCCGCGATCACTGCGACGGTCCGGAGGACTGCGGAACTGGGCAGGTGTGCTGTTCTATTGAGTCGGCGACGGCGGGTTTCATGGGTGCATCCTGCGTAAGCGCGACCTCGTGCGGGGCTCCGTCACGCGTGATCTGTCACCAGCAGTCCGATTGTCCATCTACGCAGCAGTGCGGGGTGCCCAACCCCATGCCAGGGTACGTTTCGGGATACGCTTACGGGATTCTGTGGTGGAGAGTCGGTTTCCAGATCTGCGCTCCGTAGCTCGGGCCACTTCCGTAGAATTGCTTCAGTGGCGCGAACGCGTGCGTGACGGCGCCAACGCCTGCCGGATGAACTCAACCTCGTCGGGAAAGCACCCCAGGCGGCGCGCGATCTCCGCTGGGCCGGCGCCCGAGGCCACGCGGTTGGCGACCACTTCCACGACATCCGCCCGGATCGCGCGCCCCCCCAACACCGGAAATCCCATGGCCGCGTAGGTCGCGTCGCTCACCTCGGAGCTGGGCAGGAACGACACCACGTCGGCCCTCGGTCGATCGAGCCGCCGGCCAATCTCGGTCTGGCAGAGCAAAGTGCGCTCGCGCAACGCCGCGGGTTGCAGGAGCCTGGCTGAGAGCACCACATGGCGACCCACCCGCACGCCGGCGCGGCCAAGCGCGCTGCGCTCGCGCGGCCCCAGCTCGCGCACCTGCTCGTACGCACTCGCGACCAAAACCGTGCCCAACCCCTGTTCGAGCTGATAGATCAAGCCACGCCCGGCAGGTCCCAGGTTGGCCAATCGTTCATCCCGCAAGGGCTCCAGCAGTTGCGCCACCCAATCGCGGGTCCACGCCACAAGCCGCCGGTGCAAGCGCAGCCGCTGGCCAGCGCCCAGGTCATCCACCAGCAGCGTGATCTCAGGCCGCAAACGATCCACACCCGCTGCCAGCCGCGCCAGAGTGTGATCGCCGTCCAGGATGCGGCCGGCGTCGTCGAGGCGGAAGCGCTCGTGGGCCGCCTCCACCAACCCGTTGATCCAGCGCGGGATCGCGTCGGGCTGGTCCGCATCCCCAGCGCGCGTCTCGGTCAGTACGGGCACGACCGCGCGCAGTTGCTGGCCCAGCGATCCTTCGCGCCGCCCTCGCCTGCGCGTGCGGCGGGAGGTCGGATCCACGAAACGGGCGACCAGCCGGTCGTGCAAGGCATCGCTGAGACGATCCTCGATGGTCCGGGCCCGTTCCTGCCAGGCCCGGGCATCGTTCACCCAGCGCGTGTGCTGTGTGATGTACGTCCAGGTTCGAATGAAGGCCATGCGCGCCAGCAGGGTGTCGATGTCCGCTTGTGCGTCGTCAAGGGGGTCGACATGGCTTCGGATCCAGTCGTCCGCCAATCGCTGTCGCGGCCCTTGAAGCTGCAAGAACACCGCGCGCAGAAGCTGGAAGTGGTCGTCGAGCTGCAATTGGCGATAGTCAGGGATTTGGCAGACCTCCCACAGCAGGCCGACGCTCTCAGCGTCGCGCGCACGGGCCATCACCTCGCTGTCTTCGGCCAGGCGCGAGAGAGCGCGCGCGTCCTCGGCCGCGTCCTGAAGTTCGAGGCAAGCGACGAAGGGCCGCTGGCGCAAGGACGCCGTGAGCGCGTCCACCGAGCTGGTGTCGAGGTCGCGGCTGCGCCAGAAAATGCGCCTTTGCATTGGAAAACGATGATCTTCGATGGCGCGGCTGACCGCGGCCGGCAGTGGCGGAAGCGGGGCCAGCGTGGCAAAACGTCCGTCGTTGTGGTGCCGGCCGGCGCGTCCCGCGATCTGCGCCAGCTCGGCGTCTTCCAGCTCGCGCATCTGCCGGCCGTCGAACTTGCACAGCTCGGCAAACGCCACGCAATCGACGTCCATGTTGAGGCCCATCCCGATCGCGTCCGTGGCCACCAGATAGTCCACCTCGCCGGCCTGATACAGGGCCACCTGCGCATTGCGCGCGCGCGGCGACAGAGCACCCATCACCACTGCGGCGCCGCCCCGCCGCACGCGCAGCCGTTCGGCCAGTCGGTACACGGCACCAGCCGAGAAGGCAACCACGGCGGTGCGCGGGGGAAGACCACGCAACGGCAGGGCGCCCGCGCCAAACAGCCGTGACAAGCGCGGCCGTCGATCGAGGACCGCCGTGGGCACCAAGCGTTCTAGGATGGGCCGGATGGTGTCGGAACCCAAGAACCAGGTCTCCCGCCGACCACGTCCGTGCAAGAGCCTATCGGTGAACACATGTCCGCGCTCGGGGTGGCCGCACAACTGGATCTCGTCGACCGCGAAGAAATCAACCTCGCGCTCCACCGGCATAGCCTCGACTGTGCAGACCCAGTAGCGCGGCCGCGCTGGCACGCGCTTCTCTTCCCCAGTGACCAGGGCCACGGCGCCCTCGCCGACCCGCGCGCTGACCCGGTCGTACACCTCGCGCGCCAGAAGGCGCAGAGGCAAGCCGATCATCCCTGTATGGTGCTGCAGCATCCGTTCCACGGCGCGGTGGGTTTTCCCCGTGTTGGTGGGACCCAGTTGCGCGGTGATGGAAACGGCTGGCGGCGGTATAGGCGTGGGTAGTTCTCCCGCAACACGGGGAAGACGCGAGATCACGGGGCCGGTGGCGTCCCTTCGCCCTTCGCGGCGTTGAGCTTGCCGAATCCGAAGAGTGGGATTTCCTTCTCCGGCTCAGTTCGATCGTTGCTTAAGACCATCACCTTCCCCAGTATGCCTCGGTTTTCCTCTGTGACCCGTTCTTCAAGTACCTTGACCTGGACGCGGAAGCTGTTGTCGGATAGGGGCCCTTCGACGGAAGCTGCGAAGGGTCCCTCCAGCACGAGCGCTCCGCGCACCTCGAACCCCGGCTGAGAGCTGCGAACTTCCACAGACACCACCTTGGGCCCCGGTATCTTCAGGTTGAAGTAGGGGTTCGTCGGCGAAATTTCCAACGTGCCAGCCACCTTGCAAACATAGGGCATCGCGATGTCCTTCGGACTTGGCAGGCCGGTTGAGACAACCAGATTGCCGGAATGCACTCCGGCTTTCTTGCCCTTGCAACGAATGCGAAAACCCCGGGTTGAACCTGCCTTGTCGGGCAAGAGGGTGACACTCGAATCCTCCGCAAGCGCCGAGTTCTTGAGTCTGGCCGCAGCCTTTGCGACCAAGGTACCCACCAGATGAACGTCCTGCGACCGTTCTTCGCCGAAGGGCATCTCCAGGTTGACCACCTGCGCATCGAATGCAAAGAGCGGCGTCACATTCCCGACCAGCTCGATGGGAACCCTCTCCGACAGCGGATCGTTGGAGTGGACGAGCAGGAACTCTCGCAAAGGACCATAGAGATCCGAGCGACAAGTCACCTCAAGCTGGCCGTTCGCCCCGGGCGCGATGGTTTTCGGATCGATGCTTGCGGAACAGAACCGACTTGCCTCAATGGTGCCGATTTCGAGCGGAAGCGCTCCAGCGTTGGACACAATGATGGAACGGCGTGCTGGCTCATCCATCACAATAGGGCCCATTTCATAGGGCGGCATTGGAAGTTTGAGTCGCGGAGCCGCCCTGCCCACGGCAGCGCCCGGTGTCGATCCGTGACCCCCTCTCGGACCCCGATTGCAGGCCGCGAGGAGGCTCAGCACGACGGGAACAAGCAGCAGCCGAACAGGCAGTCTGGTGGTCAAGTCCGTTCAGACTCAGGTGCAGTTGGGCGGCGTGTTCAGTTGACTTCGGATGCTGGCGATGGTCTCACCCCAGGTAGCGCTGGGACTGTACTGACTAATCGAGATCACGCTGTCAGCGATGCGCGCGTTGATGTTGACCGGATCATTCCAATTGGCATAACGGCTCGGCAGGTCCGAGCCTTTTGCGTCAACACCTATTGATCCTTCTTCGTATACATCCAGTCTTTCACAAAAGCACCCATCTCGTCTTGGCCCGTCCTGAGCGTCCAGTTGTTGCCGGCGAACATATCCGGAAGCCAGCTGTTCGATGCGCACCAGGCGGTCCAGCTCCCGCCCAGGCCTTCGAGCCAGTTCAACATGGGAGTTCCGTAGGTGCCGATGATATTCGTGCCCTTCCCCGGCTGGTTTGGGCAGGTCGGTGTCGCGGACAAGCCGCAGAAGCCCCACTCCGTCATGATGAGCGGGACGCCCTTCGCGGCATTATTCACCTGCGTAACGTTTCCACCGCTCCCCTTGTTGTAGTGTTGTTCGTACATGTGGACCGAATAGATGATGTTGCCTCCGGTGAGTGGATTCGTGGCCGCATCGCCCATTGTCTGGTCCCAGGCGGGGCTGCCCGCAATGATGATGTTCTTGGGCGCGAAGCCACGAATGAGATTGACCCAGGCTTGCATGGTGGGTTTATACGTGGCCCAGGAATCCATCACACTCGACTCGTTGAACACCTCATAGAACACGTTGGGATAGCTCGCGAACAGTGGTGCAATCTTGGTCCAAAAAGCGTTGACCGTGGAAACGAGGTTGTAGGGGTTGGAGACGTAGTGCAGATCAATGATGGTGTAGAGGCCTAGCTTGGTGGCGTAGTCCACCGCGGGCTTGAGGGTGTTGTTGACGTATGTGTCCGAGTTCCCAGGTGGATCGGCGGGCAGACGCACGATCTTTGTGTACCAACCTGGCGAGCCTGGCGCACCTGTCGAGGCTGGCGTGACGTCGTTCTTGTTGGTGATCTTGTCGAGGACGCCGTTTATGCCGAGCGAGGTCGCCGCCTGTTGAGTGAGGCCCTCAATCGAGACACCCCTCAAGATCACGGTCTTGCCGCTGGGATCCTGGAGTTTGTTCCCCGCGACCGTGAGCCAAGGCAAGCCGTTGGTCCCTCCACTGCTGCTGGTACTGCCAGCAACGCCGCTGGAGCCGCCTGAACCCGCGCCGCCACTCGACCCGCCCGAACTGCTAGTGCCACCCGACCCGCCCAAGCTTGTCGTGCCACCCGAGCGTGTCGTGCCGCCCGAGCTTGTGACGCCACCAGAACTTGTGCTGCCACCCGAGCTTGTCGTGCCGCCCGAGCTTGTCGTGCCGCCCGAGCTTGTGCTGCCTCCCGATTTCGTCGTGCCGCCCGAACTTGTGCTGCCTCCCGAAGCCCCACTTCCACCCGAACTTGTGCTGCCGCCTGAGCTGGTGACCCCGCCCGAGCTTGTGCTGCCACCTGAGTTTGTGATCCCGCCCGAGGTTGCGATGCCGCCGGAGCTTGTGACGCTAGTCGACCCGCCTTGACCCGTGATGCCCCCGCTCCCGATGCGTCCCCCGCTGCCCACTATGCCACCACTTCCGATCACACCGCCAGAGCCCGACTTTCCTCCTGATCCGGGGTTCACGGCGGTATTTCCCCCGCCTGCATCGATCGCCTTTTCGTTGTTTGTAGTGCATCCGAAACTGCCAGAAGCCGCGAGGAGCCAGATCCCCAGGGTAGCTTGGCGAAGAGAAAGGTCTTTCATGAAACTCCTCCGATGGTTGACGGGAAGATCTATCACTTCAGTAGCAGAAACCTCGCAAAACCGCTCGCCGAGAACGGCTGACGCGGTTCCGACCTTGCGCATCACGACAATGCTAGGCTCGCATCTTACAACGTCGACTGGCAAGCTTGGCTGAATGGGCCGCCGAGAGACACCCCAGCCGCCTGCCCTGAGCGGATTCTCGGCTATTCTACCGGTCGCTCGCCCTCGCGCCACACCTGCCCGTCCGAATGTGAACGCGGCGGCAGCGACCGCCGGCCCAGGAGCCATCGGGCCTATCATGACGCAATACTGCCGGGTTGAGGCTCTCTGTCACGCCCCAGAACGCCGTTCCCGAGGACGAAGTGCGGCCACTACCAGCGGCCAGTTCCGGTCGCGTCATCTCCTCCAAGAAGTCCAGGTGAACGGCCCCAAGATCTCGTGTATTGTGGATATCGGTCCATCTGTGGCCGCTGTTGGTTGTTCCTCGGATCATTCAAGCACAACCGACTGTTGCTTCGTCGGGTCCCACAGCTCCGGCGACGCAGGTGCACGCTCCCCGCCCACCTAGTCCCATGAAAGAATTGGCCGCTTTGAGTGTGGCGCTGTTGGGCTTGGTGGCGGTCGCCGGCGCTGGCTGCAATAGCGCAGGCTCAACGCCCGTTGGGACTGGTGGGAGCACGTCGGCTGGCGGCACCGGCACGCTAGCCGCCAGCACCGGAGCATCTGCGACAACGGGCGGCATGGCCAGCACCGGAGGCAAAGTCAGCACCGGCGGGACCAGCAGCACCGGCGGCAGGTCGGCCGGGGGGACCGCCAGCACCGGCGGGACCAGCAGCACCGGTGGGATTGCCGCCACGGGCGGGACCAACAGGACCGGGGGCACCATCAGTACAGGTGGCACCATCAGTACCGGTGGCATTGCCAACTCCGGCGGGACCAGCAGGACTGGGGGCACAAGCAACGGCGGCGCTGCCACCACCGGAGGGATCAGCAGCATGGCAGGGACAATCAGCACCGGCGGCGGAACTGGCGGCGCGACGACCGGCGGAACCACCGGCACAGGGATCCCCGGGACATGCCAACCGGCCACCTGCGGCTCGCACAAGTGGGCCTGCTGGAAGATGCCGAACCCAACCGGTTCGGGCCTCCCGAACCCCGCGAGCTACACGGTCGCCAACGGTATCGTCCGCGACAACGTGACCTGCCTGGACTGGCAGCAGGTCGAATCGGGCACCACCTACACCAACGCCGACGCCATCACCTACTGTGCCAGCTTGTCGCTCGGTGGCAACAGCGACTGGCGCGTTCCGACTCGCGTCGAGACCGAGTCCATCATGGACTGGACACGCAGCCCAGCCATTGATGCCGCCTTTACTGCGGTCAGCGGTTTTCACAAGACCGGTTCCGACTGGATCCTCACCATCCGGCAGGCCGGCGCAGGCTCGGGGACTGACTTTGCCTGGGCCTTCAATTTTGGCGACGGCATCGTCAGCAATGCCTATTCTGCCGCCACCGCCGCGCGCGTTCGCTGCGTGCGCGGCAACGGGACCGGGGAAGCCTTCGCCGACCCGGCGGTCGCCCCACCCAACCAGTACACGGTGATCTCCACCGACGAGGTTCAGGACAACTACACCGGGCTCATCTGGCAACGAACCGGCAACGCTTCTGGACTGATTAGCTGGGATCAGGCGGTCACCTACTGCAGCGGCTTGACCATCGGAGGGAACACCTGGCGGCTGCCCTCGGTTCGCGAGCTGGCCACCCTAGTGGACGAGGCGCAGGTGGCGCCGGCAATCAACCGGACCATGTTCCCCAGCACCCAATACGGCGCACGCAGCAACAATTGGTACTGGGCGTCGCACGCGGAGAGAAACAGCACGACCGCCTGGTGGGGCCTGAACTTTGACGACGGCTTCACCGGATTCAACGCCGGGGCCAGTGGCGCCTGGAACTACTGGACCGTTGCCTATGCGAAGTGCGTGCGCTAGCAACTGAGATCGACTACGGCACACTGTCCGGCAGTGCCAAGAGCGCGCTGTTCGTTGACGGCACACACTTCCACGAACCTGGCGCCACCCAAATCGCCAACCTCGTCGCGCAGGCAATGAAGGGACTGGGTGTCGGACTCGAGAGCTACGTGAAGTAGGGCGAGGCCAAGATCGCCACCTCGATGGCGTGGCCGCGCCGTCGAGAGTTGTTAGCGTCCCGCCAGGAATTGGTCAAACTTGACCAGTCCCTGGAAAGTGCGAGTAGAACCGCGAAAAGCATCTCGGAAGAAGAGAAAATCGGAGGCTGCATTTACGCCCACGGGCGGTGGCCCTTTGGCCCCGCCCTTGACAACCCAGTCATCCACCGCCGCGGCGAAACCATTGTCTTTAGGGGGGCAGGTTTGAAACCGGGAAAGGAGCGGGGCGCGAATCCCCGCCATGGCGAAGTAGGTGCTCATGATGTAGGGGCGCAGCAGGTCATTGTCCTGGAAGACATAGAAAACGCGGCCCTTGATGGCGTCCACGTCCCGCTTCACGTCCCTGTAGAAGGACTCGGTAGCCACATATTCATCAAGGCGTTGAGGGATCCGCGTCAGATCGCCTTTCAGCCAGTTGGAATGGCGTACAAAGTAGCCGTGGTACTCGGCGGTGAGCAAGGACACGAGAGCGACTGCCATCAGGGGAATGCTGAGAATGGTCTTCAGGGGCCCGAGGTGCGCAAGGGCGACCACGCCCAGGATGGCGATGGCAGGGGCGGCGATTGTCGCGTAGCGAGGCCAGCTGATAGTCCTGGCACCCGGCAAATACAGGGTTGCCGCAAGGAAGAGGCCCAGCACAGCGAGGGCGTAGGCCGAACAGAGGGCCAGCGCCCATCCTTGCGACGTCCTGAACAGAAATCGCGGCCGCACCAGGGCCAGTACCGGGGTCAGCGCCAGCATCACGGCCAGGACGAAGATTGGTCGGGTCTCAATGAGGTTCGCCGCCAGCGTGGTCAGGATGGTCTTCAGCGGCGCCGAAAAGCTCGTGGAGAGGGGCGGTGGCGGGTAGTCGTTGGACGTGAGGCCCATCAGAAAAAGACGAGGCAAGACGATCTCCACAGTCAACGCCACGGCCAGGATGAGGACCGCCCGCCAAGTGAGGGGCTGGGGCTGATCTTTCCGACGGCCAAGGAGAAGGTAGGCCAGAGTGAAGAAGCCCCCACCGAGGAGCGCAAGGACCATTCCCAGTCCCTTGCTCACAAGGGGCATGGACAGGCAGGCCCAGACCACCATAGCAGAGCTGCGCCGGTGGTGCGTGACGAGGTAGGCCAGGCCCAAGAACGCGAAGGCGATCCCGGTGATGACCAGGGCATCGCCGTAGAAGTAGCCAAACACGATTTCGGGTGTGCCCGAGAAAGCGAGGACTGCAAGCAGGGCCCCGCCCGCGAGGAGCCGCGAACGGGAGAGCAGCCAACTGGCCTCCATCGTGGCGAGCGCCGCGAGAAACAGGAAAATGCCGGAGAAGACGTTGAGGATGCCGTCGCGCCCGCCGCTCAAGAGACTGGCAACTGAGCCGAGGACGAGCTGGTGGACCGGGTAGCTGGGCGCCACGGAACGGGTGGGTCCATAGAAGTACGCCATTCGGTCGAAGGAGAGGATTTCATGGGGCACGACCAGCCAGTGGGTGAACACGTCAAAGCCCGCAGGTTCGGCGTGCAATGCGCAGAAGAAAACGGCTAGCGCGAAGGCCGCGGCCGCCGCTTCGAGTCCGGTCAACCGGCGACGGTGGCTAACGGTCAGCTCGCGCGGGGTGTTTGGACTCTTCCGCCATGTGCGCACCAGCTGAACGGCAGCGGCGATGGACAAGACCGCGACCAGTATGAGCGAGACGCGAAACCCGAGCCGCGCCGCCCCCAGAATCTGGAGAAGAAGCGTGATGACTCTCAGTCCGAAAAGGATGGCGAGCGCGATGAATGCCGTGGCGCCGATGGGCGGCGACTCGACGGCCGTGCGCGAGGCCAGGAGGCGCTGGAGCGAGCGTAACGCGTATGCCCCCACCGCCCCGCAAGCGAGGAGGGGCAGAAGCCAGGGGAGCGTGATGCGAAAGACAATCACAGACGTGAGCCTCGAGCTGAGGGCGGGACAGTCATGGGTGTTCCACGCTCATGCGAGAGATCCGCCGGGGTGGGCGGTGGGGCGGTGGCAGGAGAAACGGGCAACATCGGGCAGGTGGCGCAGTTTACCCCAGCGCGGCCTCGCGCCGGCGCCGTTCTTTGGGCTGCAACTGGCACCCCCTGCTATCCCAGCATCGCCTTGAGCGCGCGGTAGTCGGTCTTTCCAGTGCCCAGCAGGGGCAGCGTCTCCAGCCGCAGCACGCGCCGGATGTTGTGCAGGGGGGACAGTCCAGCATCGCGCAGGCAGCGATTGGCCGTCTCGCGATCGATCTCCAAGGTGGTGAAGAGAACCAACTCGGGGTGTTCCTCATCGGGCGTGCATTCCACTGCCAGGCACGGACCCTCGCCCTGGCCAGGGGTGCTCCACCCGGCCTCCAGCGCGGTCTCGACCGCGGCCAACGGAATCATCTCGCCGCCAATCTTCACGAAACGCTTGAGCCGACCGCAGAAGGTCAGAACGCCGTCCGTGTCTTCGCACACCAAATCGCCAGTCCGGTACCATTCCTTGCCCGCGAACGAGACGAAAGGTGACGGACCGTCGTACTTGAGATACCCGCGGAAAATACTGGGACCGCGCACGAGAAGCATGCCGCGCTGACCGCAGGGCGTGGGCTTGCCACACTCGGCATCGACGACGGCGTGCTCCACCGACGGCAGGGGCAGGCCAATGGTCTCGCGCTGCGGCCGCCCGGGACGGTTGACCGATACGATGGGCGAGCATTCGGTGATGCCATAGCCCTCGATGACAATCATCTCGGGATACGCACGCGCCAGGGCATCGTACACATGGGGCTGGCACTTCTCGGCGCCCGCAATGGCCAAGCGCAGGCTGGCAAGCTGCCCAGGCTGGGCGGCCCGCACGATGCCGGCTAGAAAGGTGGGCGTACCGACCACCAACGTGGCCCGATACGCCTCGATGAGAGAAGCCAGCGTGGCGCTGTCATTGGGGTTGACGTGGTAGACTGTGCGCAGCCCGCAAAGCAGTGGCAACAGGATGTCGACGGTCAACCCGAACGAATGGAACGGGGGCAAGATGCCCAAGAGAGCCTCGTCCGGGCGCAGGGGAATCACCGCGAGTGCATCGCGGATGTTGGTCAGCAGATTCGTCTGGGTCAGGGGAACCGCTTTGGGCACGCTCTCCGAACCGCTAGTGAATAGCACGGCAGCCACTTCAGGTGTCCGCGCCTCTTCCAGCGCGCCGACTAGACCCAGTCGCACCCGCAACGCCGCGAGCAACTTGACTGGAAGCGAAAATCGCCGGGCGGTATCGTCGAGGTAGACCAGACGCTGCAGGAACCCCCGAGTGCTGCCAAACCCCTCCGCTTCGAGGCGGCTGACTAGCCCGCGGGCGGTCACCACGCAACGGATGTCGAGTAGATCCAGCCCGTGCAGCACACCACGCGGCCCGGTGGTCCAGTTGATCATGACCGGCGTCTTGCCCGCAAACAGCGCGGCCAGGGTGGCCACGGCAGCGGCGACCGAGGCGGGCAGCATGATGCCGACAAACGGACCGGGCATGCGGGCGAATACCGGTCGCAAGAGCAGAAGCGCCGTGAGAAGGTCGCGATAGGTGCGCACCCCGCTCTGCTGGTCAGCGATGACCACCTGGCCGGAATGCCGGCGGGCCATGTCCAGAAACACAGCCGTCAGGCTGTCGCCCGCCGGCATGACCGGCGGCCCGGTGGCATCCTCGGCCGCCCCGTACCAGGCGTGCGCCACCGGCCGAGGCTCGGCCGCAGCCTTGCCCACGGTTTCACCCACCGCGGCCCGCATCACGTCTCCCACCGTCTCGATGGCGTCCACCTCCGGCTGGGGGAAGCCGAACTCGCTCTCAATCCAGGCCTGGATCTCCACACGCACCAGGCTGTCCAGACCCAGATCGTGCGCCAGGCGCTGGCCTTCGTGGATCTCTCGCACGCCGGTGAGCTGGCGAAGATGCTCCAGCACGGTGGCGCGTGTGGCCGCCGGGATCCGACGGGCCACGCCGGGCTCGGTGCTGCTGACCGGCTCGGGCAGCCAGCGTACGCCGCCACCCTCCCACAATGAGTAGGGCACGTAGGTGCTTCCGCCCGCGTTGCGATTGTAGAACTCCTCCAGATAGCGATTGAGCACCACCCGGTCCGCGGCGCGCGGCAAGTCGTCAGGCTCAAGGACGTCGATGGCCACGTGGCGATGAGGCGCGAGGACGAGGCCGCCCTTGAGCAACCCCCACAGACCCCTGCGCAGGGCGCGCAGGACGTCGGGCGGCTTACCCGAGGCGCGACTGAAACTGGAGCCCCACAGTCCGGCGGTCCGCACCAGTACGACGCGCACGTCAGGCACCGCCCGCAACAACTGCTCGACCGCACTGTTGCCGCCCAGATCTTCGCGGCGCTGGCGATAGATGCGCCCCGCAGGATAGAGCAGCAACGCCTCACCCTGGCGCAAGGCCGTGGCGCTGGCCTCGATCATAGATTCCACCTGTTCGCGGGCACCCCGACCATCTCGGGTCATGTCCGCGATCTCGAGCGCCCGCGCCCGCCGCGCCAAGAAGTGAATCCCAGGCCGCCGGGCCTGGGCGCGATCCGCCAGCACGCGCGGTCGGAAGCGCGGCCAGAGAACGGTCATCACCATGATGGGATCGATGAGCGCCGGGTGATTGGCCAGGAACAGAACGCCGCGACCGTCAGGAGGAGCAACGCGATCCAGGCCTGTCACGCGGATGCGGTAGCGCAACCAGAGCAGGCAGCGGATGAAGAGACGCAGAAACCGGTTGAGCATGGCAGTCGTGCGGACGCAGTATATCGCCTCCTTTCGGGCTGTCGTACCATGGGATCCACATGCGCATCACTATGACCATCGCCTTTGTCGCCACCGCTCTCGCCGCCACCGGTCTTTTTGCTGCGCCGTCGAGCGATCAGCCACCTGCGAAACCGCGTCCCGCCCGCCACTACGAAGGCCTGCTGACCTGGGACGTGCGCGACGCCGACACGGGCGCGCCCATCCCATGCAAACTGACCTTCGTCGGCGTCGAGGGTACCCGCGACCCCGAGTTCACCCACAACGACATCGGCAAGCCCGAGGGCGACTTGGCCATTGCCGCCTACCATCGCGTGTTCTCCGCCTCCGGTGACGGCGCTGTGCGGGTGCCGCCAGGAACCTACGATGTCTACGTCAGCCGCGGCTTGGAGTGGGACGTGGCCGTGGTGCGCAAGCTCAAGGTCACGCCCGAAGGCGCGGATCTTGTCGCTCAGTTGCACCACGTAATTGACTCGCGGGGCTGGTACTCGGCCGACTTCCACGTGCACGCCGCTCCTTCGCCGGATTCCATCGTGCCCCTTCCCCACCGGGTCATCGAATTCATCGCCGACGGCATCGACCTGTTGACCTCCACCGACCACAACGTGGTCACTGACTATGCTCCCACCATCAAAGCACTGGGCGTGGGCCACCTCATCAGCACCATCATAGGGGACGAGATCACCACCGCCTCATGGGGACATTTCGGCGCCTTCCCGCTGCCGCAGGACCTGGCACGGGCCGGCCAGGGCGCGGTGCTGGCCCACGGCCGCACGCCCAAAGCGATCTTCGAGGAGGTGCACACCCATGCGCCCGGCGCGATCATCGATGTGCACCACCCGCGCATCGATCCGACTATCGGCTACTTCATCATCGGCGAATTCGACCCGCACCTGGACCGCGCAGGCACGAAGGGTTTCTCGTTCGACTTCGACGCCATCGAGGTGCTCAACGGCTACCAGGACCCAGCCCGCCGCAGCGTGGACCGGATGATCGACGACTACCTGGGCCTGCTCAACCACGGGCACTTGGCCACCGCCACCGGGAACTCGGACACCCATCACCTCACCTTCAATATGGGCGGCTATCCGCGCAACTACCTGCGCGTTCCCGACGACCGTATCGGCCACGTGACGCCACAGGACGTCGCCCAGGCGGTGCGGGCCCACCATGTCTTCTTCACCACCGGTCCCTTCGTGCGCATGCACGCGGGTCAAGCTGACATCGGCGACATGGTGCCGGCACCGGGCGGTCGCGCCCGCGTGGACATCGAGGTCGATGCCGCACCCTGGGTGTCCGTCGACCGGGTGATCCTCTATGTGAACGGCAAGGAGGCTCAACGTTGGCCCGTGCCTCCGAGCCAGAAGGTGGCGCGCTTTCGCGCCAGCCACGACATCACTCTGGCTGCCGATGGCTATGCCCTGGTGCGCGTCGACGGCAACGAGCTGCTGGCGCCCGTGGTGGGCGACCGGAAGACTTTCGGGGTCTATCCACTGGCGCTAAGCAATCCCATCTTCTTCGACGTCAACAACAACGGCCGCTACGACCCGAGCTACAAACACGGCGAGCGGCACTAATTGAGTGGCAAAGCCGCGGGCGCAGCCAGGCTCAGGTGATCCAGCCCAAAGTACCCAGACGCCACATAGAGGTCATCGCCGAACGCCTGCATGGAGCTGGCCCATCCCAGCGTGCGCAAGAACTTGTTCCCCGTGGGTTGGACGGGATTGGATACGTC
>Ga0182010_10000175_pt1 | contig 36814 bp, 29 predicted proteins | sample 611E1MmetaG_FD_120488 | JGI IMG/M metagenome (GOLD analysis project Ga0182010, IMG submission 120488) | Permafrost microbial communities from Stordalen Mire, Sweden - 611E1M metaG | ecosystem: Environmental > Terrestrial > Soil > Wetlands > Permafrost | place: Sweden: Stordalen | collected... | reverse complement strand
GCCGCTTCCATCATTGCGAGGTGGCTGTTCCTGGTCTTCACCACGCGCACGCCGTGCCCCGCCGCGACAATATCGATCTCGCCGGAAGCTGTGATCGGGACGGCGATCGCCTTCGCGCCAGGGTGGGTCTCCATGAACATCGCGGCGACGATCGTGAGGAGACGGTCGCTGTCCATCGGCTGCCCCGCTTCATTGACGACGATCAGCTTTTCCCCGCCTCCATCGATCTGACATCCTATGTCGTACTGAAGCGAGGTGACAATGTGCGCCAGTTGCTCGATCAACTGGTCGAATTCCTCCTTATTCCGGGTGAGCTTGTGCGGGTCGAGATGGGCGTTCAATGCCACAACCTGACAGTCGAACGATCCGAGGATGATGGGAAAGATCGTCGAGGCGATTCCGTTGGAATAGTCGATGGCAATCTTGAACTTTCTCCTGCTGATCGCGTCGACGTTCAACGAAGAAAGGAACTTCTGTTTATAGGCCTCGGTCGTGCGCTCAGGAAAGAGAATCCCTCCGACCTGTTCGCGCGGCGCACGGGCGAAATCCTCGCCATAAAAAAGCCGTTCGACGTTCTTCGTCTTGTTTGTCGGCAAATCCTTGCCGTTGGCATCGAAGAAGATGATGTCGGTCAGGTTCTTCTGGAATGGGGATCGGCGGACATGGATCCCCCCCGCTTCCTTGCCGCTGCTCAGCTCATGCCGGAGGATGGGGATCGATGTCGCCCGCAGATCCGAGGTGTTCACGCCCGCCGAGAGCAGGCCGCAAATCAATGCGCGGCTCATCATCCGGGAGACGTTGTCCGAATCCCGACTTGTGACCACGGTTCTTCCTATGCCGATGAACGCGCCGTAGGCGGATCCCAGCCGGGCGCCGAACTCAGGAGTCATCTCCACGTTTGACAACCCGGTGACGCGGGCGTCGCTGAATAGCTCCCGGAGCCACTTGTCTTCCCAGACAAGACTGCGGGTGACGATGGATCCTTCCTCAACAACCTTTTCCGGCCAAAGCTTGATGTTGGCCCCGAGGCGCGAATTGCGTCCGATCCAACATCCGTCGCCAATGAACGCATTCTCCGCCAGAACGGATTTCTCACCGATGGAACAGCGGGTGCCGATCACGTCATAGGTGAGCTCGGTGCTGTGACCGATGACGGTGTCATGCCAAATGACGCTATTCATGATGCGCGCACCGGGACCGATGACGCAGTTGTCCCCGATGACGGTGTTGGAGAGCATGGTATTCTCACCGATGGTGCAGCTCTTCCCAATCATGACCGTTCCCGACGTCTGCACGCCGCCACTGGGAATGAGGGTTCCCTCGCCGACATACATGTTACCGGTCTGCGTTCCGTCTTTGACCATCTGCACGAGCCCGTTGAGCGCATCGATATGCGCGTCCTGGTATTCGTTCAGATTGCCGATGTCACGCCAATAGCCGTTGGCGACGTAGCCGTACAGGCCGGCGTCCTGACGAAGAAGGAGGGGGAAGAGGTCCTTGCTGAAATCGTAGTCGCTCCGGTAAGGGACCATCTCCAACACTTCGGGCTCCAGGATGTAGATGCCGGTGTTGATGGTGTCGCTGAAGACCTCCCCCCAGGAGGGTTTTTCAAGAAAACGGGTGATCTTTCCGTCGTCTCCCGTAATCACCACGCCGAATTGAAGCGGGTTCTTCACCCGGGAAAGGACGATCGTCGCCTTCGCTTTCTTCGCTTCGTGGTAGTGGAGGGCCGCGGAAAGATCGAAGTCGGTCAGGACATCCCCGCTGATGACCATGATCCGCTCGTGCATGCCGTATGTGCCGTTGCGAACGCTTCCTGCCGTGCCGTAGTCTGCGTCGGCACGCACATAGTTCATCGTTACCCCGAATGCACTTCCATTGCCGAAATACCCGGTGATCACATCCGGTTGATAAAAGAGGGATGCTATCAGATCCTTGATGCCATGTGTGCGGAGAAGCGCGACGATGTGCTCCATCATGGGCTTGTTCATCAACGGAACCATGGGCTTCGGGGTGTTACAGGTGAGGGGACGCAGCCGGGTCCCGAAGCCACCAGCCATGATGACTGCTTTCATTGGACAGGGGAGAAAGAATGAGGGAGCGACAAAAAATGAATCTGGAATGCCATAAGAAAAGATAGGTAAAAGCCGGGTGGGATTCAAGAAATCGTCACCTTGACTCTCCGTCGCTTTTTGCGTAATTTTGTCATAATCCCCATACCAAGTCCAATTATCCGTTCCGTCGTGTTCTCGTTGACCCTTGCGGGGCTCCTCGGGTACACACTGGGAGCTGTGCCGAGCGCCTACCTGCTTGTTCGTTGGAAATCACACCGTGATATCCGCCGGGAAGGAAGCGGCAATGTCGGCGCACTGAACAGCTACCAGGTGACCGGCTCCCTGCTCGCCGGCATCGTCGTCCTGGCGGCAGACGTCCTCAAGGGGATCTGCGCGGTGATGTTCTCGCAGTGGATATGGGGAAGAGGGAATACCTGTGTCCCCGTCGCCGGCATATGTGCTATCGTCGGTCATTGCTTCCCCCTTTCGCTTGACTTCAAAGGGGGGCGCGGCCTCGCAACAGCGGCGGGGGTGTTCGGGCTGTTTGCGTTGCCGCTGGTGGGCGCGTGGTGCGTGGTTTGGTGTGTTGCGTACCTGCTCCTCAAAAGCGTGAACCCTGCAAATGCGGTCGCTTTGCTCGTGAGCGGAGGATGCGCAATTCTTGCACCCGGTTGGTTTATCGCACCGCTGACAGGAGCAACGCTCTCTGCCGACCTGTTCCGCATGATGGTTCTGTCGGGTTTTGGGGTTGTGCTCGTGAGGCATGTCTCTCCCGTCCGTGCATTCCTTCGCGAAGCGCGATCACGGTAGAAACGGCTTAGGAATGTCTTTTGCAAAGGAGAACAGGAATATCATGAAGCGGGGTCTTGCCGTGACGTTGCTGATCCTGGCGGTGTGCCTTGCCGCCGGGGGTCTTGTGGGCTACAGCATCGGGCGTGCCTCCGGCCACCAGAAAGGGGCGGGGGAGAGTCCTGCATTGACGAACGACGCGCGCGATTCGGTGAACGACGCGCTGACAGGTTCCCGCCGGAATGCCATCACGCGTACCGTTGCAGCAATCAGCCCTGCGGTCGTCGGCATCAATGTGACAGAAGTGCGCCAGTACCGGTACCGGAGTCCCTGGGGAGATGATCCGTTCTTCCGCCAGTTCTTCGGCAATCAGGTCTACACCGAACGCGTCCAGGGCCTCGGTTCGGGTTTTATCATCTCGGCGGACGGTTTTGTCCTGACGAATGACCATGTGGCCGGCAATGCCAAGGAAATCACCGTCACCATGACGAACGGCGAGAAATACAAGGCGGATCTTGTGGGAACCGACCAGGTGTCGGATATCGCTCTCCTGAAGATCGATGGGAAGAACCTCCCGTTCATCCGCCTCGGGAATTCGGACGACGTCATCACCGGAGAGTGGGCGATCGCTTTCGGCAATCCGTTTGGATTGTTTGATATCGGTGATAAACCGACGGTCACGGTCGGCGTGGTGAGCGCGACCCAGATGAACCTCCGGTCGGAGGAGGGACGCGTCTACAAGGGGATGATCCAGACGGATGCCGCAATCAATGCGGGCAACAGCGGTGGACCGCTGGTCAATTCTGCGGCGGAAGTGATCGGCGTGAATGCCGTCATCTATACCCCGAATCAGGGGAGCATCGGATTGGGGTTCGCCATTCCCATCAACCGTGTCAAGACCATCGTTGCGGAACTCCGCAGCCACGGCAAAGTGGAGCGGGAGTTCTGGACAGGCCTGGAGATACAGGGGATTGACGAGCGGGTGGCGCGGTACTTCGGACTTCCCAGTGCGGAGGGGGTCATCGTCAGCGATGTGAAGAAGGGGAGCCCGGCGGATCGCGCAGGGTTCCAGGCGGGCGATATCATCGCTGCCGTGAACGGAGAGAAGGTTGTGGATGAAGGTTCGCTTACGACGATCTTCGATGATGCGCGCGCCGGAGATGTGGTCAGGATCAAGGTTCTCCGGGACAGAAAAGCAATTGAATTGAAACTCACTCTCGAAAAGCACTGACCATGATTGCCCGTTATACGCGTCCTGCGATGGGAAGGATCTGGGAGGATCACAACAAATTCCAGATTTGGCTCGATATCGAGATCCTCGCCTGTGAAGCGCAGGCCGATCTCGGCGTGATCCCGCGGGAAGCGGTTGAGGTGATTCGCGCAAAAGCGACTTTTGATGTCGGACGCATCGATGAGATCGAACGGGAAGTGAAACACGACGTGATAGCGTTCCTGACGAATGTCGGGGAACACGTCGGACCGGAAGCGCGATTCATCCACCTCGGCATGACGTCGTCCGATATTCTCGATACGTGTCTCTCCATTCAGATGAAACAGGCGGGGGAGATGCTGCTCGCGGGACTGGCGAGACTGTCGGATGTGCTCGCGCGGCGGGCGAAGGAATTCAAAACGACCATCATGGTGGGGAGAACCCACGGCATCCACGCGGAACCGACCACGTTCGGACTGAAGCTCGCGCTCTGGTATGACGAGACCCGCAGAAACATCGAACGGCTCCGCAGTGCCGTCGACAGGATCAGCGTCGGCCAGATCTCGGGTGCCGTGGGGACGTACGAGCACCTGAGTCCGAAGGTTGAGGAGTACGTGTGCGCCCGACTCGGGCTGAAGCCCGCGCCCGTTTCGACGCAGATCCTCCAGCGTGACCGCCATGCAGAGTTCCTGACGGTTCTTGCGATCGCCGGGAGCTCACTCGAGAAGTTTGCAACGGAAATCCGTCACCTCCAGAAAACGGAGGTGCTCGAAGCGGAGGAGTACTTTGCCAAGGGGCAGAAGGGCTCCTCTGCCATGCCGCACAAGCGCAACCCGATTACGTGCGAGAGAGTGGCCGGATTGTCGCGCGTTTTGCGCGGGAATGCGCTTGCGTCGATGGAAAACGTAAGTCTGTGGCATGAGCGCGACATCACCCATTCTTCTGTCGAGCGCATCATTGTCCCCGATAGCTGTATTCTGCTCGATTACATGGCGGCGCTGATGACCGATGTGCTCGATCGCCTCATCGTCTATCCGGAGCATATGCGGGAAAACCTTGACCGGACCCACGGCCTGATCTTTTCCCAGGCGGTTCTCCTCGCCCTCACCAACAAGGGGATGAAGCGTGAAGATGCATACCGCCTCGTGCAAACGGCGGCGATGGAGGTCTGGCGGTCCGGGAATGATTTTCGTGCCACGCTGGAAGCTGTCCCGGAGGTGAACGGTCTCTTGAGTGCCGGGGAGCTTGTCGGGATCTTCGACCTCGACAAGAGCATCCGCAACGTCGACGAAATATTCCAACGGGCCGGTCTCGGATAGAGGAAACGGGACCGGAAGGGCCCTTCTGTCCCCGCCGCCCGGTGTCCGGAGGTGCCGGCGGGGAGCGTGCGATCATACGATCATTTCTCCTGAGGATTCATATGCCGAAAAAGTTTCAGAACTTTATCGCCGGGAAGTGGGTGGATGCCCGATCAGGGAAGACATTCGAGAACCGGAATCCCGCCAATTGGGATGAACTGGTGGGGACCTTCCCCAAATCGGGAAAGGAAGACGTTGATGAGGCCGTGCGCGCTGCCCGGGCCGCACATGAAACATGGCGTCTTGTTCCCGCGCCCAAACGGGGCGACATCATGCGGAAGGTCGGCGATGTGATGGTCGCGCGCAAAGAAGAATTGGCTCGCCAGATGACACGCGAAATGGGGAAGGTTCTCACCGAGACACGCGGTGACGTGCAGGAAGGAATTGACACGGCCTACTACGCTGCGGGAGAAGGACGCCGGCTGTTCGGCAAGACGGTACCGTCGGAGCTCCCGGACAAACTCAATATGGCGATGCGGGTCCCGATCGGCGTTGCCGGAATCGTCACGCCGTGGAACTTTCCGATGGCGATCCCGACGTGGAAAATATTCCCCGCCCTGCTGTGCGGCAACACGATCGTGTTCAAACCTGCGTCGGACACGCCCGCGACGGCAACGTCACTCGTGGAGATCCTCCTGGAAGCGGGCATCCCCGCCGGGGCAATCAATATCGTCCACGGAGGCGGAGCCGAGGTGGGGAATGCCATCGTCGGTCATCCCGACGTCGATCTGGTGAGTTTTACGGGATCGACGGAAGTCGGAAAAAAAATCTCCGCCATGGCCGCTTCGACGCTGAAACGTGTCTCGCTCGAACTCGGCGGGAAGAATGCGCAGATCGTCATGGACGATGCAGACCTCGGCCTGGCCCTGGAAGGGCTTCTCTGGGGTGCGTTCGGCACAACCGGGCAGCGATGCACGGCGACCAGCCGGCTCATCCTGCATGAAAAGATCCACGACAAATTCATCGGAATGCTCGTGGATCGGGTCAAAAAGCTCCGCCTCGGTGACGGGCTTCTTCCGACAACGGACGTCGGGCCTTGCATCAACCAGGGACAACAGGAGACGGTGAAGAACTACGTCGAGATAGGCGTTCAGGAGGGAGCTCGCATCGTCACAGGAGGCGATATCCCGCGGGGCAGCGGACTGGAGAAAGGATGGTTCTTCTCCCCCACCGTGTTCGAAAACGTGAAGCCGGAACACAGGATCGCGAAGGAAGAGATCTTCGGGCCCGTGCTCTCCGTTCTGAAGACGAAATCGCTCGACGAGGCGATCCATATCCTGAACGATACCATCTACGGCCTTTCCTCTTCGATCTACACCGCTGATGTCAACCGGGCTTTCCGCGCGGTGCGCGATGTGAAGGCGGGAATTATCTATATCAACGCACCCACGATCGGCGCCGAGGCCCACATGCCGTTCGGCGGGGTCAAACAGACCGGCAACGGCCACCGTGAGGGGGGCTGGACGGTCTATGATTTCTTCTCGGAATGGAAGACCGTGTACGTTGACTACAGCGGCGGGCTCCAGAGGGCACAGATCGACAACTATAACGAGTAACCCGTGGCCGGCATTGATTTCTATATCGTTTCTCTCTTCGAGCATCAGGAGTTCTTCTGAGGGTGGTGTTGTCTGCCCGCGCACGATGCAGACCGCTGACGACAAACACAAAACCCGGAAGGAGTTCCCTTATGCCTGTTCGCAAGAATCAGAAAACGAGGAAGGCCCGCGCCACCACAAAGACAGGAACGACGAAACGCGCTGCGCGAAGCGCCCGCAGGAGTATGCGCAACGCTCCTCCCCCCGTCCTCCGCATTTCTCCCGCCCTTGCCATCCCGACCCTTCGGCGCCACATGCTTGTCGATGGGTTCGACATTGTCATCGACCTGGAAAAGAGCAAGGGATCGTACATCGTCGATGCGCGGACCGGCAAGCGCTATCTTGATTTCTTCACCTTTGTCGCATCGTCACCCGTCGGGCTGAACCACCCGAAAATGACGGCTCCCGCGTTCCAGAAGAAACTCGCCCGGGTTGCGACCAATAAGCCGTCGCTCTCCGATATCTACGCGGCGGAACAGGCGGAGTTTGTTGAGACGTTCGCCCGCGTTGCTGTTCCCCCGTACCTGCCCCACGCGTTCTTCATCGAAGGCGGGACGCTCGGTGTGGAGAACACTCTGAAAGCGGCGTTCGACTGGAAGATCCGGAAAAACTTCGCGAAGGGATACCGCGAAGAACGGGGACGCCAGGTGATCCACTTCCGCCAGGGCTTCCACGGGCGGTCGGGGTACGCACTGTCGCTGACGAATACCGATCCTGCGAAAACCGATCTGTTCCCGAAGTTCGCCTGGCCGCGCGTGCTGAACCCCGCGGTCGCATTTCCGTTGAACGTCGAAAACCTCGCGAAGGTTGAACGGGACGAGCAGACAAGCATCGGACAGATCAAGCAGGCGTTTCATGACAACCGGGACGACATCGCGGCGATCATCATCGAGGCGATCCAGGGCGAGGGAGGCGACAATCACTTCCGGCCTGAATTCTTCCGGGTGCTGCGACAGCTTGCCGACGAAAATGATGCGATGCTGATCGTCGATGAAGTGCAAACCGGCATTGGCATGACCGGAAAGATGTGGGCGCACCAGCATTTGGTCGAACCTGATATGATCGCTTTTGGCAAGAAAGTCCAGGTGTGCGGCTTCCTGTGCGGCAAGCGCATCGAGGAAGTGCCGGAAAACGTCTTCAATGTTTCCAGCCGGTTGAACTCGACCTGGGGGGGAAACCTTACCGACATGGTTCGGTCGCAGAAATATCTCGAGATCATCGAGGAAGAGAATCTGGTGGAGAATGCCCGCGTGGTCGGCGACTATCTGGTGGGGCGCCTGCAGGGGCTTGCCGAGGAGTTTCCGGACATTGTTTCCAATGCGCGTGGGCGGGGGCTCTTTGCGGCCTTCGACGTTGCCAGCGGCGACCTCCGGACATCGGTCAGGACGAAGTGCTTGAAGAAAGGGCTGATCATCCTGCCGAGCGGCGAGCGGTCGATGCGGTTCCGTCCGCCGTTGAATGTCTCGCGGAAGGAGATCGACGAGGGGATCGGGATCATTGTCGCTGCATTCAAGGAGGTCTGACGCACCGGCGTTTCTCACCAACGTGCGATGCGGTCCCTCTCATTCCATGACGGGGCAGAGTGCGCAGGCATTCTGCCCCTGCCTTTTCTTGCACCCGCCTCACGCGCGAGACGGGAGATCCGTTGCAGATTATTGCACGAGCATCATCGTGCGCGCGAGCGATGTCGCGATGCCGGATGTTCCGCGTGCCGACAAACGGTAGATGTACACGCCGGACGCAACATGCCTGCCGCTCTGGTCTGTCGCATCCCACATGACGTGGTAGGGGATTCCTGTCGAAGCCGGGTAGTTCCCCTGCACCAGAGTTCTCACCTTCCGCCCCAGGATATCATAGACGGTCAAATCCACCGTAGACTCCTCCGGGAGGAGAAACTCGATCCGCGTGCCCGGGTTGAACGGGTTTGGGTAGTTCTGTCCGAGAGAATATCCGCGCGGGAAAGGTTCCTTCGTGGCGGTGTCTGCATTCCGTGCAAGAAAGTCAATGGCCGCCTTTGCATTCACTATCCCCCAGCCGTCATAGTCGTCGGGGGATCCGGCATTGCTCGCCGTTGCCTTGAGTGCACCAACGATCTCCATGGGTGTCGCCTTTGGAAAGGCGTGGAGGACAAGGGCGGCGACGCCGGCGGTCAAAGGACAGGAAAAAGATGTTCCCGACCACACACTATATCCCGTGGGCACGCTGGCGCTCGCCGTATACACGTTGACGCCCATCGCCATCACGTCGGGCTTGATGCGTCCGTCGGCGGTGGGTCCGTACGAACTGAACGACGCGCGGATTCCGCCGGAATTCACTGCTCCCGCCGTCAGGACACTGTCGCCGTCTGCCGGCGCTATCAGCGTGTTCGGCTGGCCGGCTCGTGCAACGGCATCGTTCCCCGCGGAGTTCACCACGATGATCCCCTTGGCAACAGCCATTTCGGCTGCCCGCGTAATCACGGTGGTCTTCCCATCCATGTCGCTCCATGTCCAGCTCGTGTACGGGGCATCGTACGTGAGGTAGCCAAGGGAGGTGCTCGCAACATCGATGCCCAGACTGTCTGCCCACTCGATCGCCCGAGCCCAGTTGTCTTCCTCCACCGGGGTTTCGCTGCTGTCGTTCTCCGTTCGGGCCAGGACAAAAGAAGCGCCAAACGCCGGTCCGAGAAGCTGGCCGGGTTCATACCCTGCGATCGTTGAGAGGGTATTGATTCCGTGGGATCCGAAACTGGTCGAAGGGTTGTCCGGCGCGACGCTCACCTTGTGATCCACAAAATCGTATGTAGCGATGATCCGGGAGCGGAGAGAGTCGAATGCCTGATGGCTCAGGAGACGGAAGCCGTTGTCGAAGAAGCCGATAAGCACTCCTTGCGCGGAGTTCCCGGAGGCGTGGACGGCTGGGATGTTTTCGAGACTATCCTGGAGAAGCGAGGGACCATAGGCGAGGTCATTCGTCAAGGCGGCCTTCGCCGCAGGGGAGGCAGACACGGCGTGTTCGATCTCGACAGGATTCTCCCGGGGCGGCGCGCCGTAACGCATGAGAAGATCGATTGTCCGGACAAACGGCAATCCGCTCAGAGCCCGGATCTGAGCGGGCGTTGCCACGGCGCTGACAGCGTTCAACCACTTGGAAACCTGCCGCACATGGAGTGTCGCAGCGGCCACCTGATCGATGTACGCCTGTTCGACCGGGAGGTCTGTCGCGTCGACAAGCTTGTCCACCGTCCGTACCCGTCCCCTCCGTTGAAGCGATCGCGGACTTACAAGCTGCTCCGGTATCGAGAGCTTTTCGAAGGTCCGGTTCCCCTTGTCCGTGAAGTATATCCAAACGGTGAGGGGGGTTCCCGGAACGGCGCTCTGGAGACTCGCCTCCAGTCTTGCCGTCGTTTGGGCTCGACTGCCGGAAACAAGCGACGCCAGGAGAAAGGCGATCGTTCCTGCGATGGTCATACGGTTCATGTACGAGCGCTCGTGGTCTGAATTCCATGCACTATGGTTCAAAATAACGATGCATTCCGGGAGAAGCAAGGAGGACGTGCGCGCGCTGTCTCGCTCCGGTTGAATCAATACCGCCAATTCCGTACGTTCTATTATGGAAACGTCATCTCCGCATGCTGATCTTTCCCTCCATGGGGGAGCGGTGCGCACCGTCCTTGTCGGATTCCTCCGGGATGAAGTGCAGAACGCCGGTTTTACAAAGGCGATTGTGGGCCTCTCCGGGGGGATCGATTCAACCGTCACGGCCTATCTCGCTGCTGAAGCGCTGGGAAACAAGAACGTCCGGGGCATCATGATGCCCTATGCGTCGAGCAGTCCCGACAGTCTTGCCGATGCAGAGGTCGTGGCCAAAGCTCTGCATATCAGGACGGAAACGGTGGACATTACGCCGATGGTCGATCCGTATCTTGCCCTGTCGACCGGACACGACCGGCTCCGGGCAGGGAATGTCATGGCCAGGCAGCGGATGATCGTGTTGTACGATATCTCGGCTCGGGAGCGGGCGCTTGTCCTTGGGACGAGCAACAAGACGGAGAGCCTCCTCGGGTACGGGACCCTCTTCGGCGACATGGCCTGTGCCATCAACCCGTTGGGGGATCTCTACAAAACGCAGGTATGGGAGCTGGCGGGGATGCTCGGCGTTCCGCAGCGCATCATCGAAAAGAAACCCTCTGCCGACCTCTGGGAGGGGCAGACCGATGAAGGAGAGCTTGGGTTCACGTATCGCGATGTGGACCGGCTCCTCTTTGCGATGGTGGATCATCGCCGGAGGGAAAAGGAGTTGATCGCGATGGGGTTTGAGGAGAAGTTCATTCGCCGCGTCGCCCTCCTTGTCCGGCGGAACCAGTTCAAACGCCGCCCGCCGTTGATCGCCAAGATCTCCCACAGGACGGTGAACGTCGACTTCCGTTACGCCCGCGACTGGGGACTATGAGCGAGGAAATCCGGAAAGGGGTATTGTACGTCGTCAGCACGCCGATCGGGAATCTCGACGACATCACCCTGCGTGCCGTTCATATCCTTCGCTCGGTTGATCTGATTGCCGCGGAAGACACCCGCACGACGCGCGTCCTCCTCGACCGCCACGGGATCGACAAGCCCCTGATCAGCTGCTTCAGTTACAACGAACGTCGGCGCGTGCCGGATCTCCTCGATCGCATGCGGAGGGGGGGAGCGATTGCGGTCGTCACCGATGCGGGGACTCCGGGGATCTCCGACCCGGCGTACGTCGTGATCAGGGAGGTGATTGCTGCGGGTTTTGACGTCATCCCGTCGCCGGGAGCGAGTGCCGTGCTGGCCGCCCTGGTTGCCAGCGGGTTGCCGACGGACCGCTTCGTCTTCGAAGGATTCCTGCCGTTGAAGAAGGGAAGGAAGACGCGCTGGGAGAGACTTGCGCAGGAGGAACGGACGATCGTGATCTATGAATCGCCGCACCGTATCGTTCGGACGCTGGGGGATGTTCTGGCGATGCTCGGCGACAGGCACATTGCCGTTGCACGGGAAATGACGAAGAAATTCGAGGAGGTGGAGAGGGGGACAGTGTCGGAAGTGCTTTCCCGCATCAGCGGAAAAACGCCGCGCGGCGAGTATGTTCTGGTGATTGCCGGGACGACCTACCGCAGCGATGGGGCCGATGACCACAACGATCCACGAATCTGACGGACGGCCATGGCACATGGGAATGATGAATCCCTTCGGCTGAGCAACACACGCCATCCTATTCTCTATGAGGTGAATGCACGTGTCTTGCTGACGGATCTCTCCTCGACGGAAGGAAAACGCGTGACGTTGGGAGCGATTCCTGACTCCGTGTTGGACGAATGGGCGGAGATGGGGATCGACGCGGTCTGGATGATGGGTGTGTGGACATGCGGGCCCCTGGGAATTGCCATTGCGCGGGAACATCCGGATCTGGCCCTGGTGTATGAATCGGTTCTCCCCGGTTATACCGCCGGCGATGTCGGTGGGTCCCCGTATGCCGTTCAGGCGTACACCGTCCCCGCGAGTCTTGGAGGCGAAACAGGCCTGAAGCGGCTGCGTCGCCGATTGGCAAAAAGGGGGGTGGCGCTGGTCCTTGATTATGTCTGCAACCACACTGCGCGCGATCACGAGTGGGTGGAAGATCATCCTGAATACTACATCCACGGAAGGGAAGGGGAGGAACGTGAGAGGCCCGATTCCTACTTCCGTGCGGACACCAGGCATGGGACGGTGGCGCTGGCGTACGGACGCGACCCCAGCTTTCCAGGATGGACTGATACCGCACAGTTGAATTCCCGGCATCGTGGTGCACGCGAGGCGATGATCGAGACCCTCGGAAGGATCGCCTCTCGCTGTGACGGGGCCCGGTGCGATATGGCGATGCTCGTGCTCAACAGCGTGTTCGAGCGGACGTGGGGGGATCACGCGGCACTGGGGGGCGAAACCCTGGCGACCGGCGAGTTTTGGAAGGAAGCGATTGAGACGGTGCGCAAGAAGCATCCATCCTTCCTGTTCATCGCCGAGGCATACTGGAATATGGAGTGGGATCTCCAGCAGCTCGGGTTTAACTACACCTACGATAAGACGCTGTACGACAGGTTGCTGCGTGAAGGTGCAGGTTCCGTTCGCGATCATCTCCGGGCGGAGATGGACTATCAGATGCACTCGGTCCGCTTTATGGAAAACCATGACGAACCGCGCGCGGCGACGGCCATGCCGTCGGAAGGGTGGCAGTACGCGGCGGCAACCGTCATCGCAACGGTTCCGGGGATGGTCATGTTCCATGAAGGACAATTTGAAGGGCGAAAGATCAGACTCCCGGTCCAGCTTTGCCGCCGCCCCCCGGAAGAGAGTGCCCCCCGGACACTCGCTTTCTACGAAAGACTCCTTGGCGTGGTCGCTGGGAATGTGTTCCGGCAGGGAGGATGGCGGCTCCTCATGCCCCGTCCTGCGTGGAACGAAAACTATACCTGGCAAAATGTCCTCGCTTTCTGGTGGGAGGAAGCAAAGGAGGGGAATCGCCTGGTTATCGTCAACTATGCACCCCTGACCGGCCAGTGTTACATCGATCTGCCTCTGGAGCTCCTTCCCGGACGGTTGATAGCGTTCCGTGACCTGATGGGGGAGGCGTCGTACAACAGGGAAAAGCACGGCCTGACGTCGAAGGGGCTGTATTTTGACCTCCCTGCGTATGGAATTCACATATTCCGGATCACCTCTCGATAGAAACGAGCGCCCGGGGGCCTCATCCTCCCCCCGCTTTTCTTCCTCTACTCTCGTCATCGGGCATCTCCATCCTCTTGACAATCTCCCAATTTCTTCTATATTGTTAGCACTCATTCAGGGTGAGTGCTAATAGTGTTACCTATCTGTTAAGCACTTCATTTTAAATAACTTACAGTTCTATGGAGGTACTATGAAGATAAAGCCGTTGGCTGATCGTGTCGTGATTAAGCCTGCCCCGGCCGAAGAGAAGACCAAGGGCGGGATCATTCTGCCTGACACTGCCAAGGAGAAGCCGGTGATTGGCGAGATCGTCGCGATCGGGCCCGGAAAAGTGACGGACGATGGGAAAAAGGTCCCGCCTGAAGTCAAGGTGGGTGACAAGGTTTTGTACGGCAAGTATTCCGGCACAGAGGTGACGATCGAAGGGGATGAATACCTGATCATGCGCGAAGCGGACATTTTCGCGATCGTGTAACACCCGGCCTACCAAGAGCATCATACAAGGAGATACACATCATGGCAGCAAAGATCATTCAGTACAACGTGGAAGCCAGAGCCGCTTTGAAACGGGGCGTGGACCAACTGGCTGATGCAGTGAAGGTGACACTGGGCCCGAAGGGGCGCAATGTGGTCATCGACAAGAAATTCGGCGCGCCGACCGTCACCAAGGACGGCGTGACAGTCGCGAAAGAGATCGAACTGGAAAACCCCCTGGAGAACATGGGAGCCCAGATGGTGCGTGAGGTTGCGTCGAAGACATCCGACGTGGCAGGCGATGGCACCACCACCGCCACGGTGCTTGCGCAGGCCATCGTCCGGGAAGGACTGAAGATGGTCGCAGCAGGTGCGAACCCGATGGACCTGAAGCGGGGTGTGGATCTGGCTGTGGCGAAAGTGATCGAAGGCCTGAAAGAGCTCAGCAAGCCGGTTGACAAGACGAGCAAGAAAGAGATCGCCCAGGTTGGCGCCATCTCGGCCAATAACGACCCGATCATCGGCGAATTCATTGCCGACGCAATGATGAAAGTCGGGACCGACGGCGTCATTACGGTGGAAGAGGCGAAAGGGACCGAGACGACGATTGAAGTCGTCGAAGGGATGCAGTTCGACCGCGGCTACCTTTCTCCGTATTTCGTGACCGATGCCGAAGCAATGGAAGCGGTTCTCGAGAACCCGGTCATCCTCATCCATGACAAGAAGATCGCGTCGATGAAGGACCTCCTTCCGATCCTTGAGAAGGTGGCGCAGACGGGAAGCCCGATCCTCGTTATCGCCGAGGACCTGGAAGGCGAAGCGCTCGCAACGCTCGTCGTGAATAAGCTGCGCGGTACCCTCCGGGTTGCTGCCGTGAAGGCGCCGGGGTTCGGCGATCGCCGCAAGGCGATGCTGGAAGACATCGCGGTGCTGACCGGCGGTACGGTGATTTCGGAAGACCAGGGATACAAGCTCGAGAATGTCACCTTGAACTATCTCGGCAAAGCGAAGAAGGTGTCCATCGATAAGGACAACACCACCATCGTCGAGGGAGCGGGCAAGAAGGAAGATATCAAGAAGCGGATCAACGAGATCAAGGCCCAGATCGAGAAGACCACCTCGGACTACGACAAGGAGAAGCTCCAGGAGCGGCTCGCGAAACTGTCGGGCGGCGTGGCGGTTCTGAAGATCGGTGCGGCGACCGAAGTGGAAATGAAGGAGAAGAAGGCGCGCGTGGAAGATGCACTCCACGCAACCCGCGCGGCGGTCGAAGAGGGGATCGTTCCCGGAGGAGGGGTTGCCTACCTCCGTGCCTCCGCGAAGCTTGCGGGACTGAAGGTCGACAACGAAGACCAGCAGACCGGCGTCGATATCGTTCACCGCGCTCTCGAAGAGCCGATCCGCATGATCGTGGCGAATGCCGGACAGGAAGGTTCGGTGATCGTCAATAAGGTGAAGGAAGGGAAGGACGACTTCGGGTACAACGCATTCACCGAGCAGTATGAGAACCTGATCAAGTCGGGGGTCATCGACCCGACGAAGGTGACCCGTACGGCACTGGAGAATGCGGCCTCTGTTGCAGCGCTCCTGCTCACAACGGAAGCTACCATCGTCGAAAAGCCGGAGGAGAGGAAGTCGGCTCCGCAGATGCCCGGTGGCGGCGGCGGCATGGGAGACATGTACTGAGATCCTCACCGCTGTAAAGCTGCATCCGACCCCGGGGCTTCGCACAAAAGTCCCGGGGTCTTTTTTGTCTCTCCTGTTGACAACATCAGTTGCGTTCAGTACATTAGTACTGAGAAAACTAAAATAGTTTTTATGGTGTTTGTTCCTCAATTCTCCCGATCTATGCCGGATACACCTGATATCAAAACACTCATCCTGCAAAACGCGCGAAAGCGATTCGAGGCCGAGGGGTTCTCGCGTGTATCGGTCGATGATCTCGCGGCCGATCTTGGGATGAGCAAGAAGACGTTCTACAAGCATGTTGCGAGCAAAGATGCATTGCTGGACGAGGTCATCGGCGACATACTGGATGAGGTCGGGTCGAACGTCCGGACGCTCCTGTCGGGAGAAGGGACGTTCATCGAAAGACTCGACCGGTGGATGGGATTCCTCGCGCAGCAGATATCGCACCTGAGCAAACTGCTCATCCTTGATCTCCAACGCCGGAGACCCGACGTCTGGGCCAGGATTCAGAAGTTCCGCAAGGAACGAATCCTTGAATTCATGGGGAAGATCATCGCAGAGGGAATCCGCGAGGGGCATATCCGCTCGAACGTCCATCCGGAGCTTGTTGTGTCGGCATTCATCGGGACAATCGAGGCAGTGATCAATCCCGAAATCCTCGCAGAGCAGTCGTACTCGGCGAAGGACGCGATCCGCGGGATCATGGATCTCTTCTTCCTGGGGATGCTGACCGAAGAGGCATCGCGGGATCTGCGGACGAGACAATCGACTTCTTCACAACAATAGGAGGACCACACAATGCGTGTTGTCCAGGGAGTGTGCGTGGCTGCCCTTGCGGTGCTCGCGGCAGGGTGCTCGGGTGACGGCGGCGGAGTGATCGAGGGATCCGGCACGATCGAAGGGACGGACGTGAACGTCGGTGCTGAGGTGTCAGGGAAGATCCTTGAGGTGCGTGTCGATGAAGGAATGCGCGTGGCCCGGGGCGATACGCTCGTTGTCATCGACGACACGGAGTACGCGCTCCAGCTGCTTCAGGCGGAGGCCGGCCTGGCATCGCTCGAATCGGCCTATCAGCTCTCCGTCGAAGGATCGCGGCAGGAAGATGTGATTCAGGCCAAAGCTGCGGACGAAACTGCACAGTCGGATGAGAAGAGAATGAGGGATCTCCTCGCCTCGCAGACGATCACGCAAAAGCAGTACGATGATGCCTACGCACGGTCCGTTGCGGCCGAACAGACGTATCAGAAACTCCATCGGGGTTCCCGTCCGGTGGAAATCCGCGGCGCACGCGATCGGCGCGACCAGGCGTCGGCGCAGGTGGAGCTGTTGCGAAAGAAGGTGCGTGACTGCCGCATCCTCTCGCCGTCCGACGGAACGGTCACGTTGCGCGGCGTGGAACCCGGCGAGCTGGTGGCCGTCGGAACGAACGTCCTGCGGCTGACCTACCTGGACAAGGTCAAGCTGACGATCTATGTGAATGAAACGGACCTGGGAAAGGTGAAGCTCCGCCAGGGAGCAAAGGTCTCGATCGATACCGATGCGAAGAGAAGCTATGACGGCATCGTCGTGTTCATCTCACCGGTTGCCGAGTTTACGCCCAAGAACGTCCAAACCAAGGAAGAACGAACCAAACTCGTGTTCGGCGTCAAGATTGAAGTGCCGAATCCGGATGGGAGTCTCAAACCGGGTCTTCCCGCCGATGCACGCATCATCGCCGGCTGACCCGAAGGAAACCGCACCGTGGGAAACGTGATAGAGGCAAGGGGTCTGACAAAGGATTTTGGGGCGATCCGGGCGGTCGACGGGATCGATCTCACCGTGGGGGAGGGGGAAATGTTCGGTCTGGTGGGGCCGGACGGTGCGGGGAAAACAACAACGATCAGGATGCTCTGCGGGATCCTCGCACCGACGAATGGCGGCGCCATGATCCTCGGGAAGAACATTGTCACAGAACCTGACTTGGTCAAGAAGGACATCGGGTACCTGTCGCAGAAGTTCTCTCTGTACGGGGATCTGAGCGTCGATGAGAACATCGAGTTCTTCGCTGAGATCAACAATGTGTTCGACTATAAGAAGCGGCGTGAAGAATTGCTTGAGTTCACGCGGCTGGTCCCCTTTCGCGGCCGCCTTGCAGAAAGGTTGTCGGGAGGGATGAAGCAGAAACTGGCGCTGGCCTGCACGCTCGTCCATACGCCCCGTCTGATCTTTCTGGATGAACCGACGACAGGAGTGGATCCCGTCTCGCGAAGGGATTTCTGGCGGATCCTGCAGAGTCTGTTGAGGGAAAGGATCACGGTCGTCATGAGCACGCCGTATCTCGACGAGGCGGAGCGGTGCACCCGCGTTGCGCTGATGAACGAGGGGAGGATTATGCGCATTGATGCACCTGTCAACCTGAAAAAGGAAATGCGCGGCGAGGTGCTGGAAATCGTGTGCGACAGGGTCCGGGACGGGTTCCGTCTCTTGAAGACCCGTCCGGAGGCGTGGGAGGTTCAGGCATTCGGCGATCGGCTGCATGTGATCGTCGCACGGGCCGACCGGGATGCCGACCGCGTGCGTGAGACGTTGACTGGCGCGGGGATCCGCATCGAGAGCATCCGCGTCATCGCGCCGTCGCTGGAAAATGTCTTTATCTCCCTGCTGACGCACAAGGAACAAAGGAAGGATGTCGCATGAAAAGGATGCTGCTGGCTGCAGTGCTGTGCACGTCGGTCGCGGCTGCGCAGGTTCCGAAGGCTTTGACGCTGGCCGACGCCATTGCATTGGGGATGGCGGCGAACAAGACCTTGAAAATCTCCGGAGCAAAAGAGGACGCGGCGAGGGGCAGGGCGGGTGAGGCCGGAACGGCACTTCTCCCATCATTGAGATTCGAGGGAAGCTACAGGAGGCTCAGCGAGATCGATCCGTTTCAGATCAGTCTCCCGATACTTCCCGCCCCCATCGTGGTCTTCCCGTCGATTCCGAACACGTACACGATGCGGGCGACTCTTCAGCAGCCCATCTTCACCGGCTTCAAACTGCTCAATAACGCCCGGGCTGCATCGCGGCTGGCGGATGCGGCGGCAGAGGATGAGGCCAATGATGAAGCCGAGGTTGTCGTCACGGTGACCACGGCGTATTGGATGGAGTACCAGACGATCGAGAACAGAAAAGCCGTAGGGGAGAACGTCGCCCGCCTGGAAGCATACGAACGCGACACGAAGAACCTGATGCAGGCGGGATTGGCCACGAGGAACGATCTCCTCAAGGTGGAAGTCCAGCTTTCCAACGCCCGTCTCACACTTCTCGATGCCTCGAACGATGTCCAGATTGCGCTCATGAACCTGAATATCGCCATCGGGGAACCCCTGGAGAACGACATCGTTCCGGTCTCGATCCCCGGCGGAGAAGACAGTGCATCTGCCGCAGACCCCGGGAAGGAGATGGCGTCGCTGTCCGAGGCTGCCGGGCGGAACCGTCCGGATCTGGCCGCCATGAAATTGCGCGTGGATGCCGCTGAGGCATCGCTCCACGCTGCGCAGGGAGGATGGTGGCCGCAGATCTTTCTCAGCGGCAGCTATTATTACAGCCGCCCGAACTCCCGTATCGTCCCTGCACGCGATGAGTTCACCGGAACGTGGGACGTCGGCGTGACTCTCCAATTCGATGTCTGGAATTGGGGGCTCACCGGCTATCAGACCGACCAGGCGCGGGCTTCCCTCGTTCAGAACCAGTGGCTCTTTGAGCAGATGAAAGAGAATGCCTCCCTCGAAGTCAGAAAGAATGCGCTGACGGAATCACGGGCAAGGGAGAAGGTGGGTGTTGCCCGTCTCGGCGTGGAGCAGGCCGACGAAAACGTCCGATCGACAGACGAAAAATATGCAAAGGGGGCGGCGTCGTCCACCGATGTGCTGGATGCTTCTGTCGCCCTCCTCCAGGCACGAACCAACCTGACTGGGGCGCTCGTCGACCTGGAACTTGCTTACACCCGGCTCCTGAAGTCGCTCGGGGTCCGGTCCGGGAATCTCCGCGGTTCATCGGGGGAAACTCGTCATGAGTGACCTGGCGATCGAAGTGCGGGATCTCACGAAGAAATTCAATCTTCCCGGCAGGCATCAGACATTCACGGCCGTCGACCATATCAACTTTTCGGTCAAACGAGGGGAAGTCTTCGGGTTCCTTGGAGCGAACGGGGCAGGGAAATCCACGACAATCCGGATGCTGTGCGGCCTGCTCCAGCCCACCTCGGGGACAGCGACCGTCGGCGGGTTCGATATCAATACCCAGACCGAACTCCTGAAGAAGAACATCGGGTATATGTCGCAGCGCTTCTCCCTGTATGACGATCTCACGGTGGAGCAGAACATCCGTTTCTACGGGGGCATCTATGGCTTGCACAACCACCGCCTCCAGGAAAGAATGGAGTGGGTGCTTGCGATGGCCGACCTGAAGGGACGGGAAAAGAGTCTGACGCGGACCCTTTCCGGTGGATGGAAACAGCGGCTGGCGCTCGGCTGCGCAATACTCCATGAGCCGCAGATCGTCTTCCTGGACGAACCGACCGGAGGCGTCGATCCGATCTCGCGTCGGAATTTTTGGGAGCTGATTAACGATCTCTCGTCACAGGGAATCACCGTCCTGGTGACCACGCATTTCCTCGATGAAGCGGAGTATTGCAACGATATCATCCTGATCAACGCCGGCCGCCTGATCGCAAACGGGAGTCCGGTGGAGTTGAAAACGGAATACATCACGAACCCGATTCTCGAAGTCCGCCCCGCCGCCAACATCGTGGAAGCCATGGAAGTTGTTCGGACCCAGCCGTGGGCGTTGGAAACGTCGGTCTTCGGCACGGGGCTGCACGTGATGGTGGCCGATGCAAAGGAAGGGGAGCGCGCGATCAGGCTGGTGCTTGGCGCGCAAGGAATCGGGGTCGAACATATCGAGCGCATTTCTCCTTCGCTGGAGGATGTCTTCTTGTATCTGCTGGAAAAGGACACGGCGAATGCTGCGTAGGACACCATGACAGGGAAGAACATGCTCCGTTCGCTCCGGCCGATCATCGTCAAGGAATTTCGCCAGATCCGCCGCGATCCAACATCGCTGGGGATGCTCCTGGTGCTCCCGGCCGCGCTGATTATTCTCGTGGGTTACGCGTTGAATTTCGACGTGAAGCACGTCCCTCTCATTATCTTCGACCAATCGAGGACCCCTGAGAGCAGGGCGTATCTGGAACATTTCAAGAACAGCGAATACTTCACCTGCCTGGGCGACGTGCGGGGCTACCGGGAGATCGACGAGATGTTCCTGCAGGGCGAGGCGAAGATCGCTCTCATCATCCCCGAGGAATATGCGAGGGAGCTTCTGGCGGGCCGCAGCGCGAAAGTCCAGATTCTTGTGGACGGTTCGGACGCCAACACGGCGGGCCAGGCCGTCGGGAACGCGGTGGGGGTGACGGCGGGCTACTCTTCGCGCCTGATGGCCGAGGCGTTCCGCACGGCAGGGGCGGCAGTGTACACGCCGATCGATTTTCGGCCGCGCATATGGTACAACCCCGACCTCATCTCGGCGCAATTCCTTATTCCGGGCCTTATCGGCTTCATCCTCGTGCTGACGGCGGTGATCTCGACTTCCCTCACCGTTGTGCGCGAAAAGGAACGGGGGACGATGGAACAGATCATGGTCTCACCTCTCCGTCCCATCCAGGTCATCCTGGGGAAGACGATCCCGTATCTGTTCATCAGCATGGCGGCTGCCACGGTGGTCCTCGTGCTGGGGTACGTGTTGTTCGGTATTCACGTTCGGGGGAGCATCCTCCTGCTCTACTTTGCATTCCTGACCATCATCCTGGGCGCGCTTGGGCAGGGACTGCTGATCTCAACGGTGACCGACTCACAGCAAGTCGCCTTTATGATCTCGGTGTTCAGCTCGCTCCTTCCGTCGTTCCTCCTGTCGGGATTTGTCTTCCCGGTTTCGAATATGCCCGTCTTCCTCCAGGTACTCTCCAATCTCGCCGTCAATAAGTTCTTTCTTGTCGTCATTCGGAGCGTCATGCTGCGGGGAGTGGGTTTCGCTGCCGTGTGGGACCAATTCCTGTATATGACAATCTTCGCTGTCGTCATGCTCGGCCTCAGCATCCGGCGTATGCAGAAACGGAGTACCTGAATGGAGGAGAACCTTCGGATTATCTGGGAAATCGTCAAGAAGGAATTCTACCAGATCCGGCAGGACCGCCGGATGCTGGGGATCTCCGTGGCTGCGCCGATCCTCCAGGTGCTGCTGCTGGGGTATGCGGCGACGACGGACATCAGATACAGCAATATGGTGATCTGTGACGAAGACAGAACAGAGGAGAGCCGCGCGCTCATCCGGCGGTTTACGACGTCGGGGTATTTCATCCAGCAGTACAATGTCAACGTGCCCGATGCCATCGACAGGTATCTGGAGAACGGAAGGGCATCGATTGCTCTTCTCATCCCTCGGGATTTCGGAAGCAAGGTCCTCGCCCGGACGACGGTACAGGTGCAAGTGATCCTCGATGGCGCGGATGCAAATTCCGCCAACGTGCTCTTGAGCTATGCAACGCAGATCATCAATTCCCACTCGCAAGCGCTCCAGGCGGGCGTCGTTCCCGCCTTCGGCAGGAGATCCGTCGGTATCGTGGCGCCCGAGCCGCGCGTTTGGTTCAACCCCGATCTGCTCAGTTCCAACTTTATGGTGCCGGGCGTCGTTGCCCTGGTGCTCATGATCATTACGATGATGCTCACCTCCCTCGGCATCGTGAAGGAGAAGGAGATCGGCACCCTTGAACAGTTGATGGTCACGCCGATCAAACCGTACCAGCTCATCATCGGGAAACTCATCCCGTTTGCCGCGATCGGCTTCCTCGACGTCCTTGCCGTTCTGGCCATCGCACGGTACTGGTTTCACGTCCCCCTCGTCGGGAGTCTCCTCCTGCTGTTTGCTCTCAGCGGCCTGTTCATTCTCACGACGTTGGGAATCGGGCTGTGGATTTCGACGATCGCGAAAACGCAGCAGCAGGCGATGCTGATCGCCCAGTTCTTCTTCTTCATGCCTTTCATGTACCTCTCGGGCTTTGCCTTCCCGATTGCGAACATGCCGAAGGTTATCCAGTATTGCACGTACGCCATTCCGCTCCGCTACTTTCTCGAAATTGTCCGGGGAATATTCCTGAAGGGGGCCGGTCTCCGGGAACTGTGGAGCCAGGCTTTGGCCCTTTTGATCATCGGAGTGACCATCCTGACGTTGAGCGTTTTGCGCTTCAGCAAGAAGCTTGAGTAGAGAAAGGGGGGAGACTGTCGGTTTCCTTCCTGCTTTCCCGATTCCGCCCTCTTTCGTTCCGGCGGAAGAACTCGTATATTGCACGCCATAACCACCGCCGGAGGATACGTGCGCGTCCCTTTCGTGCTTCGCTCTGCTCCTATCGTCTGTTGCATCCCGCTTGCCATGCTTGCTTTGTCACCGCCGCCGGACGCTGCGGGTGGGGAGCAGGTCGGGGCAAGGCGGGGATTAACCGTCATCGCGATCGGCGATGCGGGTGAAACATCGGGTGCACAACGCGGGTGCGGAATGTACCTCACCAATATGTACACCGGTCAGCATGATGCCGGGAGCTTTCAGGTGCTCATCTTCCTGGGAAACAACTTCATGCCGATGGGACTGAACGTTCCACCCGGGGATGTTCCCGGGAAGGTGAGCACGATTGCCGATCCGTTCAAAGTTCCGATGGCGGGGCTTGGAGCGCGGAACGTCCATGCAATTCCCGGCAACCATGACTATTATGCCCGTTATGCGATTGAGAAGTCCGCTTTTTTCGGTCTGTTCAAGACTGAAGAGATGCCGATCGGATTGACCGGTCGTGGCAACGACCGGGAGGCCGCGCTGGATTTCTGGTCCTACCACGCGGGTCTGCCGGCAGAAGCGACGTATCCTCTCGGTGAAAACTCGCCGGACAGCGTCCAGTTCATTTTTTTTGATACCGCCCTTCCCCTGCGAACGCCTTCCTCCCTCTGGACTCCGGCGCTCGATAGTCTGCGCCATATCCTGCAGGCCGATCATGCGCGTCCCGGCATTGTCTGGCATCTCCTGTGCACCCATCACCCTTTCGCGACGGTGGGGGTTCACGGCGGATACAGTTTGTGGGACGAAGAAACGAATGACGCAGCGTATGTCACTCCATGCGACAGGGATTCCAACGCGTTGGCATGGTTTAAGAATCTGCTGGATCCCGAGGATGTGTGTGCCGACAGATATCGTCAGCTTGTGGATTCGTTGAAACAGATTATCAATGCGTCGGGCATCATGATCCAGGCAGCGATTGCCGGGCATGACGGCAGCATGCAGTTTTTGCTCACGGGGGAGGACGGGGTACGGCAGCCATTTCCCTCTCTCCAGATCGTCTCCGGGGCAGGTTCGGTACCGACGATGGTGCGCTCCCCCAGGCCTCCGCGCATCTACACATCCGCCGAGCACGATCCCCTGAAGAAGGGGGAATCAGCCCCGGGATTTGCGCAGATCTTTCTCGCGGCGGACCGGATGAGAGTCGTTTTTTACAATGCCGACAATGGCGATCGAATCGACATGGGTGACGGGAAAAAGGAATTCTGGATCGACCGGGATGGCCGGTTGATTCCTTAATGGAAGACCGCGAAGAAAGGAGTGCTCCATCGAAGATGAATCGACCCGCGCTGGAGGAGGTATTCTTTCCACCGTTTGAAGGCTTTCCGGAAGAAGGGCTCTCGTTCCTTCGCCGGTTGAAACGGAACAACAACCGTCCCTGGTTCCAGCTCCACAAGAGCGAGTACGAAGAGACGGTGAAATTTCCCATGCAGTGTCTGATCGCCGGACTTGCGGCGCGGATGTCGGGCGAGGCGCCGGAATTTGTTTTCGATCCGAAGCGGTCGCTCTTTCGCATCTACCGGGATGTCCGTTTCAGCAGGAACAAGGCCCCGTACAAGACCAATGTGGCAGCCGCGTTCGGAGCGAGGGGGAAGCAGGCGGGAAAAGAGGACTCGCCGGGATTCTACCTCGGCATCGAACCGGGCGAGGTGTTCATCGGCGGGGGTATCTACATGCCGTGGGGAGAACAGCTGAAGCGGATCAGGCACAGCATTGCGGATCGCCCTTCCGAATTTCTTGACGTGGTCCGTGCCCCGCGTTTCAGAAAAATCTTCGGGGAAATCATCGGCGACAAACTGACGAAGGCCCCACTGGGATTTCCGAAGGAACACCCGATGATCGGGTACCTCCGCTACAAACAGTTCTTTGTGGGAATTGACGTCGATGAAAAGAAATGCCACAGTCCCAGGTTTCAGGAGACCGTGGCCGGGGTTTTTGCCGATGCGCTGCCGTTTCTCCGCTGGCTCGTGGGATCGCTCCGCTGAGCCGGGAGTTCCTTCTTATGCCGACCGAAGCGCCTCCAGGATGCTCAGCCGCGAAGCTCTGACTGCGGGGAGGAAGCCCCCGACGAGCCCCATGATGATCGAAAAGGCGAGGGAAGTCACGATGATGGAGGGGGAGAGCGAGAAGCCAAAGGCAAGTTCGGAGAACGACGCAAAGTTCATCATGGAGACGGAGAAGAACTGGAGAAACGAGGCAAGGACGAGCCCTGCCACGCCCCCGATGAAGGAGAGGAAGACCGATTCGACCAGGAACGCCGCAAGGACGCTCCGCCGGCGGAACCCGAGGGCCCGGAGGGTTCCAATTTCAACTGTCCGGTTGGAAACCGCCGCGTACATGGTGATCATTGCCCCGATCATCGCTCCGAGACTGAATATCACGGTGATCACGATACCGAGGATCCGGATGAATGTCGACATCGTCTCCGATTGTTCTTCGTAGAACTGTTTCTCCCGCTTGGCCTCGAATTCATTCAACCGGATGTCCTTCCCGAAAGCTGCAACGAAATCATTGTACGATTCCGGCCGATCAAGCTTTATCGTCACGGTCGAGTAGACGGGTCGCTGAAACGCCTGTTCGATCTGGTTGACGTCCCCCCAGAATTCCGAATCGAACCCGCTTCCTTCGGTATTGAAAACACCGACGATCGTCCATTGATCGCCGCCAAATTTTACCTGGCTGCCGATGGAGACGCCCTTGTACCTTTTCACCGTTGATTTTCCCACGATGATCTCCCGGGCCCCCCATTGGAACATCCTTCCCTCCGTGATCCTGATCTGGGGGCGGATTTGGAATGCTTCCGGCGCGACACCGCGGACGGTAAGATTGCCGTAACCTTCATCATTCGTGTACGGGAGATTGATCACGACGACCACCTCGCCCGAGGCGAGCGGTTTGCCTTCAGCCGTCCTGGCAACCTGCGGCAGCGACATCATGATGCCTGCCTGGTCCTTGCCGATAATGCTGGTGATCTCTGCCGATGCCGAGACGCGGAGCGCGATAATATTACCATCAGAACCCGTTGCCACGAGCGTTTTTTCCAGGCCGTGAGCCATCATCAGCACGGCGGAAAAGACAAAAACGACAAGGGCAACGCCGGCCACAGTCAGTCCGGTCGTCAGCCTTCGGTTGCGGAAGTTGCGGATGGTGTATTTCAGGGGAATCTTCATAAGAGAGCCTTCGCAGATGGTGTCATCCTACCTGACGGAGTCCGTCGACGATCCGTGTGCTGATTGCGCGCTGGATGGGGAATATCGAGCTGAGGATGCCCACCAGAACAGCGGAACTGACGCCAAGAATGAGCGTGATGGTCTCCACCTGGAAAACGGGGAACCATCCCTTCGGCATGACGGCGGCAAACCCGGCCACGAGGGGGAACGTGCCCGCCAAACCGAGACCCCCGCCGAGGCATGCGATCAGTAGGGATTCGCCGCCGATCAGTCCCACGATGTGCCAGCCGGTAAACCCCAGCGTCTTAAGGACTGCATATTCCTGTGTTCGTTCGCGTGCCGACATGATCATCGTGTTTCCGAGAACGAGGAGGATAATGCCGACGATAACGAAGGAAATGACATTCATCGCCGTCAGGATAGCTCCCACGGAAGCCAGGAAGTCCTGTTGGAAGGCGCGCTCAGTCTCTGTTTTTGTCTCTGCCGGGGAATTCTCGAAGAGGGCGTCCACCTTCTGCGAGATTGAGGCGGCTTCGGCGGGGTTCTTCACTTTGATAACGTACCATCCCACCTGATTGGCCCGGCCCGGCGACTGGTCCTTCATGCGCTCGTTCAGGTATTCCCAATGAAAGAACATGTTGGACGGGTCCGTGACCTTGTCCTTGGGAGTGTAGATCCCGCGCACCACGAATTCCCACTTGCCCGGGTAGATGTCGCCATCGACGGGCATGATGTCGCCAAGTTTCAGGTTGTACCGTTCGGCAATTTGACTGCCGATAATGCAGGAATTCCTCTCCTTCTTGAAGACTGCAAGCTGCTCGGGAGGCACGATACATTCAGGATACACGTCGATGTAGTTATCTCCGGGCACGGCAAGACGCGCAAAGAACTGGTTCTTGTCGATGTACACCCCGCCGAACCAATTGGCGAAGGTGACATCTTCCACGCCGGGGACCCGCGCGATCTGATCCTTATACGAGAGTGGGAGCGTAAAGATAAACGACACCGCGTCACGGGTGATCAGCCGATTCGCGGCCGATGCCTCAACGCCGACGTTCCACGCGGTGACCACGGTCCGCAACATGCCGAACGCCGTGACGGCGATCGCGATGCCAAGAACGGTCAACGCGGCACGCAGCTTGTGCCGCATCATGTTCTTCCAGACGAGCTTCACGATCTTCATGCGCTCAACTCCCCTTTTTCGAGGTGCATGACCGTGTGGGCCTTCTCCGCAGCACGGGGATCATGGGTTACCATGACAATCGTCTTCTTATATTCCGCATTCAGTTGTTCAAGAAGAGCCATGATCTCTCCGGCCGAAACCCGGTCGAGATCGCCGGTGGGCTCGTCCGCCACGATGATGGTTGGATCCGTCACGATGGCCCGGGCGATGGCAACCCGCTGCTCCTGTCCGCCGGAGAGCTGTTTGGGATAATGCGACATCCTGTCGCCCAGTCCGACAAGTCGCAGGGCCGCTTCCACATGTTCGCGCCGGCCCTTCTTCTTCAGGGAAGTCAGCAGGAGGGGAAGCTCGACATTTTCATATGCCGTCAACACGGGAAGCAGGTTATAGAACTGAAAGATGAATCCGACATTGGATGACCGCCAGCGGGCCAGCGTCGATTCGTTCATCATGCCGATATCGACACCGTTCACGATGACGTTGCCCGACGTAGGACGGTCGATGCCGGCGATAAGATTAAGCAATGTGGTCTTCCCTGAGCCGGAAGGACCCATCAGGGCGAGGAATTCTCCCTCCGGGACGACAAGGGAAACAGAGTGGAGGACCGGGATCTCCAGACTGTCCCGTCGGTACGATTTTGAGACGTTGGTAATTTCAATCATCGTGCGGCGGTCTGCTGCCATGGTGAGTCTCCGTTGATGGAATGCCGATCAGTTTGCGTGGACAGTGACGCTGGTTCCCGTGCTCATCGTGGGATCGGGGCGAAGGACAACCCTGTCGCCTATGCCCACTCCCTCCTTTATTTCGGTCCGGTTGCCGAAGACGGCTCCCGTACGCACCGGTGTTTCAACGATCCGGTCGTTTCTGACAACAAGAACGACTGTCGTGCCGTTCCGGTTCGTGACACTGGTCGTGGGGACGGTTGTCACGGGCGGGGAGGACGCCGTGATACTGTCCGTCCCGTTCGAAAGGAACGTGATCTTTGCGCTCATTTCCGGGAGCACGTGGTCGTCCAGGTCGTTGAAAGCCACCTTGGTGAGGACTGTCGCTTTCGCGCGGTCCGCGGTCGGCACGATCTTGTGCACGGTGCCGTGGTATCTTCTGTCGGGGTACGCGTCAAGAACGATCTCGCACGGCTGTCCCACGGTGACGCGCGTGATATTCGATTCCGAGACGTCCGCTTCGACCTGCACCGATCCCATATCGGCGATCGAAACGACGGCGCCGCGGGAGTTGGTGGAGGAAGCGAAAGGGGCGACCACTTCACCGACGTCTGCGTCCTTCGTCAGGACGGTCCCGCTGAACGGAGCGCGGATGCGCGTATTCTCCACGCCGACCGCAGCGCCATCGACGGCTGCGCGGGCGGAGGCGATTCCTGCGATGACCCGCCCCGCTCGCGCCCTGGCGGCGTCAAAATCCGCATCCGACGCAAGATGGGCGGTGTGAAGGGCGCGTTGCCGTTCCAGTGAAACCACCGCATCAAGGGAATCGGCACGGGCAACACCAAGGTCTGCGTTTGCTTTTTCATAAGCGGCAACGACGTCTTGATCCTCCAGCCGTGCAAGGATCTGTCCCTTCAGTACCTTGTCACCCTCTTCCACCCCGAGATAGACCAGCCGACCGCTTCCTTTTGAGGCGACGGCCGCCTTCCGCTGCGCCACCACATAGCCATTGGCATTGAGCACGGCGTTGGCCTGCGATGGAGAGGTCAACGACACCGTCGTTGTTTCAACCTCCACCGGGGCTTTGCCGCGCAGCAGGAAGAAAGCCCCGGTGCCGGCAGCGACAATAACAACGGCGATGCCGATCCTCCTCTTCCCGTGCGATGGCGGAGGAGGCGGTGTCGAATCGTCCCGTTCAATACGGAGGCTTGCAATGTTCGGCTTTTCAGTTATGGACATAGCTGCTCTGTCATGGGGAGGGAAAACCTGACCATTGCCACAGTAAACGAAAGAGGCGAGGATGATGTTCCGTTGCAGCCGTCATTCGGAATCGGAAACTTCCAATGACTTCTGATATGCCCAGTCGATGTATGGAAGCTCCACAATCGTCCTTTGGTCGAGCGGCCGTTTCGCGTGTCCCACCGAACCGAACCCGATCCCTCCGGTCCTCACTTCCTTCTTCGGAGGAACGGGATGCTGGGGAGAATTGAAGGCGGGTTCTCCCTCCTCGCGCGAGACGATCAGCGTGCTCCCATCCGGATCCGCCTTGGTGGGAGGGAACGTATACACGGAGTACAGGCCGGTCCAGATTGCAAAGGAGAACCAAAAGGCGATCGCACTTGCGATAATGAACAGGATGATGAAGAATCGCTTGAACACACTGGCCTCGCAGGGGAATGAACAAACGCCATCACAAGATCGCCATTTTCCGACGGAAGTTCAACCCTCTTCCGTGGAGGCAAAACCGGCGGCAAGGGACACCCATCCAGCGAGAAAAAGCAGACCGCCGATGGGAGTGATCGCCCCGATCCATCCACTACCGGAAAAAGCCAATGCATACAAGCTGCCCGAAAAGAGGACTGTCCCGAGTCCGAACGCGCTTCCCGCGAGGAGGAGCCATCGGCGGCCGGTCGGAGAGAAATTCCCCGCCATCCCTGCAGCAATCATCCCGATGGCGTGATACATTTCGTAACGGACTCCAGTTTCGAAAACTGTGAGCATCTCCGGAGAGATGACGTGCCGGAGCCCGTGGGCGCCGAACGCCCCGAGGGCGACCGCGACGGCTGCGCTTGCTGCGCCGGCGGCGGCGCAAAGGCGAAAAAAGCGATCTGATGATTGAGTCTTCACACCTGCTCGGTCTTAAGCCGTTTCGCTATATCCTTTAACGACGTCCAGCTTTCCAGAAGTTCCGGCAGGTATTCGGAGGAACTGACGAAAGTCCAGAGATACGCGACGATGGAGTAAATGTTTCCGGTGGAGAAATCATTCAGATCGATGCTGATGTAGAGCACAACCAGGAAGATTCCGAGGAGCACGATGCGGATCAGCCCAAACGAGAGGGCGCCCCAGTCCGCAATCTTCTGTTGGGGTTTCGCGAGCGCGGTGAAGTACTCGCGCACTTTTTCAGGGTCCTTGGTGGAGAAGACTTCGAAGGTCTCCTCATAGCTGTCATGGAGCGTCACCTGCAGGCTTGCCACCCTCTTGTTGTAGAAGAGATTCACAAGGAGGAGGGGGAATATCACCACGAGACATGCTGCGGCGATACGAAGATCGAAGAAGGCCAATCCCACGAGGGCTCCCCCGATGGCAATGGTCTGTTCGCCGATCTCCGGGACACGGTATTGCAGGAAGGAGACCAGCTCGCGGGACAGTTGTGCACGGGCGGCTGTCTTCGACACGCTGAGACGGTTCTGGACAGCGAGGCGGGAGACATTGGTTGCGATTTCCGTGAACATCCGGAGGTAGATCCGTTGGTCGATGGAACGCCTCACCGCACCGACTCCGGAATTAATCAGGAACGCGCCGATCCAGAGAAAGAGCGGAGGGAGATACGAAGATGACGCCGTGCCGGCCGCCTTATCGATGGTCGCATCGATGAGGTTGCCAAAGAGGGTCGGTTCGATGATCCATGCAACGTCCTCGATCACGACGAGCGTCAAGGCGAGGATGACCCCCCTCTTGAACTCCTTGATGATATCGAGAAGGCTTACGGTTGCCACCGTTCGCTGTCCTGTGGTTCTTCGTGGGTATGAGGTGCAGCAACGCCGGGGAGGTGCGTCCCCGGGACGATCAATCCCCTTCCTTTGCCCTCATCGTGTCCCACAGGGTGTAGCCGATGAGGAGAACAAACATCAGCAGACCAACCCATTGTCCGCCGAACGACTCTGCCCACTCCGCCGCGTACCAGTTGAACCCGCCAAACCGGAGAAAAGCGTTCAGGACCCCGAAGATCGACCCGCCGGCAATGAAACCCGACGCGATGAGTGTCCCCCGGGAGAACCGCGCATTCCGGATCCTGTCGTTCTTCGCCCTCGAAGAGACCCACCACGCGACAAGTCCGCCGAAGAACAGCGGCGTATTCAGTTCCTGCGGGATGTACATACCGAGCGCGAATGCGAGGGGGGGGACGTCCATCATGACGAGGACGATCGCAACGAGCGCTCCGAGCGCATACAGGATCCACGGTGTCGGAGCGTTCGACATAAGAGGTTGAATGACGGCAGCCATGGCATTGGCCTGCGGGGCGACCATGGCGTGCTCTCCCTTGAAGCCGAAGGTCTGGTTCAGGATCAGGATCACACCGCCGACCGTTGCTGCAGAGATGAGTGTACCGAGGAATTTCCACGACTCCTGCTTCTTTGGCGTCGATCCGATCCAGTACCCGATCTTCAGGTCGGTGACGAACCCCCCCGCCATCGAAAGGGCGGTGCACACAATACCGCCGATGATCAGGGCGCTGACGATTCCTTCGCTTCCCGTAAGACCGATGCGGGTGAGGATGAGCGATGACAGGATCAGTGTCATCAGCGTCATGCCGGATATCGGATTGGATCCGACGATGGCGGTGGCATTGGCAGCCACGGTGGTGAAAAGGAAGGCGATGATGAGGACGATCGCCAGGCCGACAAGGGCATGGAGGGCGTTGAAGACAACTGCGCCGAAGAGGAACACGAAGATCAGGAAGGCGGCGAGGATGATCAGCATCAGCGTGAAGAGCATGGGAATGTCGGCCTGCGTGCGCACAGGTGCTGCGGCCTTCGACGAGTTCCTGTGGACAATCTCATGAAACGCGAGGCCAAACGCCCCGGCGATGATCTTGGAAGAGCGGAGGACGCCGATGATACCAGCCATGGCGATGCTGCCGATGCCGATCGGACGGACATAGAAGCGGAAGATCTCTTCAGCGCTCATCGAACCGATAAGCTTGGTTGCCGCAACGCCGAGGGGCGCCGGGAGCCCTTTGCCGATCTCATACACCAGCGGGACGAGGATGAACCATGACAGGAGCGAGCCCGCTGCAATGACAGCCGAATACTTAAGACCGATGATGTAGCCGAGCCCGAAAACCATCGAGGACACATTCACTTTGAACACCAGCTTCACCTTGTCGGCAAGGATCTGACCCGCATCCACCATGCGCGTGCTGATCACTTCCGACCACGCGCCGAAAGCGCTGAAGGCGAAATCGAAGAATCCGCCGATCAATCCGCTGATGACAAGAACCTGCGCCTGCTTCCCTCCCTTTTCACCGGCAATGAGGATCTCCGTTGTTGCCGTTGCCTCGGGGAAAGGGAGTTTTCCGTGCATGTCCTTCACGAAATACTTTCGGAAGGGGATGAGGAAGAGGATGCCCAGGAACCCGCCAAGCGCGGAGGACACGAAGACCTTGAAGAAGTCGGCCGGGAGATCGAGGATGTACAACGCGGGAATGGTGAAGATTGCGCCGGCGACGATAACGCCCGAACTGGCCCCGATCGACTGGATGATGACGTTTTGTCCCAGGGCTCCTTTCTTCCGGGCGCTTGCAGAAATGCCGACCGCGAGGATCGCTATGGGGATCGCCGCCTCAAAGACCTGCCCGATCTTCAGGCCGGAGTACGCGGCGGCGGCGGAGAAGAGAATGGCCATGAAGATTCCCCAGCCCACCGACCATGGGGTGACCTCGGGGTGCTCTGCTGCCGGGTCGAGGACCGGGCGATACTCTTCACCTGGGGGAAGTTCCTTGTACGCGTTGTCGGGAAGGCCGGTGGTTGTGGTGTTGTCTTGTTCCATGCGAAAATGTTCCTTTGATAATGGGGCAGAGGCGGTCATGCCCGCGACTGCGCCCGCTGGTCGATTCCTGATTGGTGGACATGCGGCCGGATGGTTCAGGCAGAACCCATTTCAGCCCAGAGTTGGGCAATATGAAGAACTGTCTCGACGGATTTCTGCATCCCCTGGACGGAGAGCCATTCCGTGGGGCCGTGGTAGTTTTGTCCGCCGGTGAAGAGGTTGGGGGTCGGGAGTCCCTTCTCCGTCAGGCGGGAACCGTCGGTACCGCCGCGGATGGGGACCCACTTCGGTTCGAGGCCGGCACGCTTCGTCGCCTCCCACATGATGTCGAGGAGCCGGGTGTCGCTACCCATAAAATCCTCCATGTTGCGGTACTGCTCGATGATCTGCAGGTCGATCTTCGCTTTCGGGTGAAGAGGGCGGACATCGGCGATAATCGATTCGATCTTCTTTTTCAGAACTTCAAGACCGGCCGTGTGAAAATCGCGGAGAAGTACTTTGAGAGTCGTCCGCGCCTCCTCTCCATCAATGATGTAAGGATGGATGTACGGTTCGTAGCCCTCCGTCGTCTCCGGGGCCGCGTCCTTCGGCATACGGGCGATGATATCGGCCATTGCACGGATGGAATTGACCATGATGTTCTTGGCGCTTCCTGGGTGGATGTTCCGGCCATGGACCGTGATGACCGCGAGATTGGCGCTGAACGTCTCCTTGTTCAGTTCTCCGGGCGTGTCGCCGTCGACCGTGTAGGCGAAGTCGGCGCCGAATTCCTTCTGATCGAAGTACTTTGTCCCGGCTCCCACCTCTTCATCGGGAGTGAATGCGATCTTGATGTCGCCGTGGAGAAGTGCGGGGTTGTGCACAAGCGTGTCGGCTGCCGTCATGATGATGGCGACCCCGGCTTTGTCATCTGCGCCCAGGAGCGTGGTTCCATCGGATGTCACGATTGTTCCACCGATGTTTTGCCGCAACTCCGGGTTCTCAGATTCGAGGATGACCACCGATGGATCGCCCGGAAGGACGATGTCCCCCCCCTTGTAGTCCCTGATGATCTGCGGTTTGACGTTTGCCCCCGAGGCGGAAGGTGACGTGTCGACATGTGCAATGAACCCGATGCGGGGGATCCTGCCGCGTGACTCGAGTGATGCCGGGAGGTTGGACGGGAGCGTTGCCATGACATAGCCGTGCTCGTCCATGCGCGCGTCCTTCAGGCCGAGTTCCTTCAATTCCCGGAGGAGGAGGTCAAGCAGGTCGCGCTGTTTGGCTGTGCTGGGGTAGGTGTCGGAGTCGTCTTTCGACTGGGTGTCGATCTTGGCGTAGCGAATGAATCTGTCAAGCGCTGAGTCCTTCGACATAAGAGAATCCTTGAGTAGTGGACGCGAAGCCCCTTTCGGGAAAGGGGGAGGGACATGCTGAACCGGTTTCTACGGGGAGAAGATAGCAGAAATCCCGACAAAAAAACAGCAAATAGGGAGGAGGCAGGGGGGATTGCCGCCGGGCTTCATGGGGCTCCGCAGGGTTTGACAATGAAGGAAGTTTTCGTTTATTAATAGTCTCAGTTATCCTGTTTTTGGGTTTCCAGCAGTTTCGGACGCATGTGCTGTGGCGACGATGCGGGTCGATAGGGCGGCCGTCAACGTTTTGAGAACATCCTTCAAGAGCGACCATGTACGCACGATTGTACGCGAAATCCGGTCCCCTCGCCGGCAAGTCATACGACATCGTGGCGGAAGCCATCATCGGCCACGGGCCGGAGTGCAATCTTGTCATCAAGAGTGGAATCATATCCGCGAAGCATGCTCGCATCTTCTATGACCAGAAGAAGGGGTCGTATTTCCTGGAGGACTTCAAGACCTTGAACGGGACGCTTCTCGATGGAAAACCGGTCCAGGGAAGGGTGAAACTCGAGAAGAAGCATGTTGTGATCATTGCAAACACGTTTGCGTTTATTTTCCAGGTGGAATCGGGCCAGGCTGCGGATCCCTTGCCGCCCCCTCCGAGAGACCTACCCCCCGAACCGGAGATTCCACCTCCGCCGCGCCGCCGGCCATCTGAACCGATGGAAGCGTCTCCGCTTCCGGACGAAGCGCCGATGGCCAAGCCTCTTCCTTCCGCACCCCCGCCTGCCGCCCAAGCTCCGGCCGTCCCGGCCGACGATGCGCCCGGGTCGCAGGAAGCGCCCGTGGAGCACAGGACCGTTTTTGACGAACCTGAAGAACCGAAGGAAGAAGAGGAGCTCGAATTCGTCGGTGATCTCCCCATTCCTGAGCCGGTCCCACAGTCGCGCGATGCTGCGCCGACCATGCTGATTGACGAGGAGCAGCTCGCGGCCCTTCTCGGTCCGCCGCGTTTTGCCCTGGAGTTTAAGACCGTCCGAGGTGAAAAGCACGCGGTGGACCTGAAGGAAGGGGAGAATACGGTGGGCCGCCTCGCCGGAAGTGAGATCTCCCTCGATGATGCCTCGATCTCGCGGAGCCATGCCCTCATCACCGTTCGGGCCGGGAAGGTCGTTGTACGCGATCTCGACAGCAAGAACGGGACATTCGTCGGCGACAAGAAGATTGCCGCTGAAATCGAGATCAAGCCGGAGACCCCTCTCCGGTTCGGCCTTGTGAAAGCTTCGCTCGTTCGAAAGACGGAGAAGCCCGCATGAGGGGAAGGATGTCCTGCGATGTCCTCCCGGATGCGTGCCGCCGCGAATCCCCCCGCTGAAATGGAGATCGATTCATTGTGAAACGCATAACGTTTGCAAACTATTCCCACGTCGGGAAGGTTCGCTCGGAAAACCAGGACTCGTTCGGGAAATTCCCCGAGGGAACACTTGACCTCGGTGTGCCCGGGGGACAGCTGTTTGTGATCGCCGACGGCATGGGGGGACAGAATGCGGGCCGGGAGGCGAGCACGCTGGCGGTCCGGACACTCGCAGAGGCCTACTATGCCGGGAACGATCCCGCCGTCATCCCCAACCTCCGCGAAGCGTTCGCAGCGGCAAACGCGGCGATCTATGCCAAGAGCACGACGGGGCAACAGTACCGGGGCATGGGGACCACCTGTGTCGTCATCGTCTTGCGCGACGGACATGCCTATATTGGGAATATCGGCGACAGCCGTGTCTATAAGGTGAACCAGCGCGGGATCGAGCAGCTGACCAACGATCACTCGAAGGTTGCTGAAATGGTCCGACGCGGAATCATCACCAGGGAAGAGGCGAAAACCCACCCGGAACGTTCGCATCTGTATAGGGCCATGGGGCCGCGGGCTTCGGCTGAGGTGGATTTTTTTGATGATATGCCGCTGACGAGCAGCCGGACGTATCTCATGTGTACGGACGGGTTGTTCAATCATGTCGATGACGAGGATATGCGGCGCATCGTTCTTGCCTCTTCCCCCGACAAGGCGTGCCGGCAACTCGTCCAGCTGGCGAATGATCGCGGAGGAACCGACAATATCACCGTGCAGGTGATCCGGGTCGACGT
>Ga0182010_10000174_pt1 | contig 36927 bp, 19 predicted proteins | sample 611E1MmetaG_FD_120488 | JGI IMG/M metagenome (GOLD analysis project Ga0182010, IMG submission 120488) | Permafrost microbial communities from Stordalen Mire, Sweden - 611E1M metaG | ecosystem: Environmental > Terrestrial > Soil > Wetlands > Permafrost | place: Sweden: Stordalen | collected... | reverse complement strand
GGCGCAGCCGCAGGAAGGAGAGGAACAGCGGTTGACGATGCCGCACCGCCTGGTGCTCGGCGCATTTCTCCTGACACTCATCCTGCTGGTGTACGGCGTTCTGCAGCACGGATGGTATATCACTGAGATCGCCGCCCTTTTTCTTGCCCTCGGTCTGGTTGCCGGCCCTCTCGGACGTTTGACGCTCACACAATCCGCGGAGGCGTTCAAGGATGGGGCCCGGGACATGGTGGGGGTTGCGTTGATCATCGGGTGCGCCCGCGCCATCCTCGTCGTCGCGACCGACGGGAAAGTGATCGATGTCCTGCTCTATTCCGTTGCAAACGTCATTACACGCTTCCACCCCATCGTCGCCTCGCAGGCCATGTTCGTCGCCCAGGGGATCATCAACTTCTTCGTCCATTCGGGCTCCGGCCAGGCCGCCCTGACGATGCCGGTGATGGCTCCGCTCGCGGACGTTGTGGGGATATCGCGCCAGACAGCGGTGCTCGCATTTCAGTTCGGCGAAGGATGGATCAACCCCATCCTGCCGACTTCCGGCGTCACGATGGGCGTTCTCGGGTTGGCGGGCATTTCATGGGAGAAATGGTTCCGGTGGATGCTCCCGGTGCAGGTGTATTTTTTCATCCTGGCTCTTATCCTGTTAATACCGCCGTTTTTGTTTCATTACCACTAGTTCACTGTTTTTTCCAACCACTCCTTCAAGGAGATACTATGAGACGATTTATTGATACCATGGTGGTTGTCATGGCTTTGCTCGCGTGCGAATATGCACATGCGCAGGTGTTCGGCCAGGGGAACGGGCTCGGTTATGGGCTGGAGGAATACGGCCGTATCCGCATCTATACACCCGACACCAGCGGGACCACCCAATTAACCCGTGCGTCCATTCTTCTCGCACTGAGCAAGACCAACGTCGGCGATTATACGGAAGATGCGAACGCAGTGTCCGGGCCGTCAATTCTCACTGAGGGTCCCAGTCCCCGCACCGCGACTGTCCTGTTCGACAACTCGTACAATTCCGCGGAGCCCAACGTCCAGGTCCACCTGACGAGCTACACATGGCCAAGCGATGCGTTTGTTATCGCGAAGTACACGGTGATCAATGTTGCGGACACCAGCTATACGATGTACCTTGGGATTGCGAACGTCCCAAAGCCCGGCAATACGTATGGCGGCGAGACCGTGGTGTATGACACTACGAAAAAGGTCGCGTACTTCTTCAGGTCGGGGACCGCAATGTACATGGGAATCAAACTCGTCAGCGGATCACCATATTCCTTCCACGTCCTCGACTATGGCGATTATTCTCCCGCGGATCCATCCTCGGACGCCGCTGTTGATTCGACGCGCTACAATATGACGGCGTTACCCGGGTTCGATGATTCCCTCACGGTCAGCGCGAACGGATCGATCTATAATCTGAACGTCGGCAGGGTGACGATTGCCCCGGGCGACTCCTCATCGTTCAGTGTCGCCTATGTGTACGGCGCCACGGTGAATGACCTGCAAGCCGCGGCGGATTCGGCCGATGCGCGCTATAAGAAGGTATTCACCTCGGTTCAGCAAACATCCCAGGCCATCCCACGGAGCACCTTGCTCCTCCAGAACTATCCGAATCCTTTTAACCCTTCCACCGTGATTGAATTTCAGATGCGTCACGCGGGAGAGGTCTCGCTGAGAGTCTATGATGTCCTCGGGCGGGAGGTTGCTGTCCTGGCGAACGGCTCCCTCAATGCGGGGAGCTATCGCATCCCCTTCGACGGGCGCCGGTTTGCAAGCGGCATCTACTACTACAGGCTCGTCGCGGGTTCATTCATCGATTCGAAGCGCATGTTGCTCGTGAAATAATCCATGACGCGTGCGGAGAGCACAAACGTGAAGAAGCGGCGGAGCTTCCCGGATCTGAAAGCGCTCATTCGGGAGAAGTATCCCGGTCTGCCGGAGAACCAGCGCAAGGTGGCTGATTTTCTCCTGCAACATCTGGAGGAGGCGCCGTTTCTTTCCGTCGTCGAAATAGAAGAACGGAGCGGGGCCAGCAAGGCGACCGTCGTCAGGCTGGCCCAGCACCTCGGCTATTCGGGATTCCTCGAGATGCGGGAAGATCTCGTCAAGGATCTCCAGTCCCGGATGATGATCACGGAGATGTTTCCCCTGCTCCCGAAGTCAGGACGCGGGGAAACGCTCACCGCCGTCGCCCATCAGGACGTGGAGAACATCAACCAGACCATCAACCAACTTGATCCGAAAGTCTTCACGGACGTTGCCCAGATGATATTGGAGGCATCCCAGGTCTTTGCGGTCGGACTGGGGATTTCCTCCCTGATGTCCCGCATCCTGGCCTATTCGTTGAACCAGGTCGCCATTCGTTGTACGCCGTGCGTCCATGACTATGAATCGTTCATGGAGCAGATCCACATGATCGGGCAGGGGGACTTGCTTATCGCCTTCTCCTTCCCTCCCTATTCCAGGGAGACGATTGAATTCGTGAAGGCTGTCGCGGAGAAGAAACGGGCGGTCGTCGCCATCACGGACAGGGTGACGTCACCCATCGGTTTCTACGCCTCCAGGGTCCTCCCGATCGCGAGTCAGAATATGCTTTTCACGAATTCCTTCTCGGCCATGACCGTGCTCATCAATGCGCTCACGACGGAAGTCGCACTTCGCAACAGGGTGAAGGCGACGAAGAACCTGAAGGAAAGCGAGAGATTGCTGCAGGAAAACGGATACTACTACGCAGGATAAAGGAATCGCCATGAAACCAGCCCTTCGCCTTTGTGCTTGCATCCTGTTCGGGCTCGGCACCGTTTTCGGAGGAACGACAGGAAAGATCACCGGCCGCGTCACGGACAAGTCGAACGGTGAATCGTTGGTGGGAGGCAACACTATTCTTGTCGGAACGCCTTTCGGCGCTGCGACCGATGTGGAAGGGAAGTATTTCATCCTGAACGTTCCTCCCGGCGTGTACAGCCTGCGCGCAGTGCTCGTGGGATACGGACCGGTGCTCGTGAAGGACGTGCGGGTCGTGGCCGATCAAACAACAACCATCGACGTGACCATGGAGTCCGCCCCCGTGGGCATCGCCGAGATCGTTGTCCAGGCCGAACGCCCGATGGTGCAGAGGGACGCGACTTCGACAACGGCCGTCATCAGCAGCGAACAGATCAAGATGATGCCCGTGAAGGATTTTGTCGAAGTCCTGCAGATGCAGTCCGGCGTTGTCGCTGATGGGAGGAATCTCTACGTCCGCGGCGGCCGGTCGAACGAAGTCGCCTACCTGATCGACGGTATGTACGTCAAGGATCCGGTCCTCGGTGCCGCCGGCACGAGGATCCATAACGACGCGATCTCGGAACTTGTGTTTCTTGACGGTTCCTTCAACGCAGAGTACGGAAACGCGCTCAGCGGCGTGGTCAACATCGTCACCAAGGAAGGCGGGAAGGACTTTGCAGGACAGCTTGAAGGGAGGACGAGCGAATTCGGCGTCCACCCCTACAATTCTTACCGGGAGGACCGCGTCGCGGCGACGCTGAGCGGCCCGATTTCGGGCGAAGATCTGACATTCTTCGGCAGCGCCGAACGGGACGCACGGGGCACCTGGCTCCCCTTTGGCTATGACCGGACCCTTTCCGTCATCGCAAAAATCAAGGCGAATCTCTTCCCAGGCCTGAAGGCCACGTTGACGGAGCGATACAGCGAGAACAACAACCAGCCGTACAACCAAAGCTGGAAATACATCGGCAACCAGTATCTTCGTGTACGGGAAAAGAGCAGACACACGCTCCTTACCCTGACGCACACCGTCCTCCCGAATCTCTTCTACGACCTGCGCCTTTCGTATTTCAACCAGTCGTACTATTCGGGGATCGACAAGGACACATCGCAGTACCTCTCGACGGGAGACCGGCAGTATTTCCGCAACATCGGCCTGGGGACCGAGTTCTATTCCCTGGCGGATCCCGTGGAAGTGACGAACAATCGGACGGAGACGTTCAATGCCCGGTGGGATTTGACCTGGCAAATCGGCAACAGCAATGAAGTGCGCACGGGAGTCGACCTGAAGAAGCATAACCTCAACTACTTCGACGTGTATGATCCGAAGAGGATAGCGCCGTACATCACGATCTTCGACAAGCATCCTGTCGAGGGAGCCGCCTATCTGCAGGACAAGATCGAACTGAGCTCTCTGGTCGTCAGCGTCGGCCTCCGTTTCGATTACGCCGATCAGAGGTCGCCGTTCCGGAGCAACCCGCTTGACAGCACGGTCATTGTTCCTTCGAAAGCGAAGACGCAGTGGAGCCCCCGCCTCGGGGTGGCTCACCCGATCAGCGACCGGACGGCTCTCCATTTCTCGTACGGACATTTCTTTCAAAATCCCGACTACGAACGCCTGTACGAGAACTCGCAATACGACGTCCATGTCAGCCAGCCGATCTTCGGCCAGCCGAATCTCGACGCCGAACGGACGACGGAATACGAAGTGGGTATTACGCATCAATTCAGCTCCTCCTTCACCGCCTCGTTCACCGCGTATTATAAAGACATCACAGGATTGATCGGCACGCAATACTACCCTCCGTTCCTGGACGGCAGATACGTGGGCTATTACCTCTACGTCAACGAGGCGTATGCGAACGACAAGGGTTTTGAGGTTCGATTGACGATGAGAAGGTCGAAATATGTCGCGGGATCATTGACGTACACGTACTCGGTGGCCAAGGGGAGCGCTTCCTCCGAGCTCGAAAACTATCCAAGCACGTTGCAATCAACACTCCTCTATCCACTGGACCAGGACCGAACGCATCTCCTGAACGCGAATGTCAGCGTGGTGTTTCCTCAAGACGACGGTCCTGCCATGTTCGGTGGTCACCCTCTGGAGAACTCCTACTGGAATGTGATCGCCCGCGTGAACAGCGGCGCGCCGTACACGCCGTCCAGCAGGCGCGTCAGCTATGTCCCCAGAAACTCCGCGCGCATGCCGACGACGTATACCATCGATCTTGAGTTCGGGAAGTCGTGGAAGCTCGGCACGTTCACGCTGGAGCCGTTCGTCGAGATCCTCAACCTCACCGATCACAGGAACGTTCTCTACGTCTGGCCGGATACCGGCGAACCGAACGTCACATTTGATACGGCATACTCGAAGGAATACCTGGACGACCCGAGCAACTACGGTCCCCCCCGGCAAATCCGGATCGGTGCGCGGCTGATACTCTGAGTCGCGCAAGCGGCTTCCCTCCAGGCACGAAAGGACGAGAAACGATGATGACGACAACTTCACACGATCGGTGCACTGCCATGAAAGCATTCTGCGCTCTCTGCCTCGCCCTGTGCCTGGTATTCTTGCCGGGAAGGGCGGACTCCCAGCAGAAACGGGACAGAAAAGAGAACGACCATCTTTCCAATGCGCAGAGGCCCGCCTCCATCATTGACCGGGCAGGCGGACTCCACAACAAGAGCAACATCGGTTCCTACTTTGTGAACTACGGGAAACTCTATGCTCCCGACGATTATTCGCAGGGACCGACGTTCGAGTGGCCGACCGCCTGGCCGATCGGACCCGGGCACGAATTCGTCTACCGCGCGAATCCGTTTGTCGGCATCCCGGGCAATGTTGTTCAGTCACGATACTCGCACCATTCGGAATGGGAGGCGGCGGCGGGATACAACAACCGTGACAGCGCGCAGGTGGCATTCAGCGACAGGCCTTTCACCTGGCCGGCCGGCGGATGGCCGGTGAAAGACGCCTCGGGGAACGCGCTCGTTGTCTCCAACCAGGACAGCTACTGCGCCTACAATGACTCGCTGAACACCATGGGGGTCCTCAATCTGCAGATCAATCAGACCGGCTACGCCTTCAGCCCGAAGAGCGTTCGCGACATGGTGATCTATATCTTCGACGTGACAAATCGCTCCACGAGGACTTATGACAGCCTCTACTTCGGGATCTACGCAGATATTTCCTGCGGAGGATCCGACGAAGTGCAGGATTACGGACATCGACGGATGGTCTTCGACAAATCGATCAACCGCCTCTATCTCTACAAGCCCAGCGGGATATCGTACCAGTGGGGGGGCGCACCAAGCGGGTTCTTCGGCGTCATTCTTCTTCAGTCGCCCGCAGTGAACGGCGCGCAGCTCGGTATCACCGATTGGCACTACAATAAATACGCGGATGATCAGGACCAGGACAGGGTGCAGTACGGAATACTCTCCAGTTCGCCCGACCTCTACAACGACAACCTCGGCCCAAAGTACTTTCATCCCGGGGCGAACGCCCCCAACCTTCACTATGATGACCCGGAGACGCTCCCTGCGGACGGGGACGATGTCGTCTCCACATTCGGCTCAGGCCCGTACCGGCTGGCCCCCGGTGATACGCTCCGATTCATCACGGCGTGGGTCGCCGCGGCCTCGGCGGCCGATATGGACTCCATCACCGCACACGCGTACAAGCTTCTCCACGACAATTTCGTCGTCGCCCAGCCGCCTGATCCTCCGAAAGTGACTGCAGTGCCGGGCGACCGGAAGGTTCTGGTCACGTGGGATGACCGGTCGGAATATTCCCGCGACGAACTCACCGGCAATGTTGATTTCGAAGGATACCGTCTGTATAGGAGCAATGACAGGGGGCACCATTGGGATCAGATTGACCGAAACGCGGTCGGGATAGGACCGGATCCGGTTCCCCTTGCCAGCTATGATAAGATTGACAGCATCGGGAAGGACACAGGTCTTCAACACTCCTATATCGACTCGACCGTCACCAACGGGTACGAGTACTGGTATTCCGTCACCGCATTCAGCACGCCGAATGCGAAAGGGCAGGTATCCGAAAGCGCGAACGGCCACTCCGGGGACATCAATGTCGGCATCGCCATACCACGCTCCGTTGCTACCGGGCGCACGCCCGTCGGCGCGACGCCGGTAACGCACACGGGGAACGGCACGGCACATGTTGTCTTCAGGGTCACTCCCCTTGACGTGGGACAGGCGGCCGGACAAACATACAATTTCACCTTTGCTCCTGTGGCAACGGTTGAGAGAGGAAGCCTCCGCTCGGTGATGCAAGTCAGTCTTGATTCCAACACCACGCGGACAGCGGAGACTTTCAGCCTGGCATTCACGTCGGCCACACAGTACATACTCCGCAACGAGAGTGAGAGACTCGTTCTCGATTCGACCGGCGCCTATGTGTCCGGCACTCCCATACTCTTCGAAGGCCTCCGGCTCATCCTCACGGACACGTCGGCCTTCATCGCGGACCGTCCAAAATCGGGGGATTCCCTCCTGATCCGCGTTGGTGTGCAAGTCGTCCTGGGCACATCGCAGACGGTGCTTCCCCTGCAGCCGCTCTCGTACGGAACAACGTATGCCACGTCCAATGGAGTCATTTTTTCCATCGGTCTGGCCGAGACGCTTCCCCAGAGTATCACATACCGGGACCAATTCAGTTTGTCGACGACCGCAGCCCAGATCAATCCAATCACCGTCGGTAGCGATCTGGCAAAAATCAAGGTGGTTCCGAACCCCTATCTCGTTTCTTCCAAGTATGAGGAAGAATTCGGAATACTTGTCAAGGAGCCGATCCGCCAGTTAAAGTTCAACAACCTCCCGGCCGTCTGCACCATTCGTATTTTCACGATGGCAGGCGACAAGGTCAAGACCATTGAGCACAACAGCGATAATGGCACAGAGACCTGGGACATGCGCACGGATGGCAACCGCGAGATAGCACCCGGGATGTATATCTACCAGGTGAAGACGACGAGCGCTGAAAATATCGGCCGCTTTGCGGTGATCAAATAGGAGAATGGCCATGAAGAGAGTATTCCTTCTCCCCCTTATGATCGTGCTGTGTCATATTTCGGTGAAGGCCCAGAATCCGAATATCGGGACAGCGGGAGCCCAATTCCTCAAGATCCCTGTCGGTCCCCGGGCGACCGCTATGGCAGGCGCATTCGTCTCGAATGGGGACGACGCGTCGTCGATTTTCTGGAATCCTGCCGGGATTGTGGGTGTACAATCAGGTTCGTTGTTCGTGGCGCACGCTGACTGGTGGGCCACGGTCAAGCTTGACCACGCGGCTTTCGTGCAATCGCTCGAGGATATCGGGTCGTTCGGCCTCTCGGTGACCGTTCTTTCAATGGACGATATGGAGATCACCACGGAGGACAGCCCGGAGGGAACCGGCCAGACCTTTGGCGCGCAGGATTTGATGATCGGTGCCAGCTTCGCCCGGAAACTGACGGATGATTTTGCCGTGGGGATCACGGCGAAGTATGTTCAACAGCGCATTTGGCACGAATCAGCGAGCGGCGTCGCATTCGATGTTGGGACTCAGTATCGCGTCGGGTTCCGTGACCTCGCCATTGGCATGTGCATGTCGAACTTCGGCGGCAATATGACATATGCCGGCAGTGATTTGACCGTCAATTATACGGTGGACCCGAACAACGCCACCGTGCGCCTTGCGCCAGCCAGTCTGGCACCTGACGAGTACCCTCTCCCTCTCGTTTTCCAGGTCGGGATTTCAATGTCGCCCTACACAAGTGAGAATTTCTCCGTCCTCCTCGCCGCTGACGTTGCACACCCGAGCGACAATCAGGAGCGGGTAAATGTTGGAACGGAGATTTCCATCCTGGGACAGTTCTTCTTGCGGGGAGGGTATCGCTTCGGGTACGATGTCGAGAGGGGGACTCTCGGAGCCGGCGTTGCGATTCCGATGGGAGGAATCAGTATTACTGCCGACTACGCCTACGCCATGTACGATCTTCTCCCCAACATCAGTAGGTTTTCCGTCGGGATGACGTTCTGATGCGCATCGCCCTCAGGGTGGGAGCGGCCCTGGCGCTCCTCGTGTGCCTGAGTTTCGGCCAAGGGTCGGTACTGTTGGTCGGCGGCGGGAGCGAGAACTACAACGATTGGTCGGACGCTCCCTACCGCTGGCTTGTGCAGCACGCGCCCAACGGCCGCATACTTGTCCTCCACTATTCGACGGCCTCCACCTTCCTCCCCGCGTATTTCCAGTGGCTGGGAGCGACATCGGCGGCCAACCTCATTATTCCGTCAGTCGCCGCTGCGAACGATACGAACACCGCAAAGGCGATTCTCGCCTGCGACGGAATCTTCCTGCGCGGAGGGGATCAGTGGCAGTATGTCTCGCTCTGGAGGGGGACGCTCGCCGAGGCGGCTCTCCGACAGGTCTTCCGGCGGGGAGGTGCGATCGGAGGAACCAGCGCGGGGATGGCTGTGCTGACACAGGTGATCTTTGACGCACGGCTCACTTCTGTCGATCCACGCGACGCGCTCCGGAACCCTCTCGCCTCGGGGATCACATTTACGGAGGACTTCCTCGGATTCGTTCCCGGGGTCCTCGGCGACACGCATTTCTTCGAGCGGGGGCGTCTGGGCCGGCTGCTGGCGATGCTTTCCGTTTACAGGGAGCAGAACGGGCGCTGGATCACCGGCGTCGGAGTCGATTACAGCACAGCGCTGGCAATCGACACGAGCGGAGATTGCCAGGTGATGGGCGCCGGAACGGTCACCGTTTTGCGCGCGACTGCCGGGACGGCGTACTCGATCGAGGCCGGCAAACCCCTGGCGATGTCGAACGTGCGGATGGACATGCTGACACCCGGTTACCAGATCAATCTTTCCAGCGGGGAGATCCGGCCTCCGACAAGTGCTCTTCCCTTCTCGCCGAACGAGGTGCACTCCCCCGCCTCGCCCCTTCTCCTGGACGGAAGCGGATCGGCGGCCTTCTGGACAAGCGCGGCCGGAAGCCTGAACCATTTCGTGGCAGCGCTGTCATCGCCCGCAGACACCGTCGGGATCATCTCCCGGGCCGGCTCAACATCAGGTTCAGCGAGCGTCGGCGCTTTCCTGGACGCAAAAGGAATTGCCTGGCGTCCCCTCGGTGTCAGCGAAGGGACGAAAAACGATCCCACGCTGGCCGCACTGTGCGGCGGGTGCATGGGGTTCGTCTTCGTCGGCAACAGCGCGGATAGTCTTGCGGGCTTCTTCGCTTCGACGCTCCTGGGCGCTTCGTTCGCAAGACAACTCCAGAACAACTCCCCGGTCCTGATGCTCTCCAGCGACTGCTCGCTGGCTGCAGACACCGCGGTCGGAAGGATCGAATCAGATGCCGATGCCGCCTACGAGGGCACGCTGACCCTCCTCAAAGGACTCGGCCTCGTCCATGGAATCGAAATCATGCCGCGTCTCTATGAAGACGCGGACTCGATCGACAATCGCTTCAGCGGTCTGTTCTGGGGGATGGGAAAGTCCCACGCGGCGTACGGCCTTCTCCTGGACGCGGGAACATTCGCGGAGGTGAGCTCTCAGGGTCTTCTGAGCATTTCTGGGGTGACCCCGGCAATCGTCGTCGACGGCCGCCAGGTCACATCACTCGACTTCCCATCATTTCACGCCGGGGGAATGCCCAATCCCCGCGTGGGCGCCGCGCTCGTGGGCGCCACGCTTCATGTCGTCCACGATGCGCAGACTTTTGATCTTGCCTACGGCGAACTCCTTGGCGTTCGTACTGTCCGGCCGGCTCACCCGGATGACTTTCACCTCTGGCCGAGCTACCCCAACCCCTTCAACCCTACGACAAAAATTCAATTTTCGATTGACAATCGTCAAATGACTATTGTCAAAGTGTTCGATGTGCTGGGCCGGGAAGTGGCTACGCTGGTGAATGAAGTGAAGGAACCCGGGACGTACAGTGTCACTTTTAACGGCAGCGGGCTCGCCAGCGGAGTGTATTTCTGCCGGCTCGCCTCTCCATTTTACGCGCAAACCCAAAAAATCGTCCTCGTCAAATGAAAACTCCCGTGCGGTCCATTGCCCGATCAAGCTGTCTCTGCGCCCTGGTGTTGCTTCTCGCGCTTCCCGTCCTCCCACAATCCCGGCTTCAATCCCCTCTCGAACGTTCCGGGTTCACGCGGCTGACCTCCTACGACACATTGCAGACGTTTCTGGGAACTCTGAACGGGAGGGGACGATGCACGGTCGGACGTCTTGCACAAACGCACAACGGGCGAAACGTCTCGTCCGTGCTTGTCACCTCCTCTCCTCATTTCGGCGAGGATGCGTTGAAGCTTCGCGTGATGCTCTTCGCCCAGCAGCACGGCGACGAGCCCTCCGGAAAAGAAGCGCTGACGATGCTCCTCGCAAAGATCGCCAACCATGAACTCGACACGATCCTCTCACACGTCGATCTCATGATCGTTCCCCAGATGAACCCCGACGGCGCCGAGCTGCGGCAGCGGCGGACGGCGGACAGCATCGATCTCAACCGCAATCACCTGATCCTGACTTCGCCCGAGCCGAAGGGATTGCACGATCTCTTTGCACGATGGCAACCACAGGTGACGATGGACATTCATGAATACGGCCCCTACAGCGAGTCGTGGAGCGATTCGGGGTTCATCAAGGCGGCCGACGTGCAACTGGGCATGCTCACGAACCTCAATTCTTCGGAAGAGCTTCGCACGTATCAGCGACGCTCCGTCTATCCCTCTCTTGCCGCCGCGATGCGGCAGAAGGGTTACCTGTTCCAGGAATACATCGTCGGCTCGCCTGGCGACCTGATCCGTTACAGCACGACGGAACCGAATGACGGTCGGCAGAGCTTCGGGATTCTTAATACGCTTTCCTTCATTCAGGAAGGCCGCGGAGGAAGAACGCTCGAAGATCGCCTGGAGCGAAGAGCCCGATCGCAGCTTGCCTCCATCGAAGCACTCCTCGCCTTTTGCGCCGGCCATGCCGGTGACATCAAGTCGCTCGTGGACCGCGAACGCCTGCGCCTCTCCCATTCCGCAGGGAAGCCCGTCGTCCTGTGCATGGACCATTTCCGGGGAGCCGGTCGGCTGGCGATTCCTGTCGTGACCGTGCCGTCAGGCAGGGATTCCGTGTGGCAGATCACGAACCTGCACGATACCGTCAAGGCCATCGTGACCCGGGATCTTCCCATGGCCTATGTCATTCCCGGTGGACTCACCTCCCTGCGGGAACTCCTTGACCGTCACCACGTGCAGTACGAGGTCCTGAGCTCCGAGCAGAAGGTAAGCGCAAGCGCGTACCTGATCGATGCGGTGGTGCCGGATACGCTTGAAGACGAATGGCATCCGAAACCATCGATGCGGATCGAAACACGTGAGGTGGTCCTCCACCCTGGAGATATCATGGTGTCGACGAGCCAGGTCCATTCTCTCTTCCTCGCAATACTCCTCGAACCGGAGTCGATGTGGGGACTGGTCAAGTATCCCGCCTACAACTTCCTCTTGCAGTCGAAAGTGTATCCGATTCTGCGGGTCCCCTGATGATGGCCGGCGGACACCGGAGTGCCACTGACTTGCTCACAATAATTCGTTATTGCACGGTTGAAGAGACTGTATATCTCTGCCCCTACGGGGGTGGTACTTTCTCTCCGAGAGAGAAAGTACCCAAAGAGATCCTTGCGCGATCGCAAGCGGAGAGGGGGACCCTGTAGGGCAGGCAATGGGCATCGTGATTTCGATTCCCCCGGTCAAATCTCGGGAAAAAGCATCGAAATCACGAAACTTGTCTGTACCCCCTCGCTAAGTGCATCGCGATCGCGCAATGCTCGGTTTCGCACCTACTCGGGCACTACGAGTTCTTCATTCTTAGTCTCTCAACTCTCCCCCCGTCCCCCTCCCTTACCAAGGGAGGGGGAGCCAGGGGGAGAGTTCCTGCTAAAAGACCTGATCGCCTATCTTCATGGCAGAGGGGCTAGGTTTCGGACCGACCACCGGTTGTGTCGATCCCACGGGCCGCCGACGGCGGCCCGAACTCTGAACTCAGGGTTCGGTGGAGTTCGGAATTCAGAGCTCTCCTCACGAAACCTGCCTGTGCCCCCTTGCTCTGTGCTTCGCGATCGCGCAAACCGCGGATTTGCTGATACTCTGCCCTGAGAGGATACTCTTTTCGAGGAAAAATGCAGTATCTTCCATTTATGCATCGGAGAAAACTATGAGAGGAACGACAAGGCGGAACTGTCCCATCACGATTCCAACCGGAATGCCGGCCGTTGGGTATCGGATGGCCGACATTCATCACTTTCCCCGGGAGAGAAAGTGAACGACCGGAAAGATGATCGTTCCGCGGGACGGTCGATCACGCTCCCGATCGAAGGGATGAGTTGCGCGAGTTGCGTTCTCCGCGTGGAAAAGGCGCTCCAGAAACTGGAGGGCGTCGCCGCGGCTTCCGTGAATCTCGCTTCCGAGAAAGCCACAATCCGGTTCGATCCCTCCGTGGTCACACTCGACCGGCTGCAATCGGCAGTCGAAGCCTCGGGCTACAAACTCATCCTCCCGACCGCCACGCAGGCGGACGACAAGACCCGGGAGGCGGCAGCGGCGGGCGATTCCTTCCGGCGCTTGCGCCATGAGCTGATCGTGAGTGCCGCGCTGACGCTCCCCATCATCGCTCTGAGCATGTCGGCCATGACGAAGTGGTTCATGCACGCATCCCCCCTCTCCGCGGACGAAACGAACTGGATACTTTTCCTGCTCACAATACCGGTCCTCGTTCTCTCGGGTCGGAGGTTCTTCAGGGGAGCATGGAGCTCCCTGCGCCACGGAACGGCGGACATGAACACCCTGGTTGCAGTGGGAACCGGCGCGGCGTTTGCCTACAGCACGATGGCAGTCCTCTTTCCAGGACTTCTTTCCGTGGGAGGAAAAAGACCGGACGTCTATTTCGACACGAGCGCATCGATCATCACATTGATCCTCCTCGGGAGGATGCTGGAGGCCTCCGCCAAGCGGAAAGCGTCGGATGCCATCAGGTCGCTCCTCGCGTTGCAGCCCACAACCGCGAGGATCATACGGGACGGCCAGTCCATCGATGTCGCGATCGACGCAGTCACACCGGGCGATGTCGTTCTCGTCCGACCGGGCGAGAAAGTGCCGGTGGACGGCGTCGTCACGAAAGGTGAGTCGACCATCGACGAATCCATGGTGACCGGAGAAAGCATTCCCGTCGAGAGAGCCGAAGGAGACCCGGTCATCGGGGGAACGATCAACAAGTACGGCAGCATTGAGTTCCGTGCGATGGCGGTCGGCAGGGAGACCCTGCTGGCGAGGATTGCGCAACAGGTGGAAGATGCACAGGGCACCAAGGCGCCCATCCAGAGCCTTGCCGACCGGATCGCGTCAGTTTTCGTCCCCGCCGTGATCGTTATCGCCCTCGTCACATTCGTCGTCTGGTACGGTTTCCTCGGAGCTCCCTTTGCTTCTGCTCTGGTAAATTTTATCGCCGTCCTGATTATCGCATGTCCATGCGCTCTGGGACTTGCGACGCCCACGGTGATCATGGTGGGAACCGGCGTCGGCGCTCGTCTCGGCATCCTCATCAAAAACGCGGAAGCGCTCGAACGTCTCCGCAAAGTCACTACCATCGTCTTCGACAAGACCGGCACGATCACGGAAGGAAAGCCCGTCGTCACGGATGTTGCGCCGCTTCACGGCCGTACCGTCGAGGAAGTGATCGCGTACGCGGCATCGGTCGAGAAGAGGTCCGAGCATCCCCTGGGTGAAGCGGTTGTGCGTTATGCGGCGTCACGGAACATTACGGTCGCCGATGCCGGCAGCTTTCAGTCTGTCACCGGATTCGGCGTTGTCGGCATCGTTGAAGGCGCTTCCGTCACAGCGGGGAATTTATCGCTGCTGGAAGAACGGAGGATCCCGACGGATGAAGCCCGTCCCGTAGTGGCCCGTTTTGCGTCCCAGGGAAAAACCTCCATCATCGCTTCTGCCGACGGCCATGTTGTTGGCGTGATTGCTGTCGCCGACACGATCAAACCCGCCGCCCCGACGGCACTGGCCCTCCTGCAGAGCATGGGAATCGAAACGATCATGGTGACGGGAGATACGAAAGAAACCGCTCAGGCGATTGCGGCTGAAGCCGGGATAGGGCGGGTCGTGGCCGGAGTACTTCCCCACCAGAAGGCGCTTCTGGTAAAGGAACTACAGCAGGCGCAAAAGACGGTTGCCATGGTGGGAGACGGCATTAACGATGCGCCGGCCCTTGCACAGGCCGATGTCGGCATTGCCATGGGGACCGGAACCGATATTGCTATGGAGGCGGCCGATGTGACGCTTCTCAGCGGTGACCTTCATGGCATATCCCGAGCCATCCGACTCTCCTCCCGGGTCCTCACGACGATCAGGCAGAACCTCTTCTGGGCCTTCGTGTACAATGTCGTCGGTATCCCCCTTGCCGCCTCCGGAATGCTCGTTCCCACTGTTGCAGCAGCCGCCATGGCGTTCAGCTCGGTGAGCGTCGTCAGCAATTCGCTCCGATTGCGGAGGTTTTCGGGATAATCGCATACTGTCGGGCTTTCTCCCGTGGAGGAGGCAACGACAGCCAGGGGCATTGCATCGACTGCCTCCGTTCGCGTACATGGAAGGACCGGCGGATCATCGCGCGGTAGCTCCCGCTCACCCGTCATTTTCCCCTCTTGACAATGGGGGCGGGTTTGCGTATGATGTGCAATTCGCTGCACACTGTTCTTTGCTCGCTACTTCTTTTTGTCGAGGATACTCACCTTGCTTCTGGCCGATGGGCAGTATGGCATCCTTGCTGAGATTCGCTTAGAACAAGAGCGGATCTTCCCCGACATTCCTCAAACCTCTTTCCATCCTTTTCCCCCCCCCTTCTCGCACGCATGCTCTTTTCGCACTGCCGCTCTTTCCGCGCGGCTTTCTTGTTCCACGAATTCCTTCGATATCATTCACAGGCACGGAGATGATTTCCATGAACCGAACGCTCATGCGGATTGCCCGCACAGTCGTGTCCGGCACGTTTTTTTTCTTTGCCGCCGCAACAACCGCTCTGCCGCAGTCGCAGACACTTTCCACGGAGGAGATGACCAGAAAGGCCGATGTTGTGGCGATCGGAAAAGTCCGTGAAGTCCATGCAGAATGGACTCCCGGAAAAAGCAGGATCATCTCCCGTGTGACCATTGCCGTCGACCAGTACTTGAAAGGGAACGATCCCTCAGGGCAGATGACTCTGACCGTTCCCGGCGGCGAAATCGACGGAGTCGGTGAACTGTACAGCCATTCGACCTCATTTCGGCAGGATGAAGACGTTGTGGTCTTCGCACGCAGAGATGCACAGGGAGCGTACCGGGTCGCCGCGGGCCGCCAGGGGAAGGTTGTCATCGACAAGGATAAGGAAACAGGTCAGTTGACCGTCGGAGGGACGAGGACACTCCAGGAGTACGCTACGGCGGTACGCAGGGCAGTACAGCTTCAGGAGAAGAAGTAGCAAGACCTTTCACAACCGGCATCCATGGTGTTCGATTGACCGCGAACAGCAGACAGGAGACTTGTATGAAGAACTTTTTAGCGACACTTGCTATTCTCATCCTTTCCTCGACACTGCTCTACGGCCAACAGGGAACGATCCTTCTCCCTTTCCAGGCTCAGGGATACAAATACGCCTTCATCCAGACGAGCGACCCTTCCATCAAGACATGCTCGAACCCCTCGTTTGACGATACACGGTGGTCCATCGGGGCGGCGGCGTTCGGCACCCTCAACAAGAAAGGAGCGGCATCCTGTCCCCTGAACGATTCGATCCATGTCAAGACCCTCTGGCCTTCGAATAGGGATCTTCTCGTCAGGAAGCATCTCACCGTCCCCGCAGGAACACATAATCTCCGGATCACCGTGTCTGTCGATAACGCGGTCCAGGCGTACTTCAACGGGAAAGAGATCTCCGGAGGGGTCAAGAATCACAACACATGCGCAACCTCGGGAGATTTTGTCTTCTCCGTCCCCGACAGTATCGTAAAGGTTGGAGACAACGTCCTCGCCCTCCACGGTGTTTTGGAGAGCTCACAGAATTATCTTGACGCACAGGTTTCGGGAGACCTTCTCTTTACCATCACGGCAACGGCCGGGCCGAACGGGACTATCTCTCCCAGCGGTCAGGTACCGGTCTCTCCGAACGGGAGTGCGATTTTCACGTTCACTCCTTCGAATGGCTACCATGTCGCCAATGTGCTCGTGGACGGCATTTCACAAGGACCCTTGACGTCATTCACGCTCTCCGCCGTGACAGCCAGTCACACTGTCAGCGTGACCTTTGCCATCAACCAGTACATCATCACGGCGACAGCGGGACCGAACGGCGCCATCGCTCCAGCGGGGGCTGCAACGGTCAACTATGGCGGCAGTCAGTCGTATCTCATCTCGCCGAATTCAGGATATCACATCGTCGATGTCCAGGTCGACGGCGTCTCGAAAGGACCGGTCACAACCTACTCTTTCTCCAGTGTGACCGCGAATCACTCCGTTTCTGCCACGTTCGCAATCAACACGTATCCCCTGACGCTCAGTGGACCGAATGGCAAGGTAACGGAGAACCCTGCACAGAGTGTTTATGACAGCAACAGCGTTGTCCAACTGACGGCAATCCCAAACCTCGGCTATCACTTTGCGGGCTGGACCGGTGACACGAGCGGCACGGGAGGAGGGACGGCAAACCCGTTGAGCGTGACCATGAACGGGCCCAGGACCATCGTCGCACATTTCGCCATCGACACATTTACCATCTCAACGTCGGCCCCTGCCAATGCTGCCTTCTCGCCGGCAGGTTCAGTGATCGTCAACTACGGAACGGATCGATCGTTTGCCGTTACCCCCACACCCGGCTATCACGTCGATTCCCTCTTCGTCGATGGCGTGAACGTCGGACCCCTCACGGCCTACACGTTCAGCAACGTGACTTCAGCCCATTCCATCGCTGCAACGGTGCTCATCAACAACGACAATGTCTCCACGAGCGCGGACGGCGGTTCGGGATCCTTGCGCGACGCAATTCTCTCCGCCAATGCGCAGCCGGGCCCGGACACGATCAGGATTCTTCTGGCAGGCCCGGGCGTGCAAACAATCTCCCCTCTTTCGCCTCTTCCCTCTCTGCATGATTCGGTGGTCGTCGATGCTTCGGCAATGCACGGCCTCTTTACGTTGAATGGAAGCAGCGCGGGAGGCGGTACCAATGGACTGACCCTTATGGGGAACAACATCGTGGTCCGGGGGCTTTCGATCACCCAGTTCTCCGGCGCGGGCATATTCATTTCGGGGAACAACAACCGGATCGGCGGCACCGCAGCCGGCGACCCGAACGTGATGACATCCAATGGCGTCGGGGTTACCGTGGCTGCGGGGAAGGGAAATGCAATTCTTTCAAACTCCCTGACGGGCAACGCCACGCTCGGCATAGATCTTCGGAACGATCTGGTGACGCCCAACCGGCCCGCACTCCGGCACTACGCCGCGCGCCCCGCGGACACTTCCCTCGTCAATTTCGGACAGAATTTCCCTCTTCTCTTCTATGCATTCCCGGATTCGCAGGTCGCAGTAGGATCGATCAACAGCTGGCCGTTCGACAGCCTGACGATCCAGTTGTTCCAGAGTAGTAGTCCGGGAGCGCTCGGGTATGGAGAAGGGACGACGCTCATCGGATCCACCACAGTCCGGACAGATTCGCTGGGGAATGCGGAATTTTCTTTCACGCCATCCTTCCCGCTGCAAGCGGGACAGTTCGTCGCGTGCACGGCAACGGACACAGCGGGCAACACATCGGAATTCTCCCCTGCCGTGATCGTGGGGGTGAAGGGCAGAGTCTACGGCAACCATTACGCTGTGAACACGACGCTGTCGGGAATACCATTACACTGGCCAGGTGGGAGCGGGCTCTATAGTATCAGTGCGACAGTCCCGCAGGATGCCGTGCCGGCAATTAACGCTTCGTTCGGCACGTGGAACACCTTGCCGCAGATCCACTACGCGAGCGCAGGGGCGACGCCTTCCTCCCAATGGGGAGGACTGCCGGATGGGATCAATAATGTGGTCTGGATTCAGAACCATTGGGTCGATTCAACAGGCGTCGATTCCAACGTTATCGCGGTCACTCGCGTCCGTTACAACAGTCTGAACGGCGAACTGACCGACGTGGATATCGCGTTCAACAACGAGAACTTTGCGTTCACCAATGTTGCGAGCCCGGCGGATACCGGAAAGAAGGACGTCCAGGACGTTGCAACCCACGAAATCGGACATTTCGGGGGGCTGGCCGACATGTATAACCCCGGGTATTCGCAATACCTGCCATTCATGGGAGCCGCCAATGACACGGTCACCATGTACGGGTTCATCGCCAACGGCGAGACGTCCAAACGAGCCCTCCACGCCCCCGATGTGGCCGGGATCTCGTACATCTATAGTCATGCGCCGCAGGGTCACGTTGACATCATGCTCGTCTTCGATGGTTCCCAGACGTTTTCCTCCACGTATGACGGCTTCGTTCCTTCAAAGAACAGCGCCGGCGCGCTTGTCCAGAATATGAGAAACGGAGATCGCGTGGGCGTGGTCCAGCTTCCGGGAACCCTTGTGGTTCCGCTGACAACGCTCCAGGATAGCGCTTCGAGGGCATCAGTGGCAAATGCCATCCTCGGCCTGTCCGTCGGTGGGAGCAGCGGCATCGGGCAGGGGCTGCAGACAGCCCAATCGGGCTTCACCGCCAGTCCGTCCGGCAACGACAAAGCGATCATCCTCTTCAGCTCCGGCGAGGAGACCGGTGTGCCAACGGCACTTGGCGTTGCGCCATCCCTCAAGGCCTCCGGGACGCGCGCCTTCACGCTGGGCTTTGCGGGGAGCTCAGGAGAAGACCTCAACAGTAGACTTGCGGACACAACGGGAGGCGCGTACTATGCCGCCACCGACTCGACCATGAGCCAGGTCGTCACGCAGATCTGGAACAAACTGACGGGCCTGCAGCTCATCAGCGACACGTTGTTCGCCTCGAATGTCCGCGGTTTGAATTGGCAGGGAGGCCTGAACTGGCAAGGGGGTCTGAATTGGCAGGGAGGTCTCAACTGGCAGGGGGCGGTCGATCCCGGGACGACCACGATTCTTCCCGGACTCAACTGGCAGGGAAGTACCTTTGTCCTCGGATTGATCTCGCCGCGGGGCGACACGATCGTTCCCGCAAACCTTGCTCTCCACCCGGGGGTAAGCTACGTCACCGGACCGACCTACTCCTATTATAAGATCGCCAATCCGTCTTCCGGGAACTGGACGCTGCATGTGGAGGGGGCGAACTCGACCCCTGTACCGCCCACTCCGGAATCGCTTGTCCTCTCCATCGCGGCAAGCGCCGACGTCACGATGGGTGTGTCATTCAACAAGTCAAACTACCATTTGGGTGAACAAGTCACCGTCCAGGCTGTCCTCTCTCAGGGAGGTCAGTCGCCGGGAGGCGACCACATCGTTGGCGGCGGCCCGATCACCAACGCCGATGTGAAGGCCGACATTTTGTTCCCCGATGGGATCACCGTTCAAACATTCCCCATGAACAGCCGGGGAAGCGGCGTCTATGCGACGACGTTCAGCAACACATCGACCGCCGGTAACTACCGCTTCACGATTCGGGCAGCGGGAATGATCCCCGCAGTCCTGGACAGCTTCAAGCGGCAGACGGTGCAATCAATTTTCGTGGCCCCTCCCTTCACGCCCAACGCCGTGCTGTTCGCAACGAACAGCGTCACCATCGGGGACAGTACGCGGATCACCTCGGGAAGCGTCATCGTCAACAACAAGCGGCTCGCTCTCCCGTTCTTCCCCACCGTGGAGCTCTCGATCGGCAAGGGAGTGTCGACGCCGGCACGTTACACATTGAAGGCATCCCGCATCACGATTCTTCAAGGGTCCACCATTGCAAGCGACATCTACTCCAACCAGCTTTCGAACAGCGGAATCCTCGGAGGGACGCAGTATTCGCCACTTTCCCTCCCCGTTGTTGCAGCCCTCCCTCCTTTCGAAGCAGCATCACCGGGAACCAAGGACGTCACCGTGGCACAGGGAAAGAGCGCAACGCTTGCGCCCGGCAAATACCGCAACGCTGTTCTTAATTCGCAATCGACCCTGACGTTGACGTCGGCGGGAACATATGAATTTATCACGCTGCGGGTGGAGTCCAACGCAAAGCTCCTCTTCACCGGCCCCGCACACATCCATACCCTCCTCTGGTTCGATGTGGACAAGGGGGCATACGTCGGACCTGTGCAGGGGAGCGTTCTCGACGCCTCCAGCATCACCGTCTATGTCGGCGGAGCAGATTCCCTCAGCCAGTTCCTGAACGCTGCCACGATCGGTCCCTGCGCGAGCGTCTATGCCAACATCTACACGTCACAGGGAACCATCTGTTTCGGCGATGGGACAAACGCAACAGGGGCGTTCATCGGTCGAAACATTTTCGTGGGGCAAAAGGTCAACCTGACTCTGGCAACGGGGTTCTCCGGCTTGTCGAAGTCAGGTGACGGTTCGCGGACCCAGCAACCCGCAGACCCCGGGACTCCGAAGACGTTCGCTCTCGTGCAAAACTACCCGAATCCGTTCAATCCTTCCACGCTGATCCGGTACCAGTTGCCGGACGAGCGGGAAGTCACGCTGGTCGTCTACAACATCCTGGGGCAGACGGTCAAAACCCTTGTGCATGAATTCGAGAACGCCGGAACGCATGAGATCCTCTGGGACGCCACAAACGACCAAGGGCGTAGAGTGAGCAGCGGACTTTACGTGTACCGGATCAAGGCAGGAACCTCCACGGACACGAAGAAGATGATCCTGCTGAAGTAGCTGTTCGCTGCACTGGATGCGGGGTCGGAGATGACACGCATTGTTGTACGTGAACGGAAGGAGGAATTGGCGGATGGCGGTCGGTGTGCGATGCCGGGATGATCGCCGGAGACTGATCGGGAGCACATCGCCGCCACTCTCCATCTTCGCATGCGAGTTCCTCCTGCTGTTCGCGATGGGCATGCTTCACGGCGATGCCCCGGCACAGCAGAGGATTCTCTTCGAACACCTTGGGGTGAAGCAGGGACTCTCCCAGGCGGCAGTGATGTGTTCATTCCAGGACCGCCAGGGATTCATGTGGTTCGGCACGCAGGACGGATTGAACAGGTACGACGGGTACTCGATCAAGACGTTCAAGCACGATCCTGCCGACCCCCGCTCACTCGACGACGGATTCGTGACTCTCATCAGCGAGGACTCCTCCGGGACGTTATGGGTGGGAAGTCGGGGCGGAACACTGAACCGGTTTGACGCGTTGACGGAGACTTGGACGCATTATCCTCGTGACAGCGTGAGTCTCGAGGGCGCACGAGTCAGCGCTGTCCGATCGGAATATCATGACTCTTTCGGCATGAGATGGTCGGGGAGCATCGGCGGGGGACTGACATGCCTGAACCCGCGGACAGGCGCCAAGAAGACATATGCGCATGACCGTGCACACGCCGGAAGCCTTGCCGATGACCGGGTGTTTTCAGTGTACGGAGATCATCGCGGGACCATCTGGGTCGCTACGCACGAAGGTCTGGATCGATTCGATCGGGAAACGGAGACGTTCACCCATTTCGTCCACAACGATGCGGATCCGGGAAGTCTGAGCGATAGCTGGGTCTGGCCGATCTTTGAAGATCGGGAAGGCACGTTGTGGGTGGGGACATTCCGCGGCGGGCTGAACAGGTTTGATCCGGCAAAGAGTGCATTTGTCCATTTCCGCCACACCGAATCGGATCCCCGGAGTCTCAGCGACGAACGTCTCTACTCGCTCTACCAGGATCGTTCCGGTATCATCTGGGTGGGAACGGGGGATCACGGCGTTGATCGTTTTCACCCCCGGATGGGGGCATTCACCCACCTGACCCACGACCCTGCCGATCCCGGGAGCCTGCTCGACAACAACATCATTTCGGCATTCGTCGACCGCGCGGGAACGCCATGGATTGGGACGCGGGCGGGACTAGACCGGCTCGATCCGTCCACGGGAAAATTCCTCCACTCTACACACGATCCGTCGAGGCCAGGCGGGATAGGCGACAATATGGTGCAGAGCATCACCGAGGATCGGGAAGGAATGCTCTGGCTGGGAACGGTGGCAAACGGGCTGGACCGCTTCGATCGCACACGGGGCATCTTCACCCATTTTCGACACGATCCCTCGGGACGGCCGGGGCTGAGCGACAACAGGGTGTACGCCCTGTGCGAGGACAGGGACGGAATGCTGTGGATCGGCACCTACGGCGGCGGACTCAACCGATTCGACCGGACCAACGGGTCTTGGACTGTTTTCACACACAACGACTCCATCGGGACAAGCCTGGGAGCAGCCGGCGTGTGGGCCTTGTGTGAGGACCATGACGGCGTCCTTTGGATCGGGACGTACGGAGGAGGACTCGACCGGTTTGACCCAAAGACGGAATCCTTCACCCACTTCCGGCACAACGACGGAGATCAGCAGAGTCTCAGCAACGACCTCGTCGTCACTCTCTGTGAGGACCGGACGGGAACTCTCTGGGTGGGGACAGCGGGGGGATTGAACCGGATGGACCGGGCCACCGGGATGTTCAGGCGATACCGGGAAAAGGACGGCCTTGTCAACGATGTCATCCTGGGAATCCTTACCGACGACCATGGCATCCTCTGGATCAGCACGGATCGGGGACTTTCCCGGTTCGATCCTGCGCTCGATTCATTCCGGAGCTATGGCTACAACGACGGGCTGCAAGGGGATGAATTCAACCAGGGGGCCTACGCGAGGAACGCGCGCACGGGAGAAATGTACTTCGGGGGGGCGAACGGGATCACCCTCTTCCATCCCGACAGCGTCCGGCAGAATAGTTATGTTCCCCCCGTTGTGCTCACCTCCTTCACGCGGTACAACACGGACGACAAGGAAGGAAAACCGATCGAAGAAAAAGGAGCGAGCGTGCGGCGCAGCATCACGCTCTCGTACAAGGACAATATTGCAACGCTGGAATTTGCCGCGCTCAGTTTTACCAACAGCTTCAGGAATCAATACGCCTACCGGCTCGAGGGGTTCAGCGACAACTGGATCCAGCTTGGAACCGACCATCGGGCAACTTTCACCAATCTCGACGGAGGCGACTATGTCCTGCGCGTTCGGGGTTCGAACAACGACGGTGTCTGGAACGAACAAGGAACAACCCTCGGCATCGTCGTTATGCCTCCCTGGTGGAAAACCCGCTGGGCATACGGCTTCTACTTCATCGCCGTCACCGCTTTTCTGTACGGCATCAGGCGCGTAGAACTCAACCGCCGGGAACAGAAGGCGTTGGTTCGTGAATCGGAGCTGCGGACAAAGGCAGTGGAGGCAGAGAAGCGGACGCTGGAAGCCGAGAACGAGCGAAAGACAAAGGAATTGGAGGATGCACGGACGCTTCAGCTCTCCATGCTTCCACGGGAGGTCCCCCAGATTCCCGGCTACGATATCGCCGTCTTTATGAAGACCGCAACGGAGGTGGGGGGCGACTATTACGACTTCGCCCTTGCGCCGGATGGGAGCCTTACGATCGCCTTTGGCGATGCCACGGGGCACGGTATGCAAGCCGGTACCATCGTCACTTTGATGAAAGGCCTCTTCCTTTCGGACGCCTCGCGGGCCGACATCCAGAGTTTTTTCCGTCGATGCAGCACCGCCATCAAGGAGATCCGCCTCGGAAGGCTGTTTATGGCGTTTACGCTCGTCCGGCTCAGGGGATCGTCACTCTCCCTCTCCAGCGCAGGCATGCCGCCGGTGTATCTCCACCGCAAAAGCGGCGGCAGCATCGAGGAGATATTCCTGAAAGGAATGCCGCTCGGCGCCATGAAGAGTTTTCCCTACGGACTCCACGAAACGGAACTTCAAACTGGCGATACTGTGTTACTCGTGACAGACGGTCTTCCCGAGCAAAAGAATTCCCGGGCGGAGATGTTTGACTATTCCAGAGTGGAACAGGTCCTGACACAGACAGCCGCACTGACGCCGGCAGAAATCATTGCCCGCCTCGTGGCCGAAGGGGAACGCTGGATGAAAGGGGCGCTCCAGGAGGACGACATCACTCTCCTTGTCATTCGAAAGACATAAGAGATGGCATCCCGCAGCAGCAACGGCATCGAACTGAAAATAACGCTTCCCAAGATCCCAGACATCGAGCTCGTCGCCCTTGAAGGTCTCGAACGACTTGCCCGGCACCTCGGTATCGCCGACGAGAAGATCGGGGAGGCAAAGATCCTGGTCACGGAGGCGATCATCAACGCATTTGAGCACGCCGGAGCGAAGAACTCCGCTGTCCGGGTCGAGTTCACGATGACGCCCGAAAACCTTGTGATCTTTGTCCGCGACTACGGCGTGGGATTCGTTCCTTCAGAAGTCGGCGACCCGGCGGCTGTTCGTCGGACCAGGGGAGAACCGAAGCGGGGCTGGGGCATCAAACTGATGAAATCCCTTTCAGACGATTTTCGGATCGAGTCGAACCGGAAGGGAACCAGGATCACGATTACAAAGCTGCTCACATGAAAGAAGGGGCATGGATCAACACTTCAGTCTGACATCGGAAGTCAGGGATGGGCGGTTGATCATCACGACATCCGGTTACGTCAACAACGTCGGCGGCGAGACCATTGCAAAGGAATTCGATCGCCATTTTGCCGAGGGGGCAAGAGAGATCATTATCAATCTGGCTGCATCCCAGGTGGTCAATTCCGTCGGCATGTCCTTCCTGATTGAAATCATTGAGCGACTGGAAGAGGTTAAAGGCCGGCTGGTGTTCGCGGGACTCGATCCGGCGGTGGAAAAAATGCTCGCGATCATGGGGCTCTTCCGGTTCGCGGGAAAAGAGTCAACCGTGGAGGACGCAGTGAATTCGTTCACCAAAACCCCCACTCATCGACGATGAAGCAACGGGGAATCGATCTTGCGCCGGCCGAAGGAGGACGGCACCACATTGACGCTGTCGCCGAGAGCTACCGCCTGCTCCGGCTTGCATCCAGTGTCCGCGATCTCGGTGCCCAATTCACCTCGGCCGTGAGCCGGATGCTCCCGCAGGCGCACACCCTGTTGCTCTTCCGCCCCGCAGGAGGAGCGCTGTGGGAGAATACGGCGGACGGTACTCCGGCGGGATCGGGTCCGGGCATCCTCTCCCCGTCGGAAGAGAGGACGGCGTATAATGCACTCCGCACCTTTCCTGATGGCTCATCCCTTGGCGTCGTCGTGGAGAATCACGAGCCCGGCGGCCCCATTGTCGACGACGATCTCGTTTCACTCGAGCTGCTCACCGCCTTCATGGAAAGCGCCTATCAGGAAATCCTACACCGGCGTCAGGAAAAAGACCTCATCTTTTCGCTGAACCATCGCCTCCTGCAGTTGAACAGCCTTATTGATACCGGCATCGAAGTATCCAGATTCGGCGGCATCATCCCTCCCCATCAGCTTGCCCTCCAGAGGGCTGCGTCGCTGACAAATGCATCGAGGGGATGGGTGACGGTGAGCGGCAATGGGAGGATCATCGAGACCGTGTCTTTTCCGCCGGGCATGGAGGGGCCGTCGCCGCGCGACCGGTTGGGGAGTATCGCGACGAGTTTTTCGTTCGGGGAGTGTACGTACGCGTTTCTCCTTTCCGGCAAGGAAAGCAGGAACGGGGCGCATATGTTTGAGGGGACGGACCAGATGCTCCTCGATGCGCTTGCTCGTCAGGTTCACGCCTCGCTGGAGAACAGATATCTGCATGCGCAGGCCCTGGAGATGCAACGGATGGAACAGGACGTCGCCGTCGCCGCATCCATCCAGAAACGCATCCTCCCCACCGATCTGCCGCACATCGCAGGCTACGAAGTGGAGGGCGTCAACATCCCATCGCGCTCTGTGGGAGGAGACTATTATGACTGCATCCCGCTGGCCGACGGCCGGCTCGCACTCGTCATCGCCGATGTTGCAGGAAAAGGAGTTCCGGCGGCATTGCTTGTCAGCAGCCTCCATGCCTCTCTTGCCGCTTACCTCGAAAGCGGCACTCCCCTTGTCCCTCTGATGCAGCGACTCAACCGGGTGATCTGCCATGCGGCGACCGATGATAAGTTCATCACAGCATTTCTTGGACTGCTCACACCTTCGACGGGCGAACTCCATTCGGTGAATGCCGGACACAACCCCGTCTATTGGCGGCGGGGCAACGGAACGGTCGACGAGTTGATCAAGGGGGGAGTTCCCCTGGGAATGCTCGACATGGATTTCCCTTATGAGGAGGACAGAATCGTGATCCAGGCAGGGGAGCACGTTCTCCTGTACACCGACGGCATCACCGAGGCACAGAACGAGCAAAGTCAGCTGTTCGATTCCGACGTCCCCCTCAAAGAATTCTTCCGCCGGCAAAACCGCTCGACCCCGCGCGATTTCATCGATGAACTGCTCGCCTCGCTCAAACGCTTCACGGGAGACGCCCCGCAGAGCGATGACATCACGGCTCTCCATCTTGTCCGGCGCTGACCCCCCCCGCTTCCGGCAGCGACTCGCCCCGTTCCACATTCCTTTTCCAACGAAAAACCCCGATGAAAATCGTCCGATGGCATCTTGATTTGAAGAGGGCGTATGCGTAGCTTACAATGATCGCTAAACTCACCAATCATGCCGAATAGCAAAAACGAACATCGTCCGAGCATTCAGCTCGCCATCCTCTTTGCCGATGTCAGCGGCAGCACGAAGTTGTACGAATCCCTCGGAAATACCCGTGCAGAAACGATCATCTCCAAAGCGCTGGAAGTCCTCACCATTGCGGCACAGCGACACCAGGGGACCTTTGTCAAGAGTATCGGAGATGAGTTGATGTGCACTTTCCCCGATCCCCTTTTGGCCGCAGAGGCGGCTCAGGATATGCAGCGATCGCTGAAGCAAGCCGTTGCGATCGGCACGGTACCGTATGAAACATTGAGCATCAAGGTGGGATTTCAATACGGGCCGGTCATCCTCAAGGATGGGGATGTCTTCGGGGATGCGGTGAATACCGCCGCCCGCGTGATAGCGCAGGCGAAGAAGGGACAAATCCTGACCACGAAGCAGACTGCCGATCAGCTCCCTGAGGCCATGGCGCAATCGCTTCGGTTCATCGACCGGGCAGCGGTCAAAGGGAAGAAGGAGGAACTGGACCTCTTCGAGTTGATCTGGGAACTTGAGAATCTGACGATTGTCCAGAACATCTTCGAATCCAGCCACCATGAAGTGTGTCTTCACGCAACGTACGGCGATTCGACCGCGGAACTGAACCGGGAGCGGACCGCGCTTCACATGGGGAGGGGCCCGGAAAATGATTTCGTGATTCCGGAGCCGCTCGCCTCAAGGGCTCATGCAAGGGTGGAATTCAGGCGTGGACGCTTCGTGCTGGTCGACCAGAGCATTAACGGCACGTTCGTCTTCATGAACGGAGCAAAGGAGATCGCCGTCCGGAGGGATGAGGTGATCCTGGTGGGAACGGGATTGATCAGTCTTGGAAAATCGACTTCCATCCAACCGGAACTGTGCGTGAAGTTTTCGATTGAGATTTCATAGGAACAGCGGATTCCCCCGCCCTCAGAGGAATGCATCAGAACGTACAGGCAATCCCGGCTCCCACATCGAACCCCGTAATAGTCTTCCCGCCCCCGAGCGATCCGATCTGGAAACGGAATCGCGTCGGGATCGTCACTCCCGATCCGAGACCGAACGTCGGCATCAGCCCCGCACCGAACACCTTCGCCCCCGAAAAGGCGGCAGAAGTCGATTCGAACACACGCGCCTCCGCCGAAATCCCCAGGGACGACTGCGTCCCGATGGGATGAAGGTAGAGAACCTTCACATCCACCCGGCCCGGTTCCAGGCGATCCTTCTCATCAACGAGCCCGCCCGCGCCTGCGATCTGCCCCTTCGATATCGTCCGATACCCGACGAAGCCCAATAATTCATTTTCGCGAAAATACTGCTTGTACTGGAAGTTGATCCAGTATGAATTTCCCGACGCGAAAACGTCCTTTCCGCCAAACTGATCGGCGGTGTACGATGTGAAGACGAAATCCGTCGAAAGGGATACCGTCTCGCTCGCACGGATATCGATCCCCCCGCTGGCGGTGAATTCATCCCCCGGGTTGAACTTGCTTTGCCCCTTGAGGGGAGTGTAGGATCCGCGGTACTGGTACGCTCCGGCGAGTCCAAGGACAACCGCATCCCCAACCGGGAACACCCATGCAAGACCGGGGTTGATGTTGAACCCCTGACCGAACACAGGCACCTGCAAATCAAACAACGACGTACTGAACAGGACCGACGTGCCGAATTCTTCCGTCGACATGGCGGTCTTCCCGGTCGGCAGGTTCAGGCCGAGACTGAAGAGAGTATTGATGGATTCGACATGATACATCAATCCCACCTGCGCGTCCGTGAAACCGTTCAACGACGGAACGTCCCCCCCTGACGCCGCGCCACCTTCGCGAAGGGAGAGGGATGCATTGCGCCCAAGCGGAAATAATGCGGAGAACACCGTGCTGAATTCCGAGAAGCTCAGACCTCCATCCTTCACCGACCAGGATTGGTATGCCGGGAGGAGCGACACGGACGCCTGCCGGCTGACGAGGTACTGGTCGGATTGTGCATTGCCAACGGCCACAACGACGGCAAGGAGAAAGAAAAGGGAAAATCCACGCATAGAGGTCCCTCTGGTTTATCGGAGAAGGAGCAGCTTGCGTACCGCCGTGAAGGAGTCGGTTCGCAATCTGTAGAAGTAGACACCACTCGCCACGTTCCCTCCCGCTTCATTTTTCCCGTTCCATACGACACCGTAGGTCCCCGTACTCTGTTCGCCGTCGATCAGTGTCCGCACCTTCTGGCCGATGGCGTTGTACAGCTCCAGAACGACCGTGGACCTTTTCGCAAGCGAATACCTGATGTTCGTCGAAGGGTTGAACGGATTCGGATAATTCTGTTCCAGCGCGAAGGAAACCGGCTCCAGCGGTGTTCCGCCGCTCTCCGCTTTCACGTACGCGTCGGTTCCCATAACGACCTTGAGGGAGCGGCTCGCGCCGACATTCGCAAGGTTCACGGCGAACGTCCCCCCGAGCAACGGGACCACGCACTCGTTATCGAGATCGAAGACATAGAGAGAGTAGCCCGGAGGGAGAGTTCCGCTGGTTGCCACCGCGACATCGACGTCCCCCTTGACGCCCGCGCCCTTGAGCGTCACGATCCACGATTCTCCCCCGTCGCCTGCCGGTTTGAAATTCCTGAGGTAGGATCTTCCTTTGTCCATAATGTTCAGTTGCACGCCATTACCGATCGGCGGCGGCTTCGGAGCATCGAAGTCGTCGCGTCCGACGGATGCGGCGTTGCGAATGCCCAGGTAGTTGTACGAATCACGATACTTCGTCCCCCGCATCTGGGCGGAGAGCTGGACGACAATTTCCCCCGGAGTCAATTCGGCGGATGCAGCATTCTTCTTGCCCAATGCCGTGTTCGCGATATCCACCGGCAGGAACCCAAGCTGGACCTGCTGGGCCTCGTCGTTGTGTACGAAGTACCCCTCAAAGGGGAACAGCAGCGAATCCAGACGGTACTCTGTTCCATCGAAGGAGTAGGGACCGGAGACATGGCCTCCATACTGAATAACGCCCGGCCAGATCTGTGGGAAGCCGAACGGTGAAGCGATCTGGGTCCACCCGGTGTCCAGCGTCATGGCATACGCCGACGGTGTGAGGAACGACGATCCTCCCCGGAATGAAAATTGTTCGCCGGCATCTGTGATCAGCCAGAACCCATTCCCCGGCGCAAGCGGCGCCTGGATGGCCGGGAGTTCGACGTTGTCGTTCCCTTCCCAGCGGAACACCCGCCATTTCGACGGATCATAGGAACCGAGATCGGCTGAAAGCTGTGCGCCGATCTGGGGTTGATCCAGAGCCACAGGGGTCGAGATCATATGATATTCCATCGCTGCAGTTTGGGCAGCGGATGGGAGTGCTCCCACGCGGACGGAGAAAACACCGGGGTATGACTGCGGGTCTATTGATGGGTACGTCGACAGAATTCCATTGGCGTTCCGCAGCGCGACCCAATACTGTACACCCCGAATGGTCATCAAGGTATCGGGCAATCCACCCTGGTAGCCAGCCCCTGACGAGGAGAGCGCGAGCGAATCGAAAGCTCTTGTTCCTCCTCTGCGAAAATGCAGCATTGCGCTCTGATACGTCGTTCCCGTAGGAGGAGTGACCACAAGGGAAAGAGGCTTCCCCACTTCGGGAATCGACTGTGGGACGACTCGTATGGCAGATTGAACAACCCTGAACGCCTGGCTTAACGTCCCCGCCAGCCCGCCCCGGTTCGTCAGCCGGACGTCATACGTGCCTATGGGAAGGCCCGGCGGCGTTGTTCCGTAAACAATTGTAGGATCGGAGAACCCGACTCCCAACGCCGGATTTGCGCTGAAATCGACAGCTGCACCGGGCTCAAACTGGCTCCCCGTAAGAGTGAAAACGGTGGACACACCGACTTCCACAGAATCCGGTTGGATGGAGGACAATGCCGGCGGGAGGTTCCCCGGAAGAACCCGGAACGCGAGAATGAGTTGATCGGTGAGGCCGTCAGGATTTGTCACAAGGACATTGTAGATGCCCGTGGGAAGGGTCGGAGGAGTGTTCCCGGAGACAGTAGTGGAATCGACCCACGCCGTGCTGGCCGTAACGGAATCGAACGCGACTGTAACGCCCTTTTGGAGATTCGCACCACGGACAACGAACGGAACGGATTTTCCCGCTACGGCGGAGCCGGGTGTGATGGAGTCTATGGTTGGTCCTGCATCTTCTGAAATCGTAAAGATGCCTGGAGCCGTGACCGATTTTCCGTCGGGGTTTGACACTGTGATGTTATGTTTCCCCAGACCGAGATTTGCCGGAAACGTGAACTCGGTGCTGCTCATCACCGCCGCCCCCTCGACAAGTGCGGAGTCAGCCATTAATTGAGCACCGCTTACGAAGTTCGATCCGTTGATTTTGACGATGTCCCCATACCTTGCTGTCGATGGCCTCGCCGATGAAATTGTCGGCGCCGGCTGCCCGGTCCCGGTGACGCTGATGTTATCAATGAACCAGCCGCGAAACCCGTTGTATTCCGCGTCTCCCGTATCGAAGCTGAAACGAACCATCACGGTATCACCGACGTACGGGGTGAGATTGAAGATCTGCTGGGTCCAGACCCCTTTGTTGCCAAGTCCGCCGGAACTGTATGGCTTCCAGCTCTCTCCCTGAGGATCATTAAGAGGGTTGAGGTTGCCCCGTCCCAGCCACGCCCAGGAATCTCCTCCGTCGGTTGAGATCTCCACGTACATGAGATCGAAGGCATCCGTTTCGACTCCTTCGACCTCCCACCATGTTTCAAACGTCAGCGTAGCTTGCTGCTGGCCGATAAGATTGATCGGAGGGGTGACGAGATTCCCAGTGTTGGGAGCGGCAGAAGTTCCGCCGTCGAGCGGATACTGCGCCAGCGTGTCAAAGCCAGGTCCGATGAATGTGCCCGTAGAATCCTGCCCATACCACCATGCATAGTCACCGGAATATGGAGAAGGCAAATAAGCAGAATCAGGAAGAAGAACAAGGCCAGGCCAAATCTTATCGTTGATCCGAATCCTCTGCGGGCGGTAGATGACATGCCAAAACCCGTCAGCGGTCCAACTGCCGGGTCCCTTTTCGACATCATCTGTCCAGGGGAGCGAGACGGCATCCAAACCCGCCCGGGCCGCACGCTGCGCCTGCGAGAGCGACGGAAGGATGCCCCGGCTGGGGGGGGCTGACGCATGCCGGGCTTTCCTGGTTGCCTGCGAATCGCCGAGCGACGTCACGAAGACGCTGAGCGCTGCAAGAAGCACGATGCGGCGATGGAAGAAGTTCATCATACACGGCCTCATGAAAACGGGTTGACTCAGCGGGAGACAGCTCTCCTCCCGGAACGCTCAATCAGACACCATCATTGCGGAGGGCGCGGCGGCGCCGGAAGCACATTGACCAATGCCCCGGCCGATCCGACATCCTGTGCAGGTTTCCTGCTGTCCTCCCCCGGGATAAAGCCGAGATTGATCATGGAGTCCAGTTTCTGCAGACGCTGCGCCAGGAGTGCCTGGGACGAAAAATGCTGGTTGCGCGCATCCGGCGCCGGAGGCGGACTCAGGCTGTTCGATGCTGCGAGCGCCGATTCTTTCGTAGGTCCCGCAGCGTTGCGCGCATCGGATATCTCCGCCGCTGCCGCGGCCGGTGCGAAGCCGGGATCCAACGTGCTCGCCTGTCGGAAATAGACGCTCGCCGCGCCGAAGTCTCCTTCCTGTTCCCGCTCAAGCCCTATGGAATAGGCGATAAAGGCCTGAAGGTTCTTCGTGGGAATGCGCTGGATCTTCTCCCGTTCATCCCGCGTGAGCGTAATCCCCATATTCTTCACCACCTGGAACACGACTTCCTTCTGCACCTTGAACAGGTTTCCCAGATCATCCGATTCCGTGCTCGTCTCCGGCTGCTTGCCGCGTGCAACATCCAGCGAGGCGACATCGAGGCGGAGCGTGTTGTCGGCACCGACGGCATACCTCCCGCCGACGATCCGGCCCGCGGCAAGGAATTTCCCGAGCCGCGGGGCGGTCGCGGGATCCACAGCCCCTGAAGCGCCGAATTTGAGCTCCGTCATCAGTTCCTCCACGCGCATGCGCTCCACCAGTTTGATCTTCTTCACATAGCCAAGATCAATGGTCATCATTTCCGCAAGGCCGAGCCCAAGCGAGGAGAATTTTTGGTCCGTCCCCTGATACACAAGGGGGAAAACCGCTACCGCGCTTGATGGCGTGCTTTGCTTCCCGAGCGAGTCCTCGTTCGCCGCCAGAGCCCGGAACTGTGCCGCGATCAGTTCACGGGCAACCGCCTGGTATCTTCCCTCCATGAGCTTCCGGTACTGCGAGGACTCCGCGAGGTCGGTGTAGTTCAGGTACGAAGCCAGCGCACCTGGGAGATCGTTGGCGTACTCCTGCGTCATGCCGAGATAGAACAGCGTCTTCCCGTCGCGATCGTTGACGAGAGACGACTTCTTCAGGTAATCGCGGGCCTGGAAGTACTGCTTTGTTTCAAATGCAATGACTCCCAGATCCCGCAACGCCTCCCCATCCTGGGGATTTGCCACAAGCCGCTCCTGCAGTTTCCGAATCGTCTGCGCATAATCCCCGGCGGTGACCGTGGTGCCGGTGGTCGCACACGCATTCAGGAAGAGCGGCAGGAGAAGGAGAAACCAGACGCCGCGTCCGTTCATGGGTCAACCCCGAAGTAATGGCTTCAGACTTTGGGCTTTCATGCGTGCCTTGTCGTATGTCGGATCCTGCTGCAGCGCTTCTTCGAACTTCTTCACCGCTCCGTCATAGTCACCCCGCTCGACGAGGACGAGTCCTTCGGAGTAGGACATCATGGCATCAAGGGATTTCGTTTCATTCGACTTGGTGAGCTCCGCCTCGGTGATGTTGATGTTGATCCCCTTGGCCATCTTGGCGCTGAGCTTCTCCGCAAGTTCGAAGAAATCGTCCGCATCCCCCCTGATTTCCTCCGTTGCCAGAATTTCACTCGTTTCCACCTTGACCAACCTCGCCCCCAGCCAGATGTCACCCTTCACTTTGATGAAACTCCCGAGCACTACGGCATGGACGCCAAGTTGTTTTCCAACGCGCACTGCCGAGGTAACGTCGAATTTCCCGGGTGTGTTCTCGAGGCCGATCTCATCCATGATCCATCCGATGCGCTCCCTTTCAATCACCTTGAGCTGCACGGAGCCCCGCAACTGGTTGATGACAAGATCCGCAAAGCCCTTCTCCATCGGATCATATTTTGCCTTGTCATCGATCGAGTGGTTTTGGAAGTCGAGGACGGCAATCGTCTTGATTCCCGGATCAGCCCGTTCCACCGACAGGTTTCCCTGTTTTTCCCGGCGTACAGCATAGTACAGTTTCATCAGGGGAGGTGCCTCTTCATCCGGGTTGAGTTCCACCAGGGGGGGCTCGAGATCGAGCATATCGCTCAACGCGCTCTTCGCCTTTTCCTTGTTGTTCTTGGCATAATACGCACGGCCAAGCCCGAGGAGTGCATCACGCCTGACGGGCTTATCCAATGACTTGTCGGCCACGATGTCGTTGTACGCCTTGATCGCGCTGTCGAAGTCGCCGGCATTGAACGAGTCGATCGCCTTCGCCAGCTTCACGTCCCCCCCTCCCTGCGCATGGGCAACGGCCGGGGAAAACGCCAGGGCCCCGCACGCCAACGCCAGAACAACGAACAACGACGCAACGCTTGACCGCCACGACGGTAGTGTTCTCATAGCATGTTCCTCCCCTTGTGCTGATTATGGCTGTTGCAGTTTGAAAGACATTGGTTTGTATTCTGGAGGGCCGTCGAAGGAAGGTTCGACGGTAACGCTTCTGCTCCCCTCCAGCACTTTGTATCCCTGCCGCGAGACGCTGATCACATGACGTCCCGCGGAGAGATGCAGTGTTGTGGGAGCCCCCACTTCCTGACGCACGCCGTCCACCTGGATATTCGCCCATGTTCCCTTCCCCGTCTTGCTGTCGATAGCCGCGACATTGACAGTTCCGGTGAAATAGCACTTGACCGTCTGCGTCGTACCGGCAGCAACGTGCACACTTTTCTCCTTGGTCACCCCGTCTCCGCCTCTGAACGTCACCCTCCGCATCCCCACCTGGACTTGATGGCGAGTCCCTCCCCCTGCAGATCGGAAAGATCCGTCATCCACTCTTGCTTCACCCGCAGGGACCGCCTCCAGAAGAAGCGTCCCCATGGAGACCTCATGCGTTTCGGTCTCCGGCACGCCGACGGTTGTCCCCTTGTCCACAAGAGGGGTGGACGCGGCCGGCTCCTCCACTGGAGTCTTCACGCCCTCCGCCTGCCGCCGCTGGGCAAGCAGCAGGGTCGACGCATGCCCTGCGGCAATGGAAACGCTTGTGTCGAGGCGTCCCTGGCCCCAGAGGACTGTCACGCGGTGCGGCCCGGCAGCGCACGGATGATTCTCCAACGTACTCTTCTCCACAAGAGCATTATCAATATATACTTTACCCCCCGGCGGGGTGAGCTTCACCGTGAGCGTCCCTTCCTCGGAAGGGCTGAAGAACCATACGGCCGCTGCGATGACACAGAGGGCCGCCGCACTTGCGCCGTAGAGAATCAGGCGCTTCCTTTGCGGCGTCGCCGGGCGGTCCCCCGGCTCGGGGTGCGAAATCGGACCGACGATCGTCGGAGCGGAATCGAGGGGGACCTGCCCCGGCCTCATCGCCCGCTCGAAAGTATTCAGCGCCACAATCATCTCGGCCGCCGATTGGTACCGGCGGGCGGGGTCCTTGTCGATCGACTTCATGACGACCTTGACGAGGTCCTTCGGCAGGGCGGGATTCATCTTGTCGGGCGGCGGGATGCGTCCTTCGACGATCATCTGTCCAACGACAAAATCGGAGTCATCCGCCTTAAAGGGGACCCGGCCGGTGAGGGTTTCGTACAGGGCCATGCCCGCGGAATAAATGTCGCCGCGGTTATCCACGTTGCTGAGACCGCGGATCTGTTCCGGGGACATATAGTAGAGCGTCCCGGCCGTCCCCATCGTCATGGTGGAAGCATTCCCCTTCTGTATCTTTGCCAGGCCGAAATCCGTGACCTTCACGACATCGCCCTCCGCCAGCATGACATTCCCGGGCTTGATGTCGCGGTGGATGACGCCTGCCCGATGGGCATGGTCGAGAGCCGAAAGGAGCTGCTTAAAGATGTGGATCGCGCGCGGGATCGGAACACTCCTCGTCTCTTTGAGGAGATCGGCCAGCGTCTTCCCCCTCACGAACTCCATGACGATGCAGATACCGAAATCCGTTTGCCGCAACGCAAAGACGGAAACGATATTGGGGTTCTGCAGTTTCGCGAGGGCCTTGGCTTCCGATTGGAACCGCTTCATGAAATTGGGATCGGTGGCAATCATCACGTCCATCATTTTGATGGCCACCTCGCGGTCGAGTTGCGT
>Ga0182010_10000173_pt1 | contig 37053 bp, 36 predicted proteins | sample 611E1MmetaG_FD_120488 | JGI IMG/M metagenome (GOLD analysis project Ga0182010, IMG submission 120488) | Permafrost microbial communities from Stordalen Mire, Sweden - 611E1M metaG | ecosystem: Environmental > Terrestrial > Soil > Wetlands > Permafrost | place: Sweden: Stordalen | collected... | reverse complement strand
GCGAGTTCGAGCTGCCCAAGCCTTGGGATGCGCGGGCCATTGAGGGCTGCAGTCGGTTCCTCAAGCGCGTCTGGCGCCTGGTGGAAGAGTTCGACGAAGACCAGGCGCCGGCGGGCGATCCGCACCTGCGCTTGCGCCACAAGACCATCAAGAAAGTGACCGGCGACCTCGAACGCATGGCCTTCAACACCGCCGTGGCCGCGATGATGGAGTACCTGAACGCGCTTACCGGCAGCGGCGCCACGCGCGAGGATCTGCTCACGCTCATCAAGCTGGTAGGACCCTTTGCGCCCCACCTGGGCGACGAGGCATGGGAGAAACTGGGCCAGCAGGGTTTCCTCCTGCAAGCCTCATGGCCCAGCTATGATGAGGCGCTGACCGTCGACGCGGTGGTGACCTTGGGCGTACAGGTGAACGGCAAGTTGCGCGGCGACGTCCAGGTCGCGCGCGACGCCCCCGAGGCCGAGGTGCGCGACAAGGCAATGGCCGTGCCCAACGTGGCCAGGCACCTTGCGGGCAAGACCGTGCGCAAGGTCATCGTGGTCGCCGGCAAGATCGTGAATATCGTTGTAAGCTAGGGCGGTCATGGCGACCAAGCCAGGGCGAGCGGGAAACCCAGCCTCGTACGAGGACATACTGGCGCTGCCCGAAAACAAGGTTGGCGAGATCGCGGACGGCGAGCTGTTCGTGTCGCCGCGTCCGGCGCCGCGACACTCGCTGGCTGCGAGCAGCTTGACCGGCGATCTCTACGGGCCCTTTTCCAAGGGTCGGGGAGGACCTGGTGGCTGGCTCATCCTCGACGAACCCGAGCTGCACCTGGGCGCCGACGTACTGGTGCCTGACATCGGGGGCTGGCGGCGCGAACGGATGCCACGTCTGCCGACGACAGCCTGGTTTGAACTGGCGCCTGACTGGGTGTGTGAGGTTCTTTCGCCCTCCACCGCGCTTTTCGATCGAACCCGCAAACAGCGAATCTACGGCCGCAATGGTGTGTCTTGGTTGTGGTTTGTGGATCCCCTGGCCCGTTTGCTAGAGGCCTGGCGCCTCGAACACAGCGAATGGATCTTGTCGGGCGCCTTCGGGGGCGATGAGCCTGTACGCATACCGCCCTTCGAGGCTGTGGCCATCGAGCTGTTGGATCTTTGGGAGTCCCCAGCTCCCTAGTCGACCATGGCCGAACTGAACATCGGCGAGAGAGGCGGCGCGGCCACGCTGGACATCGTGGTGCAGCCGCGCTGTCCACGCGAGGGCGTGGGGCCGGTCGTGGGTGATAGGCTCAAGGTGTCAGTGAACGCCCCGCCCGTGGAGGGCAAGGCCAACCAGGCCGTGCAACGGGTCCTGGCCGAGGCCTTCGGCGTGCCCCGCTCGGCCGTGACCATCCTGCACGGCGAAACCGGCAAACGGAAGACGGTTCGCATCGCCGGGGTCACCGCCGCGGCTGCGGCCCGGCTGATCACAGCAGCCCCCGGGATTGAACGGCCAGCGTAACAAAGCGCAATCATAGGCAGGCTTCATACCGCGTCAAGGAACATACCCCCGTTTATACCCCCAGCCCTTGAGTGCTTGCCCTGTCCGTGGGTAGCTTTGCCCTGCCCGCCCTGGGGCTTGGGAGACGGGCCGGGGTGGCACCAAGTCAGACGCCGCACGGCTGCGCACCGTCCGCGCCTGTACTACTCTACAATACCAACCATACCGACCATGAAGGGTTCGGCTGCGGCCCGTGTCACTTGGCCAGCTTGGACAGGATCCCTCGGAACTCTGTATCGAACTCTGGGTCCGGGGGCGGCTCGCCGATGGGCGTGTAGATGTCAGGCACCGCTGCCATCATCCGAGCGGCTTCGAGATCCACGCCGTTTTCGGCGCAGATGTCCTCCAGTATGGCATCAAGGGCAACCAGGTGGCTCTGCGCCTTCTGGAAGCCCTCAAAGGCTTGCTCGCCCAGGTCATCGTTCTCGGTCTGCCAGGCGTGGATCACCAAGCTCAGAGCGGACATCATCGCCGTCATCTCGCGCCAGTGGCGGAGTCCCCAGAAGGTAGCCATGTCGCCAAGGTGGCGCAGCCGGTCACTGAACTCCAGGTCTTGCGTCCGATAAACCTTGCTCGGCGCCGTGGCCACGATGCGATCCGCGGTGCTCGTGTCGAACCTCATCAGGCAGGCGAAGACCGCGGCTGCCTTCTCGCTTGAGGTCAAGGAATCATATAGCTTTGAAACGCGATGGTCGTGGCTTGTTGTCATGGGCGCCCCGATTCCGCGCGGCCAGCGTCAGTTCCAAGGTTTGCAGTCGGCGTTCCAGTTCGCTGGTTTCAAGACACTTCCGCAGCAGGTCCAGAAGGTAGCCCAGCCGGGTTGCGTCCGATGTCTGGACAAGACCGGACCGCGCGTCCCGGTACAGGCGCGCCAGTTCCCGGCGGATCCCGCTCGCCGTGTGCAGAGCGATCTTCCGCCGGGGGGTAGGGTGCGCGTCTTCTGCCGGCAGGACCAAGAGATCCTCGCCGCTGGCGGGTTCATTTGGGCCGTTCTGGACATCGAGATCGTCATCCACGGTCGGTTCCCTAATCTTTCATTCGGAGGGCAATAGGTGCCCGTCGACCCGGTGGTGCGCTCTCCCTTGGCAGAGTGATCACTTCGAGAAAACCCCTGGGCAGGGCGGCATCGTTGCCAGCGAATTCGAGGAAGGCTCGCTGCATCGCCGCGGGCTCGGGCGTGTCTTCTTGGACCATGACATCGGCCTGGTACAGGAACCCGTCGAAGTCCTCTGGGGACAGCTCCGACTGCAAGGCACACTTGGCGCGCCATCGTCGTGTTGAGCAATGCGGGTGCCGCCAAGCCTTCCCCGAAACCGCAAGGCCGCACCACAGACAAGCCCGCGAAGCCGCGCCCAAGCCCTCTGGTGAGAATTCCCCCGCGTGTTCTTGGGTTCGCTGGCGTCGCACCCCTTGGCAGGGATGCTCGCGCCTCAGGGCAGCCAGGGCGTTCGCCAAGATCGAAGCGAAGCGGCCAGAGGCGCCGAAGCGGTAGCCGGGGTGCAGGGTGGGCGGTGGTGGACAGCGCAGAGTGAGGTGGCGAACAACACGGCCCACATGGAACGCGAACGCTTCGGCGGGTGGAGCCCAGGTCAGTTCCGAGCCACGAACGCGACTGAACCACGCGGAGCGGGAATCCCCGCGCACGCTGTCGCGGGACTGGCGCTCCAGCCGCTTCGGATCGCTGGTGGTGGTGAGCATGTAGGCGATTGCCCTGCCCTTGTCCTGGATCTTGAGCCCCCAGATCGCGTGCCCGCCGTTCGCGCTGTCGACCTCCTCGACCGCGTGGCGAAGCTCGGACAGCTTGATCCCAGGTGGAGGCGATATGGTCAACGTCACCAACCTGGGCCGGGGCGCCTCCCCCGCGAGTCCATGCAGGACAGTCAGGGCATGGCCTGCCAGAAGCCACGCGAGACGCTCAGTGCAACGCTGGCAGCTCCAGTGACAGGGGTTGGCCCATCGGCGCCATGGTGGAGGGGGTTCTGCTCTTGAAGAGAGATCTACTAAAGAACCAAGTATGGCGTGCTCTGGGGCTGCGAAGGGAACAGGGGCAAGCAAAGCCGAATCGCCCAATGGGCGCGCGGGCTTGACCTCGGCTCCGGCGGGGCCACAAGCCTCGGCGATGGCCCTGCACAATTCTGTCACCAGACGTTCTGGTGACAGTTGCGCGCAGAAGCCGGCTTCCACATGGCCGAGCAGGCCGTGGGCTCCCGAAGTCATGGCTGCGCTGTTGCCGCTGTTGTCCGCGATTCCGCGATGCGAGCCGCAAGCCAGCCTTCAATCTCGCTGCTCAACCAGCCGACAGAGCGCGACCCCAATTTGATAGGCGTCGGGAACGTGCCCGCCTTGATGGCCGCATAGATGGCGGAGCGGCGGAGTCCTATCAGGGCCTCGACTTGTCGGCGGCGGAGAATGCGTACTGTCCGTGTTGTGCCTTGAACGTCCATGATTGTGCTGACCATGACGAATCAGATCGCCCCTGGCGAAATGTACGTGCTGGCCGCGGTTTTCTGGACGCTTCGTATATTTCTAGGTCGTCGTGCGACGCCTCTTTGCCGTTGGGCTAACCGGCTGCTTGAAGCCTTTGGCCCTAAGACGAGACAGGCGAGCATTGATGGCCTTCTCGCCTAGCGACTCGGCTGAAATCCTATTGGGATCCTCCACTGCTTCCAGTTCACCAATAGCACAGGTGCCGACAAGAACCGTGGTATCAACAGTCGCCGACTTCTCGGGATAGCCGAACATCTGCCGCAGCGATTGGCTGATTTCTGCGGGTTTGAGCTTTCGCGTGGCCATCGCGCGGACTAGGTCGTCAAGAACAGCGCTCTTGTCACGTTCTTGCTCGACTCGCCTCGTGCCTTCAGCAAGCAACGGACGAATCTCTCGAATCTGCGCCTCGATGCCTTGAAGCTTTTGCTCCAAGCGTGCGCGCCGTTTCGACAGCTCGCTGAACTGCTTCTTGTCGGATCGGGTTGGCCCCTTGTTGAAGCGCTCGAACTCCGCGAGCTGCTCTGGACTTGGCGGCTGCAAATGTTCCATCGCAGCCCTCAATTGCTCCTCCGACGGTGGCTTGGGGACGTTCTCGTCGGTGAACAGTCCACCAGCGCGAATGCATTTCACGCGGTTCAAAGCTGCACCTATCAGGCATTCCAAATCCTCAAACGCCTCAGCTTCGAGCGCCAGATTTGGCGGAATGAGGGCCAGCAGTTTCTTGGCGTGCCTGAGAACAGAGGTGGCCGGACTCGTCGTCTTCATTGTTTAGCCTACCAGGATCATTCCCAAGTGAACTCCAATCAGCGACCAGCAAGGATTGGGATCCGGGGACCTCAGCGGGTTCGACCCGGACCATTCAGGCGGCGATTGAGGAGCAGCAAGATCACAGCTTGGCCTCGGGAGAGGTCCGCGCGGTCACCGCACTAATTGGCCAGTGCACAAGTCGCAATCGGATGCGCGTGCCACGCACACCAAACCGCTTCTTACGTTTGCCACCGTCTCAATAGCGATGCAGGCGGTCCATGGTCCCGCATCGGAGAAAACTCCACCGTCCACGACGCAGTTGAAAATGCACTGATTCGACACCGCCAGCGCCAGCGGACCTGGCCAAAACCTATTGGTAGCAGGCGACGCAACGCCGTTCACGATTCCGCATGCTTCTGCGTAGGTCAAACTGACCTTCTGCTCAGCAGTGCATTCCTGTAACGGCGCCAGTGGCTCGGCATCCATGGCGGCGCTGGCATCCGGCAGAGATGGAGGCGCATCCGCGGTCTGCGAGGACAGCGCAAGGTCAGGCGCGGACTCGGTCAGGTCGGGGGTTGCGCCATCCTGAACAGAGGTCACCTGCCCACCCGTGCCACTGGACGACAGGGGAACCGTCGTCCCTCCTGTTCCTCCAGTCCCTCCAGCATCCAAGGAGGTCGTCGCACACACGCACGCCGCAAAGGTGCCCGCCGAGGTGCAAGTCTGGGCGCCGGTCTGACCAGTGACACACGCGCAGGCGACGCTTGCGCCGGGAATACAAAGAGGTGGTGTAGTGGACAACTGGCCGCCAGTTCCGCCGCTACCTCCGCCGATTCCACCCGGCCCCCCACCCGTTCCGGCGGAGCCGACGACGCCGCCCGTGACGGTGGGAGCGTCTGGTGGGCTCGTCGCCTGACTCCCGCCGCCGCAGCCGCCGAGCGATGCCACCAAAAGGCACGAAAGCACGATATGCAGTCTGGTTACCATGCGGACCATGGTCGCCCCATTCGGGATTCCCCGCAAACAGTTCCGGGACCACCCCGAATCCAACCCTGGCCACGGTGATGAGCATCGAAGCCCCTAGCGTGGGGCCTGGCCTTGGTGCCGAAGCGGCCCCCGCGCGGCCAAGCCGGGGAGCGGCTCACAAGTCCGGCTTGGCAACCCCGGCTTCGCGAAACTGTTCGTCAAATTCACCGCGGCGGATGCGTTGGACGATTTCGACGTAGGCATCGCGGCGATCACCGTCCTTGCGAAAACCCAGCATGAGAACGAGAGCGAGCCCTTTCTCGCGCGAGGCCAGAAAGAACAGCCGGTGCCGTCCCAGCTTGGCCCGTCTGACGCCAGCCAGGTTTACGGGGCCGCGTCGCCCAAGCGCCGTCGCGGAGGAAAAGGCGTGATCCTCGTTGGCGACTATTTCTCGCAAGACCTTCTTGAGTGCTGGCCAATTTGGGCTGTGCGCTTTGCCCGGCCTGGCTTCCGCAGTTGCGCGGGCCTGCCTGATTTGCTCCTCCGCGTACCGCGAGTACTTGAGCTGAAGGCTCACGTTCAGTCGAGTTCCAGTGTCACGCTGGGGCTGGGAGCGCGAACAGCTTCATCGGTGGGGACTAGTTCGCGCTGGATGTCCATTTCATCGTCCTCGCCCAACATGAAGGCGAGCCAGGCGAGAATCTGACGATAGTGAGCGATCACCTGATCTTGTAGTTGTATGAAGCGTACCGCGCGTTCCGGCAGTATGGACGAGACGCTTCTGCGCACGGAACGAGCCTTGGTCCCGGTCAATGTCTCCAATGTCTGGCGACAAGTCTCAAGCATCGCCTGCCATTCCTCACGGTCGCCAGCAAGCCTCACTTCGCCGGCGCAGGTTTCCAAAGGTGCGGCTCCAATCTCCATGGAAAGTGCGGCGCGTGTCGTGCGCTCCAGCGCATCGATCTGCGCGACCAAGGCTTGGCCTTCGAGCGGCGCTGCGGGGTTCAGCGGTCCCAGCACGGACATCGGCCCGTAGAGGGTCGCAATGTCGATATGGGGAAGCACACTGGCTGTCGCGGCCGAGGACATAAGCATATCTTACCCGAGGAATCGTATCGACGCACGTAGCCCACTTACCACTACGCCCCTTCCGCCTGCTTGAACGGAATCACCTTCACGCTCGCGCGCACCTTGTCCAGAAAGTCCGCCCAGTCCTGCATCATCTTGCGCCGCTCGGGTAGGTGGGTTGTACGGTTGTAGGCCCGACCCAGGGGGTCGCGAACGGCATGGGCTAACTGGTGCTCCACCAGATGTGGGGGGAAGCCCAGCACCTCATCGAGCATGGTTCTAGCGCTCGCCCTGAAGCCATGGCCGCACGCCGTCGTCTTGTCGATGCCCATGCGCCGCATGGCCGACAAGATCGCGTTGTCCGACATGGGCCGCTGGTTGCTTCGCGCGCAAGGAAACACATATGGGCCAGACCCGGTCAGCGGCTGGAGATCGCGGAGAATCGCCACGGCCTGCGCAGCCAACGGGACGATGTGCGGCGTCTTGGTCTTGGGGACCGTGAACCGCCACTCGGCGGCGTCCAGGTCGATGTCCGCCCACTTGGCGCTGCGTAGCTCGCCCGGGCGCACGAACACCATGGGCGCCAGCAGAAGCGCCGCCCTGACGACCGGCGAGCCCTTGTAGCCGTCCAGAGCGCGCAGCAGGTCGCCCAGCTCCTCCGGGTTGGTCGCAGCCGAAAAGTGTCCGTTCTTCTTTGGCGGCAGGGCGCCGCGCAGATCTGCCGCTGGGTCACGGTCGGCTCGGCCGGTGTGGAGGGCATAGCGGAACACCAGCCCGCTGTAGACCCGCGCACGAAAGGCGGTTTCAAGGGCGCCCCTGCCCTCTATCCTGCGCAGCACGGCCAGCAGTTCAGGGGCCGTTATCTCGGCGATGGGCCGATGGCCTATCCACGGGAAAACGTCACGGTCAAGCAGGCGTAGCACGCGGTCGGCGTGGGACGGCGCCCAGGTGTTCGCAAACTTGGTATGCCACTCTCGCGCGATGGCCTCGAAGCTGTTGGCCGCAGAGCTGGCCCGCGCCCTCTTCACCGCCTTCCTGGCTTCGCCCGGGTCCACACCATCGTGCAGTTGCTTCCTGGCCTCATCCCGCTTGATACGCGCGTCCGCCAAGCTCACCTCGGGGTAGGCACCAAGGCTGAGGAGCTTCTCCTTGCCCGCAAAGCGGTACTTGAGGCGCCACAACTTCCCGCCCGTGGGCGCGACGAGAACGAACATCCCGCCGGTGTCGTACAGCTTGTACGCCTTGGTCGCCTGCTTGGCCTTGCGGCACTCGACTTCTGTGAGCATCGGCGCCTCCTGGGGTATCTGGGGGATCGAACCCTAGACCGTAAAATCAGTACCTCCACATCCACACCGTCGGCTGCAGCTATGGTATCTGGGGGATCGAACCCTAGACCGTAAAATCAGATACCCCCACGTTGCTGAGATACCCCCAACGATACCCCCGCCTGTTTCCGGCTGTCAATGGACGCACCTGGACACTAGCGGACGTGTTTTCTCGGGGAATCTAGGTGACTCAACGCGAGAGGCGGACTGTCTTGGACGTCCCTGGAAGTCCTTTTTGAGCCGGCCCCCGGGATTGAACCGGGGACCCTCGCTTTACGAAAGCGATGCTCTACCACTGAGCTAGGCCGGCCAGGGGGCGAGCGTTACTACCGCGCCCCCAGGAGACCGTCAAGGTTCAGCGCCCGCCAATGCGGCGCACACGAACCGATGGGTTGAGAGGGGGCAGGGTGGAGGATGACGCGGTGTCATCGTGGGGCTGCGCCACCGGTGCCGAAGCGGGCGCAGCGGGCGTTGGTGGCGCCGCCGGCTCGTTTTTCCTGGCCTTGCCTCGGGACGTCTTGCGTGACGGGGATCCGGAACGACCCGGCTCGCGCATCTTGGGTTCGAGACGTGCCTTGACCTCGAAACGGCCGCCGGTGGTGATCTGGAAAGGCATCTGCACCTCGGTGTACCCGGCCAAGCGAAAACGGTAGTTGATCTGTTGCCCGTCGGCGGGACGGATGTCGACCAGCGGAGTGGTTCCCAGCAACCGCCCGTCGTTGAGACGCGTCACTTCTGCGCCTACGGGCTCAGAGTTGAGAGTCACCGCCGCGTGCGTGGGCACAGGCAGAGGCGGGGGCTGCGCGGCAACGATTTCGCTCGTTAACGGTGGGGCCGATGCCGTGGACATGAACACGCTGGTCACGATAGTGGCCGCTGCGACGATGGCCAAGGGAACCGCGGCCCGGACCACACGAGGAGAGTTCAGCCAAACGCGCGCCAAACCCAGCAGCCGTGCACCTCCCTGTCGCGCGCTGCCTCCGCGCCCCACGGCCGCGCTGGTCCGCGCCGTCATGGTCACAGGCGCGGTGGCCGAAGGACGGGGTGGGCTGGGGTTGGCCAGTCCAGCGCCGGCCGCCATAGTCTCTCCGAGCGCGATGGATTGCCCGGTCATTTCGGCGGCGCCTGCGCCAAGTAGCGCAACGACCTCCTCCATGCTCTGGGGACGCGCACCGGGATCCTTTTCCAGACAGCGCAGGATCAGCCGGTCCAGAAAGGGTGGCACCTCGGGCCGGAACTGGCTGGCGGGCGGCGCCGGCTGCTTCAAGATGGCGTTGAGCAGGAGAACAAGCTGCTCGGCACGAAAGGGGACGCTGCCCGTCACCATCTCGAACATCACCACGCCCATCGAATAGATGTCGCTGGCCGCGCCCACATCTTGGCACAGCGCCTGTTCCGGCGACATGTAGAAGGGCGTGCCCACCACCGAGCCGGCGATGGTCTTGTGGCCGACCTGGTTTTCCTGTTCGCCCAGCAGCTTGGCCACGCCGAAGTCAAACAGTTTGCTCCGAAGCGCGCCTGGCTGCGCGGGATCGGCAAGCAGGAAGATGTTGTCGGGCTTGAGATCGCGGTGGACGATGCCGACTCGATGGGCTGCAGCCAGCGCGTCGCACACCTGCCTGCCGATGGTGACGACCTCGTCAAGGGGAAGCGCACCCTCGGTACTGAGGCGGTCGCGCAGGCTGCGCCCCTCAAGCAGCTCCATGACCAGGTAGACGATGCCGTCCTCGGTCTTGCCGAAGTCCGAGATGTCCACGATGTTGGGGTGGCGGATTTCGTTGACCGCGCGCGCTTCCTGGAAGAAGCGCGAAACCAGGCCGAGGTCTCTACCCAGATCAGGACGCAACATCTTGACCGCAACCCGCTTGCCGATCATGGGGTGCTCGGCCAGGTACACGGTCCCCATACCGCCCTCGCCAATTATGCGGACGATTCTGTAGTTGCCGATGCTGCGACCGATCAAGGGCTCCCCGTCGCCGACTATATCCGGTCTTGAGTCATCTTTGCGCGTCCAGAGCTTTCGACGGGCACGGCAACATGTGGTAGGGGCCAGAATGAATGTCTGACGCTCGATTCCTCGCGCTGGTGCTCCTCGGCCTTAGTTGCCACGCGCCGGCCCGGGTCCGTCCTACGGCGCCTGCGCCCTCGGCAGCCAAGCCCGCTGCGGCGGCCACTCCGCCGGTCTCGCGGTTTTCTCGCATTGAGGCCGAGCTGTCTGCGTTGCGCGGTCTGCCCTTCACACGCTCGGTTCCGTCGTCCTCGCAGAGCCGAGGGGAGTTTCGCGCCTGGGTTCATGCGGAACTGAGCCGCGATCTGCCGGCGGCGAAAAACGAGGGATTGTCGCACGCCTACGCTGACCTCGGCCTTGTCCCGCACGGCTTCGACCTGACGACAACACTGGAGGAGGCGCTCACGACCCAGGTCGCCGCCTATTACGATCCGGGCAGCAAGGCGTTTCGGGTGGTGGGCGCCGCGCGCGGCACGGCGGTGGACGAGATCATCGTGGCCCATGAGCTGACCCACGCGCTCGATGACCAACATTTCGACCTGGAGACGTTTGACGGCGGTGAAGGCAACCGGCTGGGCCTGTCAGAAGACGAGCGCACGGCCCGCCAGTTCGTGACCGAGGGCGAGGCTACGTTCATGATGTTGGCGTGGCGAAGCGCCAGCGGCGAAGGCGTGAATCGGCGGCTCGGGCCTCTCGGGGTCGCGGGAGTGCGTATGGCGGTGGCGCTGTTGGGTGCCGCCGATCCGCTGGAACTGCTGGCGGCAGCGCGCCGCGGCCGCAGCCTCGCCGAGTTGAGTCCGGAAGACCGGCTCGAGCTCGACCAAATGACCAAGCTGCCGCCTCTGGTGAGCATGCCCCTCATCGAGCCGTACTTCAAAGGCGCGGCCTTGGTTTCCGAAGTGTGGGGAAGGGGCGGCTGGGACGCGGTCAACGATCTCTACCGGCACCCGCCTGTTTCGACTGAGCAGATCCTGCATCCGCGCGAGAAACTCTTCGGTCGCCGCGATCCACCCGTCCTGGTGCGCCTGCCCGCCGCTCGTTCTGCGCTAGGCGAGCCGCCCGCGGCCACCGACGTACTAGGCGAGCTGGGCGTGCGCGCCTATTTCAAGACCTGGAACCTTCCCTCCGCCGAGGCAGCGGCCGCAGGGTGGGGCGGTGATCGATTGTGGGTGTGGAAACGGGAAGGAGAATTCCTCGTCCTGTGGGCCACCCGTTGGGACAGCGAGAACGATGCCAAGAAATTCCTGGCAGCATATCTCGACACCCTGCAACCACGCTTTCCCGAGATCGGCATCGAGCGGGCTGGGCCGGACGCCTGGCATCTGCTTCGGCCCGAGGGAGACCTCTTGCACTGCGAGCGCCGGGGGCGCGACGTGGACGTCATCGTGGGCGCGCGGCCCGAGGAGATCGCGGAGCTACGCGCGGTCCTGCTGGCCGTCGAGAGACGGGCAGCGGATGATTGACGCGAGTCTTGCCCTCTGCGTTTTTCGCCCGCTGCGGCCCGTCTGGTCTCCGAACTCAAGGTGCACCCCAGCCAGATCACCGAGGCCCGCCTGGACGGCGCCGCGGAAGTGACCCTGACCGCGCCGGTCACGCCATGGCTGGAACGCTGCCGGTGATCCTGGCGCCCTACGATTCGCAGGTTGGACTTCAGCTTCCGTTCCCCTCCCCATCCTCAACCCCGACCGCACCTTCCTCATCGCGCGCCTTCCAGCAGTGTCAGGAACGCCCGCGGCCGCATAATGCGGATCCCGTTGTAGTCGTGCAGAGCTAGCAGATGCTGATCTCCTGACACCACAACCGAGGCGCGGCCGGCGACGGCGGCGTGGAGGTATTTGTCATCGTCGGGATCTATCGACGCGCGGGCTGGCAACTTGCCATCGTCGACAAGGTCTGCCAGCAGCAGGATGCTGTCGAGCCATTGGCTGGCATCGATGCGACCGCGAATACACCTACGCATCGCGGGGTATCGGAGCGCATCCGAGACTTCCTTGGCGATGGCCGGGGACATGACCAACACAAAGGCATCGTGACGCAAGAGAAGGCTGAAGAGCTGGCCGGGCGATCCCTCGGGCCGAACCACAGCACTGGCAAACACGTTCGCGTCGAGCACAGCGCGGATCACGGGTTACTTCCGTGGTCGCTTCGACTTGCCAGCCGCGCGAGCCCAACCCTGTGCTGCAAGGGCCAGCTCGGTCGCCTTGGCGTTGGATAGGTGGAGGCCCTTCTGCTGATCCAAGAACGCAAGGGCGTCGCGCCGGGCGATGAGCCGCATCTGCTCGAGCCTTTCTACCGGAACAAGCGCCGCGAGCGGCTTCCCCTTTCGCTCGATCACGAACTCGTCGTGCCGCAAGGCAACCCGATTCAGCATGTCGCCAAGGCGCTGCCGCACCTCAAGGGTTGAAACTCTTTCACTCATGGCCGCCAACTCCTACAACCATCATAGATGCACATGTTGTTATATACAAGCAGCCGAGAAATGTCGCATTTTCTACTTGACTGCAGCCTGAACGTATGTTTAGCTATCCGGTATGGTTTCCGTCGAGGATTTGAGTCGGGAGATAGCGGATCTGGCGGCACACCTGGACGCGGCTACCCACAGGCTGCTGACCTGTATCCGGGAATTTGACGAGGCGGGCGGGTGGTACGAACAGGGGGCGGATTCGTGCGCCCACTGGCTGGCCTGGCGGATCGGGCTGGATCCGGCGACGGCGCGCGAGAAGGTGCGGGTGGCGCGAGCGCTGGGCAAGCTGCCCGCAATCGACGAGGCCCTGCGCGTGGGCAAGCTGTCGTACGCCAAGGCGCGGGCTCTCACCCGCGTGGCCACGCCAGAAACCGAAACCAAGCTGCTGGAGGTGGCCGTGGTCGCCACGGGCGCGCAGCTCGAACGGCTCTGTCGCGGATACCGCCGCGCGCTGGCCCCAAATGAAGCCGTGGCGCCCGAAGAGCGGAGCGTCCGGCGTCGAGATCTTCCGGGCGGAATGGTAAGGCTTGAGATCGTGCTCGCGCCTGACGAGGCGGATCTGGTCCTGCGCGCGCTTGATCGGGCGCGCGAAGTGGCGCACGGCGAGACAGGCGCTTCCGCGGACGCGCAGAATCGCGAGGCCGAGCAGGAGGACGTTTCCGCGGAAGCGTCAGCGCCGGGATCGACCTGGCCTTCGCGCGCGGACGGCATGGTGGCCCTGGCCGAGAGTTTCCTGGCTGGCAACCCCGCATCCGGCAGCGGTGGCGAGCGCTTCCAGGTCATGGTTCACGTGGATCAAGATCCCCTGGCGCCCGATGGCGTCGTCGGTGCCACGCTGGATGACGGGAGCCGCATTTCCGCGGAAACGTTCCGCCGCATCGCCTGCGACTGCGGCCTTGTGGCCGTCGCTGGCGACAGTGCGGGGCTGAACATCGGCCGCCGCGCGCGTTCGATTCCGCCCGCAATACGCCGCGCGCTGACCTTGCGCGACCGAGGGTGCCGCTTTCCAGGCTGCACCCACACTCGCTTCTTGCACGGCCACCACATCCAGCACTGGCTGCACGGGGGCGAAACCAGCGTAACCAACCTGGCGCTGCTGTGTACCTTCCATCACCACTTGGTCCATGAGGGCGGCTGGTCAATCGCCCGTGGCGAAAACGGCGAATTGGCATTCACCGCACCAGACGGCCGCGCGCTTCCCGCCGAGCCGCCACGCCAGATGGTCGCGGACGTGCTCGGGTCGCTGCACGAATGGGCCACCGACAACGGGCTGGACCTTGGCGCGGATGGCAATCTGCCGCTGTGGGATGGCACGCGGCCGGACTACGATTGGGCGGTGGGGGCTCTCATCACGGCAGGGTGAGGCTCAGGGCACCCATTCGATCCAGTTCGCGATGTCGGACGGCTCGATGACTTCTGCAAGCAGCGCGACGGCTCGCACGGTTTCACCGAGCTGAGCCGATGGGAGGATAAAGATCAGCCCGGGAAACCGAATACCGTCGCTCGCGTACTTGTCTGCAAGACGCAAGAAATCCTGGTCAGCAGTCAGGATCGAACGCGACGTCGCAATGGCCTGGGCCATGTGTCGCTCGTCTGGCGCGCCCAATAGTCCCGCGTCAGCGGCAGTCATGATCTCGAACCCTCGCCGTCGCAGACCGGCCACGATGCGGGCGTCGACGCACTCGTCCGCGTAGAGCAGGAGGGCCAATCGCGAATCCTATCAGCGCCCGCGGGCGTGGCCAGTGGCGCGGCTGGGATACCGAGCTTGCAGTGTCGTCATGAGCGTCTCTGCCTCGTGCCATTCCCGCGAGACTGCGTCGCGATGGTCGTAGTAGTAGACGAGCGCGGCGTGGACGTCAGCGAGATTCAGGTGGGGATGCGCCTCGACAATCTGATCGGGAGTCATGCCGAGGTGCTCATATTCGGACGCGATCTGGCTGACCTTGATGTCGGTCCCCGCGACCACAGGTCTGCTGGCCGTTTCATCAATGTGGGTGGAAACACGCTGGACCGCTTGCATGACGACTCTCAGGTTAGCGCGGACGCGCCACCAGGACAACCGCGAGCCATCTGACGGCAAGTCTGCGTTGACCTGTGACAGACCCTGTCACATCGCTGTCGTACCCTGGCAGCATGGGTCAAACTATGTCATTGGTCGTGTACGGCAGCCTGTTGGGCAAGACGTCGGAACGGTTCGTGGTCAAGAAGGAAGGGAAGGTCATCGACGAGAAGCCCTTCTTCCGGGTGAGCGAGATTGTTGTGCCCTCGCGGGGCGTGACGGTGTCGGGGGGCGCGATCTTCGAACTGAGCCTGCCCCGCTTTCGTGGACACCTAACGAAAGGCGGATACCGTGGCAAGAATGGCGATCCAGACGAAGAGGCGAGGGACCTGCAGTCTCCAGCCCCACACTCAGTTCACGACCACAAACTCAACGCGACGATTCTTCAGCCTCGCGGCCGTGCCCAAGCTGGGGACCAGGGGCTTGTTCGCGCCCATCCCCACAGGGACCACCCGCTCCTGGCCGACGCCCTGGTCTACCAGGTACTGGGCCACAGCCCTTGCCTGAGCATCCGTCAGTTGCTGGGCCTCTGGCGCTGGCAAACCACTGTCCCAGTGTGCTTCAACGCGCAGCTGGCGAATCTCCGGGTAGTTGACCAAGATGTCCACGACCTCATCGAGCAGGTGGAACGCGTTCCCCGTCAACTCAGATGATGGCTTCTTGCCAACCGACTTGAAGGTGACCGCCTGGCGCAACTTGAACTTCCCACCCTGGAAGGTCACTCCGGGTACCGCTGGACGAGAGCCCAGCGTGACGTTCACCGCATTCTCTTGGCCCTCCGCCACAGTCAACGGAATGACCTTCGACAAGTATTGATCCGCGTCGATGCGCAAAGCATATCGGCCCGGCAGGACTGACACCGCAAAGTTGCCCGAGTCATCGGACCTCCCCTCCGCGATCTGCGGGCCAGCGAGTTTGAGTACCGCCACCACGCCTTTGCCGGAAGCGTCGGTGATGCGTCCAACCGCACGCGCAGCCGGCGCCCGCGGCGTGAGCGTGAGAACAAGGTTGGCGGCCTGCCCCGCGATGACGTCCGTCCTGACCGAGGCCGTCTCGAAGCCATTCGCCACGATAACAAGCTCGACCGACCCGGGCGGGAGCGGAACACTTTGGAAGGTCCCATCGGCATCGGTCAGGACACGCGAATAAGGGCGACCGGTGATGCCGACGATGGCTCCCTCGATGGGAGTTCCCGTTGTGCTGGTGAGCCTCCCTGCCACGAGGCCTTTGGCCAGAGTCTCGACTTTTTCGACTGGCACCTCCTGTGTTACGACCCGGGGGAGCAGACTGAACGGATATCCCACCCCAAAGAGGAGGTTCCACGGTGGCAGGGAGGGGGCGTAGGCATAGCCGGCCGAGCGCAGGGCGATATCCAAGCCGACGGTGAAGGTTAATCCGTGGAGAACCTGTCCCTGTACGCCGAGTGTCAGTTCGTGCTGGTCTTGGTTGTCTGCGCAGGCAGCTCCGCCGTTTGCGCCGCAAGTGGCATGCTCCTGGTTGTAGATCACTTGGTCCTTGGACCCAGTCAGATATTCGAAGTGATATTCGACTATAGGCCGCAGCGAGAACCCAGCAATCACTTCGTCGAAGGGCGCGTCTGCGCCGAGTGCAAGCCGAAAGCGGTCCTCGGAGATACCGTAGGCAAACTTCGAAACGTAGCGGGAGACAGCGGAAGTCTTGGCGGCATCGTAGTTCTGCAGGTTTCCTGAATTGTCCACGTAATAGCCGAGGTTCAAATGGAATCGGAGCGGAATGGCATTGGTCACTGGCTTTAGGTCGTACATCGCCAGCGCGCTTAACCAGAAAGAAGTCGAGTCGGGTGAGAAAGAAATACCGTTGATGGAGGACATCATGCGAATCCCGAGTTCGCCGCCAGCGGAGAAACCTTGCACGACCGGATAGGCGAGTTTGGCCCCCAGTATCAGATCGCCGAAAGATTTGATGAGTGCAGGATCTGTGCGGTTGGGTTCGGACACACACTGCTCGTTGCCGCTCGAGTCCGTACTACAGAGACGCCGGTTCCGATTTTCCGAAGCCAACAATGCGCCGAATACCTCGAAATGGCGGATAGGCGTAATACCAAGAGTCAACGCCCCCTGCAGGCGGGTGTCGTGATCGCCTCCGGGCGGAGTCACCCGCTGGACGAGAACATTGCTGGCGCTGAAGAACTCGCCGTGCAAACCCAGGCGAAGTTGGCCGACCGGGCCTACTTCGGCAGAGCTCATGTGCAGAAGGCCAAGGGGCCCGCCGAGACTCAGTTGGGGAACGAATCCGCGGGCCGAATCGTCGACTTCGGATGCGGATGCTGCTGTGGCGGGGACGGTGGACTGAACCGCAACCGCACCAACTCCAGGAACAGGCGCCGGCGCCGGGACTGGTGCGAACATCGGTGCGGGCGCTGGGGCTGGCGCGAACATCGGCGCGGGTGCTGGTGCGGGCGTCGGTGTTGGTTTGCTCGGCGCAGGAGAAAAGGGGACAGGAGGTGCGGTGGCTGGGACCCCGGGTTGAGCGAGAGAGGAGCCAGCCACAAGAAATGCGGCGAGGAATCCGGAAGTGGTCGTTTGAATTCGCATTCGTGAACTCCCAGGAAGCGAGCTGAGTCCTATGCTAGACGCGCTTTCAAATCTACGCAATCGGGACTTCCCTCTTCCAGCTCACCTCGCCTGGGCAAGAGAAATGGATGAGCCACGCCGAGGGACAAAGCCACCGCATGGGTACGAGTCCTTGCGTCACTGTCGTATGCCATCAATGTGGAAAGACTGTGGCGCGATGCCATTCTGTCTTGCCCCACCAGCTCGTTTCGCGGCAGCGGCGACTCCTCGATTTCGACAGCCGCTCCCTGCCATTCATGTGACCTACGGCAGCCTGCGTCGCAGACTAACCTTCGTCCTGCTGGGCGCCGCCTTCTTGTGCCGCCGACTGCGCCAACGGTGGATGCAGAGCCCAAACCGGCGTAGGCTCGCAGCATCGTCATGCCGAACGTCAAATTGGTCACTGGTCTTGTCTTTGGAATTGCACTTGCCGGGTGCAAGACGGCTGCCCCGGCGGCGCCGGTAGCCACGCCCGCCCACGCGCAGGGCGGAGCGCCGACGGCGCCACAGCCGAATGCGACGCAGTCGGTAGACGCGGCGGTCGAGCCGGCGCTCAAGCCGGCCTCTGCTGGGGCGGGGGCCTGGGGCATGAGCCTCGTAGTCGCCTCGCCGATGAAGTTGGTGGCAGACCTGGATGCGCTTTCCAAGAGCCTGCAATTGCCCATGTCCCTTGGGCAGTCGTTCCTTCCCACACTGACCAGTGGATTCAGCCCAGGGGGGGTAAAGGTGGCGCGCGAGACACTCGACCGCCTGGATGTGACTCGTCCGGTGGCCGTGATTTGGCTGGCAAGGGGCGCCGACGAGCCGGCTGGCTGGTGTGCCGCTCTTGCATTCAAAGAGCGCGCATTCGCGTGGGATGCCCTGCAAACAATGGGAACCAGCGCGACCCACAGCGAAGGCACCTTTGAGCGACGGCTGCCGTCGGGCGACCGGGTTTGGGGCGCCGTCAAGGATCGCCAATTGCTGCTTTCCAACTCGCACGAAACCTTGCTGGCGACCGGCGCCTTGGCCATCACGGCGCAGAAGACGCCCATGTCGGGGCAGGCTCTCTTCACCCTGTCCCCGTTGGTCCTGGCAAGAAGCATGGGCCAGTCCCTTGAGGGGTTTGCGGCCGGTGTGCTCAGCGCGGCCATGGATGAAATGGAAAAGGACGCCTCGCGCACGGGCAAGCCACTGACACCCGCGCACAAGAAGATGTCCCAGGCATTTCTCAAGGCTTTGATTCGCCCATTGAGTGAGATGGCCGTGGTCCGCGTAAGCCTCGAAATCGGGGATCGACGCGGTGTCGCTCTGCGGGCCGAGGTGCAGCCGACGCCGAGCTCAGGGCTGGCCGCCAAGGCTGCCTCCATTTCACCCTATGCTTTCGACCCAGCCCTTCCTGTCCGCAGCGACGCCAGCGCGGTCCTCGCGTGGGGCGACATGGCGCCTTGGCTGACCGACTGGGCTGAGGTTATGGAAGCCTCGGGCCCGGCCGGCCATGCGGCCAGCCGAGATCTCGCGCTTGTTCGCGAATTGGAGGACGGTGGTTCGTGTGTCGTGGATGTCGGGGCCGTGCCCATGGTTTTCCTGTGCAGCCTGAAGGTGCGGCCGGGCTTCGACCCGCCCGGCGTCCTTGCTCGCACCCTGGCGTTCCTCGAGTCTTCCAACGCATGGGAGGCAGAGATCGACGGGCGCAAGCCAAGCCCGCTCAAGGTTAAGCGCATGGGCAAGGTTGTCGAGACGGAAAGGCCGCTGGCAGCCAAGGATGCGCGGGTCCTGTCCGCAGTGAAGGCCGTGATGGGTGACAGCGTCGTGCACACCGCCATGACGGTCAAGGACGACCGTGTGTTGCTCGCCATCGGTCGCAACCCGCGCGAACTGCTCGACCGATATGGCAAGGCACCGGGATCCAGGGACGATGCGGCGCCAATTCTAAGAAGGATCTTGCTCGATACGGCTGGTGCTCACCTCCTGGGCGTTGTCGACGTGGCGTCCGCCCTGCGCAAAGTTCTCGCGCAAAGCGAAGAACCCACGGGATTGCAGCTTGGCGCCATGATGGCGGTCGTACCAGGTCTGGCTGAACTACGCACTCCCGTGGTGCTGTCGGGCGGTGGCGGAACCGTCCCGGTCATCGAGTTCCAGGTGCCTTTTGGCAGCCTGCAGAACGTCGCCCGCGTGGTCGGTGTCTTCATGGGTCAAATGGGAGCAACGCCGGCCCGCTAAGCAAATACTAGTTGAGGAAACTCATAGAAGATCCGATACAGTAAATTAACAGATCATGAAAGTTCTCGCCGTTCTCATCGCCGTCGTATTCATGCTTGTGGGTGTGCCTGAACTCGCAAACGCTGCCCCGGCGGCTTCCTTCCGTTCGGCCGCCTCTTCTGCCGACTCGAGTTGTCGCGCAAGAAAGAGGAGGGCCAAGAAGCAGGCTGCGGACAACAAAGGCAAGAAGAAGGGCAAGGACGACAAGAAGCCCTACGGCTTCGAGCTGTAGGACGTCCGGAGCTGGGGCGGGCTGTCAGCGAACGCTGACCGTCGGGTCATGCCGTCAGACAAGGAATCTCCCACGTTGCAGCCCTTTGCGGCTATGCCGGGCGCGATCCTGACCGGATTGCGCGTGCTGGCGGCAGACGTCGACGACACCATCACCGCGGGTGGCAAGCTGCCCGCTCGCACCCTGGAGCTGTTTGAGGAGTTGGAGGCCGCCGGGCTGGTGGTGGCCCTGGTGACCGGGCGTTCCGCAGGCTGGGCGCAGGCCCTGGCCGGCTACCTGCCAGGCGTGCAGGTCGTCGTCGGCGAGAACGGGTTGATATGCTTCGACGGTGCGGGACGGCGGCGCGATCTGGGCGCGCCGCGCGATGCGTCCTTTGGGCGCGCCCTGGCCAACAACGCGGAACGTGTGGCGCACGCCTTTGCCCTCACACCCACGGACGATGATATCTTTCGCTTGTTCGAGCGTACCTTCCGGCGGCCCGCCGGCTTCGACGCGGATGCCTTGCGGGGCTGCCAGCAGCTTGTCGCCGCCGGCTTCGAGGTGATCGTGAGCTCGATCCACATCCACGTGCGTCCCTCGGGCTGGGACAAGGCAGATGGGCTGCTGGCCGCGCTCGCGCCCATCCTGCCCGCCGCGCTGGACGACCCAGACGCGAGCATTCTTTTTGTAGGTGACAGCAGCAACGATCGGCCGCTCTTCGCGCGTTTTCCCCGCACCAGCGTGGGCGTCCACAACGTCGTGCGTTTTCTCGCCGAGCTGGGGGCCGATCGCCCTGCCTATATCACTGAGGGCGAAGCGGCGGCGGGCTTTGTCGAGGTCGTCGAGCGGGTGTTGGCCGAACGGCGCCTCGCGCCGTAGGGCGCATCGGCACTTGCAGTGTGACCCTTATCTCCATACCATTCGCCGTCGCATAGGCTCTCGCAACAAGTCCCCCAAAGCTGGAGTACCCCAATGGCGAAACTGTCCGGAAAGGCCCTGGTCGCCCAGGGAGGTGGCCCCACTGCCGTCATCAACCAAAGCCTGGCCGGTGTGGTCCTCGAGGCGCGGAAGTTCCCCGAGATCACCAAGGTCTACGGCGCGCGCCATGGCGTGCGCGGAATCCTAAACGAGGACTTCCTCGATCTCACCCAGGCCACCACGCACAACCTCGAGGAGGTTGCGCGCACTCCGGCCTCGGCGCTCGGCTCCACCCGCGACAAGCCCGACCAGGAATACTGCCGCAAGATGTTCAAGGTCATGCTGGCGCACGAGATTCGGTACTTCTTCTACATCGGTGGCAACGACTCGTCGGACACGTGCCGCATCGTGAACGAGCAGGCGAATGCCGCCGGCTACGAGCTGCGCACCATCCACGTGCCCAAGACCATCGACAACGATCTGGTGGGCACGGATCATTGCCCCGGATTTGGCTCGGCGGGCAAGTTCGTGGCGCAGGCCTTGGCCGGTGCCAATCAGGACAACCGCGCCCTGCCGGGCGTGTACATCGCTGTGGTCATGGGGCGGCACGCGGGCTTCCTGACCGCCGCCTCGGTCTTCGCGCGCAAATTCCCGGACGACGGTCCACACCTCATCTATCTGCCCGAGCGCCCGTTCGTCGCGGAGCGGTTCATCGCGGACGTGCAGTCGGTCTACGACAAGTACGGCCGTTGCATCATCGCGGTGTCTGAAGGCGTCTGCGGTCCCGACGGCCAGCCCATGGTGACCTCGCTCAAGCCCGCGGTGGAGAAGGATGCTCACGGCAACGTGCAGCTTTCGGGCACCGGCGCGCTGGGAGACCTCCTGGCTGACCTCATCAAGGCCAAGACCAAGATCAAACGCGTGCGCGCCGATACGCTCGGCTATTTGCAGCGTTCCTTCCTCGGCTGTGTGAGCGCTACCGACGCCAGCGAGGCGCGAGAAGTGGGCGAGAAAGCCGTGCAGTATGCGGCTTGGCACGCCGTGGATGGCTCGGTGGCGATTCGCCGCGTGGGTGACTACGCCGTCGAGTACGATCTGTTGAAGCTGACCGACGTGGCGGCCAAGACCAAACACATGGCCGACGAGTACATCAACCCGGCAGGCAACGACGTCACCGAGGCGTTCAAGATCTATGCGCGACCCTTGGTGGGCGAATTGCCGGACATGGGGCGCATCGCCGCTCCGGCCGTGTTCAAGATCAGGGGCGAGTAGTTCTAGACAAGGAGAACCCAATGGCAGAGTCACGCGTTTCGTACAAGGAACTGGGCATCGTCAACACGCGCGCGATGTTCAAGGCGGCGATGGAGGGCAAGTTCGCCATCCCGGCCTACAACTTCAACAACATGGAGCAGCTTCAGGCGATCGTGCTCGGCTGCGTGGAGTCGGATTCGCCTTTCATCCTCCAGGTCAGCTCGGGCGCCCGCAAGTACGCCAACCAGGTGCTCCTGCGCTTCCTGGCCCAGGGCGCGGTGGCTATGATCCGCAGCACGGGCAGCAAGTTGAATTTTGCCCTACACCTGGACCATGGTGACACCGTCGAGCTGTGCAAGTCATGCGTCGACACCGGTTTCTCGTCGGTCATGATCGACTGCTCGCACCACCCGTTCGAAAAGAACATCGAGGAGACGCGCAAGGTGGTGGAATACGCCCACCAGCACGACGTCACGGTCGAGGGCGAGTTGGGCGTGTTGGCCGGCATCGAGGACGACGTGGTGGCGGCCAAGTCGATCTACACCCAGCCCGACGATGTCGAGAAATTCGTCAAGGCCACTGGGGTGGACTCGCTCGCTATCTCTATCGGCACTTCGCATGGCGCATACAAGTTCAAGCCCGCGCAGTGCACGCGCAACGACAAGGGCGTGCTCGAGCCGCCTCCCCTGCGCTTCGACATCTTGGAGGAGGTCGAGAAGCGCATTCCTGGCTTCCCCATCGTGCTGCACGGGGCGTCGTCGGTTGTGCTCAAATACGTCGAGATGATCAACAAGTTCGGTGGCAAGCTGGACGACGCGGTCGGCATCCCGGAGGAACAACTGCGTCGCGCCGCTCGTTCCGCGGTGTGCAAGATCAACATCGACTCGGACGGCCGTCTGGCCATGACGGCGCTGATCCGCAAGGCCCTGTGGGAGAACCCCAAGGAGTTCGATCCGCGCAAGTATCTAGGACCGGCGCGTGACGAGCTCAAGCTGCTCATCGTCGAGAAGAACCGCAACGTGCTGGGATCCGCCGGGCACGGCAAGGAGATCTTCGGAGCGTAGACGCATGCATGCGCGTTCCGTAGGGGCGACCTGCGGTCGCCCCTGCACAGGGAACGTGTGCGACGGGGACACAAGGAGGGAGAGCGGCCTGCGGATCGCGCGGGCGTGGGCGAGAGCGTGAGCGTGTTCGGGTCGCGTGGGGCGGGCGGACCGAAAGTCGCACAAGCGGCGGTGCTACAATGGTGGGCCATGGCGAGCCCGCCGCCTACGCGATCCGCGCCCTGCGATCCGGCCCCTGGCCAGTGGGTTCCCCCATGTCCAGCGCCCGGAACCGCGCAGTGGACCCTGCCCGCAGAAGAGACGGCCATGGAGCTGCGCCTGCGTGTGTTTGCGCTTCCCTTGGCCATTGCCGTGGCCTGGGGTGTGGCCCACACGGGCATCCCTCACGCGCTCATGCGCATATTTCTCAGCATGTGGATCCACGAGAGCGGCCACGCGCTCACGGCATGGCTGTGCGGCTTGCCTTCCTTTCCCGGTCCCTGGTTCACGCCCGTGGCGCAGCAACGAAGTTGGATCTTTGGCCTGTGCCTGGCTGCGGTTCTCACCTTTTGTGCCGAGCGCGCCTGGCGCAGCAAGCATCGCGTGGTCGCTGTGCTGTGCGGAATTCTGCTCTTGTTGCAGGGGATCGGGACGTTGGCGTTCAGCCTGCGCCGTGCGCAGGAATTGATGATCTTCGGTGGCGACGCGGGGTGCATGGTGCTGGGTACGTTGCTCATGGCCACGCTCTACGTGCGGCGCGACCATGTTCTGCACCGGGGTTGGCTGCGCTGGGGTTTCCTGGTCATCGGCGCCGCTGCGTTCTGCGACGCCTATGCCACCTGGTGGGATGCGCGCAAGAACTTTGACAGCATTCCGTTTGGTGAAAACGAAGGCTCGGGCCCCAGTGATCCCAGCCGACTGGTGGGCGAGTACGGCTGGGCCATCGGCACCATGGTCCACCGCTATGTCGTACTGGGCGCCCTGTGCCTGGCCGTGCTGGGTGTGTTCTACGTGCTCGGGTTGCGGCGCCGCGAAGTCGTCGCGCGCGAGCCGGGCAGCGAAGGGTAGCGGCCGACTTTACGGGGTGAAGATGGCAAGAAAGCAGTTGCTCGTGGTGGCCGCGCTTATTGAGCAAGAGGGGAGGGTGCTGCTGGCGCAGCGGCGAGCCGACCAGGCGCAGCCTTTGGTGTGGGAATTCCCAGGCGGCAAGGTCGAGCCAGGCGAGTCACCCAGCCAGGCCCTGGTGCGCGAAATCGAGGAAGAGCTGGCGTGTTCGATTGAAGTGGGCGCGGTCGTCGATGTCGTGTTTTTCGCCCACGACACATTCGATCTCATCATGCCCGTATATCGCGCCACGATTCGCGCGGGAGTGCCTGTTGCGCGGCAGGTGGCGGCAGTGGCCTGGGTCGCGCGGGCGGAGCTCGCAAGCTTGGCGTTCACGCCGGCCGATCAGCCACTGGCGTGCCGGCTGGCAGGCGAATGCAGAAGCTAGCTATTCCACACGGAGGCACAGAGAACGCAGAGCCCGGACGAGAAGAAAGGGTTCGGACTGGATGCAGTTTCTTCGCAAGCCGCGAAGATTCTCGACAGCGCCACGCTGGCTGCAAGAAGCTGTGGTCGTGGTCGTGGTCGTGGCCGTGGCCGTGGCCGTGGCCGTGGCCGGAGTGATCCCTTTGGTTGCGGTCGTCAGGCTGCTCTGTGCCCTCTGTGAGAAATAGCTAGCTACCCGCTGCTCCCGCCGCTTTCGGGTGTCGCCGGTGGGGTTGCTTCGCTCTCGGGCCGCGGGGCCAGTTGCGGGTGACGGAGCGCCTCACGCGCGGCCTCGCGCGCGGCCGTGACCTGGGCCAGCTTGCAGGCCCCGCACAGCGCGGGCGCTGCCCAGTTACCCAGGTGAGTTTGCAGCTGACTTTCGGGCGGCCAGTAGATGGGCGTGCCACATTGGATACAGGGGATTTCCTGCGTCTTTCGGCCGGCCAAGAACTCGGCGCAGGCCGAGCAACGCCGTTCGGGCGGCTGGGGCTCGCGTCGGCGGCGGTTCTTCTTGCCCTTGCCAGGCCGCCCGGCCGGCGCAGCGGGTGTCTCGGCGGAAGGCACCTGGGTGTTCTCGGCCACAGGCGTGGTCTCGCCTGGCGCGGCTGCGGCCGCGGGGACGACTGCCGTTGACGAGTCGGCCGCAGGCGCGCTGTCGCTGGCACCGGTCGGGGCAACCGCGGTCGCCTCGCTCGTGGCCTCGGTCGGCGGCGGCTCTTTGAACTTGGGCCGCACACCAGCAGCGAGCTGCTGTTCCTTGCTCCAGGTCCAGCTTCCCGGACAGCCATCGGTCCGACAGGGGATCTCCCGATCCTCGAGATCCCCCAACTCCTTCTCACACTCGCCGCAGTAGCGCGGATAGGGATCCGCGCTCTTGCCACGCACCAGTCGGGCCAACTGCGCGCCCCGCTTGTCGCTCCAGGTGCCCTTGCACCCGGCGCGACGGCAGGGGCGCTCGACGTCCTTGAGGTTGCTCCACAGATCGAAGCAACGCTGGCACATGCGCGACGGCGCCTTGGGTACCGGCTTGTCGGCCGTGCAGGCATCGAGCTGATCGCTACGTGTCCAAGTCCAGGTGGCCTTGCAGCCGGAGGTGCGGCACCGGATCTCGCGGTCGCCAAGCTTGCCGAACTCGGCGCGGCACTCGGCGCACATTCGCCGAGGCGGCTCGTTGGGCTTTCCGGCGGCGAAGGCCTGGATCTGATCGTCCGCTTTCCAGGTCCACTTGCGCGAGCACCCGATGATTCCGCAGTTGACGGCCCGGTCCTTCAGCTTGCGCGCGACATCGGTACAGGGCTCGCAGAACAGGCCTACGATGGTCACGCCGTTCGGGCCGGGAGATGGTGCCGACTCGGCATGCGGCTCGCCCTGCGACACGAGCTGTTGTTCACGGTTCCAAATGGCTGTGCGTGTGCAGCCGGGAACGGCGCAGGGAACTTCCTTGTCCTGTAGGCTGTCGAGCAGCGTCTGGCAATCGGCGCACAGGTGCTTGGGCGCTGGCCGGTGCGCCGCGAACGCTTCGAGCTGGGCCATCACGGGCCAAGTCCACGTGCCCACGCACCCTTTGCGATCGCAGGGTCGCAAGGCATCTTGCAGGGTACGGAACTTTTCTCGGCATGGGTCGCACATGCCTTCGGTGGCGTCTCCGGCGGCGGGCGCCATGCTTCCGCCCAGGCCAAAGGCCTTGCTAGAGAGCTGGATCCAGGTCCGGCTGCAACCGGCGACCCGGCAGGGCACCGATTTGGCGCCCAGTCTTTCGGCAAGGGTGAATCTTCCTGCGGCCATCGGGAGGGTTGGTATGGTGGCAAAGATAGCCTGCCCAAAGCAAGGGACAAGTCGATGCGTACTGACTCGCAGCGATAAGTGCCGCTTTTTGGTTGACTGCGCCGTTCCTCTCTCCCCATCCTTGGGCGCTCGCGATGCAAATAACCATCGAAGATATCTCCCCGGTTGAGAAACGAGTTGACTTTGAAGTGCCTTGGGCGGATGTGGCGCCCCGCCTGCACACCGCCTACGAGAAGCTGCGGCGCGAGGTACACCTCAAGGGGTTCCGTCCCGGCAAGGTGCCGCGGCAGGTCATTGAGCGCCTCTACCGCAACCAGGTCGAGGGCGAAGTGGCCAGCGAGCTGGTCGAGCTGTCTGTCCGGCAAGCCATTGACGAGAAGCAGATCCAGCCGGTGGGCCCGCCCACCGTCGACAAACTGGAGCTCAAGCAGAACGAACCGTTGCGCTTCTCAACCCGCATCGAGGTTCGCGCGCAGGTGACGCCCAAGGACTACGCCGGAATTCGCGTGTCACGCCGGCCGCCCAAGGTGACCGATGAGCAGGTGGCGCAGGCCCTGGAAGGCTATCGCCGGCAACACACTGCATTTCTGCCCGTCGAGGGCCGCGAGATAACCGCGGACGACGATCTTCTGCGGGTCGAAGTTCACGGCAAGGTGGGCGAGCTCAAGATCAAGACCAAGACCGTCACGGTGGATTTGACCGACGAGAACGCCGGCGGCCTGCCTGGCCTGGCACCGCGATTGCGCGGCGTGCCCATCAACGCTTCCGGCCTAGAGCTTCGCTATCGGCTGGGTGACGACATCGCCATCAAGAGCCTGGCCGGCAAGGAGATTAGCCTGCGCGCGACTATCAAGGAAGCCCGCGGCCGCAGGGTACCCGCGCTCGACGACGAGCTGGCCAAGGACACGGGCGAAGCCGGCACCCTCGACGAGTTGAAGGCGAAGGTACGGGACAAGCTCATCGAGGCCGACAAGCAGCGTATCCGGCGCGAGATGGCTTCGGCGCTGGTCAAGGAGGTCGTGAAGCGCAACGATTTCCCCATCGCGCCCTCTCTGATCAGTCGGCACGCCGAGAACATCGTCATGCGGGTCAAGGCCCAGCTCATGATGGCGGGCATCGACGTGGAGGCGGGAGGTAGCCTCGACGACGAGGCCATGAAGAAAGAGGTGCACGCCGAGGCTGAAGAGTCGGCGCGGGCCAGCGTGCTCTTGCGCGCCATCGCTGAGCGCGAGGGGCTCCAGGTCGACGCGGGCGACCTGCAGAAGCGCCTGGTCGAGCTGGCCAACGCGCGCGGTGAGAACGTCAACAAGCTGAGGACCGAGCTGGAAAATTCGGGCCGCATCGACGGCGTTCGCGCGCAACTGCTCGAAGAGAAGGCGCTTGATATGCTCCTCGCGCAGGCTAAGATTGTCGACGAAGATCCTGATAGCCTGATTATCAGGCCGGATCAGGGCGGCGGACAGCGGCTGGTCCTCACCCCCGAGGAAGCGGTTGCCGAGGCCCGCACAAAGGGCGGCGAGCCGCCCGGAAAGTAATGTCCATGCAGGACCCCAGGAATCCGACCTCGGCTATGCCACCCATGACCGGCAACTTCATCATCCCGACGGTCATCGAGCAAACCCACCGCGGCGAGCGCGGCTGGGACATCTTCTCGCGCCTGCTCAAGGACCGCATCATCTTCTTGGGCAGCGCGGTGGACGATCTGATCGCCAACATCGTGATCGCCCAATTGCTCTTCCTCGAAAGCGAGGACCCCGACAAGGACGTCATGCTCTACATCAACTCGCCCGGGGGCATGGTGACCGCAGGGATGGCCATTTACGACACCATGCAGTATGTGCGGCCCGACGTGGCCACCTTTTGCATGGGCCAGGCAGCCTCGATGGGCGCGTTCCTTCTGGCCGGCGGGGCCAAGGGCAAGCGCTATGCCCTGCCGCACTCGCGCATCTTGATCCACCAGCCGCTGGGCGGGTTCTCGGGTCAGGCCACCGACGTGGACATCCATGCGCGCGAGATCCTGCGCACGCGTGACAACCTGAACGAGCTGCTGGTCAAGCACACCGGCCAGCCCATGGAACGTATCAAGCACGACACCGAGCGCGACTACTTCATGAGCCCGGCCGAGGCCAAAGAGTACGGCCTGGTGGATGAAGTCATCGAGCACAAGAACCTCGGCAAGGACAAGTAGCCAGCCCCCAGGGTGGCGGCGGGGCTGGGGCAGTGCTAACGTTCTCTTGTGCCGCCTGGCAAGCGCGACGATCCGGGAAGTCTATCCTGCTCTTTCTGCGGCAAGAGTCAGAAGGAAGTCAGGAAACTCATAGCCGGCCCGACGGTGTACATCTGCGACGAGTGCATCGGGCTGTGCAACGACATCATCGCCGAGGAGATCGAAAAGGACACCGAGGGTTTCGGCCTGACCACCGTGCCCAAACCGGTCGACATCAAGGCCGTGCTCGACGAGTACGTGATCGGGCAGGAGCGCGCCAAGAAGATCCTCTCGGTCGCCATCCACAACCACTACCGCCGCATCGACGCCAAGGCGGGCGTCGACGATGTAGAGCTGGGCAAGTCCAACATTCTGCTCTTGGGTCCGACCGGGTCGGGCAAGACCCTGCTGGCCCAGACCCTGGCCAAGATTCTGAATGTTCCCTTCGCCATTGCCGACGCCACCAATCTGACCGAGGCCGGCTACGTGGGCGAGGATGTGGAGAACATCATCGTCAACCTGCTGCAGAACGCCGAACACGACATCGAGAAGGCTGAGCGCGGAATCGTCTACATCGACGAGATAGACAAGATTGCGCGCAAGGGTGAGAACCCGTCCATCACCCGCGACGTGTCGGGCGAGGGCGTGCAGCAGGCCCTGCTCAAGATCCTGGAAGGAACCGTCTGCAACGTTCCGCCCAAGGGCGGGCGCAAGCATCCCCAGCAGGAATTCCTGCAGGTCGACACCACGCACATCTTGTTCATCTGCGGTGGTGCGTTCGTGGGTCTGGAAGACATCATCGAACAACGCATCGGTCAGAAGCAGATCGGCTTTGGCGCCAACATCCAGTCAAAGAAGGAGCGCCGGGTCTGGGAGTTGCTGCGTGAGGTACAACCCGAGGACCTGCTCAAGTACGGCATGATCCCCGAGTTCGTGGGGCGCATGCCGGTGGTCGCCCCCTTGCATGAGCTCGACGAACCAACCCTCATCGACATCCTGACCAAGCCCAAGAATGCGCTCACCAAGCAGTATCAAAAGCTGTTCGAGATGGACGGGGTGAAACTGCGTTTCACCAAGGGATCGCTCTCGGCTATTGCGCAAGAGGCGCAGAAGCACAAGTCCGGGGCGCGCGGCCTGCGTGCCATTCTTGAGCAGGCGATGCTGGAGGTCATGTTCGAGGTTCCGTCGGCATCGCCTTCGGTGCGGGAGGTCGTGATTAGCGAGGAGACGATTCAAAAGGGCGAGCAGCCGCTGCTCATCTATCAGAAGAGCGCCGCTGGCAGCAGCGCCTAGGCTAGGCTACTTGCCGATGATGGGCGCGAAATACGGCTTCAGAGCATCCAGCTTCCACTGCTGTGGCGTCAGCCAGTCGTCTTGCAGGATGCCTTCGGTATCGCCGGAATTGGGGTTCCAGCACCAGAAGGTCCACGAGTAGGTCGCGGCGAGAGTCATGAGCAGGGTATTGAACCACTGCCCCGACTTGCCAGAGTCGGCGGTAAGGTCCTTGATGCCGAATTCGCCCAGCAACAGATGACCAATTCCCTGCTGCATGATGAAATCGAAATGCTGAGTCCAAACTCCGGCCAAGTTGGCGGGGAAGGTTGGGTCGGTGAACCAGGTCTGGTCGTGAACTTCGGGGCCGTATTCGTGGGCTGAATAGACGAGCTTTTCGGGTTTGGGCAGCACAATGGGTGCGGTACGAACCGCGCTGAGATTGCCGCCCCACCAGTAGGTATCAGTACCCACCGTGCTCACGCCCTCGACAATGATGAGCACGTCGGGATTGACGGCCTGGATGGCACTGCCACAACGTTGGGCAGCGCTGTTCCAATCGGTCGCGGCCACGCCTGTGCCCCAGCTCGCCGTGCCGTGCGGCTCGTTGTCGAGGTCGAAGCCCGCCACAGTGGCATTGCCACTGTAGCGCTTGGCCAGGGTGACCCAGTCGGCAATCCACTGTTGCTCGGAGGTCTTTGCGGTGAACCAGAGAGGCTCGTTCATGTAGTCATCGGGTTCGCGTGAGTGATTGTCGAGAATGATCCTGAGACCGAATTCACCCGCGGCGGCGATGACCAGATCCATTATCTGCAATGGCGTCTTGCCCACCAGATCCCCGTTCATCGGATTGGTACCGTCGTAGGGATCGGCCCCAACGGTGTTCACCGAGACCGCCGCCGCACCCGGGCGCATGATGGCGTTCGACCACGGCAGGCGCACGGAATTGAAGCCCAGATCGCGCATCTGCTTAAGCATGCTGCGATAGTCGCGGGCCCAGGTCCCATGGGGAGCTTCATTCGAGGTTTCCAGGCCAAACCAATTCACGCCGGTGAAACGCGCGGCTTTCCCCTGGGCATCGAGCAACCGATTGCCTTCCACGTGCAGGAAGGTGGCTGGGGGCGGAGCATCGGGAAGTCCGCTGCCCACATCGAGTGCGGGCGCGTCGGGCTCGGCCGACGCATCCCCCCCGCTGGCACGGTCCCCTCCCGTGCCGGTGCCGCCTGCGCCGTTGCCGCCCGTGCTATCCCCGCCCGCACCCACCGTGTCGCTTCCTGCTGCGCCGCCCATGGCGATGCCGCCTGTGGCAGTGCCACCTGTGTCCTGTCCGCCAGCGCCACCTGCTCCACCTGCGCCGGTGCCGTCCGCGGCGGTGCGGCCGCCTGCCGCACCGGCAACGGCCGCGTCACTCGCAGCGCGGCCAGCATGGGCTCCGACCGCCGCGTCCGCTGCGGGTGGCGACACCTCGGAGACCTTGGCGCATGCGAGGCAGCAGAGGCAACTCATGAGGCCCACCGCGAGCCCAAGTCCGCCGGGGGAGTCGGCGGAACCGACGTCTTTGCGACCAAGTCGTTGGCCGCTGACTGCCGGCCGTTGATCGTCGACACATACGTGAATCGTCGCGCGGAGCACTGCACACTTCGTCCCGCGCAAGAAGCGCGTTCCTGAATTTTACTCCCCTCCGGCGCGCAGGGCCAGCGGCGTTGAGGGTGTTGTCGACCGCGGGGCTTCCGCGAGATTGGAGCAGCGGAATGCATTGCGCTGTTCTCGGCGCGGAGCGAATTGCTGCGCGGGGACGTGGCCGGCGCCCGCTTTCCAGGACTCACGTGTTGTTCATCGGTGATAGCCTCGCGCCGTCAAGTCTTCACGGTGACAAAAACAGAATTGGAGGTCTGAAATGTCCGCATCGTGGTTGCGCGTTCTTGGCTTGATGGTGGCTTCATCATGGCTCGCTCTTGGCTGCAGCAGTTCCTCGAAGAAGACAGGTGTGGGTGGCGCGTGCGTACAGGATAGCGACTGCGACAAGCTTCTGGCGTGCGCCATGGACAAGTGCCACGCGACTTGCATGTTCCTGGACAACTGCCTCACTGGGGAGAGTTGCGTGAACACGACCAGCACCAAGAGCACCGACGCGGGCAACCAAACGGTGACAACGGCCATCTGTCAGTTGCCTGGCGAGGCTGACTGCACGAGCACGACGTGCAAAGGCGGCCTCCTATGCGCATCCGACCTGCGCTGTCGCAGCACCTGCAAGTCATACACCGACTGCACGTACGGGCAATTCTGTGCCGGCGCCGTCTGCGCCTACCCGGACGAACTCGTGAACGGGCAGCTCCCGCAGAAGAATCCGAGCCTGAGCAGCGACGCCTCTGTGCCGGCGGCCGACGCCGGCGGCGAGGGCGGTGGCTTGGATCTCACGGTCGGTCCGCCCGATGCGCCCAGGGGAGCGGATGGGGCTGGCCCAGAAACCCCGCTGGATGTTCCCGGTGATCTCGCCGCAAGTGAAGAGCCTGACGCTGGTGTTGATCTGGTGACCGAAGAAGACGCATCGGAAGACATTGCAGTCAGCTCGCTGGCCAGCGATGGACCCTGACTTCAGGAACTGCGCCGGCGAAGCCGCGCGCCTATTTCTGGTCGTCTTTCGAACCGAACACCACGGTCACGCTCATGCGGCCAGGGCCGGCGCTCAACTTGGCCTTGCCGGCCTTGGCAGCGGCGCAGGCAGCCAGGGCCTCGTCGCCGAGTGAGCTTAGTTCCATGTGCGATTCTTCGACCGAGCCATCGGGGCCGACCTTGATGCCGAGCACCAGGGTGCCACGCAGGCTGGGGCGCATCTCGAGGGCCCTCTGATAGCAGGGCAGGAGGATGGGCCCAAGCTCGGTGCTCGATCTGGCTAGGGCATCGGGCACGTCCCCGCCGGTGGCGCTGCGCGGACGCATAATCACAATCTGCGGCTTGGTCACGGGCGCGTCCAGGTCAGTGCTTGGACTGTTGTCGCCCTGGGCCAGGCGGGAGCCATCAGGGGCAAGCAGGGCCACGGCCTCGAGCTCGATCTCCATTTTGACCACTCCACCGCCGCTGATCCACATGCAGGCCTGCTGGCGCATCTTCGAGTAGAGGGGGCGGAACATCACGCGCAGAAACAGCCTGCCCGCGGCGCGCTCCACCAAGACGTGGTCGGCGGCGTCGGGCGGGAGCCGAAATCCGATCGCGCCTGTTTCCAGATTGGTCAGGAGCTCAGCGTTTTCAGCCAATCTGAAACCCCGGCCCGTGTCGAGCACTAGCCGGCCCTCGCCCAGCTCGTAGTTGGCCAGGGCAAAGCCCTGGGCTGGCACCAGGGCCACATAGCGCCGGTGTTCAGCATCCTGGCGGCCGCGGGCATGCTCCTCGCGCTCTTCAGCTTGCGCCACTGCGTTTCCCGAAAAGGCCATCGAGTTCTCGTCGCGGAGAGTCTCGCACAGGCGGGGCAGTCCTTCGTTTCCCTCGACAGCAAAGGCTCCGGCGGTGCCGGTGTCGCGAGGCGGGGCCAAGCCGGGCGGCGGCCCGGGCGACGGCGGGGCCGCGACGGGAGGAGGCAGCGGGGCCGTGTCGGTCGGTTGGGTCGAGGCGCAGGCGAAAGAAAACGCCGTAGTGAAACCGAGCAGCGCGACGCAACGCAAGCAGGGCATGTGGAGACTCTACCTGAGATACGGCCGCAGGTGGCTACCGCCAAAGCGGAAGATAAAAGAGCCAGTTAACGAGCGTGATCGCGCTCGATGACAGCAGCAGTGCGCGCAGGCTCTTGATTTCGAACGAGGCGAGCAGCTTGTCAGCCAACCAGAGCAGCACGGTGTTCACGATGTAAGTCGTGAACAGCAGCAACAAGCCCAGGGTCAGGATGGTGGGGACCACGAGCAGCAGGCGGAGCAACCACCCAAGCGACCAGTTGAGCAGGCTGAACACCACCGCCACGGTGATAGCCGCGGGGGGATTCTTCAGCCACACCCCGGATGTCACCCGGCTCAGGGCCAGCACGGTTAGCGCCAGAACACCAACATGAAGGACGATGTGCATGGCCGAATCATACCGCGTTCAAGGAAATAGTCTCGGTTTGGGGGTGTGTGCCCGACCTTGTTTTCCTCAAGGAGGCGTGGCAAGAACGCGTACCAAGACCTGCATGCACGAAACCTCGGTCGCCCAGCGCATGGTGGACACGGCCATCGAAGTCGCTGACCAGAATGGCGGCGCGCGGGTCGTGGCCATGCGCCTCTTGTTGGGCGAGATGACCTGCGTGGAGCCAGACACCCTGAGTTTCGCCTTCGGCGTGGTCAGCCGAGGCACGCGCGTCGAGGGCTGTACCCTCGATATCGTGCACGTGCCCACGCGGCTGCGCTGCCGCACATGCGGCGCCGAGCGCGGCGGCGATATGCTGGAGGCTTGCGCCTGCGGTACGCCCGGCGGCGAGGTACTGGCCGGGCGCGAGCTGCGGCTTCTCACCATCGACATAGACGAGGAGGTGGCCTTGCCCGCAGGAGATCAAGGATGAGCAGAGAGATCGAAGTGGCCCGCGACGTCTTGCAGGACAACACCGACAACGCCGAGGCCAACCGGCAGCGGTTTCGCCGCGAGGGCGTTTATGTGGTGAATCTCATGTCCGGGCCGGGTGCCGGCAAGACCACTCTTCTGGAACGGACCGCCGAGGCACTGGGCAAGCGCGTGCGCATGGCTGTGATCACCGGCGACATCGCGACCACGCGCGATGCGGACCGCATTGGCCGCCACGGTGTGCCGGCGCTGCAGATCAACACCGGCGGCGCCTGCCACATCGAAGCGCACCAGATCGCGCGCGCGGCGGACAAACTGGGGGCGGGGAGGTTGGACCTGCTCATCATCGAGAACGTGGGCAACTTGGTGTGCCCGGCCGAGTTCGATCTGGGCGAGCACGACAAGGTGATGATGCTTTCCTGCACCGAGGGCCACGACAAGCCGGGCAAATACCCGCTGATGTTCAAGGAGTCGCGCGCCCTCATCCTGAACAAGATGGATCTGCAGCCGCACACCAACTTCGACGTAGAGGCCGCCCTGGCCGATGCCCGAGCCCTCAACCCCACCATCGACGTCATCAAGATGTCGGCCTGGAAGGGCGAGGGCCTGCAGGCGTGGTTTGACTGGCTGCTGGCGCGCATGGCAGCCGCCCGGCACGCCTGACATGCCGGATCCGCGCGAAGGTCGCCGCTTCCTGGTTCGCGGTGTCGTGCAGGGCGTGGGGTTTCGGCCTTGGGTGTGGCGGCTGGCGCAGCAGGGGGGACTCGCTGGCCGGGTCTTCAACGACGGCCAAGGGGTGACCATCGAGGTCTTCGGCGCGCCCGGCGCGCTTGACGGCTTCGTGGCCGGCCTGGGCCAGCCACCGCCCGCCGCGCGCATAAACAGCCTAGAGAGCAAGGTGATTCCGACCGAGGCCATCGGCGAATTCATCATCGCGAGCAGCGGGCCTGCTGGCGAGCCGGGCCGTCGCGTATCGATCCCGCCTGACATCGCCACCTGCGCGGACTGTCTGGCCGAGATCGAAGATCCGCGCGCCCGTCGGTTTCACTATGCCCTGACCAATTGCACCCAATGTGGGCCGCGTTTCTCCATCGCGCGCGAGATCCCGTACGACCGCTGTCACACGACGATGGCATCGTTCGTCTTGTGCGCCGACTGCCGGCGCGAGTATGAGGATCCGCGGGACCGCCGTTTTCACGCCCAGCCCATCGCCTGTCCGGCATGCGGACCGCTGCTCTTGTTGGTCGACCGCGACGGATCGGTGCTGGATAGGACGGATCCGGCGGGGCCAGCCGCACGCCTGCTGACAGAAGGACGAATCCTGGCGGTCAAGGGGATCGGCGGCTATCACCTGGCCTGCGATGCAACGTCATCGTCGGCGGTGTCCCGCTTGCGTGAACGCAAGCAGCGCGACGAGAAGCCCTTTGCGGTGATGGTGCGCGATCTTCACGCCGCCGGGGCGCTGGCTTCGCTCGACGAGGCGGAGCTGGGGCTGCTGGCGTCGGTCGAGCGGCCCATCGTTCTGGTGAGGCGTAAGGCCAACTCTGGGTTGGCCCCCGAGGTGGCGCCCGACAACCCGATGGTCGGACTCTTGCTGGCCTATTCGCCGCTGCACCACCTGCTGCTTTCCCAGGTCGAGCGGCCGCTGGTCATGACCTCGGGGAATCTCTCCGAAGAGCCCATCGCGTTCGACGACAGCGATGCGCAGAGGCGGCTGGCCGGGATTGCCGACGCCTGGCTCGTGCACGGTCGCCCCATCGAGACCCCCTGCGACGATTCCGTCGGCCGTGTGATGGCGGGCCGGCCGGTGTTGTTCCGTCGGTCGCGCGGGTATGTGCCCAGGCCGATCGTTCTGACGTCGGCGGTCGCGCCGCTTCTGGCCTGCGGGGCGCACCTTAAGAATACCTTCTGTCTGGCGCAGGGCCGCGATGCCTATTTCGGCCCCCACATCGGCGATCTCGACAACCTGGAAACCCTGGCTGCCTACGAGCGCGCGGTGGCGCGCCTGCAGCGTTTCGTCGGCATCCAGCCCGAAATCATCGCCCATGATCTGCACCCCAGCTACCAGTCGACCCGCTACGCCCTGGCCCGGCCCGAGGCGTGCAAGATCGCGGTTCAGCATCACCACGCCCATGTGGCAGCCGCCATGGCCGAGCACAGTCTTTGCGGCCCTGTCATGGGCGTGGCCTATGACGGCACCGGGCTGGGCACCGACGGGACAGCCTGGGGCGGCGAGATCTTGCTGGCCGACTTTGCGCAGTTCGAGCGCCTGGCCACCCTGCGCCCTATTCCCCTTGCGGGCGGCGATCTGGCTATCCGGCAGGTTTGGCGGCTGGCCCTGGCTCTACTCGACGACGCCTTTGACGGCGACCCGCCCCTTGATGCCTTGGCCCTATTCAAGATGGTTCCCGCCGGCGAGGTCACGCTGGTCCGCCGCATGATCGCCGAGAAGCTGAATACGCCCCTGGCCCATGGTGCCGGTCGCTACTTCGATGCCTTGGGCGCGATGGGCCTGGCTGCGACCCAGGCGAACTTCGAGGGTCAGGTCGCCATGCGCTGGAACTTCGTCGCTGATGGGGGCGAAACCGGCCGCTACGACTTTCTACTGGACCGGGCTCGGCGACCTTGGCTCATGGACCTGCGACCGATGGTGCGTCAGGCGACTATGGAGCTTGTGGACCGACGCGCGCCTGCCGTGGTGTCGGCCCGTTTCCACAATACCCTGGTGGCGGCAACGGCCGAGGCCCTGCGCCTGGTGCGGCAGCAGCACGGCAGGCACCCAGTGGTATTCACCGGTGGCTGCTTCCAGAACGCGCGGCTGACCGAATCG
>Ga0182010_10000171_pt1 | contig 37093 bp, 32 predicted proteins | sample 611E1MmetaG_FD_120488 | JGI IMG/M metagenome (GOLD analysis project Ga0182010, IMG submission 120488) | Permafrost microbial communities from Stordalen Mire, Sweden - 611E1M metaG | ecosystem: Environmental > Terrestrial > Soil > Wetlands > Permafrost | place: Sweden: Stordalen | collected... | reverse complement strand
GCGGAGTCGCGACAACCGTTCCGATCACGCTCTACAACGCAGCCTCGACGACGCTGACGGCGACCGAGGCCGGCAAGAGCGGCTCGACCGGCGCCTTCACCGTCAACCCGGCCGGGATCAACTTGTTCTCGCTCGCAGCCGCAACTACCACCCCGACCGCCGGCGCGGCCGACAGCCTGACGATCACGGCCAAGGACGCCTACGGCAACACGGCGACCGGCTACAGCGGCTCGCACAGCCTGACCTTCTCCGGCGCGAGCGCGATCGGCACCCACAACCCGACCGTGACGAACAGCTCGGGCACGGCCGTCAACTTCGGAACCGCCACCGCGGTCACTTTCACGAACGGCGTCTCGAGCGCCGGCGGCGTGATGCGCCTGTACAAGTCCGGCGCCGCGAGCATCACCGTCGCCGAGGGCGGCAGCTACACCTCGAACGCCGTCTCGGTCACGGTCAGCTCGGCCCCGCCAAGCTCGTTCACGGTCACGAACCCGGGCACGCGAACTGCCGGAACCGCTTTCACCGTGACGCTAACCGCCTCGAACGACGCTTACGGCAACGCGCCCACGAGCTACGCCGGGACGCAGTGCATCGCCTTCTCCGGTCCCACGGCGAGCCCGAACGGCACGGCTCCGCTCTACCCGCAGGGCTCCTGCCCCGTCGGCCAGAGCGCCGTCACCTTCAACGCGAGCGGGGTCGGCACTCTCGCCGGGGTCGTCCTCTACGACGCCACGAACTCGACCACGCTCACCGCGACCGACACGGTGAACGGGGTAACCGGTACGAGCGGCGCCTTCACCGTCAACGGGCTCGCGACCATGGGCAGCTTCGTACTGACAGCTGCGACGACGACTCCGACTGCCGGTGCAGCCGACCAGCTCACGATCCAGGCCGCCGACGTCTACGGCAACTCGATCACCAGCTACACCGGCCAGCACACCCTGACCTTCTCGGGCGCCGGCATGGCCGGAACGGTTCATCCGACCGTGACCGATAGAACGGGCACAGCCGTCAATTTCGGGACCGCGGAATCGATCACCTTCACCAACGGTGCCTCGAGCGCCGGCGGCATCATGCGCCTGTACAGGGCCGGGACGGCGCAGATCGTGGTAACCGACGGCACCTACAACAACGGCAGCGGCCTGGCGGTCACAGTTAGCCCGGCCACGGCGAGCGGGCTCGCGCTGTCGGCCACTCAGGCGGTCGTAACGCCCGGCGAGGCCGACAATCTGACGGTCAGGGCGATCGACGCCTACGGCAACACCGCGCCGAGCTACACCGGCACGCACAACCTGACCTTCTCGGGCGCGAGCGTCAACGGTGCGCAGAACCCGACCGTGAGCAACAACTCCGGCACCGCCGTCAACTTCGGAACCGCGGAATCGATCACCTTCGCCAACGGCGTGTCCACGGTCTCCGGCTCCTCGAACGGCGTCATGCGCCTGTACAAGCTCGAGACCGCGCACCTCGTCGTGACCGATGGCACCTACACGAGCGCCTCGCTTTCCATCGTGGTGAGCAACGTGACGGCCTCGATGGTCAGCGCCGGCGGCTTCCACACCTGTGCCCTGGTCGCTGGCACAGTCGAGTGCTGGGGCGACAACGAAAGCGGTGAGCTCGGCAACAACACGACTACCAACAGCTCGAGCCCGGTCATGGTCAAGGGAGTCGGCGGCACCGGCACGCTCTCGGGCGTCACGCAGATCAGCGCGGGCAAGTACCACACCTGCGCGCTCGTCTCCGGCTCCGTCTACTGCTGGGGCGAGAACGACTACGGCGAGCTCGGCAACAACTCCACGACCGACAGCTGGACTCCTGTCCAGGTTCGCTTGAACGCCACCACCTACCTCACGGGCGTCACTCAGGTGAGCGCCAGCGGTAAATTCACTTGCGCGCTGCTTTCCACCGGTACGGTTCGCTGTTGGGGTCACAACCAGTACGGCCAGCTTGGTAACGGCAACACGAACGACAGCTCGATCGCCGTGCAGGTAAGTGGCATCACGAACGCAATCCAGGTCACGAACGGCGCCAATCAAGCCTGCGCGCTGCTCTCTGACAATACCGTCAAGTGCTGGGGCTACAACAACGACGGCCAGCTCGGCGACGGCTCGACAACCAATCGTTCCACCCCGGTTCAAGTGGTCGGCGCGAGTGGTTCTGGCTCCCTCACAGGGGTTTCCGTTGTCAGCGGCGGCAGGCTCCACACCTGTGCGCTCCTCTCCGGCGGCACCGTCTACTGCTGGGGCGACAACGGCAACGGCGAGCTCGGCGACGGAACGACGACCAATAGATCCCTGCCCGTCCGCGTCGGCAGTATCACGAACGCCTCGACGATCAGTGCCGGCGAGTACCACAGCTGCGCCGTCCTCTCGGATGGAACCGCGCAGTGCTGGGGCGCGAGCGCCTACGGTCAGGTCGGAGACGGAACGACCGCCGACACCTCCACTCCCGTCACAGTCATCGGCCCCGGTGGTTGGGGCTCGCTCACCGGCATCGCCGCGATCAGCGCCGGCGGCGCTGATATCAACGAGACCGACGATTACGAGCACACCTGTGCGCTCACGTCGGACGGCACGGTCGTTTGCTGGGGGCAGAACAACTACGGACAGCTCGGCAACGGGACGACCACGATGAGCGTTTCTCCGGTCGCCGTGGCGCTGCTGTAGGCGACCGCTAGCTGCGAACGCCGAAGTCGGCGGTGACGATGGTCACCGCCATCTCCCTATAGGCGCCCGGCGCCGACGGCGAATGCACGGCGGCGAGGCCGATCTCGCGCCAGCGCGGGTTGAGCAGGTTGACTCGATGCGGCCGGCTCCTCATCCACCTCCGCAGGGCCTGCTTCGCGCTGAGCTCGTGCGCCTGCCAGACGAGGTTCTCGCCCACCGCCCAGTAGCCGTAGCCCCCGCTGGGATAGAAGTGCTGGATCCGAGCCCAGAACAGCGATCCGTCCGCCGAGCGGTGGGTGAAGTACCCCTTCGCCGCCATCGAGCGGGAGTGACTGTCAGCCGCCGCTGCGAGCCGAGGAGAGGGCGCGAGCGTCCCCAGGCCGTGCGCCCGGCGAACGCGATTCAGCTCGCGCAGGATCTGACCGTTGAGCGGAGTCACGGCCGTCACCTGGACGCGGGCCGGCGCCGAGTAGCCTCCCGGCGTCAGCAGCAGGCCGGCGGCAACGCAGAGCAGGCCAGCCTCGAGTAGGAGCACGGCGAACCGCTTCTTGCCACGTAATGCCATGCCATAGCCATCGGCCTCCTCCGAGAGCGCGCCGATCCTCGGAAGAGGGCGACCTTGCCCCCGCTTCCGCGCCGCTCCCCGAAGCGTTTCCCAGGGAGGAAAGGGCCTCTTTCCTCAGCTAAATAGAGATACCTCTATCAACAGCCGGAGATTCACCCTAAAGGCAGCACACAGGCGAAGGGCGACGCCGCGGCGAGCATCCCGTTCGCTACCTCACCTCCGGCAGCAACGTCTCCGACGTCGAGCTCCGACTGAACGACAGCGCCAAGCGGGTCAAGGTGCGCCTGTCGGCAAACGGTCGTTGGTACAGCTGCGTCAGGGACGGAGCGGTAGCGCGCTGCGAGACGCCCGGGCAATCCGTTCAGGCGCTCGAGCAGGTTGGATCGCGAACGCCCAGAGCACGCAAAGTACGGGCAGCAAGGCGCCTCATCCGATCGCCGTCCGCGGCGTTCCCCGCATGCTCTCCGAACGGCGTCTGCGCCGGAGTGATCAGCTACGCTCGATCGGCGATGCCCGGCCGAAGACAAGAGCGAAGGCGACGCCGAGGTCGGGAGATCGACCCCGAAGCGATTCCACCCGAGCGCCTTCCCGCCCGCGTGCGCGCGCGTGGACATCATCCAACCGGCGGCGATGCCCTGCGTACGTGGGTGCTCGGCTCGCGCCCGCGCATCGAGCGCGCCTCCCGCATTCGCGAACTCGTGCTCGGCGCCCAGGACGGGCTGATCGGAACCGTCGGCCTCTTGACCGGCCTGGCGGTTGCCCACGAATCCAACAAATACATTGCCATCGCCGGTATCGCTGAGATGGCCGCCAGCTCTCTCTCTATGGCGGCCGGCGTCTACCTCTCCAGCCAGGCCGAGAACGACCTCTACCGAGGCGCTATCGCCGATGAGCTGGCCGAGATGGAGGATCATCCCGAGGTCGAGCGTCTCGAGCTGCAGTACTTACTCGAGGAGGAAGGGATACCGACGGATGACGCTCACACGGTCAGCAAGATCATGGCTCGCCACCCCCGCTCGCACGTGCGCATGACGGTAGAGAAGGAACTGGGCCTGGCCTTCGGCGAGCACCGCACCGCGATCGGCGACGGGCTCGTCGTTGGTGCAATGTTTATTTGCGCCGCCTGGGTGCCGGTCTTCCCCTACTTCGTCTGGCAGACGCATACTGCGCTTGCCATCTCGCTGGGCGCCACCGCCGTGGCTCTTTTCGCGGTTGGGACGTTCAAGGGCTACGTCTCCGGAATGCGACGCCTGATGAGCGGTGTTTGGGTTCTCGGGATCGGTAGCGCCGCTGCCCTGATCGGCTTCGCCGTCGGCGAGCTGATCCCGCGCGTGGTCTAGTAGAGCCGCTTGTGAAACGAGGCTTGCGCTCGATTCCCGGGCCTGGAATGCCCGACCCAGACTAGTCGTTATTAACTACGGTATGGAGAAGGCGCAAAGCTTCCAGGGAAAGCTAGAACGTAGCCCCGTTCTCAATACGGGCCCGGCCGGTAGCATTCCCGGTGCCTTTGGCCCTGAACCCGGATAAAGACTGGAGTTAGATGAGCGCGTTCGCGCAGGAAACACTGGTAGGGGACTTCTCGGATCTGAAGCCGCTGCTGCCCGAAGAGGAGGCGCTTGTCGAGGCCGAACGCTGCCTTCAGTGCGGCGTCGTTTATGCGACTGCCCCCTGCACCGTCGCCTGCCCGGCCGACGTTGACGTATCCACTTTCATTGCACAGGTCGCAGCCGGTGATACCGGCGCCGCGGCCCTGACCATCTTCGAGCAGAACATCCTCGGCGCAAGCTGCGCCCGCGTCTGCCAGGTCGAGGAGCTCTGCGAATCGGAGTGCGTGATGAACAGCCAGGACGAAGCGCCGATCGCGATCGCGAGACTGCAGCGCTTCGCCACCGACTGGGCTTACGCCAACGGAATCGCTCCGCGCGAGAAGGCTGCCGCGAACGGCCACAAGGTGGCCGTGATCGGCGCCGGCCCGGCCGGACTTGCCGCCGCGGGCGAGTTGGCCGCGCGCGGCTACTCGGTCACCGTCTACGACGAGCGTGCCGAGGTCGGCGGTCTGATCCGCTACGCGATCGCCCCCTTCCGCCAGCAGTCCGAGCCGCTTCCCGACGAGAAAGCCGCAATCGAGAAGCTAGGCGCCGAGATTCGCCTTGGCACGAAGATCGACGCCAAGGAGGCGCTAGCCGAGATCGAGAAGAAAGCCGAAGCCGTCTTCCTTGGTATCGGCCTCGGCGACGACGTCGACGTAAAGACACCCGGCGACGAGCTCAAGGGAGTCTGGGAGTCGCTTCCCTTTATCGAAGCGCTCAAGGGCGGCAACCCGCCCAAGATCGGACAGAGCGCAGCCGTCATCGGCGGTGGCAACACGGCGATGGACGTGGCCCGCGAGGCGGTCAGGCTGGGCGCCCAGGTAACCGTCCTCTATCGGCGCACCCAGGCCGAGATGCCCGCCTTCCCACACGAGTACGAAGAGGCGCTCGAGGACGGCGTCAGCTTCAAGTGGCTGACGCTTCCGGTCGCCTTCAAGGGCGAGAACGGACAGCTGAAATCGGTCGAGTGCCAGCCGATGAAGCTCGGCGAGCCCGACGACTCCGGTCGCCGCCGCCCCGAGCCGATCGAAGGCGCCGACTTCGATCTGCCTGTCGACACGATCATCAAGGCCATCGGCCAGCGTCCCCGTGAAGAGTTCCTGGGCCTGATCGACGGGCTCGAGCTCGAGTGGGGCCAGATCAAGATCAACCCGGAGACGGGCCAGACGACCAATCCCAAATACTTCGCAGCGGGCGATGCGATCAACGGCGGCGCGACGGTGGTTCAGGCCGTCGGCGGCGCCAAGATCGCAGTCGCCGGCATCGAGGCCTTCCTGCAAGGAGAGAAGAAATGAAGGAAGTTCGCTGGCACGCACGCGCCGGCCAGGGTGCTAAGACGGTCTCGCAGCTGCTTGCAGAGGCCGGGCTTCTCGCCGGGTCGAGTGTGCAGGCCTTCCCGGAGTACGGCCCCGAGCGCCGCGGAGCGCCGATGCGCGCCTACACCCGCATCTCGGACAAGACGATCCGCCGTCACGACCCGGTCGCCGCGCCCGACATCGTGATCGTGCTCGAGCCGACGCTCGTGAACGAGATGAACGTCGCCGAGGGGCTCTCGAAAGACGGCGTCGTCTTGGTCGATACCAATGAGCTGCCCGACGCGCTCAAGGGCGTCAAAGCACTCGCCATTCCGGCCACGAAGATCGCCCACAACCACGGGCTGAAATTTTCCAACGTGGTCATGCTCGGCGCCGCGGCGGCCGCCGGCGGCATTCCGCTCGCGAATATTCAGGACGCCGCTGTCAAGAAACTCGGAAAACGACTAGACGCGGACTCGCTCCGCGGAGCAATCGCGGAGGGATACGCATGTCTGGCCTGAGGCCCTGGCAAGAACTCTCACCGGGGGGCACGATCAGGCCCACCGACGCAGAGAAGCCCAAGACCGGGAGTTGGCGCACCGGCATCAAGCCGCTCGCCGATCTCTCGAAGTGCACCAACTGCCTGCTCTGCTGGCTCTACTGCCCAGACTCGGCAATCCTGATCGAGGACACGACCTTCGTCGGCTTCGACGACTACTTCTGCAAGGGCTGCGAGGTCTGTGCCGCCGTCTGCCCCGTCGGGGCTATCGAGATGGTGCCCGAGGAGACCGAGACCCCCGAGCGTTGGGTGATGAGGAGTGATGAGAGTGCCAGTTAAGACGCAGGAAGGAGCCCAGCTTCTTACCGGCGGCGACGCCGTCGCCAATGCGATGGCCCAGATCGATCCCGACGTCTTCCCGGTCTACCCGATCACGCCGCAGACCCCGATCATCCAGACCTTCGCCAAGCTGGTCGCCAACGGCAAGGCCTCGACCGAGATCGTCAACGTCGAATCCGAGCACTCCGCCATGAGCGCCACCATTGGCTCTGCGTTGGCGGGAGCCCGCTCGATGACGGCCACCTCGTCGCAGGGCCTGGCCCTGATGGCCGAGGTCGTCTACATCGCCGCGGGCATGCGCGCGCCGATCGTGATGGCCGTGGGCAACCGCGCGCTGTCGGCGCCGCTCAACATCCACTGCGACCACTCCGACTCGATGATGATTCGCGACTCCGGAGTGATCCAGCTGTTCGCCGAAAGCGTCCAGGAGGCCTACGACCTGATGGTGATGGCGCCGCGGATCGCCGAGCATCCCGACGTGATGCTGCCGGTGCTGGTCTGTCAGGACGGCTTCACGCTCACCCACTCGGAGGAGCCGCTCGAGCTCACCCCCGACGAGGTCGTCAAGGACTTCGTCGGCGAGTACCACGTTCCGCTGCCGCTGCTCGATGTAGAGAACGTCACGACCAAGGGCATCTTCGCCCTGCAGGACTACTACACCGAGTTGCGTTACGCCATGAACGCGGCGATGGAGAAGGCTGTGCCGGTGATCGAGGAGGTCTTCGGCGAGTACTCCAAGATCGTCGATCGCCCCTTCGGCATCCTCGAGGAGTACGAGATCGAGGGCGCCGAGCGAGTCATCTTCCTGATGGGATCGACGGCCGGCACGATCAAGGACGTCGTCGACGAGCTTCGCGCCAAGGGCGAGAAGGTCGGGCTTCTGCGCCTGGTCTCCTACCGGCCCTTCCCGGCCGAGCAGATTCGAAAGGCGCTCGCGGGCGCCACGGAAGTGATCGTGCTCGACCGCTCGGATGCGCCCGGCTCGGTTCCGTCGCTGCATTCCGAGATGGCGGCGGCGCTGTACGGCTCGAGCGCCAAGTTGCGAGCTCATGTCTTCGGCCTCGGCGGCCGCGAGCTGGTTCCGGACGAAGCCCGGGCCATCTTCGCCGGCGAGGCGCCCACCCACATCGCACTACGGAGCTGAACATGTCGAGACTCAAGCGAATAGCGAAGAACCAAAACGGCGTCCAGCCGCTCGGCGGCGGCCATGCTCTCTGCCAGGGCTGTGGCGTCCCGAGCATCATTCGCACCGTGCTCAGCTCGATCGACACGCCGGTGATCGTCGTCAACGCCACCGGCTGTCTCGAGGTTGCCACCTCGCGCTACCCGATCACGGCCTGGAACGTGCCCTGGATACACAGCGCCTTCGAGAACACGGCGGCGACCGCGAGTGGCATCGAGGCCGCCTACAAGGCCCTGAAGCGGCGCGGAACGCTGCCCGGCGGCGACAAGGAAGTCACGATCGTGGCTTTCGGCGGCGACGGCGGCACCTACGACATCGGCCTTCAGGCTCTGTCGGGGGCGCTCGAGCGTGGTCATCGCTTCCTGTACGTCTGTTACGACAACGGCGCCTACATGAACACCGGCATTCAGCGCTCCGGCGCGACGCCCTACGGTGCCGACACCACCACCAGCCCGGTCGGCGCCTCCGATCCGATCGGCAAGCTCCAGCAGCACAAGGACCTGACGGCGATCGCAGCCGCGCATCACATCCCGTATGTGGGCCAGTCCTCGGGCGCTCGCTGGCAGGATCTGAGCGCCAAGGTCGAGCGTGCCGTCGCGCTGGGTGGGCCCGCTTTCATGAACGTGATGAGCGACTGCCCGCTCGGTTGGGGCCACGAGTCGAAGGTCGGGATCGACGTGATGAGAGCTGCTCAGGACAGCCTCTTCTGGCCGCTGTTCGAGGTCGTGAACGGCGACTACCGGCTCACCTACCGGCCGCGCAAGGTAATCCCGGTGGTCGACTTCCTGAAGATGCAGAGGCGCTTCGCCCACCTCTTCAAGCCCGGCAACGAGGCCGTGCTCGAGGCCATTCAGCAGCAGGTCGAGGACGAATGGGTGAGGCTGCTCAAGCTCTGTGGCGAGGAAGTCAGAGAGCTTCCCGTCGTGAAGCCCGCCGAGGAGACCGAAGCAGTAGTCGGCGCGGTCGCCTAGCTTCGCCCGAAGATAATTAACGAGACGGCTCGCGAAAGCGGGCCGTCTCTCGTTTCGGCGCGAGATCAGCGCAACGGGCAGTGAGCGGCGTTAAGGTTGGCAGCTCGAATGGAGATCTTCGACGTCAGCATCCCGATTCGGGATGGAATGCTCCACTACGCCGGCAACCCGCCCGTGCACGTGACGCGTGTGAGCTTGCTCGAGGCCGGCGACCCGGTGAACGTGAGCGAGCTGGACATGGGCGCTCACTCGGGCACGCACGTGGACGCGCCCGATCACTTCCTCGCCGCGGGCGCCGGCGCCGAAGCGCTGCCGCTGGAGGCCCTGATCGGGCCGGCCGACGTCGTCGATGCCACCGCCGCGGTCACCGCGCTAGACCTCCTGACGGTGCGCAACCTAGAGCTGCCGTCGCGGGGAAGCGAGCGGATTCTCTTCAAGACCCGAAACTCGCAGCTCTGGAACCGCGATGAGTTCAGCCGCGACTTCGTGCGCCTGGACGGCGAGGCCGCCGCCTACCTGGTTGAGCGCGGCGTCAAGCTGCTGGGCATCGACTACCTCTCGATCGGAGATGCCGAGGCGCACCGCGTGCTGCTCGGCGCCGGCGTCGTCTGCGTCGAGGGGCTTGACCTGCGCGGTATCGAGCCCGGCTCCTACGAGCTGGTCTGCCTTCCACTCAAGCTGGTTGGCTCGGACGGGGCGCCAGCGCGGGCCGTTCTGATCCGTAGCTAGAGCGCACTCAGCCGCGCGAGCGCCAGCGCTTGCCGATGCGCAGACCGCCCGGTTCGGCCGGGTGATAGACGAGTGGCTCGTTCTCCTTGAACATGGTCACGACGCCGTTCGTCTCGAGAATCGCGGTGTGCACGTCGCCAAGGTGGGCAAAGCCCTGACGGCGCGCGATCGCTCGGAGCTCGCTGAGTGAGATACCGGTTGAGCGCAGAGCCCGCTTGACCAATTGTCCGTCCTCGATCAGCTGTGTCGGCTCGCCTTCCAGCAAGCGCGAAGCAAAGGGCGAGAGATAGGTCGCACGCGAGAAAAGCTCGTTGATCACAAACAGGGTCGCCGCGCCGATCACGGCCCCGGTCACCGAGAGGTCGTTGCCGATGATCCCGTTCTGAACGGCGTTCGCCACCAGCAGGAGCACGACGAGATCGAGCGTGTTTGCCTGCCCGAGCTCGCGCTTGCCAACGATGCGCAACATGGCGATTAAGAACACGTAGATCAGAACCGAGCGAAGGATCTTGTCGCCGACGCTGATCTGGATGGTGAAGATGTCGTGCCACACGTACTCGATTTGCGACACGACCGCGCGGACTCCTTTGCCGAGCGCTACACGGTGGTCAGGTCGCGACGACGGAAGAGGAACGGCGCAACCGTGGCAAAGACAACTACGATCGCCAGCAGAACGAGGAGGTCGGAGACGTCGAGCCCGTTTCTGAGCGGATCGCCGTGCGTGTAGTAGTAGAAGGGCGAGATGAGCTTGACCCTGTCGAGCCAGCTCGCAAGCGGTGCCAGGGCGTTGATCACGTCCGCGGCGACGGCAAGAGTGGCCGAGAGGCCGATCGCCAGCGCCTTACGCCCCGTGGCGGCTCCGATGGCGAGCGCCAGCACTCCGAAGCCGAGCGCGAACAGAAGCAGGACGAGCACCGCGGCGCCCAGGTGACCGGCGCTCACCCCCATCCCGACCGAGTAGGAGACGATCACGAGCAAGATCCAGAGCACAAAGGCGAGCGCGAGCGTCTCGCAAACCAGCGCCGCCAGCTTCTCGAGCAGGCAGCGCGTACGTGAGAGCGGAAGCGACAGGAGCAGATCGAGAGTCCCGCGTTCTTCCTCGCCGGCGATCGCGCCGGAGCCCGCGGCAATCGCAACCGCCGCCAAGACGATCGGGCCCCAGAACGAGAAGACCTCCGTGCCGAGATAGCCCGCGCCCGAGGCGATGTCGAGGTTGCCGCCGAAGCCGACGAAACCCTTGAGCGCCTGCGGATAGTTCTTGACCAGATCGTTCAGGACCTTCAGGCCGTGGATACTCGGGTAGACGGATCCGTAGAGGGTGACGAAGCCGACAGTGCCCAGGCACCACCAGCGAAAAGCTCGCAGCCGCTCGCGCAGGGTCTTCGCGAAGACGCTAGAGAGCACCGCCCGCTCCGTTTCGGTAGAGCGCCAGGAAGAAGTCCTCGAGATCGGCCTCGTGACTGTCCAGCGCGAGCACCTCGTGGCGCGCCAGCGCCTTGATCAGCGGATCAGCCGATCCTTCGAGCGCGAGCACCACGACCGGTCCCCGCCGCTCGAGCTCGCGCACGCCTGCCAGTTCGGCGAAAGCCTTCTCCGGCGGCGGCTTGGCGAAAGTCGCCTCGACCCGAACGAAGGCGCGCGCCCGCAGGGTGTCGACCGCTTCGACCAGCTCGAGCGAGCCCTCGCGGATGATCGCCACGCGGTCGGCCAGGCGCTGCACCTCGGAGAGGATGTGCGAGGAGAGAAAGACCGTCCGTCCGTCCGCGGCAACCTCGCGCAGGAGCTCGTTGAAGCTGATCTGGACGAGCGGGTCAAGCCCGGCGGTGGGCTCGTCGAGGAGCAGCAGATCGGGGCGGTGCAGGAAGGCCTGGACGAGCCCCACCTTCTGGCGGTTGCCCTTGGAGAGCGCCTTGATCGGCCGGTCGAGCTCGAGCTCGAAGCGCTCGGCCAGTTGCTCTCCCTCCCCCAGTCCGTCCAAACCGCGCAGAGCAGCGAAGTAGCGCAGGAACTCGCGTGGAGTCAAGCGCTCGTAAAGATGGAGGTCGCCGGGCAGGTAACCGATCCGGCGCCGGATGGCGACGCTGTCTCTCTGCGCGTCCAGCCCGAACAGCTCGAGCTTGCCCGAGCTGGGCCTGATCAGATCGAGCATCAAGCGGATGGTCGTCGTCTTGCCGGCGCCGTTTGGCCCGAGGAAGCCGAACACCTCGCCTGCCTCGACCTCGAAGCCGAGATCGACGACGCCGCGACTAGTGCCATAGAACTTCGTCAGGCTCTCTGCTCGGATCACAGCGCTCATAGCCGGGAAAGGTTAACCGTCTGCGCGGGCGGTGCGGGCGGCTGGCAATCAGTACACGAACAACTCCGCCTGCTCGAGTTCCAGCGCATCTTTGCCGGGTGCGAGCTTCACGCCGCCCCTACTGGCCCCACTGGCCATGACCCGACCGTCCTGCAGCGCGCTAACGAACGGCTTATCAGCTGCTAACGAAGAATGATCGGCCGGACGCGCGGAAGCTGACCGCTGACGCCCCTCTGCCGCACAGCCTCACTTCGCCGATTCCCACGCTGCCCGCTGTGAAAGGGGCCGGCGGCCGAGCGCGCGGGATGGTGCCGAAGAAGGCAAAACCAGGGTAGGCTGCCATTGACGGCGACAGGATCGACTCGGGAGGTTGGGGAGTGTCTACGAACGCGAAAGCCAAGACCGCCAAGGCCGCAGTCGAAGGACCGCTCTCGGCAGACGAACTGCGACTGATCGACGCCTACTGGCGCGCGGCCAACTACCTCTCGGTCGGGCAGATCTACCTGCTCTCCAACCCGCTCCTGAAAGAGCCCCTCGTGGCAGAGCACATCAAGCCGCGCCTGCTCGGGCACTTCGGCACCACGCCGGGCCTCAACTTCATCTATGTGCACATGAACCGTGCCATCCGGCAACGTGACCTGAACGCGATCTACATCACCGGACCCGGCCACGGCGGGCCGGGTCTCGTTGCCAACACCTACCTCGAGGGCACCTATTCGGAGCTCTATCCCCATGTCTCGCGCGACGAAGAGGGCATGAGCGCGCTCTTCCGCCAGTTCTCCTTCCCGGGCGGTATCCCCAGCCACGTCGCGCCCGAGGTGCCCGGCTCGATCCATGAGGGAGGCGAGCTCGGCTACTCGGTCGCGCATGCCTACGGCGCCGCCCTGGACAACCCCGACCTGCTCGTCACCTGCGTCGTCGGCTGCGGCGAGGCCGAGACGGGACCGCTGGCGACCAGCTGGCACTCGAACAAGTTTCTAAACGCCAAGAGCGACGGCGCCGTGCTGCCGATCTTGCACCTGAACGGCTACAAGATCGCCAACCCGACCGTGCTGGCGCGTATCCCCGAAGAGGAGCTGGTCGCGCTCTTCGAGGGCTACGGCTACCACCCGCTGCTGATGAGCGGCGGCTTCGATGGCGAGGATCACGCAGCCGTGCACCAGCGCTTCGCGAAGGTGCTCGACCAGGCGCTGGACGAGATCGCCGCGATTCAGCAGGCCGCGCGCGAGGACGGCGTCAGCGAGCGGCCGCGCTGGCCGATGATCATCATGCGCACGCCCAAGGGCTGGACCTGCCCGCGCATTGTCGACGGCAAGCCGATGGAGAACAGCTGGCGCTCGCACCAGGTGCCGCTCTCGGAGGTGCGCACGAACCCCGAGCACCTGAAGATGCTCGACAAGTGGCTGCGCAGCTACAAGCCGCACGAGCTGTTCGACAAGAACGGGACTCTGGTCCCCGAGCTGGCGGAGCTCCCGCCCAAGGGCGAGCAGAGGATGAGCGCCAACCCGCACGCGAACGGCGGCGTGCTGCTGCGCGACCTCGTGATGCCGGACTTCCGCGACTACGGCGTCCCGGTCAAGAAGCCGGGCACGACCATGAGCGAGGCGACCAAGGTTGCGGGCGTTTTCCTACGCGACATCATCGAGAAGAACCCGACCGATTTCAGGATTGTCGGGCCTGATGAGACCGCCTCGAACCGCCTTACACCCGTTTTCGAGGCCGCCGACAAGGTCTGGGAGGCCAAGATCCTCCCCACCGACGAGAGCCTCGCTCCCGAGGGCCGGATCATGGAAGTCCTCTCCGAGCACCTCTGCCAGGGCTGGATGGAGGGCTATCTGCTGACCGGGCGGCACGGCCTCTTCGACTGCTACGAGGCCTTCATCCACATCGTCGATTCGATGTTCAACCAGCACGCCAAGTGGCTGAAAACGACGCGCAACATTCCCTGGCGCCGGCCAATCGCCTCGCTCAACTACCTGCTCACCTCGCACGTCTGGCGCCAGGATCACAACGGCCTGTCGCACCAGGATCCCGGCTTCATCGACCACGTGATGAACAAGAAGGCCGAGGTCATCCGCGTCTACCTACCACCGGACGCGAACACGCTGCTCTCGACCGTCGACCACTGCCTGCGCAGCCGCCATTACGTCAACGTGATCGTGGCCGGCAAACAGCCGGCGCTCGACTACCTCTCGATGGAAGACGCGGTCATCCACTGCACGCGCGGCATCGGAATCTGGGAATGGGCCTCGAACGACTCCGGGGGCGAGCCCGACGTCGTCCTCGGCTGCGCAGGCGACGTTCCGACACTGGAGACGCTGGCCGCGGCCGCGATCCTGCGCGAGCATCTGCCCGACCTGAAGGTCCGCGTCGTCAACGTCGTCGACCTGATGCGCCTGCAGCCCGCCAGCGAGCACCCGCACGGGCTCTCCGACAAGGAGTACGACTCGCTCTTCACCACCGACAAGCCGGTCGTCTTCGCCTATCACGGTTATCCGTGGCTGATCCACCGCCTCACCTACCGGCGCAACGGCCACGATCACATGCACGTGCGCGGTTACAAGGAAGAGGGCACCACCACGACGCCGTTCGACATGGTGATGCTGAACGACCTCGACCGCTTCCACCTGGTGATGGACGTAATCGATCGCGTTCCGGGGCTCTCGTCGCGCGCCGCCCACCTGCGCCAGCAGATGCAGGACATGCGCATCCGCTGCCGAGTCTGGACGCGAGAGTACGGCGAGGATTATCCGGACGTGAGGAACTGGACCTGGCCGTTCTAGCGCTACGCGGCGCACTGGAAGCCCGAGTAGGCGGAACACGGGTAGGCGAATGAGAATAAGCAATGAGGAGCGAGACGCCCGGCTCGGCGAGTCGAGCGACTCGTAAGCTCGATGGGCTCCCGCCTGCGCGGAGCGGTTTCTCTCTGCTCGGTGCTCGGCGCCGTGGCGGTGGCGTTTGCCGACTCGTCAATCGTCGTGCTGGCGCTACCAGACCTACTGAAGGAATACGACAGCTCGATCGGCGGCGTCTCCTGGGTGGTGACGGCCTACAACCTGGTGCTCGCGCTGGCGTCGCTCGCGCTCGTCCGACTTGCGCACCGGATCGAGGAGCGACGGCTGGTTCTATCCGGGCTCGCGCTCTTCCTCGCGGCCTCGCTGGCCTGCGGCTTTGCCTGGAATCTCGTCTCGCTGGTCGCGTTTCGCTCGATCCAGGGCGTCGGCGGCGCGCTTCTCCTCGTCGGATCGCTTCCGCTGGTTCGACGACTTGCGGCGACACCGGCTCGGGGCGCCACGCTCTGGATAGCCGCGGGCGTCGTCGGGATCGCGCTCGGGCCGGCCTCGGGCGGACTTCTGACCGAGCTGCTGAGCTGGCGCGCCGTCTTCTTCGCTCAGGCCCCACTTGCGGCGCTGGCGCTCGTCGTAGCGCTCCGCGCGCGCCCGAGCGGGCTCTCCACACCTAGCGAGGCGGGCCCGGCGAAGCCCGGACGATCCCGGCGCCTGGGTGCGAACATCGCGCTCGCACTCGCCTCCGCGGCGCTGGTGGGACTGCTCTTCCTCGCCGTCGTGCTGCTCGTCAACATCTGGCGCCTCTCGCCGCTGAAGGCGGCTGCAGTCGTGAGCGCGATTCCGATTGCGACACTCCTCGTTCAGCCGCTCGCCGTTCGGGTGCGCAGCCGCCCGGCCGCGACGGCAGGGGTGGTGGCGCTTACAGCCGGCCTAGCGGGGATGGCACTGCTACCCGCCCGCAACATCCTCTGGGTGCTCGCATCGCTTGGGCTCGCCGGGATCGGGCTGGGGATAGTCATCCCGACTCTTAGCCGGATCGCTCTCTCCGGCACAGATACCGGCACGGCACCGGGCGCCTGGAATATCAGCGCGCGCCACCTCGGGCTCGTCGCCGGGCTACTGATCGTCACACCGATCCTCAGCGGCGATCTCTCGCACGAGGGCGAGCGCGCCGAGCTGCAGGGGACCTCCGCCGTGCTCGACACGCCGCTCGCGGTCAAGACCAAGCTCCGGCTCGCCTTCTCGCTCGTTCCCGTCCTCAGCCAACCGGCCCGCAAAGGGCTGCCGGATTTCAGCGCCGAGGTGAAGCGGCGCCGGATCGCCGGGGTGACAGATCTCGGCGCGAGGCTCGATTCGATCGTCCAGGCGGCGCTGACACGCGCCTTCCGGCGCTCGTATCTGGCGACCGGCCTGCTCGGACTGCTTGCGCTCGTTCCCTTCGCCTTCGCGCTCCCGGCCGACCCGCGCCGCATACGCCGGCGCTCGCTTGCGGCGCCGGCTCTCGCCCTGCTCGCGGCCGCGTCGCTGATCGGAGCGGAGACGGCGCGCGGAGCATTTTCCTACGGCTCGAAACCACGCCTCTATCCACCCTGCGCCGAGCGCGCTCCCTATCCCGGGCACGGCCTAGACGCGGCCGGTCAGCGAATCGCCCTGGAGACACTCGACCGGATTGCCTGCCACTACGACAAGAGCCGCGAAGAGCTCGTGGTCGATCTCGCCGCCAAGGGTGCCGACTCGAAGGTTCTCGTCTCCGTGCTCGAGTTCGGGACGAAGGAGCTCTCGGCGCTGAGCGACTGGCTGAACAAGCTCTAGCCCGGTCGAAGTCACTTCTCGTACTCGGGATGGTCGATCACGGCACCCAACCGCAGTTCCATGCCGTGGCGCTCGATCAATTCGGCGACGATCTCTTCCAGACGGGTGCGGTGCTCTCGGGTGCGCGCGTCGGCGTAAGCGGCTCGCACCAGCTCGGGCTGCCGGCCGATCACAGCGTCCAGGCGCTTGCGGATGTAGGCCTTGGCGTTCAGGTGCTCGACGTAGACGCGGCGCACGCCGGCATCGGCCAGGCGCGCGAACAAGTCCTCGAGCAGCTCGGGGCGCTCGACGAAGTGCGGCACGAGCGGGCCGACGAAGGCGTAAGTGCGGATTCCCGCCTCGTTCAGGGCTCGTAGCGCCTCAATTCGCTTGCGCGGCGGCGGAGCGTGCACCTCGAGCCAGCGCGAGATCTCGTCCTCGCCGCTGGTGACGGTCAGCCCGGCCTCGAAGTCGGGTAGCTCGCGGAAGAGATCGATGTCACGCAGGACCAGCGGCGACTTGGTCAGCACGGAGACCGAACCGGGATAGAGCTCGCGCGCCAGCACCTCCATCACGCCGCGGGTGAGCCTGTACTTGGCCTCGGCGCCCTGGTGGGGTCGGTCACCGAGCTGATGAAGATCGAGCGGCTGCGGCGCTCGGGCTTCATCCGCGCCAGCTCGCGCTCGAACAGCTCGACGAGATTGCGCTTCACGTAGACGTAGTTGCCCCACTCCTCGACCGGCTCGGAGACGTAGCGGCTCATGAAAGTCGCGTAGCAGTAGGCGCAGCCGAAACGGCAGCCGGTGTAGGGATTGACGACGTAGTCGACGCCGCCGAGCCCGGAGGTAACGAGCGCCGAGCGGGCTTCCATCTCGATCACGCGCACAGGTGCCCCTTCAGGTAATGCTTCCGAGCCTCTGGGTCGTTAGCACCAAGCGATCCAAGGGCCCAGGGAGCGTTCGTACCGGAGAGTACGGACGCGACTGAGGACACGGCAGCGCGCCGCGTGATGGCGGGCCAGAGGCCGGAGGATATTGCCTGGAGGGGCATGAAGTCGATGCTAGCGGGCGCGGAATACCTCGGCGGTTGCTCGAAACGCTTCTCGGAGTTCGAGCGCCTCCTTGACCACCCACCACCCCCACCCGCCCGCGGGGTGGAGGACGATATCGAGGAAGCGTGCACGGAAATGCGCCGCCTTTGAGTCGATTTCGCACGGAACGACGCCTCTCTCCCTCGCGCATCTGGCGAAGATCGCCCGGCAGCGGTTACGCTCCCAGGGATGGAGATCGAGATCCGCCACGCTCGCCCTTCCGACTACGGCCGCGTCTACCCGCTCGTGAACGAGTGGTGGGGCGGGCGCGAGATGACGCAGAATCTGCCCGGCGTCTTCTTCGTCCACTTCGAGGGCTCGAGCTTCATCGCCAACACCCCGGATTGCGCGCTGGCGGGCTTTCTCTGCGGCTTCCTCTCCGAGACGAACCCCGACGAGGCCTACGTGCACATGGCCGGAGTCGCGCCCGAGCTGCGCCGGCAAGGAATCGGCCGCAGGCTGTACGAGACCTTCTTCGAAGCCGCCCGCGCGCACGGGCGCTCGCGGGTGAGCCTGATCACGGCGCCGATCAACACCGGCTCGATCGCCTTCCACGAGGCGCTCGACTTCGAGCTAGATCGCGTGCTCGAGAACTTCGCCGGCCCCGGCGAAGACCGGCTCGTCCTCGTCAAGCCCCTGACATGACTGCGCCACTCGAGTCTCGGCTCGAGGCGCTCGCACGATCGCGGGGCAGCCGCTTTTTCGGCACCTGCGATCTCGCTCCCGCCTGCGAGGAGGTGCGGCGGCTGGGCGGAGAGGAAATCGCTTCGTACCCCAGCGCCGTCTCGACCGGAATAGCCCTCTAGCACGAGATCATCGACAGATTTTCCGCGTGGCGCGAGCGCGAGGTGGCAGCCGCCTATCGCGGCCAGATGGACGAGATCAAGACGAGGTTGGGCGAGATCGGAGCCGAGTTGGCATAGATGCTTCCGAGCGGGCACGCCGCGCCGGCTAGGCGCCATCACCTTCGACGAAGGCGATCTCCTCGGCGCTCAGCTCCAACTCGGCCGCGGCAGGCAGGATGCCGCTCACCTGGTCGAATCGGCGGAAGCCGACGATGGCACCGCTCACGACCGGGTCGCGTAGCGCCCAGGCCACCGCCACCGCGCCCGGCGAAGCGTCGTGCTTCTCGCCGACCTGGCGCAGCCGCTCGACCGCGGCCAGGTTGTGCGAGAGCTCAGGCTCCTGGAAGTGCGGCACGTGCGAGCGAAAGTCGTCCTCGGGCAGCGCGGCCACCCTCTCGACGTCGAACGCGCCGGTGAGCAGGCCCGAGGCCATCGGCGAGTAGACGATCACGCCGATGTCCTCGCGGGCGCAGTAGGGCAGGATCTCCTTCTCGATGCCGCGGTTAATCAAGGAGTAAGGCGGCTGCAACGTCTCGACCGTCGCCACAACGTTGGCCCGGTCGAGCTGTGAGATGTTGAAGTTCGAGACGCCGATGTGCCTGACCTTGCCCGCGCTGAGCAGCGCGACGCAGGCCGCCCAGCCTTCCTCCAGATCCTCATCGGGATCGGGCCAATGAATCTGGTAGAGGTCGATCGTCTCCACTCCCAGCCGTTTCAGGCTCTCCTCGCACTGACGCTCGATCGTCTCGGCCTTGAGCTCGTTGACGCCGATACCGTTTCGCCCCTCAAGCCCGCACTTGCTGAAGATGTAGGGCTTCTCGGACATCTGCTTGACCGTCCGGCCGACCACTTCCTCGGAGCGGCCGAAGCCATAGATGGGAGCGGTGTCGATCCAGTTGACGCCCATATCGAGCGCCCTGCCGATGGCCGCGACCGAGTCGGCGTCGTCCTGTGGGCCCCAGCCCCACTCCCAGCCACCGCCGCCGATTGCCCAGGCGCCGAAGCCGACGACGCTTATCTCCAGTCCCGTCCGACCAAGCGTACGTTTTCTCATCTCTCTCTCCTCAGGCCGCGGTGTTTTCTCAGCGTAGCTCGCTCGTGCCGCGAGTGCGACTTTCGGGAAGGAAGCAAGACCGCTAGATTTCACAAACCATGAGCCAAGAGCACCTGAACGGAAACGCGATCGAGATCGAGAGCCTGGTCAAGGTCTACAAGGGCTCGGTCAGGGCTCTGGACGGGATCGACCTCGTCGTTCCGGCCGGCTCGGTCTTCGGCCTGCTGGGGCCGAACGGCGCCGGTAAGACAACGGCCGTCAAGATCGCCACCACTCTCTCGCTCCCGACTTCGGGCTGCGTCCGCGTAGCCGGCTTCGATGTCGTCAAGCAGGCGAGGCAGGTGCGCAACGCGATCGGCGTCGTCGGGCAGACCTCGGGCGTCGACGTCAACCTGAACGGGCGCGAGAACCTGCGCCTACAGGGACTGATCCGTTCGATTCACGGCCGCGAGCTGAAGCAGCGCGTCGACGAGCTACTCGAGCAGTTCGGGCTCGCGGACTCGGCCAAGCGCATCACCCGCAACTACTCGGGTGGCATGCAGCGTCGGCTCGACATCGCCACCGCGCTCGTACACCGGCCGCAGATCCTCTTCCTCGACGAGCCGACGACCGGTCTCGACCCCGAGGTACGAACCGAGATGTGGCAGGAGATCGAACGCTTGACGCACGAGGAAGGCCTGACCATCCTGCTTACGACCCACTACCTCGAGGAGGCCGACCAGCTCGCCGCCAAGTTGGCGATTCTCGACCGTGGCAAGGTCATGGCGACCGGCTCCCCGGAGGAGTTGAAGGCAGAGCTGGAGGGCGACACGATTCACGTCGAGCTGCGCGCGGACGCCGAGGACGGTGCCATCCGAGCCGCGCTCGAGCCTGTCGAGGGAATCCGCCAGCTCGATCACGACGTCAAGTGCCTGCGCGCCCGCGTCGATCACGGCGCGACAGCAGTTCCGTTGGTGCTGCAGGCACTGGAGGCCAAGGGCCTGGCCGTCGACTCGGTCTCGGTCTCGCGCCCCTCGCTCGACGACGTCTACATGCGCTACACGGGGCGGGAGTTCGCGCGCGCCGACGAGGAGGGCACCCGCAAGCAGCAGCCGGCGAAGGAAGAGAAGAGATGAAAGAGCTACTCGAGCACAGCGTGACCATGACCGACCGCGATCTACGCCGGCTGGTGCGCCAGCCCTGGTGGATCGTCGTCTCGCTGATTCAGCCGGTGGTCTGGCTGCTGCTCTTCGGCCCGCTGTTCAAGAACATCACTCACATACCGGGCTTCAAGGCTCCGTCCTACATCCAGTTCCTGACGCCCGGCGTGGTGATCATGACGGCCTTCTTCTCCGGCGGCTGGAACGGGATGGCGACCATCGACGACGTCAACCGCGGCGTCGTCGACCGACTGCTCGTGTCGCCGCTGCGCCGCAGCTCCTTCTTCATCGGACACATCCTGCAGACCTCGGTCACGATCATCATCCAGGTCACGATCATCGTCCTGCTCGCCTACGCCCTCGGCGCCCATTACTCGAACGGTTTGCTCGGCGTGCTCGTGATGTTCGTCGCGGCGATACTCCTCGGCGGAGCGCTCAACGCCGCCTCTAATGGGCTCGCCCTGATCTTCCGCCGCGAGGAGACGCTGATCGCGACGCTCAACGTCTTCATGCTGCCGCTGACCTTCCTCTCGACCGCCTTCATGCAGAAGAACATGATCCCGAGCTGGATTCAGGTTGCCTCACGCTACAACCCGCTCAACTGGGCGGTGGTGGCATCGCGAGAGGCTGTTTCCTCGGGCACCGACTGGGGCTCAGTAGGGACACACCTGGGCCTGCTCGCCGGATTGTTGGTCGTCTGCATGGCCTTCGCCATGTACTCGATCCGCGTCTACCAGCACTCGATCTAGCGATCGATATACGCGCCGCATCTACCGGCGCCCTGTGGCGAGCGACGGGCGAGAAGAACCGGCCTGCGCGCTCCGCGCGGGAGCTCGGCGCTATCCAAACCGACACGGAAATGACGCATCTTGACTACATGTCGTAGACTTCCGGTAACGACGAATCGCCCCACTAGGAGGCCAGGCCAATGATTCAGCCCTCACTTGCTTACATCGACGCCAGCACCGGGAGCCTGCTCATCCAGATGCTCACCGGCGGCGTCGCGGCCGCAGCCGTCGTTCTCAAGATGTACTGGCGCCGACTCCGCAAATTACTTCACATCGGAAAGCCCGAGGAAACAGACTCACAGAGTTAGTTGGCTATTCCGCGTGAGAATTCGTTGACTGACCAGGAAATCAAGACTCCCGGCATCGAGCCGGGCTCGTTCCGTGATCCTGATAGCCGCGTCTTCATCAGCCACGGCCGCATCCTGCGACTTCTCAGCAAGCAGGGCCTCGCCGACTGGCAGAAGCTCTCTTCCTCGCCGCTGTTCGCCGAGCTCGTAGCCGAGGGCAAGCTCGTCGGAACACGGGAGGCGACCGACCTTCCCGACCTTCCGGACGTTCTCCAGGGCGGTGTTGCGGCCGTATTGGAGCATGACGTCATTCCGTTCGTCTCGTACCCGTATGAATGGACGTTCTCGATGCTTCGCGACGCCGCGCTTCTTCAGCTCGAGCTGGTAGAGCGGTCGATCGGAGCCGGGATGATGCTCAAAGACTCGACGCCCTACAACGTTCAGTTCGTCGGCGCCCGGCCGGTTTTCGTCGACGTCGGCTCGTTCGAGCAGCTGCGCGAGGGCGAGCCCTGGGCCGGCTACCGGCAGTTCTGCATGCTCTTCCTCTATCCGCTGATGCTCGAGGCCTGGAAGGACATTCCCTTCCAAACGTGGCTGCGCGGGAACATCGCCGGCATCTCGCCGCAGGAGTGCCGCAACCTGCTCTCGAGCCGCGATCTTCTGCGGCGCGGCGCGTTCACGCACGTCGCCTTGCACGCCCGGCTCGAGCGCCACTACGAAAACACCGACACCGACGCCAAGAAGGAGCTGAAGACCTCGGGCTTCAACCAGGAGCTGATCCTCGCCAATATCAGACGACTGAGGCGGTTGATCAAAAAGCTGGAGTGGAAGCGGGCGGACTCGGAGTGGTCGGGATACGAGCTGACGACGACCTACAGCGACGAGGACGCCAAGCGGAAGGCGGAGTTCGTGACCGAGGTGGTTCGCACCGAGAAGCCCGGGCTGGTCTGGGATCTCGGCTGCAACGAGGGCCATCATGCTCGGATCGCGGCCGAGACGGCTCGCTACGTCGTCGCGCTGGATATCGACGCGCTCGTCGTCGATCGTCTATACGGCGCCCTGGCCAAAGAGGGCCAGGCCAAGATCCTACCGCTGACCATGAACCTCGCCGATCCCTCGCCGGGGCTCGGTTGGAGAGGGCTCGAGCGAAAGCCGCTGCCGGACCGCGGCAGCCCCGACCTGGCGCTCTGCCTGGCGCTCATCCACCACGTCTCGATTACCGGCAACATTCCCGTTGCGGAGTTTCTAGACTGGCTGCAGAGCATGAAGACGTCGCTGGTGATCGAGTTCCCGACACCGGATGACCCGATGGTGAGCCGGTTGCTGATGCGCAAGCGAGTGGGCGATCACCCCGACTACAACCGCGACTGGTTCGAGCAGTGCCTGGCGCAGCGCTTCGACGTCGTGCGCTCGGAAGTCCTGTCGTCAGGAGAGCGTGTTCTCTACCATGCCCGACCAAGAGCCTAAATCGAGACTGCGCTGGGCGTTGACGAACGGCGCTCATCTCATCGTGCTCTCGAGCTTCGCGCTCGCCCAGCCGCTGCTCGACATCCTCGGTCGAAACGCTGCCTTCTTCGCCGTGCGTGGCTCTTCGAGCAGTCAGATCGTGCTCTTCGCGCTGGCGCTGGTCTTTGTTCTGCCCGCGGCGTTGCTCGCGATCGAGCTGATCGCGCTCTTCATCAACCGCTCGTTCGCAAACGCCGTCCACCTCTTCTTCATCTGCATCTTGAGCGCGGTGGTCGCTCTCTACTTCTTCACCAAGACCGATTCCCTGTCCGGCACGGCCTCGCTCGTCAGCGCACTCTGTGTCGGGGCTGTCGCCGCCGCTCTCTACTGGCGAACCGGCCCTCTGCGCTCGTTTCTGAGCGTGCTCTCACCGGCTCCGCTCGTGTTCCTCGCCCTTTTCCTGTTCAGCTCGCAGGCCTCGGATCTCGTCTTCCCGAGCACGCCGAAGGCAAGCGCCGCGACCGTCGTCAAGGCCAAGACGCCCGTCGTGCTGATCGTCTTCGACGAGCTGAACTCCTCCTCGTTTATGAACGCCGAGGGGAAGATCGAGGCCGTTCGCTATCCAAATTTCGCCTCGCTTGCCGGTAACGCGACCTGGTATCGCAACGCAACGACCGTGCACCGAGCGACAGAGGGCGCCGTGCCGGCGATCGTGACCGGAGACCTTCCGACAGAGAACAAGCTCCCCACCGTCGCCGATTATCCGAACACCCTCTTCACCATGCTCGGCAAGAGCTATCAGATGAAGGTCTTCGAGCCGCTCCACCTCTGCCCCAAGTCTCTCTGCCCGAAAACGTCCGCACAGAATGAGGAGGCAAGCCCCAGCACCAGCTCTCTCCTCTCCGACACGGGCATCGTCTACCTGCACCTGCTACTGCCCGAGCCGTATATCGGCCACGTCGCACCGATCAGCGACACGTGGGGAAATTTCGGCAAGCACGACACGCAGGTCAACCAGCCGGCCAGACAGAAGCAATCGAGCGACCTGACGGCCTGCTTGCGAGGAGCATGCAGGCTCGCCAATGCGATCACCGACAGCAAGAAGCCCACTCTCTACTACATGCACGCGATTCTCCCGCACGTGCCCTACGTCACACTCCCTTCGGGCAGGCTCTACAACGTCGTCGATCCGGATCTGGCGACGACACCGAACGGGCGCTGGCTCGCAGACTGGGCCGCGCGCCAGACGGAGGAGCGCTACCTGCTCCAGGTCGGATACACCGACCGCGCCCTGGGCGTCGTTCTGAAGCGGCTGCGCGAGACGGGCATCTACAACAAGGCGCTCGTGATCGTGACCGCCGATCACGGTTGTAGCTACCACACGGGCGGCGGTCTGCGTCGCCTGCCGTCGAGCGTCAACCTCGACGACATCGCGTTCATACCGCTGTTCGTCAAGCTCCCCGGCCAGACAAAGGGAAAGATCAGCGACGCCTTCGTGCGCTCGATCGACATCTTGCCGACAATCGCTCGCGTTCTCCACACCAAGGCTCGCTGGCACGTCGACGGAAAATCGCTCGTCGGCCGCCGTCTGCCGGCTAACGGAACCGTTTCGGTGCAGAGCGGCTCGACCTGGGTCTCGATGCCTCTTCACGCGCTGCGCATCCAGCGCTTGCAGACACTCAAGTTGAAAGCGGCAACTTTCGGCAGCGGCTCCTTCGCCAGCATCTATCGGGTGGGCCCTCATCGCAGCCTGCTCGGCCGTAACGTGTCGACGCTGAGCGTTCCAACAAGCACTACAAACGGAGCGAAGCTCGCGAATCCGAGCCGTTCCGACCTCGAAGCGGTCGATCCCAGCGCCCTGGTCGTTCCTGTCTTCTTCCAGGGAACGATCAGCGGCCAACACACCTCACAGCTCGATCTGGCGATCGCGCTGAACGGGAAGATCCAGGCGGTCACGCAGACCTACAGCCAGGACGACGCGACGAGATTCGAGGCGATGGTGCCCGAGACGGCACTGCAGAGCGGGACGAATAGCGTGACCGTTTATGCCGTGAATAGCAGCGGCCACGCGCTCAAGCTCACGAAGCTGAATCTCGGCTGGAGCTGAGAGAGGCTCGGCCCGGCGCCGTCTTCCGCCCGATCGAAGGCGGCCGGAGCTGTGCGTTGAGCATCCCGCGGGGGCGTCGAAACGTTGCGACGCCCCCGCGGCTAGCCGACGTCAGGCAGAAGGCTTAGGCTCGAGCTCCTTCTTCGAGCGAGTCAACATGCCGGGGAACTTCTCCTTCAGAAGGACTAGCGCCAAACCGCCGACCGCCCAGAGCGCCACCACGAGAATCGCCCGATGGGTGTTGGCGCCGTTGAAATACTCGGTGTTACGCACCGAGCGTATGAAGGCGCCGTTGGGCAGAGCCTGACCGATGCTCCGGAAGAAGTCGGGCAGGAACTCCTGGTTGATTGACCCACCGCCGGTGCTGTTCCCAACCAGGATCAGGAGCAGCCCGGACAGGGCCAGGCCGGCGTAGCCCAGCACGCGGGCGAGCCCGTAGGTCACGAGCACGGCCGTCGCGGCGTAGAGAGCGCCGAGTGCGGCAAGGGCGACGAAATGATGCGGAAGCGCGCCGATTATCTGATCGACGGTCAGCGCTCCGACTATTCCGGCTCCAAGCGAGTAGACAGCGCTAACTCCCAGTCGCGAGGCCAGCGAAAGGCCGTGCGCGAACATGAAAATGAGCACACCGAAGACGAAACTGGGAACCAGCACGCCGTACTGGTAGGTGTAGCTGGAGAGACCGTGCGAATCACCGGTCGGAAGCGGAGCCAGATCCTCGACGGTCAGCTTCTCGGGAACGGCGGCCGCGAGCTTCTGGCCCACCAGCTCGAGTGCCAGCTGCGGTGCCTCGCCGGCCGCGCCTGCCGTGACCAACAAACCCGACTTCTTCGTCTTCTGTATGTAGCCGCCGTAGACCTTGCGGTCCTTGATCGCGCTCTTCAGGCCCGCCTCGTTGGAGTATGTGTAGACCTTGAAGTAACCGGGCGCAGAGAGGGCGAGCCCGGCCTTCACCTTCAGCACCGCGTCTTGCGGCCCGACGACGCCCACGCGGAGCTGGTGCGGTACCGGATTGTGCTGTGTTTCCGTGTAGACGCCGGCGAAGACGAGCACGGCAACGATGAACGCGCCTGTGAGAATCACGAGGGCGCGCAACGAGAGCGAAGCGGGCATGGTTCCTCCTTGGAGCCGTTGGATGGATGACTCTCTCTCACCCGCCCCGGATTTGCAAGCGCCTATCGGCACAAGAGCGAGATTTAAGAGCGTCCTCGACCCCGCAGCCGCTCGATGGACAGCTAGCGGTGAAGCACAGCGAGCGCCCGGACCGAGCCCGAAACGGTGAATGCGAGCCGAAAACCATCCGTCTCCGGCGAGCAGAGAAGCTCGACTTCGTCCTCGAGATCGATCGGCTGGCGAAACTCGAGCACGGCCTCGAACGGCGCGGTCAGATCAAGGCTCTTCCGCACCGCCGCTTCCTCGACCGCCTCCCAGTACGAAGCGTTGTTCAGGTGGCCGAGCACGTCCATGTCGGAGCGTCTGAGCGGCCAGGGCACGCGCCCGGCAGAGGCGGGCAGGTCGGTCAGCTCGAGCCGAGTCGAGATGCGACGTCCTTTCGCGGACGGGCCGTAGACCTCGAAGAAGTTGCCGCCGAAGCGTTCCGGTCGCAACTCGCGGCTCAGGTGAACCCAGATGCTTTCGGCTTCGATTACTCCGCCGCGCTCGCCGCTCAAGGTCGTTCGGCGCGAAGCCGACGAGGACGCCGTGCCGCTCGACCAGGTCGTGAGCCCGACCAACTCCTCGATCGGAATCGGCCGTAGTTGCTGGATCACGGTCCGGCGCACGAGCCAGAAGTGGTCGGGAGAGCCCCATTTCATCTCCAGCACGTCGTCGTTGGCGACGTCTTGCAGGTAGCGCGCCACGGCGTCCAGGCGCAGGCGCCCGCCTGGCTCCGCGTCGGAAAGGCGCACGCGGCGGCTGCCGACGAACACGCGCCCCCTGTCGGGCCACGGCACCAGCGGCTGGAAGCCGGGCGCCGGTTCGAGGCTCGAGTTCTCTTCGACCGCCATGATCGTCCACGAAGGCTAGCCGGAGCGACCGGAAGCCGCGCTCTAGCCCTTCGAGAGGATGTTCACGGCCCGGTTCTGGTACTTCACGCCCAGCTTGTAGTCGCTCCTGTAGCGCTTGTACCAGTAGTTGAATCCGGTCTGTTTCTTCGCCTTGGCGGCGGCGTCGGCCCGGATCACGTCAAGCCCCGTCTTGGCCCAGTAGCCGAGTGATGCTCTCGCCGTGCCAAGTCCCCTGACGACGCTCTTCGTCTCGCCCTTCAGTGGTCGCAGCACCCCGAGCCAGTGCCGGGCTACCTTGCGCAGCTTCTTGCCCGTCCCGGTGCAGTCGCCCCATTTGCAGGCGTAGAGCTTCTTGTTTGCCGCGTTGATGGCGACGAATCCCTTCCTGACGGTGGCGCTGATCGATTTTCCGCTTGTAACCGCTCGCCGGTTCGACTCGACCGACCGCGCCAGGCCGGCGCCCGCGCTTCGCTCGGTCGCCGTTTGCGCCTGCGCCGCCGGAACGAGCGCCAGCCCCAACCCGAGCACGAGCCCGCCGATCCACAAACGGGCCACGAGACGCCTCATCGGCAAACCTCCGCGATCGACATGGACACAGGCGTCACATTCTCGTTCGAGCGAGTACCGGTGGCAAGACCAATCGAAGCTACGACGCACTCGCTCAGACGAGACGACTGAGGGAGTCCGGCGGCGGGCTGGGCTTGATCGTTGCGATCGTGCTGATCGTGCTCAACAGCGGCGTGCTCGGTGGAAACGGAAGCGGGTTCTTGCGACACTTTCAGCGGCAACATTTTACTAAGAGATTCCTAAGAGTTTTTCAGATCGCTTTATCCCCGTCCTAAACTGCGGCGCAGTAGAGGCGACTTCGAGCGCCAAAGAAAACAAAATCGCCGCGCGCGGTCGCTGCCCAAAGGAAGGGACGGGCAATGAGAAGCGCGAGACGACGGCACCGGATACTGGCTCTAAGTCTCATCGCAGTAGTCGCCGGAGTCTCCTTCGTGGCGTCGCTCGCAACGGGCCCCGCCGGCGCGCAGCGCAAATCCACCAGTTATCCGCGGGCGCAAACGCTCATCACAAGCGGTACCCAGTGGGGCAACATCCAGGGCTTCAACCCCTACTCGAACGCCTACGCAGTGGGCACGGTCGGGCTCTGCAACGAGACGCTGTTGCGCTACGACCCACTCAAGAACAAGTACATCGACTGGCTGGCCAAGAGTGCGAAATTCACCGGCCCGCGGATGTTCACGGTCGAGCTCAGGCCGGGCATCAGGTGGAGTAACGGGAAGAAGCTCACGGGCCAGGATGTCGCCTTCAACTTCAAGCTCGGCCGCTTCGTGACCGCCTACTGGAACAACCTGTACAAGAACCTGAAGTCGATCACGGTCAAAGGCCTCAGCGTCACCGTCCAGTTCAAGAGCACCCCGAACTACGTCCAATGGCAGAACCTGATCTGGAACCTGCCGATGGTCTATCCGGGGCAGTACAAGACGATTTCGGTGGCGACGTTCACGACGTTCAGCCCCAAGAGCCCGATCGGCACCGGCCCGTATCAGCTGGCCTCGATCGATCCCACGTCCGACGTCGTCTGGGAGAAGAAGGCCGTCTGGTGGGCAGCGAAGCAGAAGCTCGCTCCGTCGCCGAAGCCGAGATATGTCGAAGACCTCGTTGGCGGTAACTGCAACGTCAACTGCTTCACCTGTTGCCCGAACCTGCTCTACGCAACTCTAGACCTCGGCAACAACTACTTCCCGGGTATTCAGACCCTCGTCGCCAAGGGTCAAGCTCAGACTTACTACCCGAACGCTCCGTACGACCTGGCGGCTGGCACGACCTGGCTGACGCCGAACACCCCTCACAAACCGCTCAACGACCCCAGGTTCCGCAGGGCTCTCGCTGAGGCAGTCAACAGCTACAAGATCACCGGTAGCGGTGACTACGACGGACTCACGACGGTCGCGAACCAGACCGGTCTGCTCAAGGTCTGGAACAAGTGGATCGACAAGAGCCTCGTCAAGAAGTACGGCTTCAAGATCTCCAATGTCTCCGCCGCGAAGGCAGATCTGAAAGCGGCCGGATACAAGGACGTGAACGGTGACGGCTGGGTCGAGAACAAGGATGGGAGCACGCTCAACCTCAAGATCGAGGTTCCGTCCGGTTGGTCGGACTGGGAGGCGGCGGAAAGCATAATCGTCAGTTCTGCCAAGGCCGCCGGCATCCACCTTACGAAAGCCCGGGGCGACTCCGAGCAGAGCGATCGGAACTTGGGAGCGTTCGACCTGGTGATCGAGAACAGCACCCAGATCAGCGACAACCCCTGGACATACTTCGACTACCTGTTCCACCTGCCGATCATCGCCTCGGGCCCTGGCCAGACGTTCGCCAACTACGGTCGGTACTACAACCCGAAGGCGTGGGCCGAGGTCCAGAAGCTCGATAAGACTCCGCCGACTGACGTGAAAGGGCGCCAGAAGCTCATTAACGCTCTGGAGAAGATCGAGCTGACTCAGGTTCCCAACATCCCGCTTTGGTACGGCGGTGCCTGGGCCGCGTCACAGTCGAAGTACTGGACAAACTGGCCTTCGTCGACCTCGAACCGGCACTACATGCCGACCATGTGGCGCGGCTACATGCAGATGACGGGCATCGACATGATCACGCACCTGAAGCCGGCGTAGAGAGTCCGCAGCGCGGCGGTACACGACAGACAAAAAGCGCACCGTTCGACTCATCCGACGCCCGCGTATGGAAGGCTTCCCCTGAAAGCGAAACGGGTGTTAGGTGAGCAGATTGGATTCGAGCGGCGAAAAATGTGACGTACCGGGCGCGCCGCGGGCGGCGTTCTCGGAGCGAACGGCCTGGGCGCGCAGCCTCGAGACGCCCCTTCGCAACTTCCTCCGCACCGAGACGGGAAGCGCCTTAATCCTGCTCGCCGCGACCGTGCTGGCGCTCGTCTGGGTAAACGTTCACGCCTCGTCCTACAACTCGGTCTGGCAGACGAATCTCTCCGTCCACCTCGGCAACTGGGGCATCGCGCAGGATCTCCGCCACTGGCTCAACGACGGCCTGATGGCCTTCTTCTTCTTCGTCGTCGGGCTGGAGGCGCGGCGCGAGTTCGACATGGGCGAACTGCGCCAGCGCTCGCGGATCGCTCTTCCGCTCGCCGCCGGCATCGCCGGGATGGCCCTACCGGTGGCGATCTTCCTGACAGTGAATGCGGGCCACCACTCCACGCACGGCTGGGGCGTAGCGATGTCTACCGACACGGCCTTCGCGCTGGGAATGCTGGCGCTGGTCGGGCCTCGCTTCCCGATCCGCCTGCGCGCCTTCATGCTCACGATCGTCGTCGTCGACGACCTCGTCGCGCTGCTCGTGATCGCGACCGTCTACCGGAGCAAGTTCGATCTGCTGCCGTTTCTCTTCGCGTTCGGGCTCTTCGTCATCGGCCTGATCGCCGCGCGCGCGGGCGTCCGCCACGACCTCTTCTATCTCGTCCTCGGCGCGACGACCTGGATCGCGATGTTCAAGTCGGGCATCGATCCGGTCGTGGTCGGGCTGGCGATGGGCCTGCTCACCTACGCCTACCCGGTCGCGCGCGTCGATCTCGAGCGCGCCAGCCACCTGTTTCGCCTCTTCCGCGAGCAACCGACGCCCGAGCTCGCCCGCTCGGCGCGGGCCGGGCTCGAAGCGGCGATCTCGCCCAACGAGCGCCTGCAGCACGTCTTCCACCCCTGGACGAGCTACCTGTTCGTGCCGCTGTTCGCGCTCGCGAACGCAGGAATCGCGATCAACGGCCACTTCCTCTCCGGCGCCTATACCTCGACGATCACGCTCGGGATCCTGATCGGATACGTCGCGGGGAAGCCGGTCGGGGTATTCGGCGCCACCTGGCTGGCGACGAAGCTGAGCCGCGGTCGCCTCCGGCCGCCGGTCGGCTGGGCTGCGGTCGCCGGCGGCGGCACCCTGGCCGGCATCGGCTTCACGATCGCGCTCCTGATCGCCAGCCTCGCCTTCAGCGGGACGGAGCTCGAGCAGGCCAAGCTCGGCATTCTCAGCGCCGCGTTCTGCTCGGCACTCGTGACCTGGATCGTCTTTCGCGCGACGGCGCTCTTGCCCAAGCGGCTGCGCGCCCGAGCGTTACTGGGAACGGGCAAGGTGATCACCGACCTGGCCGTGCCGGTCGATCCCGAGCGCGATCACATTCGCGGGCCCGAGGACGCCCCGATCACGCTGGTCGAGTACGGCGATCTGGAATGTCCCTACTGCGGCAAGGCCGAGACGATCGTGCGCGAGCTGCTGGCCGATTTCGGCGACCTGCGCTACGTCTGGCGGCACCTGCCCTTGAGCGACGTCCACCCCTTCGCTCAACTCGCGGCCGAGGCCGCCGAGGCCGCCGCCGCGCAGGGGAAGTTCTGGGAGATGCACGACCTGCTGCTCGAGCATAAGGGACCGTTCCGCCTGCGCGATCTGGCCGGCTACGCCGAGCGGCTCGGGCTCGACGCGGGGCGCTTCGAAGACGACCTGCGCAGGCACGCCGGCGCCGGCCAGATCGCCGAGGACGTCGACAGCGCCGACCTGAGCGGCGTCTCGGGCACGCCCACGTTCTTCCTCAACGAGCGGCGCCATTACGGCGCCTACGACGTCGCCACGCTCGCGGCGGCGGTGCGGGCGGCCCGGGCGCGGGCGTCGATCGCGGGGTAGGCCTGGCGCAAGAACGAGAAAGACCCGGGAGAAAGAGAAAGACCCGCTTGCGCGAGCTTTTCTGATCAGGTCAGATCGGCTCGCGTGGGTAAAAGCTCAGCTAGAAGTCCGTCGCCTGGCTAGAGGATGCTCGCCCAGGCGGGGGTTCAGTGGAAGCTGCAGTACACGTTGGTGTTTACCGTGCGACCTGCCGAGATCTTCACGCCCTGCGTGCAGGGTGGGTACGTACTTCCAGGTGGCGTGTTTCCGGGTGTCTGGATCTTGTACCTGCCCGGACTGAGTGCAGACCGGTAGCCCTGTCCCTGAGCCAGGTGGGCGCTGGCGACCACCTTCCCGCCGCGGACTATCTGCACGAGCCCGCGTTGATACCCCGTACTCGTGTAGCCCTGTGGAATGCGCCCAACGAAACGGATCCCGCCGGTCAGAGTTCCCCTCCCCGAGGAGGCACCACACCCCGCAAGAAGGGCAGCGCCCGCGAATGCCAAGACCACTCTTGCCGAGGAACTTCTCATCGCGACTCCGGTACGTCGCCGAACGCTCTTAACGTCACAATCATTGTGTATTTACCCGCGCGCATCCCGCATCTGTAGACGCGCTGAGTGTCAAGGGACATTCCTGAACGCTGGCCCAGCCGACCCTGGCCACTTCACCGGGATGCCCACGATGTCGCTTATGCTGGCCCCATGCATCGATGTGCCTTATGCCTTGCCCTCGCCTTGCTGGTGGCGGCCTCCGGCTGTGGCGGGCATAGAGTCCACAACCAGGTTGCCAAGGCCCGCACAACGCTCAATATGCTCAACCACATCGATCAAGAGCCGTCTATCACCTGCTCCGACCTCTTCAGCAATCGTCTCATTCACGCCCAGTTCAAGAGCTTGGTGGCCTGCGACCAGAGCCTAAAGATGGAGCAGGAAATGGAAGCCTCGCTATCGACCAACCACAAAGTCGCTCTTTCATCGGCCGAGCAAAGGCTGATGCTGGCCTACAAGGCGGCCCGCGCGGCGGCTGTCTCCACGGCATCTGGTAACTATCCAACCGGGAAGGCGCTCTGGCTCGCCCTCAAGCAAGGTGAGCCTCGTCTCGGATATATCTTGGGCTCCAGTAGCTCGGCGCGCACGGTCGGCTTGATTGCTGTCCCGACCGACTCGAGCGCGACCAGCCTTACGCTCTACACCTGTGTGGCCGATGGCAAGTCGGTTGAGGCTCTTACCGCCGGCGCGACAGGCTCGGTCTCTTTTGCGTCGGTTCCGGGTTCGTCCTGCGTGCGCCTCGTCACCCCACGTTCTCTAGGGCCCCCACCGGTCATAGAGGAAGTCAGCAAATCCGGCCACGACGTTGTGGCCTTCATCCGGAATATCAACGGAATGAGTGAGCGTGTGACGCTCATCCCCGAGGGCGGGCAGATGAAAATAGATCGCCTTAGCAACGTCTCCTCAGCCTCGATGGCGCCCGTGCCCTGATAACACTGGTCGGCAAATCCGGTCAGCGTGGTTGGCCTCCACTAGAACCGTCTTCCTATGGATGCGCAGGTCGCGCGTTCGAGGAGATCAGGCGACATTCCCGCACACTCGCCCAGGAGGCGGTGCTGCCGCCACCGCCGGGCTCGTGATCTTGGCGATTCGACTCAGCGATAGCGCGCGAGGAACACGGTCTCGGTGCTCGAGGACTGCGGATTGAGCAGCGTGACGAGCACGGTGCCGTCAGAGGCGGCGAGAAGCCCCCTGATGATCAGCTTGCCGCCTCCGTATAGCTGTTGCGGGGGGTAGGAGGAATCGATCACTCCATCGGGCGTGATCCTCGCAAGCAAGGCGGCCGCACCCACGAGCTCACCGTTCTTTAGCTGAGTAAAGGCGCCGGGTAAACCGGCGATACTGTATGAGCCACCGAAGGCACCACCGAAGTTCTCGTAGTTGCTCCTGCCGGTGATCGAGAGTATCCAGGGAGAGCCGCTCCAGAAGTAGTCCGGCTGCCCCGAGCGATAGAAGCGGACGAGAAAAAGCCCGTCTTCATTCGCGCCGGTGACGGAGAGGTTTCCTTTCCTGTCTGCTAGGAGCGCGCTGATCCCATAGAGTCCGTCAGAGTTGGTTGCCGACCGGGTGACGGCGACTCCTTTGCGGCCGAAGCGCGGATCTAGCGCTCCGTTCGCGAGTAGACCAGTCAGCCGCACCATCCCGCCCTTCGGCGTGATATCAGCTACCACTAGGCGTCCGTCTGGGAAAGCCAGTAAGGGTGCACCGCCGATAAGGGGGGGTTGAGTCACCGGGAGAGTGACCTCACCACGCGTACCGAAGGATCTATCGAGAGCTCCGTTCGAGCTCAGACGAAGGACGACTATGTGACGGGGGTCGCCCGCGCAGAAGCGATCGGCCCCGACAACGATCTTGTCTCCCTGGATAGCGAGACCGGCAGGCCCGCGCGTGCAGGTCGTCTTCTTACGGGCCAGGGCGTAGAACTGACGGAGGCAACCGTTGCCGATCTTCGAGCAGCCGTAGAGCCTCTTGTCGGCGGTGAAGTAGCCGTTCTGGCCGAAAGTCTTCACGACCTTTCCGCTCTGGTCGAGTTCGGAGACGATCAGGGTTGCCTTTTCGTCCACGATTCCGATCATGTTCGTCCCGGCAAGAACGATGGTTCCGTTGGGAAGGAGGGCGGCCAGGTCCCAGCCCAGGAAGTCCATCCCATTCGGAAAGCGTCCCTGGAACATGTGGAAGGGCCAGCGTACGACTCCGTTTTGTCCGAAGGAGGGATCGAGCGAGCCGTCAGGGAGCAGGCGCACGACCTGGGCGTAGTTGCCCTTGTAGTTCCCGACGGCGACGATCCGTCCCGATCGGTCCTCGATCGTCTGCTTGACCTCGAAGCCCGGGAGCTCCACCACCCCGTTCTTACCCCAGCTCGTGACGAGGCCGGGCTTGTCGCTCTTCTGCGAGGATCCTCCGCAGCCCACTGCGAGCGCGGAAAAGACGAAGACCACGGTAAGGACTGCTATCGGGGGGAGGAAGCGGCGCATGGGTTGACCATTGGAAGAGTCGGTCAAATCGCGAGACAGCTAAAGCTCGTTATAGAGAAAAGGACTCGACTGCCGCCAGGGCCCGAGGTTCCAAGAGACATTCCTGAACACTGGCCCACCCCACCCACGAGGCGTTCGGGTCACGAGGTTATACTTGGCCAATGCGACGACAGTTCCACATGCCGAGCATCCTTGTCATCGTTTATGTCGTTGTGGGTTTGATCGTTGCTCAGCAGCACCACTACTTCAGCAACCTGGGCACGATCAAGAGGATCGTATCGGCGGTACTTGCCGTCCTCTTGTGGTGGCTACTCCTGCTCGGGATCAACCTGCACATCAAGTAGCAACCTCGAGACGGTGAGCCGCGAGCACCTGCGCGTCGCGGGACATTCCCGAACTCTCGCCCACGTCAGGCTCTTCACCCGTGGGACGAAAGTGAGCGGCGGCCAAGGGAGAGGAGCGGATGTTCGGCTCAACCGCGGAGCTTGGTTGTTGAAGCACGTCGCGCGACTAGCGCCGTTCGATCTCCGCCTGCTCGGTGGAAGCGAGCTAGGGGCGGCCGAGCCCGTCAGCTCGGCCGCCCCTTTAGCTCTAGCGGATTGCGATCTGAGAGCGCGTGGTAATTTGCGTATCACCCTGCCGGTAGCGAAGCGTGAGCGTGTAGCGTCCGACCCGTACACGGCGAAGAGCATGGAGCTTCAGGCCCTTCTTGGTAACGGTGCCGGTCGCGTAGAGCACGCCGGCTCGAGAGAGCGATGCGCGGCGTACTGCGCTCGAGGTCGTGAACTTGACCGTACCCGAGACCAGCTTGGTCGTGCACTTGTTGCGCTTGACCTTCTTGCCCTTCACCTTGACCGTGACGACCTTGCAGGTCACGAGCTCGATCTGGCCGGATTTGCCCCGCGCGCCCGTTGCCCCGGTCGCGCCGGTTGCCCCGGTCGCACCGGCGGGGCCCTGCGGAAGCGGCCCAGCGGTGCCTGTCAGCGTCACCGGCGTAGCGGTAGGTGCGTTACTGAGAACCGTGAGCGTCGCCGAGCGCGAGCCCTGAGCCTGCGGAGCGAAGCGCACCTTCACCGTGCAGTTAGACCCTGGGGCGATCTGCCCGCCGCAGCTGTCGGTGCTGGTGAAGAAGTCGTCCGGGTTGGTGCCGCCGGTGGCGAATCCCAGGACGACAAGCGGAGCCGTACCGTTGTTGGTCACGGTCACAGACTGCGGCGCGCTGACCGTGCCCTGAGGGACAGGCGAGCCCGCAGAGCCGAAGCTGAGCGAGGTCGGGCTCGGGTCGGCGCTGGCTGCGTTGAGCAGTACCGAGACGGTGCCCGCCGCGATGTAGTCGGTGACCGCCAGGTCCTGCCTGCCGTCGCCGTTTAGGTCGCCGACCGCGACCGAGATCGGCGGCGCGCCTACGTTGAAGCTGCTTGCCGACCCGAAGGAGCCCGTGCCCGTGCCGAGCAGTACCGACACGCTGTTCGAGCCCAAGTTGGCGACCGCCAGGTCCTGCTTGCCGTCGCTGTTGAAGTCGCCTACCGCGACCGACCATGGGTTCGAGCCCACGCTGAAGGTGGTTGGCGCTGCGAACGAGCCCGTGCCCGTGTTGAGCAGTACCGAGACGGTGCCCGGCGTGATGCCGTTTGCGACCGCCAGGTCCTGCTTACCGTCGCTGTTGAAGTCATCGACCACGAGCGAGAGCGGATTCGCGCCTGCGCTGAAGTTGGTCGCCACCCCGAACGAGCCCGTGCCCGTGCCGAGCAGCACCGAGACGTTGTTCGAGTTCGAGTTGGCAACTGCCAGGTCCTGTTTGCCGTCGCCGTTGAAGTCGCCGACCGCGACCGAGTGCGGGGCGTAGCCCACGGCGAAGGGGCTGTTGGTTGCCGCTGTGAAGGAGCCCGCGCCGTTGCCGAGCAGTACGGAGACGTT
>Ga0182010_10000169_pt1 | contig 37203 bp, 31 predicted proteins | sample 611E1MmetaG_FD_120488 | JGI IMG/M metagenome (GOLD analysis project Ga0182010, IMG submission 120488) | Permafrost microbial communities from Stordalen Mire, Sweden - 611E1M metaG | ecosystem: Environmental > Terrestrial > Soil > Wetlands > Permafrost | place: Sweden: Stordalen | collected... | reverse complement strand
TGGCGCGATAGTCATGGCTGCGGCCGGCGCGGTCGGTGCTAGACTCCGTCTTCTTCGCGTTCACCACTTACGCGCCTGCGGTGCCCTGGAGGTCGTATCGGTGTCGTCGCTGCCGCTCGAGTCCGAACGGACGGTCCTGTCGCCGGCATCCGGCGAGCGGTCGGACGTCCGAGTCGAACCCTTGCCCCAGCTTCCCCCACGACGCCAGCCGACGCTCGTCACGTCGAACGTACAGCTGGCTCTCCAGCTCCCGAGCGAGCTGCCACAGCTGGCGATCGAGCCCGAATGGAAGGTCCAGCAGCGGCTCTGGGGCCACAGCTTCCACCCCATGTGCTCGTACCTCGCGAGCTTCCCGGCCGGCCTGGTGCACGCCTTCATCGCCCGCTACACGCGCCCCGGCGACGTGGTCCTGGATCCGTTCAGCGGCCGAGGCACGACCCCGCTGCAGGCCTGCGCCGAGGGACGGATAGGAGTCGGCAACGACCTCAACCCGTTCGCCCACATCCTGACCGCGGCCAAAGTGGATCCGCCGACGAAAGCCGACGTGAAGACCCGCCTGGCGTCGCTGCGCCTGGCCTGGGCCGCCTCCGCCGGGGAGTGGAGCGGGCTGGCCGACAGCGTCGCCGCCAACCCGGGCTCGCCCGAGATCGTGGTGCCGGGCCCCGGGAGCCGGTCGGTCAGCGGGATCGAGTCTGCCGGACGCGACGCGCTCGTCCCCGCCGAAGTGGCCCTGGCCTTTCACCCTCGAACCCTGGCCCAGCTGCTCTACCTTCGCGCGGGCCTCGATCCGGACAATCGAACCGACCGCTTCCTCCTCGCCACCCTGACGGGGATCCTCCACGGCAAGAGCGCCAGCTACCTCTCCGCGGTGATGCCGAACACCTTCAGCATGGCCCCGCGCTACGTCCGTGACTTCGTGGCCCGGACGAGCTTCCACTCTCCTGAGCGCGATGCTTTCGCTCTGCTTGACGACAAGCTACGCCGCCTGTACCGCCAGCCCCTGCCCAGAACCCGCGGCATCGCCCTGCTCGGCGACGCGCGAGACGCGGGGATTCACTTCCGCGAGGCGCTCAGCGCCCGCGGCCTGCCGGAGCGGGCCCGGCTCGTGGTGACGTCGCCACCGTACCTGCGCGTGGTGAAGTACGGCTACTACAACTGGCTGCGACTGTGGCTGCTCGGCTACGACGCGGCCGCGATCGACGACCTGCTCGACGACGCCCATCACCGCGACGCCTACCTGGTCTTCATGCGCGAAGTCCTGCGAGGGCTCCGATCGGCGCTGGCCGACGACGCGGTCATCGCCCTCGTCATCGGCGACGTGGAGCTGGACCGCGGCCGGCCCACCGCCGGAGGCATCGGCCTGGCGGAGTCCGTCTGGGAGCTCGCCGCCGCGCCGGAGGGCTACCGTCTGGCCGGTATCGCCCTCGACGACGTCGCCGCCGGCCGCAAGATGACCAAGCTCTGGGGCGAGGAGGCGGGTCAGGCGACCAAGCTGGACCGAATCCTCGTGCTGGCCACGAGCGAGGCGGGACGCCGACGTGCCGTCAACGGCGCCACTCTCCCGATCGACTGGGAGTGGCCGCAACGCTCGCTGCGAGCTCTCTGAGGCTGCGCGAGGACGTCGCGACGCTCGTGGGCTGCGGCCCATACAATCGCCCCATGAAGCTGATGTACGAACCCGGCGACCTGGCAGCCATGGATCCGCTCGTGCTGATGAAGAACCTGGACCACGTCCGCATGGCGAGCCGGCGCCTGAGCTACGTCCTCCAGCAGCAAGTCCATCTCTACACGCCGAAAGCCAACGAGATGCGCGATCGGATCGACGAGTACGTCGAGGCTGAGCGCCAGATCGAAGCCGAGATGGCCCGCCGCCAGCTCCGCGCCTGAGCCGCCGCGCGAGAACCGCCAGGGCCAGCCTCAATACGCGGCGGGGCGAAGCTCAGCTGGCCGCCGCCACCAGGACCTGCGCCCCGGCGTCGTCGCGCGCCTCTTCGCGTAGCTCAGAGGGCAGGGGCGCGGAGGGCAGCGGCGACGGGGCTAATACGGCGACGAGCACCCGGCCTCGTCGCTCGGATTCCTGGCGGGCGACCTCAACCGCAAACCCGGCCAGGCGCGGCATCTCCGCCAGGCCGAAGGCGATGCCGTGCTCGGCCAGCTCCGCGAAGCCCCACCCGTGGTACAGACCGCGCCTCGCGACGGCGCACATCTCGTCGTACAGCTCCGGCCAGCCCGCGCGCCTGCGCCGATGGCAGAACCGGACGAAATCGACGGCGGCGTCACTGGCGCCCAGGTCTTCCTGCTGCCCGCGCGAATCCATAAAGACACCGCTCCTCTTTCGCGACGTGAATCCCATCCTGGTGACGGACCGCAGGCTCGGTCAGGAGAGATCCGTTCCCCCCGCGCTTGACTCCTCCGCGGCAGGTTGGGTGCATGCTAGGCGGATGCCACCCCGCCGGAAAGGGGTTTCTCCACCAAGAATTCCACCTTCTTTTCCACAGAACGGGCGTTCGAAGACCGTCTGTTCGAACCCTCCCGCGCGGCGCCTTCGAAAGCTCGCCGATCACGCTTGGCCGCCCGCGAATCCGCCGACCCACTCCCCGCAGTAGACCCCGAAAGCGTCTCGCGGCTCGGGGCGGAGTCTCACCAAACGGGACTGTAGCGTCCCCTCGCGGAAGCAGGGCCGGTGGTCAGCTCCCTGCTCGCAGCCTCGGGCTTGCAGGCGCGGGAACAGAGAACGCCCCTGGGCGCGGGTCCGGGGGCGTCAGGTATCGGCGATTTGGTACCGCATATCGGATTCGAACCGATGATCTCAGCCTTGAGAGGGCTGTGTCCTAGGCCTCTAGACGAATGCGGCATCGGGCCGGCCGACGTACGGCGGCCGGGCGGGATGATAGCAGGCGGCAGAAACGGGCGCCATCGCCTGGCTGCACAGCCGCAGGGCCCGAGGGCCACGGAGCCGCAGCCGGCCCTGCCACGGGGCGGCCTACAGCCGGTGGGACTCCAGGAAGGCCCGGATGCCGTCGGCGACCTGCTGGAAGCTCGACTCGCCGATCACCAGGCCGTAGTGCGAATGGGCCCCGAACGGTTCGTAGGTTCCGCCCAGCCAGTCGGCCAGCCGTTCGGCACCAGTCGCCGACGAGGATCCGTCCAGGCCCGCGCCCACAACCAGCATCGGCGTGCCGGCAAGAAGGGCTCGATCGATCGCGATCCCCTCTCGGATCTCGCGCTTCGCCAGCCCCGACTCGTGTGGCTTCTGGCCGAAGAGGTGCTGCAGGCGAACGATGTCGGCGATAGTCAGGTCGCGGTTGTCCCGCTGCAGCCTTTCGGGGAGCGTCTCCCAGCCGATATGGTCGCGGCCGTAGACGTCCGGGATCTCGCGGAGTTCGTGCGGCCGCACCGGCGACCGCAGATCTCGAGGCAGCTCGCTGTCGAGCAGCACGAGCGCGCCGACAGCGTGCCGCTCGGCAGCCTTGAGCGCCAGCAGCCCACCCATCCCATGGCCCACGGCCACCAGGTTGTGCCCGATCCGGTCCATGACTCCGGCAACGTCGTCGACGTACGCCTCGAAATCCACGCTGGCGATGTCCGTGGTCTCGGACCAATGGTGGTTGCGCAGGTTGAGAGCGTGACCTTCCCAGCCGCGGCTGGCGAAGTAGGAGAGGTAGCGCTCCCAGATCCACGATCCGGCCAGCTCGCCGTGGATGAAGAGCAGCGGGCGCCGGCGCGAGCGCCTCTCCGGCATCCACGACTCGACGTACAGACCGCGCTCGGTCAGCTCTATCTCGTCCTTGCGAATCGGCCGGCCGTTCGAGCCCACCGGATGCGGGCGCGCTACGTGCAGGTCGTCGAATACTTTGTCACTCATGTGCTGGTCCTTGAGCCCGTTCCGTCGGATCGGCACCCAGCCCGGCTCACCACTCATGGGGATTGATCAGGAGTCCGGTCAGGGCCTTAGGATAGAAGTAGGTCGACTTCTGCGGCATCACGTCGCCGTCTGCCGCGACGGCCGCGATCTCCGCCACGGGGGTGGGGTCGAGCAGGAAGGCCGCGTCGGCACCGTCTCGCGACTCGTCTACCCAGTCCAGGGCATCGGCCACGGACTTGCTGTACGCCAGGCGCCCGGCTGCGATCGCGGCCGCATCGATGCCACACAGCCGGTCCAGCGCGACCTGCAACAGGGTGACGTCCAGGCGACGCAGAGCGGCGCCGCCCCGAGTCAGGGAGACGGCGAAGGCGTCGCGGCGGGCACTCAGGAGAGCTCCGCCGTTCCGGGTCCACAACCCGAATCGGCCCTCCCCGCCCGGAGCCTTGTCGACCGAGGCGAAAGCGGCCTCGAGGTCCGCCCGCTGCGCCACGGGCTGGACGTCGAAGAGCCACTGGGCGTGGTTCATGAGGTCGTGCACGCCCTCCTCGCCGAGACCCTTCACGATCCTGTGCGTGGGCAGGACGGTCAGCTTCTGACCCGTCGTCTCGAGGAACAGCATCATCACGTATTCGAACGGAGGATCCGCCTCGCCGGTCTTGTTCGCGCGGCGCTCGTCGCGGTAGCGGAGCGCGGTCTCGTAGCGATGATGCCCGTCCGCGATGGTGATCCACTTCCGGCGGGCCGCGTCGAGGACGAGGCTCACGCGTTCGCTCTCCGGCCCATTCTCCGGCACTGCCCAGAGACGGTGGCGAACGCCGTCGTCGTCCGTGACGTCGGTGTCGGCGGGGCCGGCGGCGAGAGCCGCGAGCGCCTTCACGGACTTCCCGCGCCGATCGTCGAAGAGGCCCACGACCGGGCTGGTGTTGACGCCCGTGGCATTCAGCAGCTTGTAGCGATCTTCCTTCGGGGCAGAGAGCGTTCGCTCGTGGGGCAGGACGCCCGACCCGGCGGTCAGGTCCTCGAGGCGGAGCCGGGCGAAGAAGCCTCGCTGGGTGCGGACTCGCCTGCTGCCCGGGACCTTGTAGATCTGCTCGTAGACGTAGATGCAGGGGCTGGGTTCCTTGCGCAGCGTGCCGTCCACTCGCCACCCGGCGAGCATGCGGGCCGCTCGACGATACCGGTCGTCCGGTTCTTCGCCGGGCTGGATCTCGGGCAGGTCGAGCCGAACCGCGTTCAGGGGATGGCGCGCCAGCAGGGTGCGCTGCATGTCGGGACCGATCACGTCGTAGGGCGGGCAAGTGATCAGGTTCATGTCGCCGACCGCTTTTGGGTCATATCGAAGCGCGCGAAAGGCTCGAATCTGTGGCACCCGTGCTCCTTGGCGGCCGAATGATGGCAAGACCGACGTTTCTCGCCCGCGGCCGAGACGGGCGACCGGCCGGACTTCCGATAGGGTCAGGCCCCTGACCGAAGGGATCAGGCTCCTTACCCAGGGATCAGGCGTGATCCTAAGGCACGGGCGCCCTTCCGGCGAGTCCCTCTCGATCGGGTGGAGCCGGATCTGGTGCCACCCCGCCGTCCGCCAGAGCAGGATCGGGCGCCAGAACGGGCGCCCGCCGCCGCCTGTGACCGTCCGCCGCGGCCTGCCGCCACCCGCGGAATCAGTGGCAGCCGGACGCGCCAGAGGCGCAAGCAGGTTTCGACACACACTGCTACTTTTCTCCAATGCATCGGGAGGCCGCCACGCCCACGGATCCGTCATACGCGAGACAGCCCGGCCACGACCACGCCGAGCGGAACGGCGATGGAGCCGAGCACACGGCCATGGCCGCCTTCGAGCACGGCACCGACGCCCAGATCATCAAGCGAGTCAACACCATGACGCCGCTCGTGACGCCGACGCCCGGCCCCGGCGCCTCGTCCACGCTCCGTCGTGAGGTTCTGTACGCCCTCCGAACGGGCGGGCCCGCTTCCCCGGATCAGGTCGCCGATCGGGTGGGAGCCAGCCGGACCGGCGTGCTCCAGCAGCTGCGCACGCTCGAGACGGCGGGCCTGGTCAGTCGCAGCCTGAGTCGCCACGGCGTCGGCCGGCCGCGCCACGTCTACGACCTCACGCCGGCGGCCCAGGAGCTGTTCCCGGCCAACTACGGAGCCCTTGCCCAATCGTTCCTGACCGCCATTCGGTCGATCGGCGGCGAGACCTTGATCCGGGACGTGTTCGAAGCCCGGCGCCAGCAGCTGAGGAGTCGCATTCGCAGCCGGCTCGAAGAGCGTTTGCCGAGCAGCGCCTCGCTCTGGGACCGGGTCCGCGAAGTTGCGAGCTACCAGGACGAGACAGGCTACCTCGGCCGCGCCACCCGCGACCAGGACGGGACGATCCGGCTGTGCGAGCACAACTGCGCGATCTCCGGGGTATCGGTCCCCTACCCGATCGCCTGCCAGGAGGAGCTGGAGCTCTTCGGCGAGGTGCTCGGGGCGACGGTCACGCGTGAGTGCCACATCGCCTCCGGCGACCGCAGCTGCACCTATCGCGTTGAGCCGCTGGACGGTTAGCGGACCCGCCCCGGCCGACCCGCGCTAGGCCCCGGCCGACCCGCCCCGGCCGACCCGCGCTAGGCCCCGGCCGACCCGCCCCGGCCGACCCGCGCTCGCCGTTTCAAACCCTCAGGCTTCCTCCCGCTCGACCTCGACGCGGGTCGCCGGCTTCCGGACCGCGGCCGCGACGTCGGTCACCTTCGGCACGAAGGAGGCCTGCAGCGACGTCTGGGCCGCCTGGAGCTGCTCCTCGTAGGAGAGGATGCCCAGCCGGCCAAGGGTCGCCAGCTCGTCGCGGATGTACGTCTTGAGCATCTCCGGGCCGTCGGTGCTGATGGCGAAGCGGACCTCGTTGCGCCGGAACTGATCGAAGATCCAGCGGAACTCCTCCCAGCCGGAGACCACCTCGGTCTGGAGGTTGGAGGTCGGGCAGATCTCGAGCACGATCCCGCGCTCGCGCAGCATGCCCATGGTTCGATGGTCGTAGGCCGCCTTGACGCCGTGCCCGATCCGGTCGGGCTCGAGCAGTTCGATGACCTGGCCCACCTCTTCGACCGGTCCGGCCTCACCGACGTGGACCGTGATGCCGAGCCCAAAGCCGCGAGCACGCCGGAACAGGTTGCGGTACTCAGCGGCCCGGAAGGTGACCGATTCCGGACCCGCGATGTCGATCCCCACGACGCCCCGATCGCGCCACGAGATCGCCTTCTCGGCGATGATCTCGTTCAGGTCGTACGGGAAGGCCCGATCCAGGCAGAAGATCAGCCCGGGCCGGATCGGATACTCGAGCGTGGCGCGGTCCATGCCACGCAAGGCCGCCGCGATTATGTGGTCCAGGTCCTGTTCGCCGCCGCGGTTCCGCTTCATGGGGTTGAAGCGCAACTCCATGGTCGTGACGTTGTTCTTGCGGTAGGCGCCGCCCACCACTTCGTAGACGGACCGCTCCACGGCCAGCGGTGAGGACTGGATCAGCTCGGTCCAGTGGAAGAGCTGCAGGTAGCCGTCGAACGAGTGGCCGCGTCTTGGAGAGGCCGTGATCATGTCGCGGAACTGCCAGTAATCCTTCGTGGGCAGCTTGATTCCCTGCGAATGGGCGATCCCCCACATGACGGCGGGCGTGACGGCCCCGCCGAGGTGGCAATGGAGCTCGGCCAGCGGGATCCGGCGTGGCAGCTGACGGACCATCGATGCCAGCATAGCGGCTCCACGCTCACGCACCAGACGCTCCGCGGCCGGGCACCAGCCGGGGCACGTTCGGTGACCAGTCGCTCCGCGGCCGGGCACCAGCCGGGGCATCCAGCCGATCCACGGTCGGGGCACGGGCCGTTCGCTCCTGCGGCCGCAAGGCCGGCCGAGTCGCCCATCTGCAACCCGCCTGCAACCGAGTATGGCGTGGGTGCCTTGCAGGCGACGGCGCGTGAGACTACCCTCCATCAATTGATGCCCCGGGCGCGTCGAGGGAGGACGGCAAGCCTGGTGGGCCCCAGGAGGACAGGAGGAATTCCCGTGATCCGAACTCGACTCCGCGTCGTCGGCATCCTCGCCGCCGCGGCGCTGGTCGCCGCTGGATGCACCAGCAGCGCCGCATCGCCCGCGCCTGCCGGTGGCGTTCCGGCTGATCAGCTTGTGAAGGCCGCCACCCTGACCGTCTGCTCGGATACGTCGTATCCGCCTCAGGAGAGCCTCGACGCCAGCAACAAGGCCATCGGTTCCGACATCGATCTGGCCACCGAGCTAGCCAAGCGACTCAGCCTGACTCTCGAGGTCAAGTCGACCACGTTCGACTCGATCATCCCGGCCCTCCAGGGCGGAAGCTGCGACATCATCATCTCGGCGCAGACGATCACCGCCGAGCGCCAGGCCGCAGTCGACATGATCCCCTACTTCGCCGCCGGCCAGTCGTTCGTGGTTCTGGCGGGCAACCCGAGCGCCGTCAAGACCATCGATGACCTGTGCGGCAAGACCGTCGCCGCGGAGAAGGGCACCATCGAGGCCGATCACATCACCGGCGCCGGATCGGGCTACGACACTACGAACAGCCTGAACGCCAACTGCAAGACCAAGGGCAAGTCGGACATCACGCTTCAGGTGTTCGATGCCGACACGAACGCCCTCGCCGCACTCCAGGCCGGGACAGTGGTAGCCCACTTCACCGATGAGCCAGTGGCCGGTTACGAAGTGGCCAATAGCGGTGGCAAGTTCGACGAAGTCTCGGCCATGACCCTCGAGCGCGGCGCCGAAGGCATCAGCGTTCCCAAGACCAAGACCGTTCTGCGCGACGCCGTCAAGACCGCCCTGCTGGCAATGATGACCGACGGCACCTACACGACCATCCTGACCAAGTGGGGCGTGCAGTCCGGAGCCGTAACGGCCGCGGACGTCAACGCGACCCCGCTGCCGGCCGCTTCCTAGTCAAGTCGGACGTAGCCACAACGACGCGATGACCGCGTCCGTGCTCAGTCGCCTCGGCACCCGGCGGGCTATTCTCGCCGGGTGCCTGATATTCGTCGCGCTGAGCGTCAGCGGCTGCTCCAGCAACGCGCACATCAGGCCGCAGGTCTTCTGGGACTCGATATTCCATCCTAGCCCCGCGCTGGTGAACGGGATCGGGCTGACGCTCTTGATCTCGGTCGTCGCGCAGGCCCTGGGCGTCATTCTCGGCGTCTTCGCGGCCATCGCGAAGATGGCCAAGTTCTTCCCATTCCGTCTCGTCGCCAACCTGTATGTCTGGCTTTTCCGGGGCACGCCGCTGCTGGTCCAGTTGATGTTCTTCTACTACGGCTTCCCGACCGCAGGCATATTCAAGTGGCCTGCCGTCGAGATCGGACCAGTCTTCATTCTGCCCGAGGTCCTGGCCGGAATCGTGATCCTCGGAATCAACGAGGGCGCGTACATGGCGGAGATCGTTCGCGCCGGGATCCTCTCGGTTGACCCGGGCCAGACCGAGGCATCCAAGTCGCTCGGCATGAACTACGGCCAAACGATGCGGCGCATCGTGCTGCCCCAGGCCGCGCGAGTGATCATTCCGCCCCTCGGAAACGAGTTCAACAACATGCTCAAGACGACGTCGCTGCTGACCGTCATCAGCGTTTTCGAGCTGTACAACACGACGTCGGTGGCCGCGGGCCGCAACTACGCCACGTTCGAGCTCTTCGCGGGCGCGGCCGTGTGGTACCTGGCGATGACTACCGTCTGGGGATTCGTCCAGGCGCGGATAGAACGGCGTTTCGCGAGAGGGACGGGACCGTCGCAGGGCGGAGGAGCGGGTCCCCGACGCGAGGGATTCGCAGCCAGGTTCATGTCACTCAGAGCGCCGATCGAACAATGACGATTGCCCACGATCTGCTCGGCGCCATCGGCGGAGTGCCGCGTCCGGAGACGGACGTGGTCGTCGAAGCGCGCGACGTCAACAAGTGGTTCGGCCGGCTGCACGTCCTCAAGGACGTCAACCTCCAGGTCAAGCGCCAGGAGACGGTCGTCATCATCGGCCCGTCCGGATCGGGCAAGACGACCTTCATCCGATGCGTCAACCACCTGGAGAAGATCCAGAGCGGGCGCATCTTCGTCAACGGCCACCTGATCGGCTACCGCGAGACCGAGGCCGGCGGCGGCTTCCCGATCATCGGCGGGCTCCCGGTCGTCAACCGACTGCCGATCGTGGGGCGGCGGAGTAACGGCTCCTCGGGCGCCATGAAGCTGGTCGAGGACAAGGAGAAGAACATCGCTGCCCAGCGCCAGGAGATCGGGATGGTCTTCCAGCGCTTCAACCTGTTCCCGCACATGACCGCCCTCGAGAACATCATCGAAGCGCCGATCCAGGTCCGCGGCATGGCTCGCGACGAGGCCGAGACGGTCGGCCGGGCGCTCCTGGAGCGGGTCGGCCTGGCGGCCAAGGAGAAGGTCTATCCGAACCAGCTCTCCGGCGGGCAGCAGCAGCGCATCGCCATAGCCCGGGCGCTGGCCATGAAGCCCGCTCTCATGCTCTTCGACGAGCCGACCTCCGCCCTGGACCCCGAGATGATCGGCGAGGTGCTGGAGGTCATGAAGGAGCTGGCCCGCGAAGGAATGACGATGATCGTGGTCAGTCACGAGATGGGCTTTGCCCGCGAGGTGGCCAACCGCGTGGTCATGATGGACGACGGCGTGGTCGTCGAGGAGGGCACGCCCGACATGGTCTTCAGCACGCCCACCCACGAGCGGACCAAGACGTTCCTCTCCAAGATCCTGTAGCGGGGCCCAGCCGGGGCCGGGGGCCACGGGTGGCCGAGGCGGGACGCGGCCGTGCCGCGGCCCCCAGGCCGGCCGAGTGTCAGGGTCTCATCGGCCCCCACGACGCCCCGGACGATTGCTAGGATTGAACGCAGGTAGCCGGCCTCAGCATGCAGCCGTAGAGGGGCCGGCGGTGCGCCAGCTTGTGGGCCGGCCGAGAGCGTTGCGTGGCCGGCGTGAGGGAGATAGGACACAGTGGTTCAGCCTCGTGGCCGCCCAAGGGCATCGCTCAGCCGGCCCTCCTGGGCCGCGATCGCGGTTCTGATGGCGGCGTGTCTCGTCCTGGCATCGTTCGGGCTGCTGAGCGCCGCAGGATCGTTCCTCGCCGTAGCTACACCTGCCACGCCTTACACGTCACCGAGCCTCGCCTCCCTCACGAGCGCCGCGGACGCATCGCCGACACTCGGACCGACGCCCTCGCTCACTCCCTCGCCCACTCCCTCCCCCTCGCCCACACCCACCCCGTCCCCCTCGCCCACACCCGTGCCCGCGCCGCGGGTACTCACCGAGATCAAGGTGAACGGCGGAACCGAGCCGGCCGTCTCTGCCAGCCCGTACGACCCGAAGCTCGTCGCCGTCATCAGCCAGAACATCTCGTGGTCCAAGAGCTGCAGCATCCCCGCACTCGCCATCTCCAGGGATGCCGGCGCCACATGGAAAGCAACGAAGACACCGTGGGGCAACTTGTGCCAGGACATGCACGCGATCCTCGCCTGGGGCCCAGGCCCCAAGTCCGGGTCTTCGCGGCTGTGGGCCGCCAACGCCATCGGAGTCAAAGGGGGCGTAGCTCTCTCGATATCCCACAGCGACAACGAGGGCGCGACCTGGTCGCCCCGATACATAGAGAAGTTCACTCCGCCGTGGGTCGGCTGCTATCCGGCCATCGCCATAGACAACTCCCCGAGCAGCCCAAACTTCGGGGCCGTCTACCTGGCCTACAACTGGCTTCCCAGCTCCAAGGGGGTCGGCATCAGCGTGATTGCCACGCGCGACGGCACGAACTGGGTCCACACGGAAGTGCCGGCCGTCGGCCAGGCCGGGTATCCGTACACGTGGCGGTTCGGCAACCGCCTGGCGGTGGCGCCGGACGGAACGGCGTACGTCACGTTCTGGGAAAACGACATGCGCTTCTGGGACAGCAACGACATGTTCAACCAGGGCTGGTCCGGCAACATCGGACGGACTGGCTACGCGACGGCTCGTCTCCACCTCGGTACGACTCTCAAGGCCGACCCGCCCATATGGGCCATCGACCAGGTTCCGGCCCCGAGTGCGGCCTTCGACCCCGGAAGTCAGTCCAGCCTGGCCGTCTCCGACAGCGGAGAGCTATGGATGACCGTGAACGACACCACGGCGAGCGGCGGCACCATCCGAATCGGCCGCAGCACCGATGGCGGCGCCTCCTGGGCCTGGCGGACCCTGGACGTTCCCGGCAAGGAGGGCTTCAAGGCCTCCCTCGCCATGGCCGATGGCGTCGTCTTCGTCGGCTGGCATGCCGTGGGCGAGGACGGCCTGGTGGGCACCTACTACACCCTGTCCTACGACGGCGGCACCACCTTCCTGGCGCCGCAACGGGTGACGCAGGCGACCTATCGCGAGCCGAAGATCACCAACGGCACCGGGCTGCGCGAGAACGCCGATTTCGAGAACGGCCGCATCTACTACGCCTGGGGTGACGCCCGGGACGGGCTCTCTACCTACGTGGCCACGATCCAACCCTGATCGGGCTGTTCCGCGCGCCCGTTGCTAGTTGCCGGATCGGTAGACGACCCGACCCTCAGGGTCGACCGTGGGGCCGCTTCTCGCGGCCGCCCCCGCCGAGCGTTCTGCGCCGGCCGCAGCCGCTGCGCCCGACCGTTGCGCACTCAGGGCCCGCGCCGCCCGCCGCGCCTCGGCGTCCGGGACCTGGTCTCGGGCGTGATAGCTCGACCGCACCAGCGGCCCCGACTCCACGTGCTTGAAGCCCAGCGCCAGCGCCTCCTCGCGCATCTCGGCGAACTCCTCGGGACGGTAGTAGCGCTCCACTGGGAGATGTTCGGTCGACGGCCGCAGGTACTGCCCGATCGTCAGGATGTCGCAGTCGACGGCGCGCAGGTCCAGGAACGTCTGGTGCAGCTCCGGCCTGGTCTCGCCGAGTCCGACCATGATCGACGACTTGGTATGCACGGCCGGGGCCCCCTGGACCGCCTCGGCCGCGTATTCCTTGGCCCGCGCCAGGACGCCGAGCGACCGATCGTAGCGAGCTCGTTTCCGGACGGGCTTCTGGAGCCGGGCGACCGTCTCGACGTTGTGGTTGAGGATGTCCGGCCGGGCCGCCATCACGGTTCGGAGCGGCGCCTCTTCCCCGTTGAAGTCGGGAATCAGCACCTCCACGCCCATGCCGGGGCACGTGACGCGCAGTCGCCGGATCGTCTCGGCGAAGATTCTGGCGCCGCCGTCGTCGAGATCGTCGCGAGCGACGCTGGTTACCACCACGTGCTCGAGGCCCAGGCCGCGGATGGCCTCGGCCACTCGCCGCGGCTCGTCCAGGTCGTGGATCAGCGGCTTGCCCGTCTTCACGGCGCAGAACCCGCAGGCCCGCGTGCACGTATCGCCCAGGATCATGATCGTGGCGGTGCGCTGGTCCCAGCACTCCCCCACGTTGGGGCAGTGGGCCTCCTCGCACACGGTGTGGAGCGAGAGGCCGTGCAGCAACCGCCGCACCTCCTGATAGGTCTCTCCCGACGGGATGCGAGCCTTGATCCAGTCGGGGTGGCGGCGGGGCGCGCTCGAACCGTCGGCGGCTACTTCGAAGGTGCCGCCTCCCATCGCGATCGTCGGTGGCGCAAGCGGGTGGTTGGGCAGGAATTCGGACGAGTCGGACACTTCGATACCTTACCGCCGGCTAGTAGATCGGCGTGTTGTCGGGCCCGACGGCTTCCAACCAGCAGATCACGTCGCGGACGAAGCGGCCTACCTGGGCCCCGTCGGTGGCCCGGTGGTCGTAGCCGGCAACGAGATTCATCATCGACCGGACGGCGATCACGTCGCCCTCGGGCGTCTCGCGCACGACCGGCCGCTTCACGACAGCCTCGGTCGTCAGGATGCACACCTCAGGCGTGTTGATGATCGGCACGGTCAGGATCGAGCCGAACCAGCCGGTGTTGTCGATGGTGAAGGTCCCGCCCTGGAGATCGTCCACGCGCAGCTTGTTGGCCCGGGCCCGCGCCGCCAGATCCTGGATCGCCCGGTTGATGCCGTTGATCGAGAGCTGGTCGGCGTCGTGGATGACCGGCACGATCAGGCCGCTATCAACGGCGATGGCGATGCCGATGTTGATCCTGCGCTTCCGGAGCAACCCGGCATCGGTGTAGTGGGCATTGAGATCGGGGCTGCCGTGGAGCCCTTCCACGACGGCCTTCACGACGAAGGGCAGGAAGCTCAGCCCGACTCCTTCGCGAGCCTTGTAGGCCGCGGCTTGCGCGCTCCGCAGATTCACGACGGCCGTCATGTCGACTTCGAACGTGCTGTGGGCGACCGGAACGGCGGCTGCGCGTGTCATCGCGGCCGCGATGCCTCGGCGCATCTGGGTGTGCGGCACGAGTACTTCGTCCTGGCCGGGCTCCCACGTGACGGCGGGCGACGATGACGAAGGACCGGACGGTGCCAGGCCCGGCGCATGGCTCGCGACCCCCAGGACGGATGCCGGATGAGCCTGCGGTGAGGCGGCGGCCTGGGCGGCCGCCGTGGCGGCTCCCTGCTCTGCGGCGCCTCCACCGACCCGCTGCCGCTCGACGTACGCCAGGACGTCCTCGAGAGTGATCCGGCCGGTGTGGCCGGTTCCAACGATTTGGGCGGGCGAGAGCCCATGCTCGCGCATGAGCATTCGCACGGCGGGCGTCATGCGGGCGTTGGGATCCCCGACTTGCTCGGAGACGAGCACCGGGGCCGGCGCGGCGGGAGCCGGGGCGGTGGCGGCTGGCGCCGGGGCGGTGGCGGCTGGCGCCGGGGCAACGGCTGGGGGCGCCGTAGCTATGGGCGTGGCGACAGCCGGCGCAGCAACCGGGGCGACGGGCGGCGCGGCTACGGTCGGGGCAGCGGGCGCCGAAGCCGCGAAGGCGGCGGTGGTCGCTGCCGGCGCCGCCGCCTTCGCGGCGGCAGTGCCCGCTCCACGGGGAGTGGCTCCCGACCCGGCCGCTTCCTCGATCACCGCAATCTCGGCCGCGAACGGGACGGTCTGACCCTCTTCCACGAGGATCTCTCGCAGGACGCCGGCGTACGGCGAGGGGACTTCCGCGTTGACCTTGTCCGTGACCACTTCGAGCAGCGGCTCGTCCAGCGTTACGTCATCGCCGATCTTCTTGAGCCATTTCCCTATGGTCCCCTCGGCGACGCTCTCGCCGAGCTGGGGCATCGTCACCTTGGCCACGACTTGCTCCTCCGCGAGGATAGGCGCTGCGACCGTGCCACTCAGCCACCACGCGGCGCAGCCGGTCGGGTGCACCGCGGACTAAGTGTGGCCGATATCGCCGCCACGCGTGCCGGCCGTTCGCTGGCCGGATCGCTCCACGAGCCGCTACTTGCCGCCGGGAGCGGCGATGAAGTTGATCCCCACCAGCCCGAGGATCGCGATCGCCGCCCCCACGTAGTAGAGCCTGGGCGGCGTATGGCCCTCCAGCCAGCGGGCGAACGGGACGCTGATCAGGGGCGCCGTGGCCACGATGGACTGGACCTCACCGGAAGGCAGCGACTGCTGCGCCCAGATGGCCGCCGAGACACCCAATATCGGGCCGAAGAGGGAGTTGAGGCTCACCCAGAAGAGAGGTCGGCCCGCGATCCCGGCGCCCTTCTCCCGGCTCAGGACCTCCCGGATCTCGCCGTCGCGCCCGGCGAAGCCCCAGCGCCGCTTCCAGACGAGCCTGGCGACCAGGAAGACGGCCACGCCCACCAGCAATCCGCCGGCCAGACGCTGGAAAGCCGCCGTGGGCACGTCGAAGGGTTGATGAGCGGCTTTGGACAGCAGGATCGCCTCTCGAGTGGCGGCGAGGCTGAATCCTTGAGCGACCGCCGCGGTGACGGCGAGCGCGATCCCCAGGAGCACTCCCTTGCCGTGGGCTCGCTCTCGGATGTAGGGCGCGAGGCCCAAGACGACACCGGCCAGGACTACCGCGCACCACAGGATCTGGTCGTTCCGCAGCGTGTCGGCATACCAGACCCAGGCGATCAGGGCGGCCACGGGCGCGGCCCCACTCTCCTCGATCAGCGACGTCAGCGGAGCCCCAAGGCGCGGCAGGGCCGCGAGCAGCGTCAGACCGCCGATCCCGAAGCCGACCGCGCCGGCCAGGAAGAGCAGACCCACCTGGCCCTTCAGGCCCTGGCCCGCGACGAAGGCCCAGGCCCCCATGACGATGAACGCGATCAACAGCCGCAACAGGTTGGCGCGGACGAACCCGATCAGCCGGATGGCCCGACCTGCGGCCACCGGCGTGATGCCGAACATGACCGCGTTGAGAAGGGCGCCGATCATCGCACGGTCGCCTTCGGGTCAGGCGCGCCGGGGCCGGGGAGTTGCCGCTCGGACGCTCTGCGGCCGAGAGACTGCCGCCTCGTCGGGCGCTTCGCAGGGGTGCATACCATAGAGATGGATCTCCTGGGCTCCTGGACCGGCCTATGAGACTGGCGGGAGGCTCTGCTCAGGCGTTGAGCTGCCGGCCCGCGACCGCGAGCGCCGCTTCGCCCACGACCTCCGACAGAGTCGGATGCGGGTGAGTAGCCGCCCCTATCTCCCAGGCGGTCGCTTCCAGCGTCATCCCCAGCGCCGACTCGGCGATCAGCTCCGTCACGCTCGGACCCACCAGGTGCACGCCCAGCACCTCGTCCGTAGACGCGTCCGCGATCACCTTGGCGAATCCCTCCGTCTCGCCCACGATCAGCGCCTTCGCGTCCGCGGCGAAGTTGAAGACGCCCTTCTTGATCGCGATTCCACGCTCGGTGCACTGCTGCTCGGTGAGGCCGATCGAGGCGACCTGGGGACGGGTGTAGGTAGCTCGCGGCTGGTGGTCGTAGTCGATCGGCTCGGGGCTTTCGCCCGCGATCTCGTGGACCGCCACGATCCCCTCGTGCGCGGCGACGTGGGCCAGCATCAGGCCGCCGATCAGGTCCCCGATGGCGTAGACGTGCGGCTCGGCGGTCCGCATCCAGCCGTCGACCTTGACGAACCCACGGTCGAGCTCGACCTTGGTCGTCTCCAGCCCGATCTCCTCGGAGTTGGGCGCCCGGCCGGTCGCGACGAGCAGCTGCTCCACTCGCAGCTCCTCCGCGGCGGCGCCCTCGGGTCCGACCTTCAGCGAAACGTCCTTTGCGCCCACCTTGACCGACGCGGTGTCGAAGCGGGCCGCGGTCACGACGGTGATTCCGCGCCGCTTGAAGCTGCGCTCCAGCGCCTGGCTCACGTCCCGGTCTTCGAGGGGCATGATCCCGGGCAGGTACTCGAGCAGCGTCACCGCCACGCCCAGATCGTGGTACAGAGACGCGAACTCGCAGCCGACCGCACCGGCGCCGACGATGGCGATGCTCTTGGGAAGGTCCGCTTTGGTCGTGACGTCGTCGGAGGTGATGATCCGCCGGCCATCCGGAACGAGGCCCGGCAGGCTCTTGACGCGACTGCCCGTCGCCAGGATGACGTTGCCGGCGCGCAGCACCTGCTCGCCGCCGCCACCGGGCGCGCCCTCAGGCGCGCCGTCCTCGCCGTTGAGCGCGACCCGAACCGTGGTGGCTCCCTCGAGGCGACCTCGGCCGGCGATCCACGTGACCTTGTTCTTGCCGACCAGGCTCTTCAGGCCCGTCCACATCCGCTTCACGATCTGGTCACGCCGCCCTGCGATCACTTCGATATCGAAGCCGGGCTGGCCCTCCAGAACGATCCCGAAGTCGCCGGCCTTCTTGAGGCGGGCGAACAGTTCGGCCGATTCGAGGAGCGCCTTGGTCGGGATGCAGCCCAGGTGCAGGCAGGTCCCACCGATCTTGCCCTGGTCCACGAGCGCGACGCGCATACCCAGCTGCGCGGCGCGGAATGCGGCGCTGTAGCCGCCGGTTCCGGCGCCCAGGACGATCAGGTCGAAGTCGTTGGTTGTGCCTGCGGCCATGGTTGTGGCGGCCTCGCGGTGCGGGTGATGGACGATAGACGGTGGGCCGGGCGGCGCGGCCGCCCGGGCATCGTAAGCGACGGTCCGCGGAGCGGCAACCGGACCGGCCGGGTCGGGCGCTCGACGGAACGGCGGGGAGCGCCGGCAGGCGGCCGCTCGGGGATGGCGAAGCGCCCACGCCAGACCAAACGACCCGGGCATTGGGCCCGGGTCGTTGTCTACTGGTGAGGAGGTAGGTCAGTTGCCGCGAACGCTCCGGAAGCAGTCGCTGCAATACACGGGTTTGCCGTTCGTGGGGCGGAACGGCACCTCGGTCTCCTTGCCGCATTTGCTGCAGGTCGCGGCGAACATCTCGCGCGGGCCGCGGTCGTAGCCGCCGGCGCCATAGCCCCCGCCACCGCCGCCCTCAGGCCGCGACGCCTTTCGTGCGCTCCGGCAGGTAGCGCATCGCTTGGGGTCTGAGAAGCCACGCTGGGCGTAGAAGTCTTGCTCGCTGGCGGTGAACACGAACTGCTCGTTGCAGTCGGCACAGACCAGGATCTTGTCCGTGTACACGGGACCCTAGAACTCCTCTCAGTAGCCGCTCCCTCCGTGTCCTCGCGGCTGCGCGTGAGAGGCCCGGTCGTCGTGCTACATAAAACAGGCCCGCGGCCAGCCCGCGGGCTCAGCGGCGGGATTGTACGTCCGCTAACGAAGCGTGAATAGGCTCTTGTTTGGGCGGCCTGCGGGCCGAGGCGTCGACAAGCTGCCGGCACGCAGGCGCACGAGCCCGGCGCGAACCCAGCGCGAGCCCCGCAGGCGCCCCGCAGGCGCCCGGCACACCGCCTCCCAGCACTTCAGCCCCGATCCGCCTCCAGCGGAATTCCGATCGGCGCCACGAGCACGCGGCCGGCCACCGCGGCTCCGCGGCGCGTCAGCAGCCCCGTCTTGGGCCGGTGGAAGGTGACGGTGACGTGAGCCCGCACCACCGGGTCGGAGAGGTCGCCGCTCGTCAGGTCGACCGCCGTGGGCGCGTCGACGGCGAGAATCGCGATCCCAGCCCTGCGGGCACGCTGGATGAGCTCCACACCGCTTCGAATCGGCTCACGGAGGGGGCCGTGCACGCCGGTGCCCAGCAATGCGTCCACGACGACGGCGGCCTTCTCGACGCTCTGACCCAGTATCGCCACGTCCCGGGCCACGGCCGTGTGGATCCGCTCCACCCTTTCCTCCGCCTCGAGGCGGTCCCAGTTCCGGCCTGCCTCCGGGCTCACCGGCCGCCCCTCCGTGCTCACCAGCACCGCCACCACGCGGACTCCGTGGCGAGACAGGTGTCGCGCGGCCACGAAACCATCGCCGCCGTTGTTCCCCGGCCCGCACAGGATCAGGATCGGACCCTTGTCCCAGCGGCCGGTTTGAACGGCCAGCGCCCTGGTCGCGGCCGCAACCGCACAGCCCGCGTTCTCCATCAGGCGAATGCTCGACACGCCGATCGACTGCGCCCGGCGGTCGGCTCCTTGCATCGCCTCGGCGCCGATCGGCGTCATGGCCATCGAGCGCGACCAGCGGGCGGCGAGCCCGTCCAGGTCCAGCTCGAAGAGAGTGGCGTCGTCCGCGGGGAGTGGCGCCGCCGAGTCCTGCCCCTTCTGGCCGCCCGCCCCAGCCGGACCGGCAAGGGGTTGGGCCGCCGCCGGCTTGGAGACTCGGGCGGACGGAAGGTCCCGTCGTCGCGTGGGCATCGCCGTTCTCCTTGCCTTAGCCGGTGTTCTGCAGGCCGGCCGCCACGCCGTTCACCGTCAGCTGGACGAGGCGGTGGAATCGCTCGCGATCGGGGTCGTCGGCCGGAAGCAGACGAAGCCTGGCCAGGAAGCGTACCTGGATGTGAGACAGCGGGTCTATGTACGGTCGCCGAAGCCGGATCGAGCGGCCCACGAGCGGCTCGGCCGCCAGCAGCTCCGCCCGCCCCGTCACCCTCCTCAGCATTCGCACCGAGAGATCGTATTCGTCCAGGATCCGCTCCCAGAGCCGCGCTCCGTCCTCCTCGGCGGCAAGGGCTGCGTAGAGCCGCCCGATCCTGGGCTCGGATCGGCCGAGTATCAGCTCCGAGTTGTCGAGCGCGCTGGCCAGGAACGGCCAGTCGCGGCACAGCTCGGCCACCTTCTCGATGGAGCCGGCACCGTGCACCCGCTCGTAGCCTGCCAGCGCCGAACCGAGCCCGTACCAGGCCGGCAGACCGATCCGCGCCTGCGACCAGGCGAAGACCCAGGGGATGGCGCGCAGCGATTCGATCCCGGAGAGTTGAGGCGCCGTCCGTCCCGTGGCCGGTCCCGCGGCCGATCCCGCGGCCGGTCCCGCGGCCGGTCCCGCGGCCGGTCCCGCGGCCGGTCCCGCGGCCGGTCCCGCGGCCGATCCCGCGGCCGGTCGCGCCGTCCCTCCCGCGGCGCCGGTCCCCTGCTCCCCTCGGCGGGCGGGCCGGGAGCCCAGGGCCATCGTCGACAGCTCCGCCACGGGCGTGGAGGCGCGGAAGAACCGCTCGAACCCGGGCTCCTCATAGACGAGCGCGCGGTAGGCGCGCCGGGCCAGCTCGGCCAGCTCGTCCATCGTCTCCCGGCCTCGAAGGTCGACCTCGTCGATGCACTCGTCGTGCTCCGGCGTGGAGGCGACGATCACGGCGCTCCCCACGAGCCCAAGGTGATGCTCGGCGATGGCGAGGTTGGCGTAGTTGGCCGCGACCGTCTCGCCCTGCTCGGTCATCTTGAAGCGGCCGTCGATCGAGCGCGGCGCCTGGGCCAGGATGGCCCGGTTCGTAGGCCCGCCGCCACGGCCGATCGCTCCGCCGCGGCCGTGGAAGAGGGTCAGCTCGATCCCGTGCCGCCGCGCCACGTCGGCGAGGCGGGCCTGGGCACGGTACAGCGTCCACACCGCGGCCAGGAAGCCCGACTCCTTGTTCGAGTCCGAGTAGCCGAGCATGACCTCCTGGCGATCGCCTCGCTCGGCCAGGTGGCGGCGGTAGCCCTCGTCCGCGAAAAGGGCTTCCAGCACCTCGTCGCAGCGAGCGAGCGCGTCGCCCGACTCGAAGAGCGGCACGACATCCAGGACGGGGGCGCCGGGCGGAAGGCCTCCTGTGGCAACGGCCGGGATGGACTGGTCGGCGGCCGCGGCGGCCAGGTCCAGCACTCGCAGCACGTCCTCGTGGGATCGCGTGAAGCTGATCACGTAGCGGTGGCAGGCCTCTTCCCCGTAGCGGCGCTGGATGGCGGCCGCGGCCCGGAACGTGGAGAGAACCTCGCCGAGGGTCACTCCGGGCACCAGCTCGCGGTCCAGTTTCGCGGCGATTGCCGCGTCCCCGCGGAGCGCCGCCAGGGCCGCTTCATGCACATCGGAGTGCTGGCGAAGCTCCAGCGAGGCGAGGTGAAACCCGAACGTCTCGACCTGCCAGCGGAAGTCCTGGACCTCTCCGAACGCGACCCGCGATAGGCGATCGGCGACCAGCGAGCGCTGCATCTCGTCGAGCTCCGCGATCAGCTGATCAGGTGCGGCATAGCGCCCGGTGACGGGGCCGCTCTCTTCTGTCAGGTAGGCTCGCGTCCGCCGCAGGCGCTCTGCGATCGCGCCCAGGCGGCGGCGGTACGGCTCGTCCGGGTAGCGACGTGTGAGGTCCCGCATCGTCTCGGGCAGCTCCTCGGCATCGCGAGCCAGACGCGCCTCAAGGGCCGGCCAGACCTCGTCGCGAGGCACGGAGACCGCGATCGTAGACAGCAGCCGCGTGGCCACGGCCTCATAGCCGTGGAGCAGGTGATCGGCGTGGACGCGCGGCACCTGCCGCGTCAGCTCCGCCGTGACCGAGGGGTTTCCGTCGCGATCGCCGCCGATCCAGGAACCCCAGCGCAGGAACGCGGCCACTCGCGCCGGCCGGGTTCCGGTCTGGCCCGCATCGCCGGCGAAGACGTCCGCCTCGCTGCGCGGGTGGCTCGCCGCTGTTCCGGGGTCCGCGGTCCTGTCCAGGGCGCGGTCGAAGAGCCGATAGACCCGCGGCACAACCCGGAACAGCGTTTCATCGAAGAAGGTCATGGCGGTCCGGACCTCGTCCATCGGACTCGGCGCCAGTCGACGGACCGCCGAAGATCGCCACAGGATGCTGATCTCTTCCCGCAGCCGGCGCCGAAGCTCCGCGTCCTCCGCGGGACCGAGGCGGGAATCGTCCATCTGCTCCAGGAGCCGATAGCAGCGTCGCAACGCCGTCAGCATTGTGCGGCGACGAGCCTCTGTCGGGTGAGCGGTGAGGACCGGGGAGACCCGCATCCGCCCGAGCAGCTCCACGATGCGCTCGCCGGTCCAGTCGCGCTCGCGCAGCCAGTCGATCGCCGCGTCCGCACTTCCCTCGGCGGGACTTCCGGTCGCCTGCCGTTCGGCTTGAAGGCGCCTCACGCTCTCTCGCTCCTCCGCCAGGTTGACGAGCTGGAAGTAGAGGCTGAAGGCGGTGGCCAGCGCCTCGGCCTGGTCGACTTCGAGCGAATCAAGCTCGGAGGCCAGCGCGCTCTCGGCCGCCTCGTCGCCGGTCTCCCGGAAGGCGATGGAGCGCAGCCGGGACCGCTCCACCAGGGCGAGCAGGTCGGGACCGCCTTGCTCGGAGATGACCTGACCCAGCAGAGCGCCCAGCAGCTTCACCTCGCGCGAGAGCGAGTCGCGGGCGCCGGACGCCGCAACGTCGGCGGCGCCGGCACTCGAGGGCTGGCGGGATGGATGACTGTCGGCCATGCGGGCGAGGATAGCGGGCTTCCACGCCGAATGCCCCGTCTTGCGCTCGGATGACGGCTATCGGCTGCATCGAATGGTACAAACGAGGCACCCAGGTTCGTTGCCCGGCGACCGATGCCCTCGGCAGAGATGCCGCCACGGACGGCGGCCACCCTGTGCCGGAGGCCAGATGAACCGCAACCGAAGTCGTTGGCCGGCGATTGCACTGCTCGTCGCCATGTACCTTGTCGGCGTCATCATGGCCATGCTTGCCCTGGGCGGTTTCGGCGTTGCCTCGAGCCGCGACCTTGCGGCGTCCTCGTATGTGGCGGCCGGTCTCACCCTGTCCCTCTTGGCCGTGCTGCTGCTCGTCGGGATGAGGATCCGCCGCACGCGGAGGATCCACGCTCGCGCGCGTCACGCGCGCCGTTCGGCTTCGACGACCTCGACCGGGGCGACCGTCCGGATCTGACCGAGACCGTCGCCGGCGCGCCCGTCTCTCCTGAGCCGGCCCACGCCTCACGGCCAGCCCACGCCTCACGGCCGCTTCACCCATCGCTCGCAAGCCGGCATCCCCGACCCGCCGATCCAGGCCGACGCCGTCGGTGGGAGGGGCGTACCATGGCCCGCCATGGTCACCGACACCCTGCCTCGTCCGAAATCCTTCGACGAAGGGCCCGCCCGACTCAACTGCCTGACGGTCCTCTACGACGACGATTGCGGCGTCTGCCGGGACACCATCCGGCAGCTGAGCCGCTGGGACAGGGAGGATAGGTTCGAGTTCCTGCCGCTCCAGCAGGCCGCCTCCTCCGGACGGCCCCTCCTGGAACGCCTGGCAGCCGAGGGCCATCTCGCCGACGCGATCCACGTCGTCGACGAGTCGAGCGGTCGCGTCGTCTCCGGCGGCCACGCCGCGCTGGCGATCCTGGACGCGCTGCCGGGTGGCTGGTTGCTCCGTCCGTGGGCGGCCCTGCCCCCCACCGCCCTGGCCGCGGATGTCGTGTACCGAGTCGCGGCCCGTCACCGCGACCGCCTGGCGTGGCTGATGGGGATGCGCGACGAGGTGAGCTGTCCGGTCCGGCCCGCGGCGCACTAGCCCGCGGCGGCCGTTGACTGCGGCCGGCGGCGCACTAGCCCGCGGCGGCCGTTGACTGCGGCCGGTGACTCGCCAGGCAACCCGTTGGGGTAGTCAGGTTCGGGCCATTCGACTCCCCATCGCGCGACAGAGTCCGATGCCACCGGCCGACCGTGACCGCTAAGCTCGGCGCTATGGCGAGCGTCCCCTCCCACGCCACTCCCCTTCGCCTCGTGCAACCGGTAACGATCGACCTGCCGCGCGCCGTGCCGATCCTCGTCGACCACGCGCCCGAGTGGCTGGGCACGCCCATGCCCGGGACACGCCCGGGGAGCCGGCGCTACCTGACGGACCTGAGCCTCCCGATCCGCGAGCACGCGCCCAGCCTGACCTTCAAGAAGGCGGCCTTCGTGGACCTTGGCGAGGTTCGCTCGAGTCGGGACGCCTGCGACATCGAGATCGAATGGCGATCGGCCTCTCTGGCTCCCCTCTTCCCCGTGTTCGCGGGTCACCTGACCCTCACGCCCACGGAGCTGCGCCTGGAGGGGTACTACGCTCCGCCCGCGGGAGATTTCGGGGCCGTACTGGACAGGGCGTTCCTTAACATCGCCGCTCGCGGCACCGCCCGGTGGTTCCTCGGGCGGGCCGCTGAAGTGCTGCGAACACCGCCCGCCAAACCCTGACGCGCACGGCAACTTTTAGGCCGCGGCGGCCGCCAAAGGTACCCGATTCCAGCCTCTAGTTGGAGCTTGAACGGCCGATATCTCGGACGGTTAGGCAAAGCCTGCCATGGAGTCTGCCGTGCTTAAAGAGGCAACCGACAAACGCGACGCCGGTGCCGGCAACAGGAATCCCCGCATACGGGCGGTCTACCGCCGGGAACTCCAAGACGACATTCGCTTCTGGGCGATCGTCCTGGTCGTGGGGATCGCAACCGCTACGGCCATCTTTGGCGTCGCTTTGCAGGGAGCGTCTCTGCCCCTGGCCGCACTGTCGCTGCCTCTGCTTCTCGCCGGCATCGCCATTCAAGGATTGGTGCGACACCGCGGACGGCGTTTCGCCGTGCAGCTCGGCATGGCATTGGGGCTGCTCCCGGTTCTCTATGGGGCCACGGCCATCCTGCTGATGTGGCAGGCCGCGCCGCTCACCCTGGGCACCGTGGGCCTGTATCTGGTCGCGTTCGCGGTATTCATCCCGTTGGAACGGCGACCGCACCTCGTCTGGCTCGCCACGGCCAACGCGGTCTTCTTCGGGCTGATGCTCGGTTTCGGTCGACATTCGTCGTGGATCGACGTGCCTGCGCTCGCGTTCGCGGCCTCGTTCGCCTCCGGCCTGAGCCTTGCCGCCAACGCGATCCAGCTCCGCAGACGGCGCCTGATCAATGGCCAGCTCCTGGCCGTGCGCAGCCTCTACGGCCGCATGAAGGAGCACGAGCTGGATCTCCGGCGACAGGACGAGTTCCTGTTCATGCAGCAGGAGACGCTGGTCGGCCAGCAGGACGAGCTGATCAGGCTCAACGGAGAGCTGGAGATCGTCGCCCGCCTCGACGCCTTGACCGGACTCGGCAACCGGCTCCGCCTCAACGAGGATCTGGCGCAGATCGCCGGCCGGATCGAACGTTACGGCGGCACGGTCGGCCTGTTGATCATGGACCTGGACCACTTCAAGCGACTCAACGACTCGATGGGCCACCTCGCCGGCGACGCCGCCCTGAGGGCGGTGGCGGAAGTTCTACGCAAGACGAGCCGCGTCGGCGATGGGCTATACCGATACGGGGGCGAAGAGTTCCTGCTCATCCTCCACGACGCCGACCAGGCCGCGCTGCGGACGGCGGGGCAGCGCTACATCACCGCCATCCAAGCCGCCGGCATTGCCCACCCCGAAAATCCACCCTACGGTTCGCTGACTGCCAGCGGCGGAGCCGTGGAGCTGTCTCAGGCCAACTGCCTGGACGTGGACTCGGCGCTTCGCGATGCGGACGACGCGCTGTACGAGGCCAAGGAGAACGGCCGCAACCGGCTCGAGGTGCGGGGTCGTCGGGTCCCGGCCAAGGTCGTCCCGATCAAGCAGCATCGGGCGGCAAGCTGACGCTGGACGCCGCACCGCCGGACGGGTCGGCCCGCCGGAGGCAGGGTCCGCCACCTCGCTCAGCCGATGGGCAGCAGCGCGGCCCCGATCCCAACGGCCAGACCGATGGCCAGGCTCGCCAGGCCGATCTGAAGCGACCTCATTCGATCCCGGGCGCGAGCGTGGGGGTCTGTCACATGCTCGGTCGTCCCGAGCTCACCGAAGTTGTAGACGCCCGCCGAGCCGAAGCCGGCGCAGAAGTGCAGCGCGGCCTGCAGGTATCCCGTGGCGGACATACCGGCTGTCAGGACGAGCACCAGCCTGGTCCAGTGCGGCAGGCCGAGGGCAACCAACCCGACGAACAGGATCACGGTGGCCGCCAGGCCTATATGACCCGCACGGCGGCGGCGGGCTATCTCGGCGGGGCCGATGTTGCAGACGCCGGGCTCATAGCTGACGGGATTCAAGGGGCTCAGGTTGGCGATGTGAGACATGGTTGCGACCTCAACTTTCCTGCTCCCAATCCTATCCACACGGGAGCCTTCCGCGGCGGCGACGGGCACCTGGACCGTCAGGCGCGCCACGCATGCGAGTCGATCGGCGTCGCGCGCCGGCCTGAGCAAAGCAGGACCGCGAGGCGCGCCGGCCACGGCAAAGCCGGCAGATTCAGCCGCGCGAGGCCGCCGTGCCCTGCGTCGGGACGCGCCCGGCTACGCCTGCGCCGTCAGCCGACCGAACAGGCCCCTGACAGAGCCGACGATGCGGCCGGGGAGGTGGAAGCCGGGCCTCCGGAATCGACCCGAATCTCCGGCCAGCAACCGATCGGCCAGCCCGCCGATGTCGCCGATGACCTTGGCCGTCGGAAACCTCTCCACGGCCGACTTCCCCTCGTCGGCGGCCCGAACGAACAGCATTCCCGCGGAACGAATGCGGGCCAGGCAGGGGATGTCCACCACGCGTTCGACGTCCGACGGCGCAACTCCGCTGTTGGCCCGGTTGATCACCATCGCCAGGCGATCGCGGAGGCCCAGCTCCGCGGCAACCTCACGGAACTGGACGGCAGCCCGGATACAGGGCACGTCCGGCGTGACCGGCACGAGGATCTTGCTGGCCAGCGCGAAGAGGGCCTGGTTGAGCGGTCCGTAGTCCGGGTGCATGTCCAGGATCACGAAGTCGTACGACTCACGGGCTCTGGCGACCGCGTCGGCGACGCGCTGCGGCTCGAGGACCTCGGTGTGCAGTGGCGACTCGGACATGACCAGGACGCCGAGGCCGCTCGAGTGGACGGTCGCGATCTGCGCCAGGGTCTCGCTCGCTCCCGTCGATTCGTCCTCACGCCACGCCTTGGCCAGCGTCCTGGGGTGGCTCAGACCGAGCGAGGAGGCTATGTGTCCGGTGATCGTGTCGCAATCCACGAGCAGGACCCGCTGGCTCTTGCGAAGCCGCAGCGCCGCCCCGAGGTTGATCGAGATCGTGGTCTTGCCCACGCCACCCTTGGGGTTGAAGACGATGATCATCTGGCCGCGCCGTTCGCCGACTGCCTCGGCTATCGGCGCATCCAGCCCGGCCGTCTCGGGAGTGAGGATAAGGCTGGCGTCTTCGTCCGCCTCGTCCGGGACGTTCTCGAGGCGAATCAGCATCGCTTCGATGCGCCACCGCAGCGACTCGGCCGAATACGGCCTCGTGAAGTACTCGTCCTTGACGTAGCCGGTGCCGCTCAGCCCCATGCGGCCGAGGGTTCGCGGCGGCATAAGCATCAGTACGGGGATGTTGCGGCCGCTCTCGTGGAGATGGGCGTACATCTCGAGCGTGCCGTCGAAGTCCTTCTCCCCGTCGAGAATTGCCACGCGGACGTCGTCTCGACTGCTGAGCAACCGCTCGAGGTCGGCCGCGTTCTCCACGGCGATGGCCTCGTAGCCTGCCTCGGACAGGTGCTCATTCACAGCCACGAACTCGGAGCGTGGCAGAGCTATTGCTACGGCAGACCGTGGCACGACAGAGCGGGCCTCCCTGCGACGCGGAAGCGGCACGGGTAAGTCTAGCCGATCGCTCGGACCCCCGAACATCCGCCGCGGGCGTGCCGCCCCACCATGTCGAAACGAGCGATACTGGAGCCAGGGACCGCAAGACACCAAGAGAGGTTCGCGCGCCGATGCCCCCGCAGGCCGTAGTAGCCGGCCACATCTGCCTGGATCTCATGCCCGGCCTCGGCAGCCGGCCGCTCGACCTTCGGCCGGGAGATCTCCGCGTCGCGGGGCCCGTCACGATCTCGCCTGGCGGCGCCGTTTCCAATACCGGCCTGGCCCTCAACCGGCTGGGCGTCTCGACGCGGCTCGTGGCGCTCATCGGGCCGGACCCTCTCGGCGGCATCCTGCGGTCCGCCCTGGAAGCGGAGTCGCCCGGGCTCGGCGACGGGCTCGTCGTTCGGGCGGGCGAGGGCACGTCCTACAGCGTCATCCTCAGCTCGGCCACGACCGATCGGATCGTCGTCCACTTCCCCGGCGCGAACGACGACTTCTCGTCCGCTGAGATCGAGCCCGAGCACCTGCGCGGTGCCGAGCTGCTGCACGTCGGCTACCCGCCACTCATGCGCCGGCTGTGCGCCGACGACGGCGCGGAGCTGGAGCGGATCATGCGAGCCGCCGGGGAGGCGGGACTGGTCACCTCGCTGGACACGGCCGAGCCCGACCAGCGCATCGGAGAGGTGGACTGGCACCGTCTCCTCGCCCGCGTCCTGCCCCAGGTGGACATCTTCATGCCCAGTCTCGGCGAGATCGAGGCGATGCTGAGCACGCCCCGGCCGTGGGACGGGGTGAACCATCCGGACGTGGCCTGGGTCCGCCTGCTCGCCGAGTCCGTCCTGGAGCTGGGCGCCGGGATGGTCGGCCTCAAGCTCGGGCGGTTCGGGCTATACCTGCGCACGGCCGGGGTGGAGCGGATCGGAACGATCGCCGGGCGGCTGCCCGGTCTGGATGCCCAAGCCTGGTCGGACCGCGAGCTGTGGTCCCCCATCTTCGAGGTCCCGGTCAAAGGCACCACCGGCTCGGGCGACGCGACGATCGCCGGGTTCCTGGCGGCCCTGCTGGACCGGCGCGACCCTGTCCAGGCGCTCGACCTCGCCTGCGCCGTGGGCTCTTTGTGCGTGGAGGGCGACGACGCGCTGAGTGGCATCGGTGGCCGCGAGCAGGCCGAGGCGCGGGTGCGCTCTGCCGCTCCCCGACCCGCGCCGCCGCTCTCGAACGCCTGGGAGCCTGCAGGCTCGTCCGGCGTGTTCGCTGGGCCCGGGGACGGGCGTCTGGCGGCTTCGAAGGTACCGCAGAGCCATTGACATGCGCTCGCGAAGGCTAGTATCCCTACTATCTTCAGTTGTCGCGTAAGCGCAAGGGAGGCCTACGTCGTGGGCCTGCTCCGGCGGATGGAACAGACGAGGCAAGAGGCCGTCATTCAGAATGCCGGCCCGTCCCCGTCCGCACTCGTCCCGGTCGCGCCCGACGCGAGGCCGGCCTCGGGTGGGCCTCGCGAGGCCTTGCTGAACAACATCAAGCTTCGCATCCTCGACGATGTCATCGGCGGCGCCTCCTCGATCTTCGACGCCGACGGCGAGACCGACATGCGCACCAAGATCGAGGCGATCGTCGACCAGACCATCCGCGTAAGCGGGTTCGCCGGCACGCGCGCCGAGCGTTTCAACCTGATCGAGGACGTCGTCGCGGAGGCGACGGGCTTCGGGCCGCTCGAGCCGCTGCTGCACGACGAGTCGGTCACGGAAGTCATGGTCAACGGGCCGCACCAGGTGTACGTCGAGCGCAAGGGCAAGCTGCAGCTGACCGGCGTCACCTTCCGGAACGACGAGCACGTTCTGCACATCATCGACCGGATCATCGCCCCGCTCGGCCGCCGCATCGACGATTCGAGCCCCAGGGTAGACGCCCGCCTCCCCGACGGCTCGCGCGTCAACGCGATCATCGCGCCGCTATCGCTCGTGGGGCCGGTAATCACGATCCGGAAGTTCTCCGCCAAGCCCTACACGGTGCCGGATCTCATCAGCTTCGGGACGGCAACGGCCGAGATGTTCGAGTTCCTGCGGGCTTGCGTCGAGGCGCGCCTCAACATCTTCGTCTCCGGCGGCACCGGCTCGGGCAAGACGACGTTCCTCAACGTCCTCTCGTCATGCATCCCCGAGGAGCAGCGGATCGTCACGATCGAGGACGCCGCCGAGCTCCAGCTCAACCAGGAGCACGTCGTCACGCTGGAAGCGCGGCCTACGAACCTGGAGGGTGAGGGCGAGATCACGATCCGGGATCTGTTGCGCAACGCCCTGCACATGCGCCCGGACCGGATCATCGTTGGTGAGTGCCGAGGCGGCGAGGCTCTGGACATGATCCAGGCCATGACGGTGGGCCACGCCGGCTCGCTCTCCACCGGCCACGCGAACACCCCGGCGGACATGCTCCGCCGGCTCGAGACGATGATCCTCATGACCGGCTACGAGCTGCCGCTGCGGGCGATCCGCGAGCAGATCAGCTCGGGCGTGGACCTGATAGTCCATACCGGCCGTCTCAAGGATGGCTCCCGCAAGGTCCTGAACATCACCGAGATCTACGGGATAGAGGAGCAGGAGATCCTCATCCAGGACATCTTCGCGTTCGTGCAGACCGGCGTTCGCGACGGAAAGGTTGAAGGGGAGCTCAAGCCGACCGGAGTCCGGCCGACCTTCATGTGGAAGTTCGGGGAAGCTGGGATCCACCTGCCACCCGGGGAATATGGCATCCCTCCCGAAGACCCCAAGAAACCGGACAAAGTCCGCTACCGCAAGGGCAAGGCGAACGCGGGGGAGGGACTCCAGCCACTCGATGCATCGATCGCTTTCGGCCGGGTGCAAAGGGCCGGCGGCATGATCTATGTGTCGTCCATGGGGCCGGTCGACCCCGATACGGGGCTCATCGTCCCGGGAGGCATCAAGGAACAGACGGACCAGTGCCTGAAGAACCTCAAGGAGAGGCTCGAGGCGGAGGGAAGCTCGCTGAGCAAGGTCGTCTGGGCCAACTGGTCGCTGCGCGACCCGTCGGAATTCGACGCGTTCAACAAGGAGTGGCTGCGCTGGTTCAAGATCTCGCCGATGGGCCAGAGCACTCTGCTGCCGCCGCTCCAGCGGCGGGCGGGCTTCCGGGTCTTGCTCGGGGTGATCGCGGAGGCCTAGGGGCGGGCTGACGGCGAGCGGGCCGGGATCCGGCGGCCGGGAGACGGCAGGAGGCGCCGCGCCGGGGGTGGCGGCCCGGGACGGCGAACATGTCATCTGCTAACCCCGGTAGCACTGGCCGGACTCTCGGGGCCTCGAGGACGCCGTGGACACCAGAAGAGGACCAGGAATGAGCCTCGTCACGCTCGGGATGGCGCTCCGGAGACCCGCACACGGGGTTGACCCGGCCGTGAGCCGCGCCTAGTGCTACCCGCGTTAGCAGATGACAGGAAATCGGGCCGGGCGCTCGGGTCTTGATCGGGGTGATGGCCGAGGCCTAGGGAAGAGGCCACGGAAAGACCGCAGTCCGCCCGGGTTCCTTCGGGCTCACCCTCGAGCAGCTAAGCCTCAGCGAAGGCGGCACGGGCATCATGCCTTCGCCCAGAAGAGGATCGTCTTACATCACCCAGGAACGGACTGATATCATGTCGACCGTGATACGGACCCAGATATCGCTGACCGAAGCGCAGATGGAACGCCTCAAGCGCGAGGCCCGGCGGCGGCACACGTCAATCGCAGCCATCATCCGCGACGCCGTCGACGCCACCGTGACGGACGAAGACACCGATCGACTGGCCCGGCAGCGACGTGCTTTCGGCCTGGCCGGGGCGTTCTCGTCGGGACGGTCAGACGCATCCGATCGCCACGACGAGATCCTGGGCGAAGAGACACGCTGGTGAGCGTCTTCGTCGACACCAGCGCGGTCTACGCGCTTCTCGACGCCGGAGACTCGAATCACGAGCGCGCCCTTCGCGCCAGCGCCGACCTGCTTGGCGAAGAGCTGGTGACACACAGCTACGTTGTCGTGGAGCTGGTCTCGCTTGTTCGTCGCCGCCTCGGGGCTCACGCCGCTGCCCGCCTGATCGACGAGGTCCTGCCGGCCATCGAAGTCACGGACGTAGACGCGTCGCTGCGCTCTCGTGCCCTCGCAGCCTTCCGGGCCGCGACCGCCTCGGACGTCTCGCTGGTCGACCGCACCAGCTTCGAGTTCATGCGTCAGCGCGGGATCAGCCGAGCCTGGGCGATCGACTCCGACTTCGCCACGGAAGGCTTCGAACTCGAGGCATAGGCGACATCGCCGCCCAAATTCGCCAGTCGGGTCTTCTTCATCCTTGGCTCACGCGCCTGATCTGGATCGGCGGCGCAGCGCCGGTGTTTGCTAGGATCGTCGAGCGAACTGCTTCCGGGGTGCGCCTCGCTCAGGGCATGGCTTTGCGGTGACAACGCCGGCAGGAGATCTGAGATGAACGCGTGGCAGATGTCGATCTGGTGCTGGGTAATCTTCGTTGCCGGCATGATCCTGATGCTGCCGGCGCTGCTCGGCGGAGTGCAGGGGCTCGTTGTCGAGCAGGTCGTGACCTGGGCGGCGTTCGGGTACGCGATGTACCTGTCGATGGCGGTGATCCGTGGCGGCGACAAGCGCCTCGCCAGGAATGGTGTGCCCGGTACCGCGCGTGTCTTGTCGGCAGAACAGACGAACACGGTTGTGCAGGAAGGCGAGTTCACATGGAACGCGCCATACGTGTGGAAGTACGGCCTGGAAGTGACCGTCCCCGGTTGGCCTCCCTACAAGACCATGCTGTACATATGCGCCAGTCTCTCCGAGGGAGAGACGATTCCGGTGCGAGTCGCCAGGTTCAACCGTAAGCGCGTGACGATCGACCCCGTCGCATACAACCAGCAGTACGGCGAGAGAGTGCGCCAGTCCCCAAGCGCCAGCTCGCGAGGGAGCGACGATCTGGGCGAGGTTCTGGCAAGAACGCAGGTGCTCACGGCTCAGTTGAGCAGTGCGAAAGCCACAGCGGCGGAACCGGACGTCGCGGACGAGCTGACGAAGCTCGCCCGCCTGAGGGACCAGGGGATCCTCACCGATGCCGAGTTCGCCACGCAGAAGGCGAAGCTGCTTGCAAGGTGACGGGCGCGATGTGAGTCAGAACCGGGATCCCCGAGTCGACGCCTACATCGATGCTCTGCCCGAGTGGCAGCAGACCATCTGCCGTCGCGTCCGCGAGCTGGTGCTGGCCACCGATCCGGACGTCCAGGAAACGATCAAGCGCGCCGATCGGCCGTACTACGTCCTGGACGGCAACATCTGTGCACTTCTCGCGGCCCGGGACCACGTCAACATCTTCCTCTACGACGGCGCCATCGTCCCCGACCCCCAGGGCATCATCACTTCTGGCCACGCCAACAAGACCGCCCGCACCGTCGCCATCCGCCGCGGCGACCCGATCAATGCGCCGGCCCTGACGGCCATGTTCCGCCAGATCATCGCCAACAACCGCGCCGGCGGTTGGCGCAAGTTGAAGGAATAGGGGCAGTCGCCTCAGCCGTCGCCCGACTCGCGCCGCCCGCGCGCTTCTACTTCGCCGGGAGCCCAGCAGCCAGAATGCGCGCCAGCTTGTCGATCGAGACCGGATCGAGGGCCCGCGTCGCGGTGATCAGCTTGCGAAGCGACCGCGGCCACTCCAACCGAACGCCTCGGAAGGAATGAGGCGCGAAGAAGAGCGGCCATTCGGCATCGACGAAGCAGAGCACCGGCGTGACGGGCATGGTGAACCCTACGGAGGCGAGCAGCGTCTCGACGGCCTCCACCTGCCAGCCCATGTTGTCGGCGAGGCGCGAGCAGTCCCGACCGCGCACGTACAGGCGTTCGTCGGTTCGAAAGAGGCCGCCCTTATCCCGGATCCGGAGGTTGCCTTTGTGAGCCTTCGCATCGACGACGAAGACGCCGGCCGGAGCGATCACGAGATGGTCGATGTTTCCGCGCGTGCCGGGAACCCGCCGATCATTGAGTACGACGACGTCGGGGAGCCCTGCCAGCGCGTCTGCCAGTTCCGTCTCTCCATACGCTCCCCTCGCCCACGCGCGGGTGGATTGCGGCTCGTCGGTGATGGCAAGGAGGACACCGCCGAGGCGCCGCCCGAATCTGTCCTTGACTCGAGCCTCTCGCTTGGCGGAACTGCGGTCGTACACGCGTTGAGCCGAGGCGCCCGCGATTCCGAGATCGACCGGCGCTGTCGCAGCGGCATTGCGCTCGCCCGGGCATTCGATGCACCGCACCGTCCTGGACGCGGCGTGGTACATGGCTTGGATGCCCTGCGGCAGGAATGAGCCACAGACGACGCACTTCCCCGGGTAGCGGAGGCGCAGCTTCGTCAGCTCTGTTCCAGTCGGTTCCGGGTGGGGCACGATCACGCCCTCGTTGCAAGCCGGAAGGCAATCCCGACGAGTAGCCAGAAGACCGCAGTCACAATGGCTCCCGCCACGATGAAGCCGAAACCCCAGCCCAATCCCTGCACAAAGTGATATCCGAAGCCGGGAAGTTGATGACCCGGATCGAAGCGCGGAGGAGCGCCGGCAAATGCGACACCACAGCTGGAGCAGTAGTGATCATGCGTCGAGACGCGCCCTCCGCAGTTGCCACAGATCCTGGCCTCGCCGACCGGCACTCCACCCTGATCAGGTTGCGGCCATGAGTACTGGCTCATCTTCCCTCCATGCGAACGACGGGCGTGAACTAGGCCGCGGCCCAGTGTTCGGAGAGGACCTCGGCTTGTTCCAGGACGGTGATGGTGGCTTTGGCTTCTTTGTCGGGCGGGTAACCGTGCTGGCGGAGGATGTGTTTGACGTAGACACGGAGTTGGGCGCGGACGCGCTCGCGGACGGTCCAGTCGATCGTCACGCTCGCTTTGACCTTGGCAACCAACTCCCGGGCTATGTCGCGGAGACACTCGTCGCCTAGAACGGCGACGGCGGAGTCGTTCACGCCCAACGCGTCGTAGAAGGCGAGCTCGTCGTCGCTCAGGCCCAGTTGCTCGCCGCGAGCGTCGCGAGCGCGCAGGTCACGAGCCAGAGCGATGAGCTCCTCGATGACCTGGGCAGTCTCCACCGCACGGTTCTGGTAGCGGCGGACGGCTTCTTCGAGCATCTTCTCGAAGGAGCGCGCCTCGACGACATTCCGGCGGGACCGCGATTTGATCTCGCCCTTCAGCAGCTTGGCGAGCAGCTCGACGGCAAGGTTGCGCTCCGGCATCTCCTTGACTTCGGCGAGGAAGTCGTCAGAGAGGATGGAGATATCGGGCTTCTTGAGGCCGGCGGCGGCGAAGATGTCGATGATCTGGTCGGAAGCGACCGCACGAGACACGATCTGGCGGATGGCGTGGTCCAAGTCTTCGCGGTCATGCGGGCCGTGGACGGTGCCTTTGATCAGGACAGAGCGAACGGCCTGGAAGAAGGCGACGTCCTCGAGGATCGACATCGCTTCATCCGACGGCACGGCCAGGGCGAACGCCTTCGACAGCGAGCCGACGGCGTCGAGCAGGCGCTCCTTGCCGTTCGGGTGCCCTTCGTGATTCCTGAGCCCAAGAATGTGCTCCTGCGCCTTAGGCAGAACGGACACACGCTCGGCCGCGGATCCGCTGCAGAACGGACTCCAGTCGAAGCCATCGAAGAGCCCGAGGCAGACCTCGTACTCCCGCTGCATCGCATGGATAGCATCCTGCTGATTGAAGGTTGGCTTGCCCTTGCCGCCGCTCTCCGTGTAGACCGCCAGCGCCTTGCGCAGCTCGTCGGCCAGGCCTAGGTAGTCCACCACCAGGCCGCCCGGCTTGTCGCGGAAGACGCGGTTCACGCGCGCGATCGCCTGCATGAGGCCGTGGCCGTGCATGGGCTTGTCCACGTACATGGTGTGGAGGCTGGGGGCGTCGAAGCCCGTCAGCCACATGTCCCGGACGATGACGACGCGGAACAGATCCGCCGGGTCGCGGAAGCGGCGAGCCAGCGCCTCGCGCCGCGACTTGTTCCGGACGTGAGGCTGGAACTCCAGCGGGTCCGTCGCGTTGCCGGTCATGACCACCTTGATCGCGCCGGCGTCGTCGCCCTCCCCTGCCCACTCCGGCCGCAGGGCCACGATCTCGCGGTACAGCTCCACGCAGATCCGGCGGCTCATGCAGACCACCATGGCCTTGCCGTCCATCGCTTCGAGCCGCTTCTCGAAATGGTCGACCAAATCGGCCGCGACCAGGCGAAGCCTCTTCTCCGAACCGACGACGGCGGCCAGCTGCGCCCACTTCGACTTCAGGCCTTCCTTGCGTTCGACCTCCTCGCCTTCGGTGACCTCTTCGAAGTCGGGGTCGATCCTGGGGCGTTCGGCCTCGCTCAGCTCCAGCTTCGCCAGCCGGCTTTCGTAGTAGATCGGCACCGTGGCGCCATCTTCGACCGCGCGCTGGATGTCGTAGATGCTGATGTAGTCGCCGAAGACCGCCCGCGTATTCGCGTCCGCCTTCTCGATCGGCGTGCCAGTGAAGCCAACGAAGCTGGCCTGTGGCAGGGCGTCGCGCATGTGGCGGGCGAAGCCGTCGATGAAGTCGTACTGGCTGCGGTGGGCCTCGTCGGCGATGACGACGATGTTGCGCCGGTCCGATAGCACGGCGTTGCGGTCGCCCTGCTCGGCGGGCATGAACTTCTGGATGGTCGTGAAGACGACGCCACCGCCGGCGACGCGAAGCTTCTCGCGCAGGTCGGAGCGGTCGGCGGCCTGGACGGGATCCTGGCGCAGCAGGTCGCGGCAGCGGGCGAAGGTGCCGAAGAGCTGGTCGTCCAGGTCGTTTCGGTCGGTGATGACGACGATGGTCGGGTTCTCCATCGCGGGATCGAGGATCAGCCGCCCGGCGTAGAAGACCATGCTCAGGCTCTTGCCGGACCCTTGCGTGTGCCAGACGACGCCGACTCGCCGGTCGCCGGGCTGGCCGGCCGGGCGGCGATCGGATCCGTATCGACCGTGCGGCTCGGCGGCGCGCGCCAGCCTGTGACCGGCAGCCGCCCGAAGCGTCTCCTCGGCCGCGAAGTTGACCGCATGGAACTGGTGGTAGCCCGCCATCTTCTTGGTAAGCACGCCGCCGCCCATGTCCTCGAAGACGATGAAGTAGCGGATCACGTCGAGGAACCGGGGCTTGTCGAAGACGCCTTCCAGGACCACATGCAGCTCAGGCATCCCCTTGGGCGCATCACCGCGCCCGTCGATCGTGCGCCAGGGCTTGAACCACTCCTTGCCCGCGCCCAGGACGCCGATCCGCGCTTCCGTGCCGTCCGAGACGACGAGCGCGCAGTTGTAATCGAAGAGCGCCGGGATCTGCGACTCGTATGTCTGGAGCTGGTTCAGCGCCCCGCCGATCGTGGCGTTCTCGTTGGCCGGGTTCTTCAGCTCGATCACGCCGAGGGGCAGCCCGTTGAGAAAGATCACGACGTCCGCTCGCCGGTTGTGCCCCTGCGGCCCGACCACCGTGAACTGGTTGACCGCCAGCCAGTCGTT
>Ga0182010_10000168_pt1 | contig 37323 bp, 34 predicted proteins | sample 611E1MmetaG_FD_120488 | JGI IMG/M metagenome (GOLD analysis project Ga0182010, IMG submission 120488) | Permafrost microbial communities from Stordalen Mire, Sweden - 611E1M metaG | ecosystem: Environmental > Terrestrial > Soil > Wetlands > Permafrost | place: Sweden: Stordalen | collected... | reverse complement strand
GGTCCACCTCCACATTGTACCGCTGCTTCAGCCGTTTGACAAAGATACCGAGATGGAGCTCACCCTGTCCGCTGATGATCGTTTGGTGCAATTCGCCCTCGACGCGAAACATGAACGTCGGGTCTTCCTGGTGCAGCGCGTGGAGGCCGGTGGCGATCTTATCCTCATCCCCCTTTGCCTTGGCAAGAATGGCGGCGTGGAACACCGGTTCGGGGAAAACAATCGGCGCGAAGACCACTGACAAGGTTTTGTCGCTGAGGGTGTCGTTCGTGTGCGTATCCTTCAGTTTCACCACTGCCCCGATGTCGCCCGCAAAGAGCTTCGCGGCTTCCTTGCGTTCCTTCCCGTTCATGACGAAGAGCTGCGCGAGACGTTCCCCTCTCCCGTTTTTGCCGTTGACGAGGTCGAGGCCGGGGCTCACGACTCCCGTACACACGCGGAAGTAGGAGAGCTCTCCGACGTGGGATTCGGAGACAGTCTTAAAGATGAAGAGCGAGGGAGGTGCTGCAGGATCCTGCTTGATGTCCAACTGTTTCGGCGGATTGCCCGTCACCAGACCATGAAGCACGCCCATGTCGAGGGGCGAAGGAGCATATTCCACGATAAAGTCGAGGAGGGCCGAGACGCCGACGTTCTCTGTCGATGATGCGCAGAGAAGAGGGTACACCTTCCGCTCACGGATTCCCTTCCTCAGTCCCTGCGCGACCTCCTCATCGGAAAGCCCCCCTTCTTCCAGATACTTGTTGAGAAGTTTTTCATCCGTCTCCGCGATCAGTTCAAGAAGTTGCTGGCGCAGGCCCTGCGCTCTCTCTTTGACTTCGGCCGGGATATCCTGCTCGGTGTATTTTCCATTCCCTCCAGCCGCATACTTCAATACTTTCATCCGGACCACGTCCACGATGCTGTCGAATCCGAGCCCCTGCTTCAACGGAAATTGCACAGGCACGATGTCGTGACTGATCGTTTCTTTGCACTGCGTCACAGCTCTTTCAAAGTCGGCGTTTTCCTGGTCGAGCTTATTCACAACCACGAGCATGCCATTGGCCAATTCTTCGGTATAGCGCGCGACGATCTCCGTCCCCACCTCCACCCCTTCCACCGCTTTCACAACCAGGAGAGCTGTATCGGCAACGCGCAGGGCTGCCTTCACCTCGCCGGTAAAGTCCATGTACCCGGGAGTGTCGATAAGATTGATCTTGTTGTTTTTCCAGTCAGTAAAGAGGAGGGACGCGTTAATGGAGATCTGACGTTCAATTTCGTCGGGGTGGTAGTCAGAGAGGGTGTTCCCCTCTTCTACTCTGCCGAGGCGTGTCGTGCTCCCGGCGGAGAAGAGCATGGCCTCAGCCAGCGATGTCTTCCCAGCGCCTCCGTGGCCGATGAGGGCCACGTTCCGAAGGTGTTCAGATGTATAGTCTTTCATACAGGTCGTGTTTCCTCCATTGAATTACCGGCGTGGGCGACTTCCGAGCGAAAATCGCGGCGGATCCCCGGCGACGTCTATCGCGTGGAGATGGGAAAGGGCACAGCGTGCGTTCCTGTGACAACGCGGATGCTCACAGTCGGCATGCACCCCGTCGGAACGGCGTGAGAGAACAGTTGTGCGCTGGAAAGCGCGGAATTCAGAGACGGACGCGCTCGAGAAACCTTCGGACACCATTGAAGACGGATGCAACAAATGCTACCGTGTCAAGGATGGGACCCTCGAGCCGGTCCTGGACCTTGCGCTCCATGGCAACCACGTTGTCGGTGATCTGCTTCATCGAGGTGATCGAATCACGGACCATCATCACCTGATCGTCAATATTCTCGGCGATGCTCTTCACGCGGGCTGTGATGTATTCCATGTTCTCCAGGACGGGGAGGGTGCGCGAGGTGACCTCTTTAAGATCTTTCTCGACATTGGCGAGTATGTCCCTGACTCGGAGCAGCACGACGACAAGGTAGATGCAGAGAGCGGAAAGACACAGGAACAGCAGTATCTGACTGATAATGAGAACGGATTCCACGGAAATCTCCTCTCAGGATTTGGCAACTCGTCAGGAGGACTTGCGGCGTTCTTCTTTGTACGCATCGATGCCGGCTTTCACGGCGCTCTTCAGCCGCGTGCCTTCCTCAACGACCGGTCCGGCTTTCGCCCGGGCGTCCGTCAGAATCTTGTCGGCATCTTCGATCAGCGTGTCGGCCTTCCGTTTTGCGTCAGTAATCAATTGCTCGGAACGTTTCTTCGCCTCCGACATGATTTCCACCGCCCGCGTCTTGGCGGCGGCCGCATATTCCCCTGCTCCCTCCATAAAGTCGTCTGTCTTCTCCTTGATGTCCGCCCGCAGCTCGCGGCCGCTCTTGGGTGCATACAGCAGGGCGATCAACGCTCCCACCGCCCCTCCCGCCAGCACGCCGATGACAAGTCCTTTCAATAGCCCGTTGTTCTGTGCCATGGGATACCTCGTCCGTTCATTGAATGAATGGCTTCCGTCTTCATGACTATAGTATGAATTTCGGGCCAGAAAATCAACCAACGGCGACGCTCCGCGGGAACGGGTATCCCGCAAAAAGCGCATCCCGCCATAGCGCGGGATGCAGTGTCTCTTACCGGTTTTTCTTCTTGTGACGCATCTTTCTCAAGCGCTTTTTTCTCTTGTGCGTCGCCATTTTGTGCCTCTTGCGTTTCTTACCGCTTGGCATGGTCCCTCCTTTCTGTTATTGTTGGAGGCCGCGCTGTGCAAGAATGTTCTGAGCGCGCACGCCCAGATCGGAATTCTTGTTCAGTGCGACCGCCCTCGTAAACCATTTGGTGGATTCATCCACAGCGCCCATGTGGAGGTACACGACTCCGAGATTATACGCGGACTGCTGGTGGGAAGGAGCGATCGATTGGGCGGTTTGCATTGCGCGGACCGCCTGCTGCATGAGCGACATGGCGTTCACCGTATCGGTCTGCGCAATCTGAAAATAGCAGATCCCCATATCGGTCAGCGCGTCGGGATCCTTCGGGCGGAGGGCAAGGTAGCGGCCATACGTCTCAGCAGCCCCCGCGAAATCCCTCGCATCATGGAGCGCATTGGCCAGTTTAAGGAGAGCCGCGGGGTTCTTCGGCTCGGCATTCACCATCTCGCGCAGCGAGCGGATCTCGCTGCCGGAAGGTCCTCCTCCCATCAGGGGAGCATTCTGCGGTATCGCGGCGGAGGGAGAGGAACCCGAAAGGCGGCTCCGATCCGCTGAGATTTCACCGTAGATGAAGTATGCCGCAAGCGCAAGGACGGCGGCCGCGGCGATGTACTGCCATGGTTCAAATCTGTGGCGGACCGGGCTCCGTTTGTCGTTCCGCCTTTCTTCTCCTCGCCGCACCGGGGGCTTTTCCGGACGGGGAGACGCTCCGCGCGAAGAAACCGCCTCCGCAAAAGCCGCCCCGCAGGAAGCGCAGAACTCACTCCGGGGGGCGTTCCTGCTGCCACATTCCTTGCAGACGCGATCGGCGACCACGCCGGCCTCCCGGTCAATGCGCGCACCACAGGATGGACAGAACGCATCTGCCGGTGAGATCGTCGCCCCGCAGTCCCCGCAGACCAGCTTGGCAAGCGCCATCAGGCCTGACCCTTTTGCAGGTTCTCGTTCACCAGGAGCTTCACCTCCTTGGACACCTTGAACAACGGCACCCAATGTTCTCCCACCATAACCTGCTCGCCGGTCCGGGGATTCCTGGCAACTCTCCCCTTCCGCTTCTTGACCTTGAAGCTCCCGAATCCCCTGATCTCGATGTTCTTCCCATCCTTCAGAGCACTGATGACGGTGGAAATGAACCCGTCAACCACGGCCTCCGTCTCTACCTTCGTCAGCCCCGTCGCGGTGGCAATCGTGTCCACGATATCTGCCTTCGTCAACGCTGCATCTCCTTTCGTTGTGAAAAAGACCCTGTCGGAACGAAGAACCCGGATCCGAAAGTCATGGCGCGGCAAACCTGTACGACAATACGGGCCGATCAATGAGCTCCTGTTTCAGATCCTTCAGTGTTTCCCCGGCATCGCCAAAGAATGATTCGTACCACATTTGCCTCTTCCGCTCCCTGACAATGGCGGGTTCGCCCTTGATCCCGACCTTCACAGCGGCAATGCGGACGGCATCCTCGAAGGTTCCGAGCGTATCCACGAGCCCGAGTTGCAACGCCTGCTCTCCCGTAAACACCCGACCGTCGGCAAGCTCCCGCACCTTCTCCACGTCCATCTTCCGCTCGCGGGCGACCACGTCGATGAACTGCCGGTGGACATCGTCCATCAACGCCTGGAAGTACTTCTGATCATCCTCGTTCATCGCCCGCATCGGTGAACCGGCGTCCTTGAGCTTGCCGGCCTTAATCGTCTTTACCCCGATCCCGAGCTTATCCAACGCATCCTTGACCTGAAGGAACTCCGATATCACGCCCACGCTCCCCGTGAGGGTACCCCTGTTTGCCACGAGGTAGCTTCCCCCGACTGCAACGTAATACCCGCCGCTCGCCGCCAGTGAGCCCATCGACACGATCACCGGCTTCCCTCCATCGCGCACCGCCCGCACCTCTTCATACATTTCCTGGCTTGCGACAACGCCGCCCCCGGGAGAATCGATGTGGAGCACGATGGCCCGTACCGATGAGTTGTTCCTGTATTTTTTCATTTGCCTGACGACCTCGTCAGACGAGGCGATGACTCCCTTCAGGTCAACCACCGCCACTTTGTCGCCTGAACCGACCGTGACAGTTTCGGTCTTATCCGAAGAGCCGCTCACAAGGGCAATGATGACGACCGTGAATCCGATCGCCAGCAACGCCAAGACTCCAAGGATGCCAAGGAACCACTTTGTTGACTTTGTCATGATATCATGCGGAAGGACCGCTGTAAGTTATTGATTTACATAATGATTATACTAAACAAACGGTTCAGTGTCAACCCCTGGAGAAATCAAAAGGCCCCGGGGGGACTTGCCTCCCGGGGCCTTGCGCAGGCGCCCTCGTCGCTTTGTGCCACTATACGAATGACTCTGCTTTGAAGCTGGCGGGGCGCTAGTTCGTGTGAGCCGGCTCCCAAGCGAGTGCTTTCCCCTCTTCAGATTCCTCGCGCGAAAGAAGTGCAAGATCGATCACTTCACGCATCTCCTTCACAAACTGGAATTGAAGCGGATGTGCGCCCGTCATGGCTCCGTGGGGGACCTCTTCGAGATCCATCCGGTTTCTTTCGGGAAGCAGGATCGTGGAAACCCCCGCCCTGTGCGCGGCGAGCACCTTCTCCTTCACCCCACCAATCGGGAGTACCGCCCCGCGCAGTGTAATCTCACCCGTCATGGCAAGGTCGTTACGCACACGCCGCCCTGTCAACAGCGATGTCAGCGCTGTGAGCATGGTGACACCCGCCGAAGGGCCGTCTTTTGGAATCCCGCCGGCTGGAACGTGAATATGAATGTCGAATTTGGAGCGGAAATCGGGAGGAACCCCAAGAGATTGGGCGTTCGCCGCGATGTAGCTTAGAGCCGCCTGCGCCGATTCCTTCATCACATCACCGAGCTGCCCCGTCAGGATGAGGTTTCCTTTCCCCTCCATCTTTGTCGCCTCGACGAAGAGAATCTCGCCGCCGACCGGCGTCCAGGCCAGACCAATGGCAATCCCGGGACAGTTGATACGTTCCGCAGCATCAGCAAAGAATTTCTGCTGGCCCAGATACTTCGTCAACGCATCTTTCGTGACTGCCGCCTTTTCCGTCCGCCCCTCCGCAACCTCGCGGGCAACGCCGCGGGTAACGGCCGCAATCCTCCGCTCGAGATTCCTGACGCCTGCTTCGCGCGTGTACCCGGCGATGATTCCCCGCAGGGCGTCGTCATTGAACTCGATCTGGTCATCCCGCAATCCGTGTTCGGCCACCTGTTTCGGGATGAGGAACGATGTCGCGATGTGAAGCTTTTCGTCTTCGATGTAACTCGGTATCTCAATGATCTCCATCCGATCGCGCAGCGCCGGGGGCACCGTTTCGATCATGTTCGCCGTTGCGATGAACATCACCTTCGAGAGATCGAATGGGATCTCGAGGTAGTGATCGCTGAACGAGAAATTCTGTTCGGGGTCCAGCACCTCGAGCAGCGCCGACGACGGGTCGCCATGGAAATCCGCCCCCGTCTTGTCAATTTCGTCGAGCATGAAAACCGGGTTGTTCGATCCCGCCTTCTTCAATCCCTGGATGATCCGCCCAGGGAGTGCACCGATATACGTGCGGCGGTGACCGCGGATTTCCGCTTCGTCATGGATGCCGCCAAGAGAGATGCGTACGAATTTCCTTCCCAGCGCCGCCGCGATTGAACGCCCGAGGGAGGTCTTTCCGACGCCCGGGGGTCCGACGAACACGAGGATCGGCCCGCGCATGTCAGCTTTGAGCTTGCGCACTGCAAGATACTCCAGTATCCTGTTCTTTACCTTCTCGAGGCCGTAGTGGTCCCTTGCAAGCGCCTCGCGGGCACGGCCGATGTCCAGAGTATCCTCCGTCCCCGTCCCCCACGGAAGGTCAAGAATCCAGTCGAGATAGGTGCGGCTCACCGTGTACTCGGCCGACGCCTGGTTCATCTGTTCGAGGCGGCTGTATTCCTTCTCAGCGACTTTCCGCGCCTCATCGGAAAGCTTTGCTTCATCAAGCCGTTTCCGCAGGTCGCCAAGCTCGACATTGCCATCCCCCTCCCCAAGTTCCTTCTTGATCGCCCTTAATTGCTCACGCAGGTAGTATTCCCGCTGCGACTTGTTGATCCCGTCCTGCACTTCCGACTGGATCTTGCTTCCGAGCTCGAGCTTCTGCAGCAGTTTTGTCAGCGTGACGGTAAGATGTTCCATGCGGCTCCGGACGTTCGCCGTTTCCAGCACTTCCTCTTTTTCCGCGACTGTCACGGGAATCATTGAGGCAATCATGTCGATGACAGATTCCGGCTCCTCCATCGAGAGGACGACGGACAGTTGTTCATCCGAAAGATTGGGCGACAGTTCGACCGCTTTCCGGAACTGGTTTTTCAGATTCGCAGTCATGGCATCGATTTCCAGGCCGGTCTCCTTCTTGACGTCCATGTCACGGACCACGGCGCGGAGATAGGGTTCTGCGTGGAGCACCGAGAGGAGCTGCACACGTCGCAAACCCTGCATAAGGACGCTTCGCGTGCCGTCGGCAAGGGTGAACATCTTTAGAACCTTTGCCAGCGTACCAACCCAGTAGATGTCTTTCTCGGTCGGCCCTTCGATGCCGCCGTCGATCTGCGCAACGATCACCACGAATCCCTCATCGCGGAGGGCTTCCTCGATCACTTTGATGCTTCCCTCCCTCCCGATAGAGAGCTGCGTCACCTGATGGGGGAAAAAGACCGAATTGCGCAAGGGCAACACAGGCAGCGCCTGGGGTACGGAAGAAGGAAGTTGGTTCGCCTCGCCACGGTTCTTTGCCATGATTCTCACTTTCTCTCTTCTGATTGGTTCTTGCTTCTCTCCCGGGATTGAGAGCTTCAATGGACGAAAAGGCGGGATACCCAAGAGCGGCTCCCACCGGCCGCCGGGCACCCGCCCCGTCCACAGAATCCCGGCAGTCGGCCGGGACTCCGACTCTCATGAGGTGATTGTGATTTCCCGGGGTTGGACCTTCGCGCTTTTTCGAAGCGTCACTGTCAGCACCCCCTCAGCACATCCTGCTTCGATCGCATTGGCATCAATGCCTTTCCCCAGTGCGAACGCCCGCCGGTATGCTGTTGTCCTGATCTCCTGCAGTAGCATCCGGGCGTTCTCCGCCGGACGTGGCGCAACCATCGCCTCAACGACCAGACCGTCCTCTGTCACGGCAAGTGTGATCGATTCCTTTGGTGCACCCGGCATGTCAAGGAGAAGCAGATACGCCTCCGGCGTCTCCAGGATCTCGGCTGCCGGCATAGTAACACATGCGGGAACCTGATCCTCCGTTCGCTGAGCCAGAGGCTCTGTCGTGTTCATCATCGTGTTTCACCTCCCTCACGTGATCTGGATGGAACGCGGCCGCGCTGATTCGGAATGCGGAAGAGTGATCGTGAGCAGGCCGTTCACAAGAGTTGCTTCCACTTTTTCCGCGTCGATCGACTGCGGAAGTTCAAACGTGCGCGAGAACGTGCCGACGGCGATCTCGTTCCGAAGCACTTTCGCACCCTCCGCTGCGCCGGGACGCTTCCGTGTGCCGCTGATTGTCAGCAAGCCGGTGTGGACGGAAATCTTCACGTCTTCCTTTGCCACCCCGGGAATTTCTGCAACGACCACCGTTTCTTTTTCATTCTCCCTGATCTCGAGCGCGGGTCCGCCGCTTGCAGTCTTCAAAGCAGGTGTGTCGAGAATTCCGCCAAAAACGTCTTCAAGACTTCTCTCGACATCGAACAGGGGTCGCAACGATGGCACTTCGACTCTCAATGGTTGAAATCGGACAAACATGAGATCCTCCTTAGATTATATGTTTCTTCTGGTTTCAGATTTGATTTGTTGACCGAATGAATTTCAATCGCCGTGCCAGCCAACCGCTGAAGTCTGTAACGCTCTACGAATCAATAGATTGCGGGAAAAATGAGTTACTCTTACGCCCGCGCCCCGTTGTCAACATGGCAGCTCCAGTGCGAAAATATTGCAAGATTGGCAGAATTCTCTGACATACAATACAGGCGGAATGTCATTGTGGCAGGGGCTTGAGGCGGAGATAAACCGACTTGAAGACTAACCGCAGCAGACAGACATGGGAGGATTCACAAGGAATGAGTGAAGAAGGGGAGCGATTGACATCAAAAGAAAGCCCCGGGGCGAATCGAGCAAACAAAGAAAGCGTCAGCGGGCCCGGCTGACAATGCCCTGATTTCTCAATGCAAAAGAGAAATCAGATTTCGTTTCCTTTCCTTCGTGGACGACAATCGCTTGTTGATATTCGTAAGGGGACTCATACCGGTACGAGCGCACTTTTCCTCCATCCATCTCGGCTCCCGCGACGGCAACACCTTCATGCCACATGGACAATCGGTACTTCCCGGGCGGCACGTCGCGCAAAGTAAAACGACCATCCTTGTCCGTCAGGGCATAGCACCGGTGCGGCGTCACGAAGACATAGGCGTTCATCCATGGATGCCCCGCATCGCATGTCACCATGAAAATGCCTGCGTGCGTGAAGTTCTCCCGTCCCACGATAGTCCGCTGCCCCTTGACCGGTTGGGCGATGTTGAACTTCGTTTGCTCCGGTTCCGCCGATTGATACGCATGGACGTTGTGCAGGATCGGATCGCCGTTCACGATCGTCAGCTCGCCGCCGACCGGCACGAGGAGAATATGGGGAACATATTCGCACCCTTTTTGCTCGAGGACGGTACGGGAGCTTATGTCGGGCATCTTCTCCTGCCGAACAGATTCCAGATAGACGACTGCGCTCTGCACGCCGCCCCCCCGTCCCACCAGCAACCGGTGGGAGCTTTTCTCCTTCCCGCAGTACTTTTCATCCTTGGTGACGGGAAAGAGGGGAGGGGACAGAGCCCGCGCTGCAATCTTCACAACGCCTGATACGCTCCCGCATTCTTGCGGCGTCTGCCCGTGCACATTCCTCCCTGCTCCTCCTCCGAGGAGCAGGGAAAGAAGTATCGAACCGGGAACAGCAAAAAGATTTCGAAAGGACATTTCTCTCACGTCGTCTCTCTCCCGTCTTATTTTTTCCCTTTGCCGTCGCCCGGCGCATGCATGGCAGGAGGCGCGATGGGCTCATGAATAGCGTTGGCAATAGGTTTCAGCGTTCGCAGGTACGCAAAGATTGCCCTGAGATCGCTCTCCTTCAATTGTCCGATCGCGGGCCATGGCATCGGCGGAAGAATTGGTCTCCCCTCGCCCATGTGCTTCCCTGTACGCAGCGCTTTCATGAACATCTCCGGAGTCCAACTCCCGAGTCCCGTGGCGACGTCGGGCGTGAGGTTCATCGCGAAACTCACTCCCCATGGTCCCGCCCACATGGTCAGATCGGGCGTTGTCAACGCCCCCCATTTGTCGGGACCCATGGCGTCGAACGGAATGTCAGGAACCTTTGTGCCGGCGGGAGAGCCGGAGAGGAAACGTGTCGTGTCGGGCACCGGTCCTTCGGGACCAAACACTTTGGGCGCATGGCAATCAGCGCACCCGCCGAGCATGACCAACCATTTGCCGCGTTCCACGATCTTGCTGATCCCTCCTTTCTCGTCCGCCCGGCCGCCCTGCATCAACAGCAAGACCAGCAACGCCGTCGAAAACATCCGCACTGTTCCGGCATCCCTCATGAGAACACCTCCTTGTGATTAGTCAACAGTTCCAGCAGTCGGTCGCGCTGGCTTCGTTTCTGGAATCCAGAAAGACTTTGTCGGTGGTTAAAAGCTCCACGATGGGAAGCAGCGGGGCTGCGAACAGCAAGGGTATAAAGCGGTGTGCAACCTTTTCGGGACGAAGAGGATGGGGAAGAAGTCGGACAACAAGAAAGTACGGCATCCAAAAGAACAGTGATCATCGAACAAGTATATGAAAGTTCTCCAGGAACAGCAAGTTCCTGGTTCGCCCCTCCCACTTTCGCTCGTCCAGAGGGGGTTGCAGAGATTCCAGCCGGCTCAATTGGCAAAAACAAGCCAAAAACCGGCATTTCCGAAGGCTTTTGAGGGGAGAGGGTTGCTCTACTCCTCCCCCTGTTCCTGGAGCCACCGCTCGGCATCCAATGCTGCCATGCATCCAGTCCCCGCAGCGCTGACGGCCTGCCGATAGACGCTGTCTGCCACATCTCCCGCAACAAAGACGCCGGGAATATTTGTCCGTGTGGTTCGCCCCTGGGCAACAAGATACCCTAGAGAATCCATTTCCAGTTGGCCGACGAAGAGATCGGTGTTGGGTCGATGCCCGATGCCCATAAAGACCCCATCAGTCCGCAGCTCGCTGACAGCGCCCGTCTTGACGTTCCTTAACCTCACGGCGGTGACAGCCCGTTTTCCACTATCGTTTCTGCCGAGAATTTCCTCGACGACCGAATTCCAGGCGAAGGAGATCTTCGGATTGCGCCCCGCCTTCTCCTGCATGATCTTGGACGCGCGGAGCGAGTCACGCCTGTGGACAATCGTCACTTTCGTGGCAAACCTTGTCAGGTACGTTGCCTCTTCGATTGCGGTGTCTCCGCCTCCGACGACGACAACCTCGAGACCCTTGAAGAAGAACCCGTCGCACGTCGCACACGCCGAGACGCCGAAACCCAAGTACTCCCTTTCCGACGGCAAACCAAGCAGCTTCGCCGAGGCGCCGGTTGCAACAATGACCGCATCTGCGGTATGCTCTTCCTCATCGCTCCATACGCGGAACGGGCGCGTCCGGAAATCCACGCGCGTCACCGGCGCAAAGAGCGGCTGGGCGCCAAATCGCTGGGCCTGCTGGCGGATCACATCCATGAGATCCGGTCCCATAATTCCCTGGGGAAACCCGGGGAAATTCTCCACCTCGGTGGTGATCGTCAATTGCCCGCCCGGCTGGATCCCTTCGAACACCACCGGCGTAAGATTGGCACGTGCCGCATAAAGGGCCGCCGTGAGCCCCGCCGGACCTGAACCGATAATGACAACCTTATGATGCATTGCTGGCATGTTGTGTCCTTCTCAGACCTGTCTCGTTGATCCCTCTCTTATGAGATGCAATCCATCAGCTTGCGGTGTCACCTTCCTGCACAACTTCCCGGACATTCCTTTTCAAACCCTCGAGCCGGGTTCGGGTGACAGGGCTCCCTTTGAATCGAGCGCGGAATTCCTCCGGCCCCATATTACGCCATGTCTGGAGGTCCGGTGCGATGTTGCCGTCGCGAGGCATGAATGCCTCCTCCACCGTCGGTCTTGCGAATTTACCGTTCCAAGGACAGACATCCTGGCATGTATCGCAACCATACACCCACCCATCGAAATTCCGTCCGATCTCCGGGTCAATCGGGCCTTTGTGCTCGATCGTCAGATACGATATGCATCGCCGCGAATCAAGGACATACGGCTCCACAAGAGCTCCGGTCGGGCAGGCGTCGATGCACAAGGCACAATCCCCGCAATGATCGGCGGCTGGCTCATCCCGTTCGAGAGAGAGCGTTGTTAGTATCTCGCCCAGAAATACCCAGGAGCCGACTTCCGGCGTGATCACGTTCGTGTGTTTTCCTTCCCAGCCGATCCCCGCCCGTTCCGCCCAGACCTTCTCCATGACGGGGCCGGTATCCACGTAGAGCTTTGCCTCGCTGCCGGGATTCTCTTCAAGGAGCCACTGCACCAGGAGTCGCAGTCGGTTGGAGAGGAGATCGTGGTAGTCGTCCCCCCAGGCGTACCTTGAAATTCGTCCTTTCCCCGCCTCCTCCCGATGTGCGATATCGGTGTAATAGTTCATCGCAACGACGATCACGGAACGGCAGCCAGGCAGGACGCGACGGGGGTCCCCCCTCTTCTCTTCGTTCCGGCCCATCCATTGCATCGATCCCTGATATCCCCGGGAAAGCCACTCGTGGAGGCGGAGGGCGTGGTCTTCCAGCGGGGCGGCCTCTGCAATGCCCACTTTGGTGAAGCCGAGCGCGAGCGCCCTCGCTTTGACCCTTGCAGTCAGCGTCTCCATAGGATCACACATCCTCCGCCGGCACCGCCACGAATACCTCCCCCTTTTCCACCTTGACAGGGTACACGGGCAAGCGGCCGTCCCCCTCCAATGCCTTTCCGCTTTCCAGCGAATATGTCCATCCATGCCTCGGGCAGGTGACGGTGAGACCGTTCAGAATCCCCTCATGAATCGTCGGAACATGCTGGTGCGCGCAAACATCGCCGACGGCAAAAACTCGTCCCTGTACATACCAGAGGGCGATCTCGCATTCACGGGCAACGACGCGCACCCCCCGTTGTTCTGTAAGATCCGCAAGTCGAGCGACACGCACGAAGACCGTTTCCACAGTATCCCTCTGCTTACTCGAAAGTGACGCCCTCACCTTGCACAATCCCCTTGTCCGTCCGGACCAGGCGGGTCGCCGCACACGAGGGATCATGCTCGAAGAAGAGCAGCCAGTCCTCATCCGCCGCTTCCGCAAGAGCCTGCCGTTTCTCCTCCAGCGTCACGAGCGGCCGCACGTCGAATCCCATGATCCATGGCAGGTGAAGGTGGGACGCGGTGGGGAGAAGGTCGGCGCCATAGAGGAGGGTCGATGAACCATCGCCGATGACGGGACATTGCATCGCCGATGTATGCCCGTGGAACGTCCGGACGTTGATCCCCGGGAAGATCTCCCCATCCCCCTCCAGGAACGACACGACACCGTGGCGTTCGAGGGGGACAAAGTCATCGGCCACAAAACTCGCCCTATCCTTTTCCGTCGGATGCAGTGCGGCCTCCCAGTGTTCACGCTGCACATGATATTTTGCATTGGGGAATGCCGGCACAATTTCGCCGCTCACAATCCGTGTACACCCTCCCGCGTGGTCGAAATGAAGGTGCGTCAGGATGACGTCGGTGACGTCCGCCGGTTGGAATCCATGGCGGGCGAGGGATGGGAGAAGGCCCGAGGATGTCGATTCGATGGCATAGATCGATCGGAATTTCTCGTCGAACTTGTCTCCGTTCCCGACATCGATCAGGATGACTTTCCCGCTCCCGACCACCAGGAGCGCCCTCGCGGCAAGCGTGATCCGGTTCCTTTCATCGGGGGGATTTGTCTTTTCCCAGAGGGATCTCGGCACGACCCCAAACATCGCCCCCCCGTCCAGCCGGAAACGTCCCGTTTCAATCGCGTAAAGATCGTATGCTCCGATTTTCATAGCTGCAGAGATCCCCATGGTGGCCTATTCTGCCGTTACCCTCTCTCCCGCCCGCTTCTCTAAAACACAAAAGGCCGGCATTCCCAAGAGAACGCCGACCTCTGGTGCTTCAGTTCCACCGTCCCCTCTTCGCTTTCACTTACGGAAGTGAGAGGTCGATGCCGAAAGCTCGGCAAACTCCTTCTCCGGATGGATCTTTTTTGCGCGCACGGAGAGGACTTCCTCCGTCTCCACGTGGTTCGGGTCCGCCACGCAGCAATCGACCGGGCAGACCGCTGCACATTGTTCCTGATCGAAGTGGCCAACGCATTCCGTGCACTTCTCCGGCACGATGTAGTAGAAATCATTGGAGAGAGCGTCCGACATCTTTCCGTCCAGCTCATACTGCACGCCACCCGCGTAGATCGCCGTGTTCGGGCATTCCGGCTCACACGCGCCGCAGTTGATACATTCCTCAGTGATCATCGTTGACATGAGAATCTTCCTCCGTTATTTGGTCCCATCGCAGTACCGAGCAGGTAGCAAGTGTTGAAATTCTCAATACCTTCCAACAAATAAACTTCCCACTGTGTCAAATATAATCAGAAACGTACAAAATTGCAAATCACGAAATATTGAAGTATCGGGCCTCCGGATGGTGCACGATGATCGCATTGGTGCTCTGCTCGGGTTCGAGTGAGTACTCATCCGTCAGATGCACTCCAATCCTTTCTCCTTCAAGAAGGTCAAAGAGCTTGGTCTGATCCTCCAGATTGGGACACGCAGGATAGCCAAAGCTGTACCGGGCCCCCTGGTATCCCTGAGAGAAGAGGCGGCGCACATCGGGGGCATCCTTCCCTGCGATGCCGAGTTCTTCCCGTATCCGCTTGTGTATCAGTTCTGCAAGGGCTTCTGCGCTTTCCACGCTGAGCCCATGGAAGTAAAGATAATCCTTGTAGTTACCGCCGGAGAAGAGTTTTGCCGAGTGTTCTGATGCGACACTGCCCATCGTGACGAGGTGGAATGCGGCCACATCCATCCGTCCCGAATCGACCGGCGCAAAATAATCCGCCAGACAGAGATACCTGTCGTTTTTCTGCCGCGGAAATGTGAAACGGGTTCTGACGGTCGCTCCGTCGCTCTCGTAGACGATCAAATCGTCTCCCTCGGCCTGGCACGGGAAGTAGCCATAGACCGCCTTCGGCTGGAGCAGTTTCTCGCGGGCGGCCTTTGCTTTCAGCGCCTCATATTCGGGATACACTTTTTCCCGGAGCATTTCCTGGTATGCAGCATCGGCAAGCTTCCCTTTGCGGACTTGCCACTGGCCGCGGATGAGGGCGACCTCATTCACGAAGTGGAAGACCTCCCCCAGGGAAAGCGAATCGAGGATCTTGGTTCCCCAAAACGGTGGTTTCGGGATGGGAGCATCCCGCCGCACTTTCGACCGTCGTGCGTCGCCTGTTGCAGGGGATTGCCGCTCTTTGTACCGTTGGTCCTCGCTCACGGCAAGGGCTATCTTCGCTTCGGTTCCCGTGAGCGACTCTTCCTCCCCTCCATCGTCTCCGCCGCCTGTGGTCGTCGCAAGATCGCCCGCACCAATCTTCCCCATGAAGGCAAGACCGTCGAACGCATCGTTGGCATAGAAGACACTCCCCTTGTACACCTGCCGGAGGTCGTCCTCGACATAGCGTCGCGTCAATGCAGCCCCTCCGAGAATCACCGGAATGGTGATGCCCTGCTCGTTCAAAACCTCGAGATTCTGCTTCATAATGAGGGTGGATTTCACGAGGAGTCCGCTCATTCCGATGGCGTCCGCCCCATGCTCCTGTGCCGCGTGGATCATCGACTCAACCGGCACTTTGATCCCGAGGTTGATGACACGGTATCCGTTATTGGTCAGGATGATATCGACCAGGTTCTTGCCGATGTCATGGACGTCTCCCTTGACCGTCGCGAGGACCATGATTCCTTTCGAGGCGGAATCCACTTTGTCCATATACTGTTCCAGGTGGGCCACTGCGGTCTTCATCACTTCCGCCGATTGGAGCACGAAAGGCAACTGCATTTGTCCGCTCCCGAAGAGTTCGCCGACCACCTTCATGCCGTCGAGAAGGATCGTATTGATGATCTCGAGCGGCGCATGGGTCTTGCGGGCTTCCTCAAGATCGGCCTGAAGCCCCACCTTATCTCCGTCGACGATGCGGTTCTTGAGCCGTTCCTCAACTGTCAGCCCCTCGACAATTTTCTCCTTTTTCTCCCCGCTCTGTGTCGCATAGTACGCCATCAGGTCCTTCAACGGATCGGTCACCGTCCTCTTTTGTGGTTTCCCCCCCTCCAGGATGTCTTCAAATGTCCGTTCGTCGAACACGACCTGCCGGCAGAGCTCCCGCCCCTTTTCGTCGATTTTGTAGAGGGGCATGATTCTCGCAGCATGGACGATCGCCATATCGAGACCCGCCTCGATGGCGTAGTGGAGGAAGACGCTGTTGAGCGGATGGCGCATGGCCGGAGAAAGGCCGAACGAGATATTGCTGACTCCGAGGAGTGTCTTCACCCCGGGGAGTTCCTTCTTGATCAGACGGATCGCCTCGATCGTCTCGATGCCTGCGCGGCGAAATTCTTCATCACCCGATCCGAGTGTAAAGGTGAGGGCATCGAAGATGAGATCATGCGGCTGCATCCCGTACCTGCCCACGACCAGGTCGTAGATCCTCTTTGCAACGGCGAGCTTCTTCTCCGCCGTTTTTGCCATTCCCTGCTCATCGATGGTGAGGGCGATGACTGCCGCACCGTACCTCCGGCACAGCGGGATCACCCGCTTGATCCGTTCCTCCCCATCCTCCAGGTTGATCGAATTGATGACCGCCTTGCCGCCGATGAGCTGCAGGGCGTCTTCGATAACCGGCGCCTCCGTGGAGTCGACCACGATCGGGAGTGTGACCTGCGTGTTGAACCGCGTGATGATCTCCCGCATGTCCTTCGCCTCATCGCGGCCGACGTACGCGGCGCACACATCGACCATGTGCGCCCCTTCTTTTGACGCCTCCTTTCCCATGGCGACGATCGCTTCCCAATCCTCCTTTGCGAGAAGATCGCGGAACTGCTTGCTTCCATTCGCATTGGTCCGCTCTCCCACCAGCACGGGGGGTGGATCGATGTGCAGGGGAACGGCCTGGTAGAGACTCGACGCGCTGGGGATGAACTCCACCGTCCTCGGCAGCGGGGCCAACCCTCCAACCGCATCTGCAAGCTGCCGGATATGCTCGGGGGTGGTGCCGCAGCATCCTCCCACAACGCTGACGCCCAAATCCTTCACGAAGTGGGAAAGGTACCGGACGAATTCCTCCGGCTTCAGCGTATAGTGCGCATGCCCCCCGACATTCTCGGGCATCCCGGCGTTCGGCATGACAAAGACCGGTTTGGGGCTGGCGCCTGCAAGGGTCCGGATGTGGTCGGACATTTCTTTCGGGCCGGTGGCGCAGTTTATGCCGATGACATCGACATCGAACGGTTCGAGCGACACGAGAGCCGCGGAGACCTCCGTCCCAAGGAGCATGGTCCCCATGGACTCAATCGTGACGGACGTAATGATGGGAATCCGGCGGCGCAAGTCCTCGAAACAGCTGAAGATGCCGTAGAGGGCCGCCTTTGCCTGGAGAAGATCCTGGCAGGTTTCCACGCAGAGGAGGTCGGCTCCCCCCTCAAGAAGTCCCCGTGCCTGCTCCTGATAGGCAGCCGCCATCTCCTTGAACCGTATATGTCCGAGTGAAGGGAGCTTTGTCGTCGGCCCCATGGAGCCCGCGACAAAACGGGGGCGGTCCGGAGTGGAGAATTCCGCAGCGAGGCGGCGGGCAAGAGCGGCCGCAGTGAAGTTCAGTTCATAGGCACGGTCGCCTAGTCCATATTCGTTCAGAACGATGGAAGTCGATCCGAACGAATCGGTCTCGATGACATCCGCCCCCGCCTCGAGATAGTCGCGGTGGACGCGCTCAACAGCGGAGGGACAGGAAAAGACGAGGTACTCATTGCAGCCGTTGAGATTCTCCCCGCCGAAATCGTCCGCACTCAGGTGCTGTCCCTGGAGATGAGTCCCGGTGGCACCGTCAAAGACAACGATTTTTTCTTGCAGGACATCGAGAAAGGACTTCGGCATCAAGGATCCTCAGGAGTGAATGTGCGGCCCATGCCGCAGGCAGAGCACTGTTGCTTTCGTTCAACCAAACGCGGGACACGGCGGTCACCGCCTCCCGCCTTCTGACCGGCGGAGGGGGGTCAATTGTCGGAGACGAGTTCCGGAATGACCGCCGTCGAAAAGGAAAGAGTGTAGAGGAGAAGGCCGCCCTCGCCCGCACTGAGTCGGAGGACGTGTTCACCATATTCAGGGTTGCGCACAATCTGGTAGAGTCGAGGTTTGTCCACGAGCAGGCAGCTTCTTCCCTGCCTGTCAATGCGCACATCTCTCCCCCTGTTCTCCTCCACGAGGAAGGCCTCGTCCTGCCTGACCGTGATCTCCGCACGACCGCTCCCGTCGCCGGCCAGGACGCCCTCCGTCTCAAGACCATGGTAATGCACGATCACCTGCCCCCCCGTTCCCATGCTCCGGTCAAGACGGACGAAGTCGCGCCCGATCATCCAATCCCCCTCCGCATAAAACCTCCCGTCAAGATACAGGCCGGGGTCGGCATAGCGGATCACCGATTCCGGGGCATATCCCTCGACGTTGCCGATGCTTCCCCGGAGATACCCCGCAAAAAGCTCCGCCGTCGGGCGATAACAGACCGCCCCCGCGCGATCGCTCTCCCTCACCGGATCCATGACGAGCGGAAGATCTCCCGAAATTCCGGCATCATAGAACATCGCCTGCAATGCTTGCTCGACGGCGCCATAGGAACCTTCGCCGATGTTTCTGAAGCGGAGAAATCCATCCCGGTCGATGGCGATCATCTCGGGGAGCGAGCGGCATTCGTAATGTTGCAGGATGAGCTCTTGATTGTCCAGGACAACGGGGAATGTCAACCCCAGCCGGTCGATGGCGTCCTTGACGGCAGCAGGATCCTTCCCGAACGGAAACCTGGGCGTATGGACACCCACGATGACGAGACCGAGCGACTCATAGCGGCGCTGCCATTCCTTGAGGTACGGCATGGTACGCAGGCACTCCGCGCTGCAGTAGTCCCAGAACTCCAGCAGAATGACCTGGCCGCGGAGGGCCGACAGAAGGACCGGCCCGGAATTCAACCAGTCGTCTCCGTACAGCTCGCGGGCCCGCTCAGAATGGGGGACTAACGCCCGGAATGCCATCGATGGGCCTGAATGATAGAAAAAACCGCATTATTACTCATGAGAATATACCTATAGGAGTGCTGAATTTCAAGAAACCCGCGCTATGGATGTTTCGGGGCCGGGCGGTCCTCGACGACGAGGACGAATTCTCCCTTCACCTCCCGCGCACGGCAATGCTGGTAGAGCTCCACCGCAGTTCCGTACAGCATGGTTTCCCCCGGCATGGTCAGATCCAGCGCGATACAGATCCTCCGCGTATCTCCGAATGTTTCGGCAAGATCGCCGAGCAAAGCGACGAGGCGATAGGGCGTATCCATGAGGACGATGGTGCGACGTTCCTGCCGGAGCTGCCGGAGTTCGGCCCGCCGCCGGTCCTTCTTCGGGGAGAGCCAGCCATAAAAGAGGAATTGATCGATGGAGAATCCAGAAACTGTCAGCGCCGGCATCAGGGAGGAGGCACCCGGAACCGGGACGATCCGAATCCTCCGTTCGATTGCTTTTCGCACGAGGGTTTGTCCGGGATCGGAGAAAACAGGCGTCCCGCAATCGGACACGAGAGCGACATTCTTTCCCGCTTCGAGCTGCTCCAGAATGGCGTGCGACGCAGCGGCTTCATTATGTTCATTCAGCGTTTCAAACGGCTTCACGATATCGAAGTGGCGCATGAGGCGTTCCCCTTCGCGCCGTTCCTCCGTGACCAGCAGGTCGGCTTCCTTCAGGACACGCAAGGCCCGAAGGGTGATATCGTCGTAGTTGCCGATCGGCGTTGCGACGAGAGAGAGTGTGCCCGGCATGGCAGTCATGAGGTTCTCTTGATGGACCGAGGTGAGAGGAAATCAGAGGCCGGTATGGCCGAACCCGCCCGCGCCTCGCGTCGTTTCGTCCAGGTTTTTCCGCTCCTCCCAGGCGATGCGCGTGTACTCCGCGACCACCATTTGCGCGATCCGCTCGCCGCGCTTCAGGTGGAAATCCTTCCGTCCGAAGTTCGTCAGTATGACCTTCACTTCCCCTCTGTAGTCGGAATCGATCGTCCCCGGCGAATTCAGGATACCCACCTGGTGTTTCACCGCCAGACCGGAGCGCGGCCTCACCTGCGCTTCATATCCCTGCGGGAGTGCGATCGCAAATCCGGTCGGGATGAGAGCGGTTTCCCCCGGATGCAGCACGACGTCTTCCTCCACTGCGGCGCAGATGTCCAACCCTGCCGAGCCGTCCGTCGCGTACGACGGGAGGGGGATATCAGAGGTGGCTTCCGACAGTCGAAGAATGCCGATAGAGAGTGGTGTCATGTCTTGTGGAATCGTTGTTGTGACGCCGTGAAAAAGCAAAGCCCCGGACGCGGGGCTTTGCTGACAAAGGAAAATCAGTGCACCGCTTCCGCGAGCGGCGGCCCCATTGCCGGAGCCGGCGCAACCCGTTTTTCAAATTCTTCCCGAAACCGCTTGATCATGCTCTGCACCGGCCAGGCGGCGGCATCACCGAGCGCGCAGATCGTATTCCCCTCGATGTTGTTCGCCACATTCAGGAGGAGATCGATATCGGACGCGGCCGCATGCCCTTGTTCGAACCGTTGCAGGATTTTGTGCATCCAACCCGTCCCCTCGCGGCAAGGCGTGCACTGGCCACACGATTCATGGTGATAGAACGCCGTAATTCTCGTGATGACGCGTATCAAGTCCGTGTCCTCGTCCATGACGATCATTCCCGCCGTCCCCACGGAGGAACCGGCGGCCTTCAGTCCATCGGCATCCATGGTGACTCCCGCGATCTGGTCGCCGCGCAGGATCATCGTGGATGATCCGCCCGGAATCACCGCTTTGATCCTCTTGTTCCCCGGCACTCCGCCCGCATAGTTCCCGATGATTTCCGTCAGCAAGAGTCCCGTGGGAAGCTCGAAGACTCCGGGCTTGTTCACATGGCCGCTGACGCCGACAAGGATCGGGCCCGGATGACGCGGATGCCCGATCTTGCTGTACGCTTCCCAGCCGAGACGGAGGATCACCGGAACGTTCGCAATGGTCTCCACATTGTTGATGGTCGTCGGACATCCCCAGACGCCGTTCTGCGCCGGGAACGGGGGCTTCACGCGGGGATAACCGCGCTGACCTTCCAGTGAATTCATCAGCGAAGATTCCTCTCCGCAGATATAGGCGCCCGCACCCCGGTGGATGACAAGCTCGGTGCTGAAGCCGGACCCCATGATGTCCCGTCCGACGTACCCTTTCGCGTACGCATCGTCCACCGCCTTCCGGACCATGCGGATCCATGTCGCATACTCGCCGCGAATGTAAAGATAGGCCGTCGCGATCCCCATCGCATAGGCGGCGATGAGGATCCCCTCGATCATCTGATGGGGATTGAACTCAAAGATCTGCCGATCCTTAAATGTGCCCGGTTCACTTTCGTCCCCGTTCACACAGAGAAACTTCGGCTTGTCGGACTGCTTCGGCATGAACGTCCACTTCAGCCCCGTCGGAAAGCAGGCCCCACCCCGGCCGCGCAGTCCCGACTTCTTGACCTCCTCGGTGACCTCTTCCGGTTTCATCCCCAGCGCTTTGCGCAGCATCTGATAGCCGCCGCGCGACTCGTACACGTCGAGGAGATGATACTCCGGTATGTCGGGAAGAATCAGACGTTCCATGCTCATTCAAGCGATGAAAGAATCCTGTCCAGCTTGGCCTCATCAAGGTCTTCATAATACCTGTCGCCGATCTGCATCATCGGCGCCGTGCCGCAGGAGCCAAGGCATTCCGCCTCCACGAGGGTGAACTTCCCTTCGGGCGTGGTTTCACCCGGCTTGATCTGCAGCCGGTCTTCGATGTGTTTGAGAATCCGATCGCTGTTCTTCAGCATGCACGAGACGTTCGTGCACACTTCGATCTTGTACTTCCCCACCGGCTTCCGGTTGAACATCGTATAGAAGCTTACGACGCCGAAGACGTGGTGGACGGGTATCCCCAGGACTTCCGCAATCTGCTTCATTCCCTCTTCGGAGATCCACCCGTGTTCCTCCTGCCACATCCAGAGGGCGGGGAGAACCACCGACTGCGGATGCCGGTACTTCTTCTTCAGCTCCTCGATCGCGTTCAGACTTTTCTCGGAAAGCATTGCTCTTCCATCGATGATGTGTCGTCCGCGCTCTTCTCTGCGCGTTGTCCCTTCGCCTCTCCCTCTCCTTCGCAGTTACTTGTCGGCCTCTCCCATCACGGGATCGATCGATCCGATAATGGCCACGATATCGGAGATCATCGCCCCCCTGAGCATCGGCGCAAGGGCCGACAGGTTGTTCGTTGAAGGGGATCGGATCTTCATCCGCCAGGGGCGCCCCGTGCCATCGCTGATGATGGTGAAGCCCAATTCGCCCTTCGACGATTCCACCGCATGGTACACCTCGCCGACCGGGGGGTCGATCCCGATGTTGATGAGCATGAAATCGTTGATGAGCTCCTCCATTTTCGTGTAGATCCGTTCCTTCTTCGGAAGAACCTTCTTGGTTTCCTGGTCAGCGCGGTACGCACCCGCAGGAAGCTGATCAAGCGCCTGGCGGAGGATCTTCGCGCTCTCTTTCAATTCTCCCAGGCGGACGTAGAAGCGGGCGAGCGCATCGCTCTCGGTGAGGGTCACGACGTTGAAGTCGAACCGGTCATACACGAGATACGGCTTGTCGCGGCGCAGATCGCGCGGCACCCCCGACGCACGAAGGATCGGACCCGTGACACCCAGTCCGATCAACTCGTCCCGCCCAATATGCCCGACATCCTCGCAGCGATCGATAAAGATGCGATTGGTGGAGAGGAGTTTCTCGACATCGGCAAGATTCTCGCCGAACTCCTGAAGGAAGCGGCGAAGCATGGAGGTGCACTGATCGGTCCAGTCCTGCTGCAAGCCGCCGATCCGGGCATAGCTGGTTGTGAACCGTGCGCCGCACAGCACATCGTAGATGTCGACGATCTTTTCACGCTCGCGGAACGTCCACAAGAGCACGGTAAGAGCGCCGACGTCCATTGCCATGCTCCCCAGGGCGACCAGGTGGGACGCGATCCTGGACATTTCGGACACGAGAACCCTGATGTACTTCGCACGCTCCGGCACCTCGATGCCGGACAGCTTCTCCACCGCAAGCACATAGGCAACGTTATTGGAGATCGGCGAGAGATAATCGAGACGGTCGGTGTGCGGTATAAATTCGTGGTAGGTGGACGCCTCCGCAATCTTCTCGTATCCCCGGTGCAGGTAGCCAAGCTCCGGAACCGCGGCAAGGACCGTTTCGCCGTCGAGGCGGACAAGGAGGCGGAGCACGCCATGCGTCGCTGGATGCTGCGGCCCCATGTTGAGGATCATCTCATTATCGAGCGGATCATCCAGGATGACCGATGTGTCCTGATCTTCCAATGCGGCCAGGATTTTGCTTTTGTGCGTCAGGTCTTCTGTGGAGCGGAGGGGCATGCTTATCGCCGGGGAAGAGGAAGTGAATCGGGAATTCCCATGGTCGGGAAATCCTTCCGCAGAGGGAAGTATTCAAACTCTTCGGGCATGAAGAGGCGCCTCAGATCGGGGTGGCCCGTAAACTTGATGCCGAACATGTCATACGTCTCGCGTTCATGCCAGTTCGCGCCAGGCCATACACTCACCATGCTCGGAACGAAAGGGTCCGCTTCCTCGACCGCAACCTTCAACCGGACATACGCTTTGTTCGTCAGTGAATAGAGATTATACAGAACCTCGAAGCGTTCCTCGCTCCGGTACATGTCGATGCCCACAACGTCGATCAGCTGGTCGAACGCAAGAGCGGGATCCGACTTCAGGAATTCCCCGATCCGGAGGATGGCGTCTTTGGCAACCGTGACCGTCAGATCGCCGCGGAACTCGCTCGTCGACCTGATACTCTCGGGGGCAAATGCCTTCAGCTTATCAAGAATGATCTGATTCATGCGGGGGTTGTCACGCGGGGAGTTTCCGCCGGAGGGGTCTTCCCGCCGCCGACAAGATTGCCTATGGTTCGTTCCTTTCCTATTTTCTTCTGCAGCTCGATAAGGGCATGGAGAAGCGCCTCGGGCCGCGGAGGACATCCGGCAACAAACACATCAACAGGAACGAACTGGTCGATCCCCTGCACGACGGAGTACGAACGGAACATTCCCCCTGACGAAGCGCATGCTCCCATGGAGATCACCCACTTCGGATCCGGCATCTGGTCATAGATCTTGCGAACCACCTTCGCCATCTTGTACGTGACGGTCCCCGCGACGATCATCACATCGCACTGACGGGGAGTGAATCGCATAACCTCGGACCCGAACCGGGAGATGTCGAAACGGGGCGATGCCGTCGCCATCATCTCGATGGCGCAGCAGGAGATCCCCATCGGCATAGGCCAGAGAGAGTTCTTGCGCGACCAGTTGATGAGGAAGTCAAGTTGCGTCGTGAAAAACCCGTCCGACTGCATGTCCCCTAATGCCACTGGAGCGCCCCCTTCTTCAGAATATAAATGTACCCAACGAGGAGAATAGCGATAAAGACCACCATTTCAACAAATCCGAACATGCCCAGTTGACGAAAGAGAACCGCCCAGGGATACATAAACACAATTTCAACATCGAAGACGATGAAGAGCATCGCGACCAGGTAGAATTTGACGGAAAAGCGCTCGCGCGCGCTACGCACCGGCTCCATCCCGCTTTCGTAGGTCGAGAGCTTCTCTTCCGAAGGACGTTTCGGGCCGATCCACCGGTTGATGTTGGTGAAAACGATCCCCGCCGCAGCCCCCACCCCGATCATGATCACTATGGGAATATACTGTTCCATGCCCTCGTTAAAGACAACAATGGATGGGAAGAAAGAGTTTTGATTGCAGGTTATCGAAAAATTTACTCAAAAAAGGGCTGAAAGTCAACGAAAGCTATCCGCACGACTCGCCACGATAGAACGGGAGCATCTGGATTCCATCTGAACTTCCGGCGCCGTGCCGCTCAGCGCGGAGACTGCGCTCGAACCCGAACGACAGAGGAGACATCTCTCATCATAGATGTGCGCGAGAGAAGAACTGTGTAGTGGCGCCGCAGGACGGATCACCGCAGGCGGAGAGTCGCAACGACGTCATGCGGGTGATGTAATCGTAAGACACGCAGAGTCGCCGCCCATCAAGCATCGACAAAGGAGAGAGCATATTCCCAGATCCTGGAAAGAAGGCATGTCCTGCGAGCGTAAGTACATGATTATCAACGCGTTGGCATTTTGCCGTGCAGAGATTCTGTGGAAGGAGCAAGAGAATATTTTTTTCTTCGATGCTAAGTCGTTGGTGCATCAATCGTAAGTCATCATTGCAAAAAAATTAACTTGACTTCCCCTTGGGTAGGTAGTATATTTTTCGCCGTTACTCTTACCTGCCGTTTGCGCTTTTCCGTCTGTGAGAGAAAGACAATGAAGCCAGGCAAGACACAGGCCGTTCAGTTGTTTCATTGCGTCGATACCACGCAGAGTTCCTGCAGCACTCCGTAGGTTCTTCCACTCCCGCGGCAAATAGTCGGTTTTGAATCGGGGGAGGGGATTCTTTTGATATTTGCGATTGGCATCCCATCCAATTTCAGGTGAAGGTTAATCTCATGGCTCACAAGCAAACATCCCCCGCTACGTCATTGGAAGCCCGTGCGGCCAGCAATGCCGCCGCCAGCGGCAAGTCCTTGAATGAAGCAATCATGGATTTGGCGCTGGATTGTCGCGATTATTATGGCGATAACGAGCTGGCGGCTGATGTGCTCCATTCGAAATACCTTGCGCCCCACGAGCAGGGGCCGATGCACCTGTGGAACCGGATTGCCAAGGCGCTGGCGTCGGTCGAGAAGGACCAGGATCTCTGGTACAATCGTTTCCTGGGCCTGTTGTTCGATTTTCGTTTTGTCCCGGGCGGGCGTGTGATGCATGGAGCGGGTCGGGAGGATGCACGGCGCCGGCCCACCCTCTCCAACTGCTACGTCATACCGATCGAGGAGGACAGTTTGGAAGGGATCTACCGGTGCATCACGGAATCGGCAATGGTGTACCGAACTGGCGGAGGTGTGGGGACCGATCTCTCCACGCTCCGTCCGGAAGGGGCGGCCGTCAATGCGACGATCGATCATTCACCGGGTGCGACGGCATTCATGAACCTCTTCAGCGAGAGCACCAATACGGTGTCGCAGGCAGGCCGGCGCGGCGCCCTGATGCTCACCATGCGCGTCGATCATCCCGATATTGAGCACTTCATCACGATCAAGAATGATCCCCGCCGCATCAAGGTGGAGCACGCGAACATCAGCGTTCTGATCACGCACGAGTTCATGCACGCGGTGATCAACGATACGGATTTCGAGCTGCGCTGGAACGGGAAGTCCTACCGGAAGGTGAAAGCGAAGGAACTCTGGTTCAAGATCATCAAGAACGCCCATGCATCTGCTGAACCGGGAATCATTTTCTGGGATACGATGAGGGATTACCATAACGTCGAATACGCAAACCCGCTCAGCAGCACCAACCCCTGCGGTGAGCAGCCGCTCGCAGCGTATACGGCATGCAACCTGGGGAACATCAACCTCAGCAAGTTCGTCAGCGAGGACGGGAAGTTCCGGTATGACGAGCTGGCGGAAGTGACCCGGACGGCGACGCGGTTCATGGACAACATCATCGACTATAATATGGAGAACCATGCCCTCGACAAGATCAAGAAGGCAGTGGCCTCCGATCGCCGGATCGGGCTTGGCATCACAGGGCTTGCAGACGCCCTGGTCATGATGAAGATCAAATACGACTCGCAGGAAGCCCTTGATGAAACCGATCATATGATGCAGCTCATCAGGGATGAGGCATACCGTACGTCGATCGCCCTGGCAAAGGAAAAAGGTCCCTTCCCCCTCTTCTCCTGGGAAGGCTATTCGCGCAGCAAGTTTGTCCAGTCTCTTCCCCGGGACATCCAGGAGGAGATCAAGGTGCACGGGATCCGCAACAGCACCGTCATCACCGTTCCCCCCGTGGGCACGGGTTCGATCGTCGCCCAGACAAGCTCCGGCATCGAGCCGATCTTCTGCACCAGCTACAGGAGAAAGGTGAAGAACCATGACGGCGAGACATACTCGGAATACAAGGTCTATCATCCGCTGATCAAGCAGATGTTCGGCGATGACGAGAGCCTCCCCTCGTACGTGGTGACCGCCCATCAGATCGATCCTTACTTCCGCGTGAAGATGCAGGGAACAATCCAGAAATACGTCGACAGCAGCATCTCCTCCACGGTGAACCTGGCCGAGGACGTCAGTGTCGAGACGGTGGCAGATATCTACATGACTGCCTATAAGGCCGGCCTGAAGGGAATCACGGTGTACCGCGAGGGAAGCCGCGAAGGGATCCTCCAGACGGAGGAGTATGCGAAGAAACAGGAGAACGCGAAGGCCTCCAAGGGTGAGGAGAAGAAGACCAAGGGACCGCGGCATCGGCCGCAGGTGACCCGAGGCGTCACAGAAAGGATCAAGACCGGCGAGGGATATCTGTACGTGACGATCAATGAAGACGACAACGGTCTGTGCGAAATTTTCACGACAATCGGGAAGGCCGGAGGAAATGCCGCAGCGCAATCGGAAGCGATCAGCCGGCTCACCTCCCTGGCGCTCCGGTCCGGCATTGAGCCGCGGGAGATCGTCAAGCAGCTCAAGGGTATCTCCGGGCCGACGCCCGTGTGGGACGGGCAGGGAGGACAGATTCTTTCGACGCCCGATGGCATCGGCAAGGTCCTTGAACACTATATTGAAAACCGTGAAGAGCTGAAGGGACGCCGGGAACACCACGCTGCTGCAAGGCCGGCAAAGACGACGGGCGTGTCCGCCGAGGGGGAAGGAAAACAGAAATCAATGATGACCTGCCCGGAATGCGGCACCAATGTTGAACATGTCAGCGGATGCGTCGTCTGTTACAATTGCGGCTGGAGCAAATGCTGACGTGACCGGCATCGATTCTTCACACTAGAACGAGCCAGTCCCGGGAAACCGGGACTGGCTTTTCATTTCAGACACCTTCCGATGGCACCTCTCGCTCCCGATCGATTCCGCCGTTTCCTCCCTGCCTGCGTCCTCTGCGCCTGCTTTCTCGCGGCGGGGGCGCTTCTTGTGAACGAGACGATGGTGTACACGCCCGACAGCGTCCATTACCTTGCGTGGGCGCGATCCCTCGCTTCCCTTCAGGGATTCAGAATCGATCTCGGTTCGGAACCGTCGCGCTATGTCTTCAATGCCCCCCTGTACCCGCTCCTTCTCTCCCCCGTCGCGGCATTGTGGCCGTGGAGCGTTCCGGCAGCAAAGGCCGCAACGCTCATGTGCGGCGGGGCCGTCGTGCTCATCGTCTTTTTCTTCTTCCGCAACCACTTGGGGAAGGGAACTGCACTCGTGGCAGCAGCCATGCTGGCCCTGAACCCGCTCCTCCTCTTGTTTTCGACGCAGATCCTGTCCGACGTTCCCTTCCTCTTTTGCATCATCGGATCGTTCTGGCTGTGCGAACGGATCATGGAACAGAGTGCCCCATGTACCCGGGATGTCGTCCTCCTGGCTCTTGTCTCGTGTGCAGCGATCCTCCTGCGCGAAGTCGGTTTCACCGTGGTTGCGGCTGTCATGGTATCCCTCCTTCTGCGGCGACGGACCACCCCCCTGTTGTGGGTGCTTCTCGCGGTTCTCGTCACCTCCGGACTCTGGTACGTCCGGAATGAACTTATCGTCGCCGCGGCGGAGCATCCCGACCTGAGGAATACACATCTCCTCTTTTCGAACGTGCTGACCCCACCGGACAGTCCGATGACAGAGGAAGTTCTTGCGCGGTGGGGAGCGGCAGGACGCTTCTACGGTCCGTTCCTCGGCCGGCTCATTCTGGCACCACTGGTCCCCGTGTCCACCTATGGTCTTGAGGCAGCACCGGACGCTTTGCTCGCCGCGTTGCACGTTGCTTTGGACGCCGTCGGCATTCCCCTGGTCCTCCTGACGGTCCTCGCCTGCGGCTGGGGGGCAGCCGGACCCCTGCGGCGGTCAACGCTGGCGGTTCCTCTCCTGCTGCTTGTCGCTTGCTATGCGATTCTGATCGCGCTCTACCCCGTCGTCGATATCCGTTTCCTCCTCCCCTTGCTGCCAATACTCCTGTATTGTGCGGCTGCGGGCGTGCAGGACGTGCTTGGCAGACTCTCCCTCCGGGCCCGCAGAGCGGCGGGAGCCGCCGTTGTCCTTCTCGTGGCCGGGAGCCTCATCCCGAACCTCGCGTGGGTTGGGAATCTCGGAGCACTCAACGCTTCGTACAGAAGAGATCCGGAGAAGTGCCTTGATGCCCTTCGGGCAAATGACCCCTCCACCCACCCCCTGGCACTGATCACACGTCCCGCCGCCTCATGGATCACCGCCCATAGTCCTGAGAATGCCTCCGCCGTTTCGTACTACAACGATGTGGGGATGGGCCTGGATGGCAGGAAGGTGGACCGCCTCAATAAACTCATCTCACCGGAAGAATTTGAAAACCACCTTCGGGACTATGGAACTTCGTATGTCGTGTCGGGGATGCTCGCACACGAAATTCCGGATTTCGAAGCGCAGATGATCCTCGCGCGGCGGTTTCAATTCACGCCGGTCTTCCGGTTCGGCGATATCACCGTCTTCTCCGTGTCGAGGAAGAAACAGACCACAGACGCTTCCCTGATTCTTCCCCGTTCCGCTTTGACTGATCGGCACATCCTTTTCGTCCGCGGCATCCAGGCACTGAAAGCGGGGAAGTACGATGAAGCAGGGGATGCGTTCGGTGAACTTCTGCGCACGCGCGAACTGAACTGGATCGCACTGTATTACCACGCAATCGCCGAAGAATCGGCGTCGCACCTGGACGAGGCGGAGGAGGAACTGCATCAGTTCCGATCCATGCCCCAGGCCGCTGCATACATCCAGAAAGCACAATACCACGAGGGGATGATCGCCCTTTTGCGGCAGGCGGCGTCCCAACCCGACGGAGAAGATCGGGCCTCCCTGTACCACACCCTCTCCCTGAGCTATTGGATCCTCGGTCTTCGTCCGCAGGCGGAGGCGATGCTCCTGCAATCACTCAGGGCGGACCCGCATTCCTTCCTGGGGCACACGTTTGAGGGATTGTACGCGCTGGCAGAAGGGGATGCGAGGCGCGCGCGGTCATCGCTTGTCGCCGCGATCAAGGAACGGCCGGGAGATTCTCTTGCCCAATCGCTCGGAGCAATCATCACCGCTCTGGATTCGATCGATCGCTCGTTGCAACCGCTCAAGGGGAAGCTGGCGCTGGGAAAGGCCGAGGTTGCGATGCGGCTGTATGAGATGGGGATCGACCAGGCACAAGACGTGCTCGCGGACGATCCCCGGAACAAAGAGGCATTGCAGATGCTTGCGGAACTGTATGAACGGAACGGCCGAAACGCCCCGGCCCTTGCCGCGCTGCGCCGACTGGCACTCATCGAGCCGCAGGATCAGGGAGTGCAGGAACGGATCCGCCTCCTGACACGCTGACGGGCGCCCTCCATTCTACAGAATCGATTGGATGTTCTTCTCGAATTCTTCCTTCGACATGTATCCGACGTGCTTCTTTGCAATGGTCCCCTGCTTGGTAATAAAGACCGATGTGGGAATACCGCTGATACCCCCGTAGGCGTTTGCAAGTGATTCGTCACCGATGACGACAGGGTATGTGATGTTCATCTTCTTCACGAACGGCGTCACAAACTTCCAACCGTCCTGATCAAGCGACACACCGACGATCTCCACCCCCCGCTTCTTGTACGCCTTGTACACTTCCAGCATTCCCGGGATCTCTGCGCGACAGGGGCCGCACCAGGTGGCCCAGAAATTGACCACAACCGCTTTCCCCCGCAGTTTGCTCAGGACAACATCTTCTCCCGTCGCTGTTTTCAGGGAAAAGTCCGGTGCCGCTTGCTGTGCCAGAACCAGCGAAACGGCCGAAACCGTCAACGCTGCAGAGGCCAACGCCAACCGCATGATCCTCATGTCTCTCCCTTCGTGTTTGTGTGAGAACTCCTGTCACTTCCCTACCAACCGACGCGCACCTGGGCGTAGACTGCATAATCTTCCACAATGTTATCCCAGGCGTACGCGCCATCGATCTGAACTACCCGGAAGAGATTCACTCCCACCCCTCCCGCGAGTTTTCGATTCTCCACGCCCCCGCGGAGGGCAAGTCCCAGCATCTGCGGAATCGCATCAAGCCGGAATTCAGTCCCCAGGCGGAGCCGGGCCATGGTGGAAGGGTACTGGTCATCCTGCTGCGCCATGTCCACCCAGTCGAAGGAGGCATCCCAATTCGACAGGATCGGGTGAGTGACGCCGATATTGACAAGGAACGGCGACGTAAATTCAAATGGCGCGTGCACCTCCACCACCTGAAGAGTATGATTTTCATCATAGGCAACGGAATTAAACGTTGCCGTCGGCGAAATCCTGGGGAGGGGGATCATGTTCTGCAGGGAAATCCCGAATTCAGTCCCGGTGGACGCAAGCCGGTAGAGCCCGCCAAGGTCGAGGGTAACCCCCGTTGCCGAGGATTCGAAATCCTTCCGCAACTCACTCAGTATGTCCTTGTAGTTGTCTGAGTTTATAACACGTGTGGAGACCCGCCGGTTCACGAGCTTCAGGTTCGCCCCTACGCTGAGATCCGGAAACACCTGGAAACCATATCCCACGGTCCCCACAACATCCATATACGACAAGGCAACTGTCTTAGGGATCACCTGCTGGGGGTACCTCAGTTCATGAGTAGTCGGATCGAGGAGGGGATTGATGATATTATAAAGCTTCGTCGAAAGGTCGATCAACTCACTTTGCGACAGGCTCGTGAGATCAGTCGGAAGGCGCAGGGCATACAACGCGCCCAGGACATCCCCGGGATAGGTGACAAAAGCGGAACGGAGCGTACTGTGAAGAGAAAATCCGAGGTTCCCCACCTGCACTTGCACTGCGGGAATCACGACAAATCCATGGACTTTCGGGTTGTCGGCGGAGCCAATGACTTTGTCCCCCAGCCCGCTCAGGAACGAGAGCCCGCCGTTGATCTGGCGGATCGCCGCAGCCTCCTGGTCGGGCGTTTGGGCTGCACCAAGAGCGCGAACGCCGGCATCAATAGTCGTGATGAACGACGCCGAGCGAAACTGATCGGCATTATCACGGAGGAACGCAAAGGCATCGAAGCTGTTGAGGGGGAGATTCGCCTGTACGCTCACAACATCGATGGCCGTGCGGGTCCTCGCCAGCAATGCAGGGTTGTATTGCATCGCATTAAACGTCTTCCCATTCGCCACCTGCGTGTTCCCCATCCCGATCGCTTTGACATCGTCACGCGTGGGACTGAGTTGCACCTCAGAGACATCAGCAGTAACGACGGATTGGGCATGGACGGGGCCGACGACAACGACGGCTGCCAGACACCCGCACATCAAGGCATGCGAAAGAGCCATGCTCGCGGTTCTCCATTGTTGGTGGTTGTCTCGGTTGATCTCACTCGTGGGCGTACGGTCGTACGGCTATCGACCGCCCCACCTCTTCAGGAAAGCCATTACCTTGTCAGGGTCATGCCCCTTTCCTTTCTCCAACTCGCTGGTGTCCTGGGAATGGAGGAGCTTCCCTTCCTGATTGAGCACGAAGAGATGAGGGTATCCCGGAACGGGGGGGTAGTGCGAGAGCAGGCGTTCGTTCTTGTTTTCCTTGCTCCAGTTCACTTTGACGGTCACAAAGCCCGCATCGCGGAGTTTCCGGAGGTCGTCGCGGCTCGCAAAGAGGGAATCCAGCCGCCTGCACCAAATGCACCAGTCCCCGCCGACATCAAGGAGCACGCGGCGGGAGGATCTCTGCGCCTCCGCAACGGCATCGCGGATATCCTTTTCCGCGTCTCGCGCCGGATCAAATCGCTCAACCGGAATATATGCAGGATGGGGGGATGACAGAGTCTGCGCCGGGAGATCGGGCGCACCCATGATCACGAGAAGAGTCAGGGAAAGGAACAAAGAACGGAGCATGTTGCACCGGCGCTAAGAGCGAATGACAAACGGGTATGATGCGAAGATAAACACAATTCGGAAGGTAGTCAAGCAAAGGAAAAAGAGGCCGTTCACTCGTAGCGGAGCGATTCCACAGGATCCACCCCCGCCGCCCTCCGGGCCGGAAAGAACCCGGCCAGCAATCCGATGGTGCCGAGGACTACGGCCGTCATGATCATGATCGGGGGAGAGAGGACAGGTTTCCCAAGGAACTCCATGGCCCCGCTGTCCGACGGGATCAATCGAACGGCCCATACCATGAGAGCGGAGAAGAGGAGGCCGATCGTCCCGCCAATGCCGGCAAGGAGGAGCGCTTCAAAGACAAATTGCAGTTGGATATAACTCTTGCGGGCGCCCAGGGCCATTTTGATGCCAATCTCCCGGGTCCGTTCTTTTACCACAACATACATGACATTGGCAACGCCGACCCCCGCAATCAGAAGCGTCAGGGTGCCAACCGCCCCGAGGAAGATTGATATCCCGAGCAGGACCTTATTCTGCATTTTTTCCGCTTCAATGAAATCCCAAATGAAGAGGGTACGCTCATCCGTCGGATCGAACTTGTATTTACGGGCAAGCACGCGAAAGATTTCCTTTTTCAGCTCTTCCTGTCGCGAGGGATCGCCCGGGCGGACCACGAGAGAACCGACGTGATCGTAGCCATATGTCGTCCGAAAGGTCGTGTACGGAATGATCGCCCTCTGGTCATCCGGACCGTTGTTCATCGACGTCTGCAGTTTCTTCTGGAGAAGTCCGACAAGCGTGTAGGGAACTCCGTCGACCATGACCGTCTTGCCTATGGGATCTTCCTCTCCAAAGATATCGTGAGCGATCCTCGACCCTAATACCAGGGATCGCCTTTCCTGCGTCACATCCAAGGCATTGAGAAACCGCCCGCCGGAGGCGGGATACATCCTGCGCATCTCCTCGAAGAGAGGGTTCACTCCCTCACACTCCGTGTTTGTCACCACCTTTTTGTACGCAAGAGAGACTCCCCGGCTGTATTGCGGACTGATCATTTCGATCATCGGGATGGCCCGCTGGAGCATGAGCGCATCCTCTTCTTCCAGCCCGATCTTCCGTCCTTTGGCAATCCCCTCGAACGGCTTTCCGGTCTCCCCGCCGTAGAGGATCATGATTCTGTCCCCGGCATTCATCAGTCCGCTGCGGAGCTGGGTTGAGAGTCCTTCGCCGAAGGACATGAGGATGACCACGGCGACTGTCCCCCACGTCATGGCGAGAATGGTCAGGAAGGCGCGGGTTCTCTGCGCCTTCAGGTCCAGAAAAAAATCACGGAAGAGTTCAAACCACATGGGACATCCGGCAATAAAGAGTCTCGAGCCTGTTCAGGTCCTCAGGCAATCGACAACGCTCAGGTTTGCCGCCCGGCGGGCGGGAAAGAATCCTGCCGCAAGGGCCACCACGGAGAGAACGCCCACCGTCGCCAAGGCGACGCCGATGGAGATTTCGGGCGTTCCCACGTACTCCTTGATCGGAAGATACTGCATCACCTGGGTGATGCCAAGCGCGATCAGAAAACCGATGGTGGAACCGAGAGCGACGATGAAAAATGTCTCAAGGAAAAACTGGAAGAGAATACCCCCTTTTGTCGCCCCCACGGCGCGCTTGATGCCGATCTCCCTGATCCGCTCCTGGACGACGATGTACATGATATTGGCGACGCCAATCCCCCCGACCGCGAGGGTGAAGCTCCCGATCAGGCCCATGAAGATGTTGATGCCAAGGAAGAGATTGAAGCTGAACTTGTCAAATTCCGACGTATCCCAGATCCAAATCGCATCGTGGTCGGCGGGATCGAACCGGTACCGCTTCCCCAGAACGCTTCGGACCTGGTCGTTCACCGCCTCGGATTGCGACGGATCCTTATGCGTGTAGACGATGTTCCGCAAATGCGCTTCTCCAAAGACGGAGGCAAATGTCGAGGCCGGGATGAACACGCGGTCCATGTCCCTGCGATTGTACGAGGACGGCTGGGTCTTCTTCTGCATGACGCCCACCACGGTAAAGGGGATCCCTCCCACCGTGATCAACTTCCCGATCGCCTCTCCTTCGCCGAACAACAGGTCCTTCACCGCATCGCCGATCAGCGCAACGCGCTTGCGGTCCTGCATGTCGACATCGTCGATGAATCTCCCTCCCGCCTGCGGATTGATGTTACGGATGCCGGCATAGACGGGATAGACGCCTGCGACGAGCGTATTGATGATGTTCTCCCCAAGGCGCACCTGGACGTCGCCGTAGCTGTATTCGGGGCTGATCCTGTCGACACCGTCAACCTCTTTTGCAATGATTCGCGCATCCTCCTCGACCAGCGAAATCGGCCGGCCTATGCCGAAGCCCTCAAAGGCCCTTGTCGTACTTCCGGGGAACATAATCGCAACGCCTTCCCCAATCCCGTGCATATTGGCGTTCGTCTGGTGCTTGAACCCCGTCCCGAATGCGAGCAGAACCACGATCGCAACCGTTCCCCAGACGATCCCGAAAATCGTCAGAAAGGTCCTGAGTTTCTGGGCCCGGAGGTCGCTGAGAAATTCCCACAGTATCGTTCTTAGGGCATCCATAGCAGCTTACTCGATCTTCTTGACGGGCTTCTCTACCACCTCGTCTCCTTCTTTCAGCCCCTCCACGACCTCGATGGTAATGGCATCGCTCAGGCCGGTTTTAATGGAGCGTTCTTCTTCCTTCGCGGGGCCGACTGACACCTTCACGAACGCCGAGTCGTTCCGGAAGGTCACGACTCGTTCAGGGACGACCAGGACACTGTCCTTTTGCCGAATGATGAGGTTCGCGTTCGCGGAATACCCGGCGCGGAGCGTACTGTTGCTCGTGGCCGGGACAGATATTTCAATGGGGAAGACGGAGGCGTTATCCTTCTTCTCCGCCTTCAGGGAGATCTTTGTCAGGCGCCCGACAATCTTGTCGGTCGGCAGCGCCCCCACTTTGATATCCGCATCCATGCCTTCTTTCAGCTTGCCTACGTCGATTTCATCCACCGTTCCCTTGAAGATCAGCCGCCCCATATCGGCCATCTTGAGGAGAACAGTTCCCTCCTGGTACGATGTCAGCGGGGTCACCGGGTCGCCGACTTCCACATTTTTCTTCAGCACGAACCCGTCGATGGGTGCTTTAATGATCGATTCGATATCCACACCGCCGATGCGAACTCTCCCCTTCTCCAGCAGCTCGAGCCGCTCACGGTTCAGGTCAAGGCGGAGGACCGTACCGTCATAGGCCTTCTGGAAATCCTCGTATTCCTTCGTTGAGATGAGTTGTTTCTGGAGGAGGGTATCCATCCGCACTTTTTCCTTCTCCACATTATCCATCTCCACCTGTTCCATTTGGAGATTCCGCTTGGCCTCAGCCAATTCCAGCGGTGTCGGATCGGGGCGGACCTCCAACAGAGGCTGCCCCGCCTTGACAAATGTCCCCGCATCGGCGAAGATACGGCTGACGGCCCCCGAAACCTTCGACTTGACGGAGATCTCGATCTCCGGCTCGATCGTTCCCACTGCCAGCGCCTTCTCAACGATATTTCCGCGGACGACTTTGATCCGGCCAAGGGTCTGGTCATCCGATTTCTTTGAACTGCTCAGCAGGAAAAGTGCCCCCCCGGCAACGGCAAGGACGGCCACAGAGGTAAGAATGATCTTCTTTTTCATGGAGCGTGTCCCGTGGATTGAACTGGAAAGATGCTCCCTCGATGGTACGAACAAAAGGTCGTGAAGTTACACCTGCAGAACTTCCATCTGTCTGCCGGTGTTTCGGGAGGATTGTAACTTGGACGCCTTTGCTGTATTATAGGATCATCACATCACAAAAACATCATCATCCACGACATTTCTCTCTCGTGTCCCCATGATCACTTTCGGCGACAGATTCCCCGTTTTCAGCCTCGAAGCACTGCAGAATTTAGTTTTTGATGCAATCAGATCTGGGGCGGTGGCGCGGGGACGGTGCATCACGTTACACGGTCCGAAGTAGGGGGAGCGAATGCCTTCGCATCCCGTTCTCGAAGAGTTTCACCCCGTCGTGCGGGCATGGTTCAACCGTGCGTTCCGGGCGCCTACGCCTCCGCAGATCCTTGGCTGGCCGAGCATCTCGCAGGGAAAAAACACCCTGATTCTTGCCCCCACCGGTTCCGGGAAGACGCTGGCTGCCTTCCTCTGGGGAATCAACCATCT
>Ga0182010_10000167_pt1 | contig 37614 bp, 31 predicted proteins | sample 611E1MmetaG_FD_120488 | JGI IMG/M metagenome (GOLD analysis project Ga0182010, IMG submission 120488) | Permafrost microbial communities from Stordalen Mire, Sweden - 611E1M metaG | ecosystem: Environmental > Terrestrial > Soil > Wetlands > Permafrost | place: Sweden: Stordalen | collected... | reverse complement strand
TGAAGACGGCAACAGGGAAGAACAGCTTGCGTAGGCCATACAACCGCGATCGGATCTTTGTCATGAGATTCCACCTCCGCGCCGATGACCGGGCAGCGACGACGTGACTACGCACCCTAGACCCATGATCGCCGCCTCACCTTGCCACCAAGGTGGGGCGGCGATGCGTCTTCTCCCGCCGGCTCCTTGGCTAGTCAATGGCCGAGCACCTACGCAACGAGCTGTGTCTCGACGCCTTGAAGATGGCGGCAGCGACCCGCCGACGCGTCATCCCACGCGCAGCGGCGGAGCCCGACATCACCTTCTAGATTGAGGGTTGGGATGGCCGGACACTGGCGATCACAGCTCGCGGCCATCACCGGACAACTACTCCCCGCTCAGCCTTCATCCCCGGTCGCTTCAACGTCCAGATCCGAGGGACGCATCGCTCACCTGCAGGCAAGGCGCGTCCAGTGCCCACCGCCAGCCCCCCATTGCCGCGTCGTGCTCGGCATGAAGGGCCAGGAGAGCGACGCCATCGAGATTTTGGTGCCCTTCAGCTCGATCGAGGACCGAGTGACGAACTTGGCGCCGCTGCTGTCGGTCACGGGGTCATCGTCAAGGTCCCCGTTCTCGGCAGGAGCCCGAGCGCCAGACGGAGCTGTTGAGCGGCAGCGGCGAGTCTCATTGAGCGGCGGTGCAGCGCCTGGGTGCGCTCTTGGTCGACTCGGAGGCAATCGGCTGCCGTGGGAGGGCCCTGGTACGGCCCGGTGGTCAGGTGCTGGTCGAGATCGAGTCCGAGACGGCGGACGGCGTGGTACGGCTCGTGATAGCGGATGCCGAGCTGCTCGGCCAGGTCTGGCAGGAGCGTACGGTTCGCGATGCGGATCCGGCCAAATGGCGATTCAGCGATGCGTGAGGTCGATCGGTTTGTCGGGCAGGCTCTACATTCCGGACACTCTGCACACGAATCGCACGGTCAAATTAAGGACCCCCGTTCGATCGCGCACGGATCGCGCACGAAATGACGCTGGGCGCGAATCAGCCGGGGCGTAAACCCCGGCTGACCTGCACTTTCCGGGTGGAGGTGAACGGACTCGAACCGTCGGCCTCTACATTGCGAACGTAGCGCTCTACCAGCTGAGCTACACCCCCGGGTGCCAGACGAGATTAGCCGCCTCTGGCAAGGTCGATTCCCCGTAGGGGCGCCGGCCACGCGGTCGGGCTAGGGCCCCCGGGGGACCACTGTGGTCGTAGTGCTGGTCGAGGTGGTGGACGTCGTGGTGCTGGTCGAGGTGGTGGTGGACGTCGTCGTGGTCGGCGGCGGGGCTGTCGTGGTGGTCGTGGACGGTGGTGGGGCTGTCGTGGTGGTGGTCGTGGTGGTGGTGGTGGTGGTCGCGGAAGCTCCCGCCCCCCCCGGCACGGATGCGGCAGGGGTCGGGAACGACCAGAGCGCAGCGGCGCAATCCGGCGGCTGGGTTGCCACCGCGATGTCGACGCCGGGCATGGTGCTGAACGACCAGACGTCGAGGGGAGGGCCGTTCTGGAGGCAGGCCAGGGCGGGGTCCGTGGTACCGATGGGGTCGAGCGTGCCCAGGTACTGCGCAGTGCCCCCGGGCGTCGGCGTGGCGATCGGCGTCAAGGAGACCGAGGTGCCCTGCCAGGTCGAGACCGTCCTGAAGCCGGTGCCGGGCGGACCGGTGGTGGGCCCGCTCTGGTAGTCCTTGGCCGCGGGGGCGTTGCCCAGGAGAGCAGCCAACATGGCCGGGTTGTTGCCGTCCATCCCCAACGCCCAGATCCCGAGGCCGGCGATGTGGAAGCTGGCAGCCAGCTGTGCCTTCAGGGCCAATGCGGTCGGGTCGTCGAAGAACGTCTCGTGCCACTGGGTCCCCACCTGATACGAGGTCCACGCCGTCTGTGTGGTCGGGTCCCAGTAGGTGGGATCGCCCGATGCGGCGATCACCCCGTCGCTGAGCGGCGACTCACCGCCGGTCGCCTGCGCCGCCTTCGTCCCACCGGTCGTCGGCCAGTCGTACCCGTAGTAGGGGACGCCGAGGATGATCTTCGACGGTGGCACCGCCGCCGCGAACTGCTGGAGTGCCTCGGTGTCGTTGAATGATCCGCCCAACAGCGGCGCAGTCGCACTCGGGACCGCCCGGTTGTTCATGTCGTAGCCCATCACGAAGAACCCGTCGACCGCCGGCGCCAGAGCGGCCACGTTGTAGAAGCCGCCGCTGTCCCCCGCCGCACTGGCGTAGGTGGCCATGGTCACCTGCCAGTGGGGATTGGCGGCCTTCAGGGACTGCGACACCTGGGTGATCAGCGAGGTGAGGCCGTTTCGGTCGGCGCTCCCCTGGCCCTCGAAATCGAAGTTGACCCCATCGAGGTTCTTGGCCGACACCAGGGAGATCAACGCCGCGGACAGGCGGGCCGGCGCGTTCGGATCCGAGGTGATGGCGTCAAGGGAGCTCTGGCTGAAGCAGGTCACGGTCAGCACCACCCGGTCCCCGGCGGCATGTGACCGGGTCACCAGGTTGACCAGGTCCTGGCTCTGGTATCCGTTCCATCCTGGTCCGCTCTGGTCGATCGTGCCGTCTGCATTGGCGTCGACACTGAAGTACGCCAGGGTGGTGAGGTCCTTGACATCGAATCCGGACGACTGCGGCAGGGTCCAGTACGGGGCGTAGCCGAAGATCTCGTGGGACTGGAGGGGTGGCGAACCGGCCAGGGACGGCGGAGCCGGGGCGGAAGGAGACGTGGCCACCGGGAGGTTGGCCGAGGGGTGTGCTGACGCCTGCACGACGTTGCCCTGTTCGGGCGGATGGGACATGGGCGGATGATCCAGTGCTCCGCCCGCGGGCGCCACGAACGAGGCGCTGGAGCTGCCGACCACCAGCAGGACGGCGAGCAGACCCACCACGACCGGGCCGATCCGACGGTGGTCCTGGCCATGGCGTGGACCGCCGTCGACGGGGTACCAGGCCCTCACCCACTCCCTCACCGCGGCGTACCGGCCTCGTGCGGCAGAAGCGAGGACCACTGGGTCCCCGCTGGCGGCGCCGTGGCCTGCCTGCCGCCCGGCGGCGATGGCCGACAGGAACGGCCCGACCTCCAGCGCCGGGACCACGAACGCCTGCACGGAGCCTGCGCCGACCCATCCCCCGTCGACGCCTTCGAACTCGAGCACCTGACCGTCGGTTCCGTCGGGCAGTGCTGTCCAACGGTCCGCCGAGACGCCGCGCAACTCCGACCACGGCACGAGCGAGGGAATCTCGCGCCCGGCGCCGACGGACGGTGCGATGAGCAATCCCTGGTCATGGACCTCTATGTCATGCAGGGCGGACGGCACCAGGCTGTCGGGTGCCACTTGGACCCCACCGGACACGTCCTCGTCGAGTGCTGACAGGTCCAGTGGGACGACGCCTCGGAGGCAGACCTCGGCACGAGGCGACGGGCTACGGGGGGAACGGCGGAGGGCTCTCATGGTTCGTCGTCAGCGAAGTAGACGGACGAGCACAGCGTTCGCTCCCCGCCCAATCACGAGGCTACCACCCGCGGTGCACGCCGGCCAAGCCGGCCCCGACCGACCGTGAGCATCATCCCGTGGAGCAATCGGTCTTGCGGGCGCCGGTTCCGGCGCCGCCCGACGCCATGCGGACCCCAACGGTGGGCGTCTCATCGGTGACCACCCTCAAGTTCTGCTCCGCGATTCCGACAATTCCTATACGCCCAGTCGTTCCGTGGCGCAACCGAAGTGGTCAACATGGAGAAGCACCCAAACCGAAGCTGTCTGGCAGCTGACGGGCCGGAAGCAACATGATCTTCGTCGAAGGGTTCCGGCTGCTCTTCGTCCTCGCCGGCTCGGTGTTGGGCCTCGAGGTCGGACGTAGCGTCGACAACAGGTCTTACGCACCCGTGGTCGGGCTGCTCATCGGGGCTGCCGTGAGCTATGTCCTCGGAGGTGTGGGGGGGCGTCTGATCGACAAGGGCCTCCAACGGGCCGTCTTCCAGTTCCGCAGCACCCCGCCCGGCGAGATCTTCGCCTCGTCGATCATGACGACCACGGGAACCCTGCTCGGCCTGGTGATCGGACTCCCTCTTCTGGTGCTCTTCCGGTCCGGTTACGCCCTTCTGATCACAGCGGTCGTCTCGTGGGTGCTGGCCACGTTCGGCTGGCGGCTCGGCTCGGTCAAGGGTCGCCAGATCGTTGCCGCAGCCGGGCTATCGAGGATTCTGGCCCCGACACCGGACTCCCCCCGAGCACACGCCCTCCTCGTCGACGGTTCCGCCGTCATGGACCGGTACCTACTCGTGCTCGGGCGCTCGGGCCTTCTTCCGAGTGGCCTGGTGATCCCCCAGTTCGTCGTCGACCATGTCCGTTCCGTGGCCCAATCACCGGATCCGGTCGGTTCGCGCCGTGCCCGTCGTGGCCTCGAGTCGCTCGAGGCGCTGCGGGAGATGGCGGTGCCGGTCCACGTCGCCCCCGACGAGCTGCCGGAGGTCGACGATCCGACCACCAAGCTGCTCACGTTGGCGCGTCGAACCGGCCTGAGGATCGGCACCTGCTCGACCGTCGTGGTCGACGAGGCCGCCGTGTGGGAGCTCCCGGTGGTCGACCTCCGCAACTTGGCCCACGAGCTCTCCCCCGACCACCCCCCCGGCGAACGGTTGGCCATCGAATTGGTCAAGGAGGGCCGCCAGGCCCGCCAAGCGGTCGGGTACCTGCCCGACGGTGACATGGTCGTGGTCAACGATGCCATCCACCTCATCGGCCAGGGGATAGTGAGCGTCAACGTCCTCTCCACCCGGCCCACCAGCCAAGGGGTGATGGTCTTCGCCAGACTGGGCGCCGATCGTTCCGTCGACCTGGAGGGTGCCGGACGCTGACCGGACCCCTCGACCGGGAGGGGGTCCGCACTCCGAGGACCGCACGGCTCGCCCCACCGCGCATGCCCCCGTCACCGCAGACCAACACTCGGTCGTAAGGCGCAGGCGATGCGACGGCGCGCTGGGCGTTGTCAGCCTCGCGGCCTGCACGCGAACGAAACGAGCCCATCGTCTCTACCCCCCGGGGATACCCGCACATCGCACGATCGGCCGCCCCGCCTACCCCGGGACCACCGATCGGGCCACCTTGGCGGGGAAGCTGCATGGGCTCAACAAGTCAAGTGCAAGGGGTCCCATGCACAGCGCTCTTCTCCGACAAGTAGGGACGATCGCTCATGAGCAGGGACGATCGCATTCGAGTTGTCCGTCAGAGGTTGACACCATGACCGAGGCTGATCCACTCGCGAGGCCGGCGGCCTGCCCCGGGGCGCCGGGCGCCCCTATGCGTTCTTGACCGCCGCGACCAACTTGGTCAGTGTGTCCTTGGCGTCCCCGAACAGCAGCGTGGTCTTGTCATCGAAGAGCAGCTCGTTGTCGATGCCGGCAAAGCCGGGTCGCATCGAGCGCTTGAGGAAGACGATGTTGGCCGCCTGGTCCGCGTTGATGATCGGCATCCCGTAGATGGGACTGCCCGGAGTGTTCTTGGCCGCCGGGTTCACCGTGTCGTTGGCCCCGACCACCAATGCCACGTCGGTGGTGGCCATCTCCGGGTTGGCCTCGTCCATCTCCTTCAGTTCGTCGTAGGGCACATTGGCCTCGGCCAACAGCACGTTCATGTGACCCGGCATGCGACCGGCCACCGGGTGGATGGCGTAGAAGACCTCGACCCCGCGCTCCATCAGCAGGTCGGCCAGCTCCCGGAGGGTGTGCTGCGCCTGAGCGACGGCCAGGCCGTACCCCGGGATGATCGCCACCTTGCGGGCGTAGGCCAGCAGCACACCGATGTCCTCGGGTGTGCCGGACTTGACCGTGCGGGTCTCGCCCGAGCCGTCGGCTCCGCCGGTGGCCGTCACCACCGAGCCGAACGCGCTGAACAGCACGTTGGCCAGCGAGCGCCCCATGGCCTTGCTCATCATCCGGGTGAGCAGGATGCCCGAGGCGCCGACCAACGTGCCGGCGATGATCAACAGGTTGTTGTCGAGGGTGAACCCCGATGCGGCAACCGCCAGGCCGGTGAACGAGTTGAGGAGCGAGATGAGCACCGGTACGTCGGCCCCACCGATCGGGAGTACGAAGATGACCCCGAGCACGAGGGAAAGGACCGCCGTCGCCACCAGCAGCGGCACGCTTCCGGTGACCAGCGTGCCGATGGCCAGCCCGACGATGATCACGGCGACCACGCCGTTGATCACCTGCTGCGCCGGGTAGGTGACCGGCCGGCCGGTCATCAGCTCCTGGAGCTTGGCGAAGGCGATGGCACTGCCGGCGAAGGACACGCAGCCGACCAGGACGCCGAACAGGACCTCGGCGATCCGGTAGACGGCCGGCTTGCCCGGGGCCTCGATGAGGAACACCACGATCGAGACGAGAGCGGCGGCGCCGCCGCCCACGCCGTTGAAGATGGCCACCATCTGCGGAATCGCCGTCATCTTGATCAGGCGGGCCGCCGGCACGGCAATGGTCGCGCCCACGACCATCGCCACCAGCGTCAGCACCAGGTTCAGCGTGTGGGCCCGCACCTCCGGGTAGGCGAAGGTGAAACCGACGGCGACGGCCGCGGCCGCGGCGGCGAGGAGGTTGCCGTTGCGGGCGTGCTTGGGCGAGCTGAGCCCCTTGAGGGCCAGGATGAACCCGATGGCGGCGACCAGGTAGACCAGATCGATCCAGGTGTTCAGGGTCACTTGGCACCACCCGGTGCCGCATCCCCGGAGCCGTCATCGCCGTCGGGCTTCGCCGCACGCGCAGCCGGCTTGGCCTTGAACATCTCGAGCATGCGGTCGGTGACCACGAAGCCGCCCACGATGTTGAGGGTGGCCAGGATGACCGCGAAGAACGCCAGCGTGATCTGCACGGTCCCCCGGGCCTCGCCCATGATCAGGATGGTGCCGACCAGGATGATGCCGTGGATGGCATTGCTCCCGGACATGAGCGGGGTGTGCAGGATGCTCGGCACCCGGCTGATGACCTCGTTGCCGACGAATGCCGCCAGCACGAAGACCGTCAGAAACTCAAGAACTCCGGTGCTCATGACCCCGCCTCCTTCGATTCGGTGCTGACGTCCGTCTCCGGGCCCGCCGTCTCCGGGCCCGCCGTCTCCGGTCCGGCCGTCTCCGAGCCCGATCGGGCGGCGGGTGGCGGTGGCGCTGTCGGGATGTTGAGCCCCAACGCTTCGGCCGTAGGTGCGTGCACCACGGTCCCGGCCCGGACCACGCAGGTGCCGGCCACGATCTCGTCGTCGAAGTCGGGAGCCAGCTCGCCGTCGTTCACCAGCAGTGCGACGAGGTTGGCGATGTTCCGGGCGTACAAGAAGCTGGCATGGGTCGGCATCAAGGACGGTGGGTTGGTCAGCCCGACGACGGTCACCCCGTTCACCACCACGTCCTCTCCGGGTACCGACAGCTCGCAGTTGCCCCCGGAGTCAGCCGCCATGTCGATGATGACCGACCCTTCCGACATGCCCTCCACCATCGCTGCTGTGACCAGCAGCGGGGCCTTGCGCCCGGGGATCTGCGCGGTAGTGATGACCACATCGGCCGCAGCCACCTCGGCGGCCAACAGCTCCTGCTGTCTGGCCAGGTACTCCGCCGACTGCTCCTTGGCGTACCCGCCCGTACCTTCCTGGGTCTCGAGTCCGAGCTCGACGAACTTGGCTCCGAGACTCTGCACCTCTTCTTTCGCCGCCGCCCGCACGTCATAGGCGCGCACCACGGCCCCGAGCCGCCGTGCCGTGGCGATGGCCTGCAGGCCGGCAACACCGGCGCCCATCACCAGTACCTTGGCCGGCGGCACGGTGCCCGCCGCGGTCATGAACATCGGGAAGAACTTGGCCAGATGCTCCGCAGCCGAGAGCCCGGCGCGGTAGCCGGACACCGTTGCCTGCGACGACAGCGCGTCCATCGATTGCGCCCGGCTGATGCGCGGGAGGAGATCGAGGCTGTAGACAGTGGCCCCCCTCGCTGCCAGCGCCTTCACCGTGTCCGCCGAGGCCACCGGCTGCAGGAAGCTGATCACCGAGACACCCTGCGGCAGGTCGGCCGCCTCCTCGGGCGTGGGGGGATTGACCCGGGCCACGACCGAGGCACCGCTGAGGGCCGAGGCCGCATCGGGCACGACGGCGGCACCCGCCTGGCGGAAGGCCTCGTCGGTGAAGCGGGCATCGGCCCCCGCCCCGGACTCCACCACGACGTCGACCCCGATCTTGGCCAGCCTGGAGGCCACTTCCGGCACGATCGCCACCCGATGCTCTCCCGGCCGCGACTCTTTGACAACAGCGAGTTTCACGGCAAGAGGTATATCGCCAAATTGCGGTAAGCGACCACTCCGGCCCGAAATGCGGCGGCCGTCAGGCCTTCTGTTCGCCGCCCCCGGTAGGCTCGGGGAAGGGCGCTTGGCCCAGGGGCAGGTCTTCGGGCACGGCGGCTGCCGCCCGCACCGGGGGTGTCGCAGCGGGGCTCCCGTTCGTCGCCCCTGGTGCGCATCCATCTTCTCTTGACACACCACCGAAACCAGTGTCGCCACCGATGGCCCCGGTCCACGCGTCAACCACGACCTTGTCGGAACCGACGTCGGTGGCTTCGTCCTCCACCGAACTGGCAGGCGTCGTCTCGCGCCTGAAGCCGAGGCCGATCGAGTGGTCCGAAGGCGCAACCAGCGTCCGGACCTCGGTCCGGGAGAACTGCGGGATCTCCGGACCGGCGGCGAAGGCGGCAGCGTCGTCGCTCGACATCGGCGGGGCGAAGAAGAACCCTTGCGCGGCGTCCGCGTCGAAGGCGCGCACGATCTGTACCTGGCCCAACGTCTCCACGCACTCGACGATGGCCGACATGCCCAGTGAGTGCGCCATGTGGATCACCGTCTCCACCACCAGGCGGTTGATGCCCTGTACCGGCTCGAGCCCGGCGATGAAGGAGCCGTCGATCTTCACGGTGCCGATCGAGTGGTTCTTGAACGGTTCGAACGAGGACCAGTTGGTGCCGACATCGTCCACCGAGAGCTGCACGCCCATCTGCGACAGCGCGCTCAGGTCGGCGGCTGCCGAGGAGTCCACGATGGCGTCCTCGGTCACCTCGAGGGTCAGTTGCCCGCTTCGGAATCCTGTCTCCTCGAGCGCGGCGGCGACCGCCTTGGACACCTCGCCCCGGCGCAGGCTCTCGACCGTGCAGTTGACCCCCAGCTGGATGCTCGGTGACCACCGGTGGGCCTGCTCGCACGCCTCCATCAGCACCCACCGGGTGAGCGGCACGATGTCACCACTGGCCTCTGCATCCGGAATCAGCTGATCGGGTGAGATGAGCCCTCGGGATGGATGCAGCCACCGGACCAGCGCTTCCATTCCCAGCAGGCGACCGGAGGAGAGGTCGATCACCGGGAGGTACTCGAGATAGGGCGCGCCCAACAGCGCGAACATCGACTCGGTGTCGGTCACCACGGCCCGGCCGCCCCCGGGTCGACAGGGGAACTACCGCCCCGCTCGGGAACGGTTCGCGTTTCACGGATCACACCGGAAATATCGGACGCCCCGGGCGCCCACTTGAGGCATTTTGCCTCCCGAACGGCCGGAACGGGCCCCGAGCGGCCGCCCTCGGGTGCAGAGGCCCGCCGGCCCGCCACGGGCAGGCGGAGCTCACCGCTGCCAGCGGGGAGATCCCCCGGTTGCCCGCTCGACTGCGGTCAAGAAGGCCGGCCGCTCCCCTCCACCGTGGGCCACCAGGTTGGCCCCTGTCACGTACCCGGCCAGCGGCGACGCCAGAAAGAGGCAGAGGCCGGCCATGTCCGCCGGCGTGCCGAATCGCCCGAGGGGCACGGTGGCGGCCACCTCGGCCATCCCGTCGGGCCCCCCGTAGTGATCGTCCGCTGCCTCGGTGGCGACCAGACCGGCACTCAGGCAGTTCACCCGGACCTTGGGGGCCCATTCGATGGCCAGCGACTGGGTCAGGTTGATCAGCCCCGCCTTGGCCGCCCCGTAGGCGGCGGTCCCCGGCGAAGGCCGAAGCCCGCTCACCGATGCGATGTTGACGATCGTCCCACCTTCGTCCTGGGCCTGCATGACCGCATTGGCCGCCTGGGCACAGTAGAGGGGTGCCAGCAGGTTGAGGGCCACGATCGAGGCGGAAAACCGCGGAGAGGCCACCGCTGCCTCGGCCTGCGGCGAGCCGCCGGCGTTGTTGATCAGGGTGTCGACCCGTCCGAAACGGTCCATAGTTGCCGCGATCACCGACGCAGCCTGTTCGGCGTCGCGGAGGTCGGCGGCAACGAAGACCGCCCGCCGCGATCCCCCGTTCGGATCGGTCGCCGCCGGCAGTCCCTCCTCGGGAACGTCGGTCCGGCCGCACACCACGACCTCGGCGCCGGTGGTCAGGAAGCCCTCCGCGATCCCGCGACCGATGCCCCGGGCCCCCCCGGTCACCACCACCACGCGGCCGCGCCCGTCGAACACGCCGGTTCGGCCAATGCCCTCGGATGCGGCCACAGCGTTCCCCCTGTCCTCGACTGGTACTGTCCTGACGCTGTATCAGATCACGCTGAGCGCGTGCCCGCGTACCGATCCGCGATCCCCGGGGACTCCCGGGCGGCAGACGGTCCCGGGCCCACGCCTCCGAACCCCCGGAGCCGGTCATGCCCATATTGTCCCTCCAGAAGCTGCCAGGCATCGCCGAGGTGGTCATCGACCATCCGCCCGTCAACGCCCTGGACGTCGCCAGCTGGTTCGCACTCGCCGACGCGGTCGTCGCGGCCGGACGGGTCCCGGACAACCGGGTGGTGATCGTCCGGGCCGAAGGGCGCGGGTTCTGCGCCGGCGTGGACATCAAGGAGATCCAGGCCGAAGGCGACCAGGCCCTGATCGGCGCCAACCGGGGCTGCTACGCGGCATTCGCAGCCGTCTACGAGTGCGAGGTTCCCGTCATCGCCGCCGTGCACGGGTTCTGCCTCGGGGGTGGAGTGGGCATCGCCGGCAACGCCGACATCGTCGTGGCGTCCGAGGACGCAACGTTCGGGCTTCCCGAGGTCGACCGCGGTGCGCTCGGCGCGGCCACCCATCTGTCGCGTCTGGTCCCCCAGCACCGGATGCGCTCGATGGTCTACACGGCGCAGCCGGCCACGGCGGCCGAGCTCCACCACTACGGCTCGGTGCTACGCGTCGTCCCGCGCGACCAGCTGGTCGACGCTGCCTACGGGGTGGCGGCGGACATCGCCACCAAGAGCCCCACCATCATCCGGCGGGCGAAGGAGTCGCTCAACGGGATCGACCCGGTCGACGTGAAGGGCAGCTACCGGCTCGAGCAGGGGTTCACCTACGAGCTCCACGTGGCAGGAGTGGCCGACGAGCAGCGGGCCGCATTCGTCGAGAAGCGGGACGCAGACACCACGAGGTAGGCCACGTCACCGGTCGGCACGCGTGGCCGACCGGGCACAGGGCCGATCGAGCAAGAGGCAGAGGGACCAGAGGAGCGGAACGACAATGGACATCGCACACCGGGCGGTGGAGGCTCATGGCTGACAAACGGCTGTCGCTCGAGGACCTGACGGGCGAATTGCACAGCGGGATGACCATCGGCATCGGTGGCTGGGGATCGCGGCGCAAGCCGATGGCCGCTGTCCGTGCCATCCTCCGGTCCGATCTGAGCGACCTGACCGTGGTGTCCTACGGGGGGCCGGACGTCGGTCTGCTGTGCGCAGCCGGCAAGGTGGCCAAGGTGGTCTTCGGCTTCGTCACCCTCGACTCCATCCCCACCGACCCCCACTTCAAGGTGGCCCGCCAGACGGGTGCGGTCGAGGCCATGGAGGTCGACGAGGGCATGTTCTACCTCGGCCTGCTCGCTGCGTCCCAGCGAGTGCCGTTCCTGCCCACCAGGGCCGGCCTCGGGTCCGACGTCATGCGGGTCAACCCGTCGTTGCGGACCGTCATCTCCCCCTACGAGGACGCCGAGGAGTTGGTGGCGATGCCGGCGCTGCATCTCGATGCCGCAGTCGTCCACGTCAACCGAGCCGACTCCTCGGGCTCCGGCCAGATACTCGGGCCCGATCCCTTCTTCGACGAGCTGTTCCTGGGGGCTGCCGACCGCCGCTTCGTCACCACCGAACGGATCATCGACACCGAGCAGTTCGCTTCGGAGGGCCCCCTGCAGACCATGTGCATCAGCCGGCTGCTGACCGACGGTGTGGTGGAGACGGCGGGCGGGGCCCACTTCACCGCCTGCGTCCCGGACTACGCGCGCGACGAGGAGTTCCAACGGGCCTATGTGGCGGCGGCCTCCGACCCCGACGGGTGGGCCGGCTTCGAGGAGCGGTACCTGGCTGTGGACGAAGCCGGCTACCAGGCCGCCACCCGGGCGGCGGCGGCAGAGTTCGCCGCGTCGCCCATGGGAGGTGCGAAGTGATGGGGGCACCAGCAGCTCCCGACTCCCCCCGCGTCAGCCGGGCGGAGTTCTGCGCCATTGCCTGTGCCGAGGTGTTCCGGGGGGACGGCGAAGTGATGGCCAGTGCATTCGGCACGGCTCCGGCCCTGGGGGCCCGACTGGCCCGGATGACGTTCGCCCCCGACCTGGTGCTCACCGACGGGGACGCCGCGCTGGTGCACGGCACCCCTGCCCTCGGCGCACCTCCGTCAACCCTGGTCCTCGAGTCGCACATGCCCTACCGGAAGGTGTTCGACGTCGTGTGGTCGGGTCGCCGGAACCTCATCATGATGGCCTCCCAGATCGACCGCACGGGCAATCAGAACATCAGCGCCATCGGTGACTGGGCACGTCCCAAGGTCCAACTGGTGGGCGTGCGGGGCGCCCCCGGCAACACCGTCAACCATTCGACCAGCTACTGGGTGCCGAACCATTCGACCCGTTCGTTCGTCGAACAGGTCGACGTGGTGTCGGGTGTGGGCTACGCCCGGGCGGCATCGGCGGGCCCGGCGGCCGGCCGCTACCACGAGATCCGCCGCGTCGTCTCCAACCTCGGCGTGTTCGACTTCGATACACCCGACCGGGTGATGCGCATCCGTTCCGTCCATCCCGAAGTCACGGTCGACGACGTCGTGGAGGCCACCGCGTTCGAGTTGGTGGTGCCCCCCGACATACCGCACACCCGCACGCCGACCCCGGCCGAGTTGGAGCTGATCCGCAACGTGCTCGACCCCCGGGGCCTCCGCAACCGGGAGGTGCGGGGATGAGCGCGTGCCGTCCGGGCAGTCTGCCGGGGTCGGCCCACGCGCCGAGGGCGCACCCCGCCCTGCAGACCCGCTTCTGTGATCTGGTCGGCGTCCGCTATCCGATCGTCCAGACCGGCATGGGGTGGGTGGCCGGTCCGCGCCTGGTTGCCGCCACCGCCGAAGCCGGCGGACTGGGCATCCTGGCCTCGGCCACCATGACCTGTCCCGAGCTGGCCACCGCCATCGCGGAGGTGCGCTCGCGCACCGACCGCCCGTTCGGCGTCAACCTGCGGACCGACGTCGCCGACATCGGGGCCCGGGTGGCACTGATGATCGACAACGGGGTGAAGGTGGCCAGCTTCGCCCAGGCCCCGAACCCCGATCTCATCGCCCGGTGCCGTGACGCCGGCCTGGTGGTGATGCCGACCATCGGGGCCCGGCGCCATGCAGAGAAGGTGGCCGGGTGGGGCGTCGATGCGGTCATCGCCCAAGGGGGCGAGGGCGGCGGGCACACCGGCTCGGTGCCCACCTCGCTGCTCACGCCGGGCGTCGTCGACGCAGTGGGCGACACGGTTGCCGTGGTGGCCGCCGGGGGGTTCTTCGACGGACGGGGGCTGGTGGCTGCGTTGGCCTACGGGGCCGTGGGGATCGCCATGGGCACTCGTTTCCTCCTCACCCAGGAGAGTCGCGTCCCCGACGAGGTGAAGAAGGTCTACCTCCAGACGCCCGTCACCGGCACGGTGGTCTCCACTGCGGTCGATGGCGCTCCCCAACGGGTCATCCGCACCGAGCTGGTCGACCACCTCGAGAGGTCGAGCTGGCTGCGCAACATGCCCCGGGCGCTGGCCAATGCCCACGCCTTCCGCCGCCAGTCGGACACGACGCTGGTCGCCCTGGTCAAGGAGGGGCGGGCCATGAAGCGGGGCAACGACCTCTCGTGGCCACAGGTGATGATGGCCGCCAATGCGCCGATGATGACCAAGGCCGCGCTCGTCGACGGCCGCACCGACGCGGGCGTTCTGCCGACCGGTCAGGTCGTGGGGGAGATCGGCGAGCTCCCCACCGTCGCGCAGTTGATCGAACGGATCATCGGCGAGGCGACGGGAGTGCTCGATCGGTTCGGGACGGCGGCGGAGGCCTGAGGGCGCCGGCCACCCCGAGCCTCGCCCGACCGGTTGCCGACGTCCGTCCAACGTCAATGATGTGTCCTGCCGGCTGTCAATGAAAACCGCCGATTGAAAAAATGTACTCCGCCATTGTGCCCGGCATGGGAGTGAGCGATACTGGTGAACCGCTCGACAAGCGGTCAGGACCAGACAAGCCAATAAGCATCACAAAGCAACTGCCAAGAATTACAGCCAAAGAGCCTGCCAACCCAAGCCCGGAATTGCTGATTACCTGCCCAAGAGGTGGGGGAATTCCCGGGCAACGTGACCTCGAGGAGGTCTGATGTCTGACGCAGTCCGGTCATCGTCATCTGACTCACCAACCCCTAAGTCCGGCCGCGATACGCCCATGAGCATCACCGGCGTTGGGGCGGTTACCGGTTACGGATGGGGCACCAAGCACATGTGGGACGGCTTCCTGCTCGGGGAGAGCGCCGTGAGGCGCACCGAGGTCCCTGAGGGCTTCGTCGACGGCGGCTTTGCCTACATCTCCACCATCTCCGCGGAAGGCGACCGCCGTGACGGCCCGAGCCGCTTCATGCAGGCGCTCCGCTTCGCCGCCCGTGAGGCGATCACCGACGCCCTCGAACGGGGATGGAAGCCGGGCCCCGTGGTCGGGGTGATCCACAGCCTGGTCCTCGGGGACGTGGAGATGTGGAGCGAGTTCCACCGGTCGACAGCCAAACGTGTGCGGGCCCGCCAGTGGGTCAACATGATGCCCTCCACGGTCATCTGCATGCTCATGAAGGAGAACGACTTCCACGGCCCCGCCATGTCGGTGTCGGCCATGTGTGCCTCCGGCAACGCCGGGGTGATCACCGCCAAGTCGTGGCTCGACTCCGGCATCGCCTCCGACGTGATCCTGGTCGCCACCGACCTGTCCGGGCTGGCCGAGAACCTCCGTGGCTTCGCCGACGTGGGCGTGGCTGTGATCGACTCCCCACCATTCGAGGCCTGCCGGCCCTTCCAGGAGGGCAGCCGGGGCTTTGTCGGGGGCGAGGCGGCCGTGGCCATGGTCCTCTCGAACAACGACCGCGGTGCCTATGCCTCGGTCCTCGGCGGTGCGATGACCATGGACGGGTACAACGCGGTGGCGATGGCGCCCGACCTGCACGAGGTGTTCCGCTGCTTCCGCGAGGCGCTGGCCGCATCGGGCGCCGACCCGTCGGAGGTGGCCTACCTGAACGCCCACGGTCCGGGCACCGCCCAGTGCGATGCGGCCGAAGCCCGGGTGCTCGACGAGCTGTTCCCCCAGGCACGCGGCATCTTCTCGATCAAGCCACTGGTCGGGCACTGCCAGGCTGCGGCATCCGCCGTGGAGATCCTGGCCACGGTCTACGCCTTCCAGACCGGGTTCATCCCGTCGCCGCCCCAGGTGGCCCCGGGCCATCCGCGGCTGCTCGACGGGCTCACGCCACGCCTGCCCGGTCTGATGGTGAAGTCGTCCATCGGCATGGGCGGCTACAACTCGGTCATCGTCCTCGGAGAGCCTGAAAACTGAGCCAGGGCCCGTTGCAGTCCGGCGCTAAAGCCCGGCAGCTTATTGGCCGATATCTAGGGCCTATGGCCACGGCAAGCAGCTACGGCGGTCGAAGGCACGCGGTCTCGTTCGATCGGGTCGAGCGTGGCGATTCGGTCTTCGGCGACCACGCCTTCGAGCTGTCCCAGGAGGTCGACCTCACCAGTGAGGGGCTCCAGACCGTCACCTGGGTGTACGACAGCCAATACGATGCGGTCTACTGGTCGTACCCGATCGAGGAGTTCTTCGGCTTCGCACCCGGCACACGCGGCTTCAGCGTGCACCGCGGATCACTCATGGGCACGACGGACGGTATCCGCTCCGCGGAGGCCGGCGGGCCCCGTGAGCCGTCCCTCGCCCGGTTGGGGTTCGGGAACGTCACCGAGGTCGGCGAGTCCATCCTGGCACCCATCCTGGCTGCCATCCGCGCCGGGACGCCTTGTGCCGAGTTCGACCTCCACATGGTGGTGACCTGCCCCGACGGGACCGACCACCTGGTGGTGGTCCGGGCCTCGCCGCTGGCCGTCCCGAGCGGCCGGCCCGGGGACACCACCGGCCGGATGCAGCACCTCTACACCGGCGTGGTGATCGACGTCACCGCCCAGCAGAAGTTCGAGGGCGAGCTCGGCGACCTGGTGGAGCGCTACCGGCTGCTGACCGAGGTCTCCCCCGACGTGGTGTGCGTCCACCAGAACGGGCGGCTGGTGTACGGAAACCGCGCCGCGGTGAAGCTGATGTTCTCGGGAGCGGAGGACAAGGACTACGCCCAGGCGTTCGCCGAGCACTACGGCATGCCCGTCACCGACATCGTGCACCCCAACGACGTCCCCGACATGGCGGGTCGGCTCGCCCAGCTCACGGAGGACGGCCAGTTCTTCGAGCACGGCGAGGCACGGATCATGTCATTCGACGGCAGCATCACCGTCATGGAGGTCACCAGCGTCCGCACCAGCTGGAACGGCGAGCCCGCTTACCAGGTCATCGCCCGTGACATCTCCGAGCGGCGCGCCGCCGAAGCGGCCAACCGCTACCGGGCCAGCCTGGTGGCCCACGTCTCCGACGCCATCATCGGTATCGACGCCGACGGGAGGATCGAGAGCTGGAACGAGGCCGCCCAGGCCATCTACGGCTGGAGCGAGGACGAGGTGACCGGCCTGTCCATCGGGGCCGTTGTCACCGCCAACCGGACCGACAGCGCCGCCGTCCTCGAGCGGGGCCAGCGGACCCACCACCGCAAGGACGGCTCCGAGGTCGACGTCCTCGTCTCGATCGACCCCCTGATCGACGACGACACCCAGCCCTCCGGCTGGGTCGTCGTGTGCACCGAGCTCACCGACGCCCGCCAGGCCGAGGCCGGCCGCCGGGCGGCCGAAGAGCGGTACGAGGCGGTCGTGGCCTCGCTGAGCGAAGGGATCGTGCTCTTCGACGAGTCGGGGAACATCTGCGCGCTGAACGAGGCCGCCACCCGGATTCTCGGCGATCGCCTCGAATCCGGTAGCGGCCACCAGATCTTCACGGGGTCGTCGATCGCCATCGATGCGGACGGGCAGCCGCTGTCCGCCGACATGTTCCCCCACGAGCAGACGCTGGCCACCAACGAGTCGCTGGACGACGTGATCATCGGGGTCTCCGACGGGAACGGGCGGCGGCAGTGGCTGTCGCTCAGCTCGCGGCTCCTGTCCGGCTCCGGCCAGGACGACTCCCCCATGGTGGTCTGTTCCTTCACCGACGTCACCGACCGCAAAGCGGCCGAGGCCCAGCTCAGCTGGCTTGCCTACCACGACTCGCTGACCGGGCTGGGCAATCGGTCGCTGTTCAGCGACGAGCTCGAACGGGAGCTGCTCATCTCGATGCAGCGGGAGACCAATCTGGCGGTGCTCTTCATCGACCTCGACCGCTTCAAGCTGGTCAACGACTCGTTCGGCCACGCCAGCGGAGACGAGGTGCTGCTCGCCCTGGCCCAACGGTTCAAGTCGGCAGTGCGGGGCGGCGATGTCGTCAGCCGGTTCTCGGGAGACGAGTTCGTCGTGCTGTGCCGTAACATCCACGACGTCCATGTGGCCGTCAGCCTGGCCACCGAGTACTCGAGGCTGCTGGCCGAGCCCGTCCAGCTCTCCACCGGGCGGAGTGTGGTGGTGACCTGCAGCGTGGGCGTCTCCTTCGTGATGCGGGGACGGCAGACCGCCCAGGACATCCTGCAGCAGGCCGACGTGGCCATGTTCCAGGCCAAGAACAAGGGGCGCTCGAGGGTCGAGGTGTTCGACGAGTCGCTCCGGGCCAAGTCGGTGGCCCGACTCGAGATCTACGACGATCTTCGCCATTCGATCGACCACGACGAATTGGCCGTCCACTACCAGCCGATCGCCTCGGTGGCCGACGACCGCATCGTGGCGATGGAGGCACTGGTCCGTTGGCACCACCCGTCCCGTGGCCTACTGGGCCCGATGGAGTTCATCCCCTTCGCCGAGGAGACCGACCTCATCTTCTCGCTCGGCCGTTGGGTCCTACGCGAGGCCTGCCAGACCATGGCCAAGTGGCGGCGGGAGCTGCCCGGTGCGGAGAATGCCTACGTCACCGTCAACCTCTCCGCCCACCAGCTGAACGACGCCGACCTGCTGGACACCATCGCCGCGGCGCTGGCCGACTCGGGTCTCCCGCCCGAGGCCCTCGTGCTCGAAGTCACCGAGAGCATGCTGATGAGCGAGACGTCGGCAACCATCGCCACGCTCGGCGGTATCCACGAGATGGGCGTCGGATTGGCCATCGACGACTTCGGCACCGGCACGTCGTCCCTCGCCCGGCTCAAGAACCTGCCCGTCAAGATCCTCAAGATCGACAAGTCCTTCGTGGACGGCCTGGGCATCCTCGAGACCGACGAGGCGATCGTCGCCGCCATCGTGCAGCTCTCCAAGGCCCTCGACCTCGTCGTGCTGGCCGAGGGTGTCGAGACGCCGATCCAACTGCAGCGGGTCGCCGAGCTCGGCTGCGACCTCTACCAGGGGTACCTGATGTCACGCCCGACCCGTGCGGACCGCGTCGACTTCAAGAAGCGGGCGGCTACGAGCCCGCAGTCGGACACCGAGTAGGGATCCCCTCGGCGCGCCGAGCCCGGGCGCCCTACCCCAGCCGTTCGATGATGGTGGCGTTGGCCTGGCCCCCGCCCTCGCACATGGTCTGGAGCCCGTAGCGGGCCCCGGTCCGCTCCATCTCGTTGAGCAGTGTGGCCATAAGCCGCGCTCCCGACCCGCCGGTGGGGTGCCCGATGGCGATGGCGCCACCGTTGACGTTGACCCTGTCCATGTCGGGATGGTGCTCCTTCTCCCACGCCAGCACCACCGAAGCGAACGCCTCGTTGATCTCGACCGCACCGATGTCGTCGAGGGAGAGCTTCGACTTCTCGAGCACGCGCGTGGTGGCGGGGATCGGGGCGGTGAGCATGATCACCGGGTCGTTGGCCGCCACCGCGAAGGTGTGGAACCGGGCCCGGGGTCGCAGCCCGAGTTGCCCGGCCCGCTCCTCGGACATGATCAGCACGGCTGCCGCACCGTCGGAGATCTGCGAGGAGGTGGCCGCCGTCACCAGGCCGTCCTCCACGAAGCGCGGCGCCAACGACGCCAACTTCTCGTAGGTGGAGTCGGCCCTGACTCCTTCGTCGAAGGACAGCACGCCCTCGCCGGCAGGGTCGCCCTGATCACTGCCGGCCAGCGCCACCCCGTCCTCGAGGCGTGCACGCCGGGTGGCCAGCGGAACGATCTCGTTGTCGAACCGGCCCTCGGCGATGGCGGTAGCTGCCCGCTCGTGGGAGCGGAGGGCGAACAGGTCCATCTCCTCGCGGCCGATCCCCCAGCGATGGGCGATCTCCTCTGCGCACAGTCCCTGGTGGATGAAGTCGAACCGGGCCTGCACCGTGGGGCCGTATGCCTCGCCGGGACCGGGCTCCGTGGTGGACCCGATGGGAACCCGGCTCATGGCTTCGACGCCGCCGCCGATGACAATGTCCATCGCCCCCGACATGACCGCCTGGGCGGCGAAGTGGACCGCCTGCTGGGCCGAGCCGCACTGCCGGTCGACCGTCGTCCCGGGCACGGTGTCGGGAAAGCCGGCGGCAAGGGCGGCGTTGCGCCCGATGTTCATCGCCTGCTCCCCCACCGTCATGGTGCACCCGTAGATCACGTCCTCCACCAGGGCCGGGTCGAGGTCGTTCCGTTCGATCAGCGACCGGAGCGGTTGAGCGGCCAGGTCGACGGCGTGCCAGCCCGACAACCGGCCGTTCTTCCTCCCCACCGGGGTGCGGACCACGTCGACGATCACGGCGTTGGGCATCCTGCCATTGTGACCGATGGGCCGTGGTTGCCGAAAATCTGGTGGTGTGTCAGATTTCCCCGGACACCCCGGACACCCTCGAGCCGATGGACCCGACCATGGACACCCCGATGGACCTGCGCTACACCGACGCCCAGGAGGCGTTCCGCGAGGAGGCGCGCACGTGGCTGTCCGCCCACGCACCTGCGCCGCATTCTCTTCCGTCCCTCGACACCGCCGAGGGGTTCGAGGCCCACCGGGCGTGGGAGCGGACCATGTTCGCCGATCGGTGGTCGGTGGTGTCGTGGCCCGAGGAGTACGGCGGTCGGGGCGTGGGCATCCTCGAGTGGTTGATCTTCGAGGAGGAGTACTGGCGCGCCCAGGCCCCCCCGCGGGTCAGCCAGAACGGGATCTTCCTGTTGGCGCCCACCCTGTCCGAGTTCGGGACCGACCAGCAGAAGGCCAGGTTCCTCCCGCCGATGGCCTCGGGCGAGGAGATCTGGTGCCAGGGCTGGTCCGAACCGGATGCCGGCAGCGACCTGGCCGGCATCCGCAGCCGGGCCCGCCGGGCGGACTCCGACGACGGCTGGGTGCTGACCGGGCAGAAGACGTGGGCCTCGCGTGGGGCGTTCGCCGAGTGGTGCTTCGGCCTGTTCCGCACCGACCCCGAGGCCGAGCGCCATCGGGGACTCACCTACTTCCTCGTCGAGATGGACTCCCCAGGGGTCACGGTGCGGCCCATCCCCCAGATCGACGGGGAGACCGGATTCGCGGAGCTCTTCTTCGAAGAGGTGTTCGTCCCCGACTCCCAGGTCCTCGGAGGCGTGGGGCGGGGATGGAACGTGGCCATGGCCACCGCCGGTTCCGAACGCGGCCTCAGCCTCCGCAGCCCGGCGCGCTACAGCGAGGCCGCCACCCGACTGGTGGCACTCTATGCGGAACGACTCGCGCTCGACCCGGAGCGGGCGGTGCTCACCGCCGATGCCGTGGCACAGGCCTGGATCGATGCCGAGGCCTACCGGCTCAACACGCTGTGGACCGCCACCCGGGTGCTGGACGGGGGATCGGTGGGATCCGAGGCCAGCGCCAACAAGATCCACTGGTCGGAGACGGACCTCGCCATCCACCGGGCGGCCCTGGCCCTGCTGGGCCCCGCAGCCGAGCTGCACGGCGGGGGGGCGGACGCGCCGTGGCTCGACGGGTACCTCTTCGCGCTGGCCGGTCCCATCTACGCCGGTACCAACGAGATCCAGCGCAACGTGGTGGCCGAGCGCATGCTCGGGCTGCCCCGCGGCTGAGCACGGGCGGGACGGCGGTGCACTTCGCATTCACCGGTCAGCAGATCGAGTTCCGGGACACGGTGCGCCGCGTACTGGCCAGGGAGTGCACCACCGACGACCTGCGCGCCGCCTTCGCCGCCCCCGCGGCACGCACGGCCCGCTGGGCCACGTTGGCCGAGCTCGGCGTGGTCGGCCTGTCGGTGCCCGAAGCCCACGGCGGGCTGGGGCTCGGCCTCCTCGACCTGGTGCTGCTCCTCGAAGAGGCCGGCCGGGTGGCACTCCCCGAGCCGCTGATGGCCACGTCCGCGCTGGCGGCACCGCTGCTGGGCGACCTCGAGGGCGCCGGGCCCGCTGGCGCCACCCGCGTGCGGTCATGGCTGGAGGAGATCGCCGCCGGTTCGATCACCGCAGCCGTGGGCCCGCCGCCAGGGTGCCCTGCACCCGTCGCCGGGGCCGTCGGGGCCGACCTGTTGGTGCTCACCACTCCGGGGCCGGAGGACGGCCCGGAGGTCCACGTCGTGGAAGCGGGCGCCGCCGAGGTCAGGCCGATCACCTCCCTCGACCCGACCCGACGGCTGGGTGCGGTCACCTGGGAGCCCACCGCCGACACCCGGCTGGCCTCGGGGTCGCGGGCCGCATCGACCATCCTCGCCACTTCGGACCGCGCCGCGGTGGCGACCGCGGCCGAGCTGCTCGGGGTGACCGACCGGATGGTCGTCATGGCTGCCGACTACGCCAAGGAGCGCAAGCAGTTCGGCAGGCCGATCGGCGCCTTTCAGGCGGTCAAGCACCTGTTGGCCGGCGCCAAGGTGAAGCTGGAGTTCGCGCGTCCCCTGGTCTACGGCGCGGCATGGGCGCTCGACCAGGGCGCGCCGGATGCGTCGAGGTCGGCGTCGGCGGCCAAGGCGAGCGCCTCCGACGCGGCCGTGGAGGCGGCCCGGGTGTCGCTGCAGGTCCACGGCGCCATCGGCTACACCTGGGAGTCCGACCTGCACCTCTTCCTCAAGCGGGCCTGGGCGCTGTCCGAGGCGTGGGGCTCGGCGGCCGAGCACCGCCGGCGGGTGCTCGCCTCCCTGCTGGCCCCCGCGTGAGCGATCCGCCCCGGAGGCTGCGATCAGGCCTCGGCCAGCCGGGCCTCGAACCGCCGGGCGAACAGGTAGCTGTCCCCGGGCCAGCGGGCGGACACATAGTTGCGGTCCTCGACGACGAAGGCGTGCCGGTCATCGGTGCGGGTCCCCCGCCGCACTGTCCGGGGCCCGATCTCGAGTCGGCCCGGGTCGTCGAGCGCGGCGCGGACTTCGTCCTCGACGTAGGCCGGATAGGTGCGGTAGTACCGCCCGAGCCGCCATGCCGTCGCCACGTACCCGCCCCGCTCCATGTACTTGGGCAGGCAGGTCGTCCGCCGGTCCGCCAGGACGCTTCGTCCCGTCTCGGGATCCTCGCTGCGGGCGAGCACGAGCACGCCGTGGCAGATCGCACCCACCGGACGGCCCAGGGACCAGAAGGCTGCCACCTGGCGCTGCAGCTCCGATGACCCGAGGTACTGGCGCATCCCCGGCGCGTGCCCACCGGGCAGCAGCAGCCCGTCGAAGGCGCCGACATCAGCGGACCGCCAGCTGATCGGTTCGACGAACTCGGGTGATCCGGCCAGCGCGCGGTAGAACTCGATCGGCTCCGGTTCGGCTCCGAGGCGGCCGAAGATCACCCCGTCCAAGAGGCGCGGGTCACATGCGGGCGCCCGGCCACCCTCCTCGGTGGCGAACGTGACGGTGTGCCCCGACTCCGTGAGCAGTTTCCACGGCACCGCTACCTCGGTGGTGTCGAAGTCACGATCCGGCAACGACATCAACACCCGCATGCCCGATCACCCCACCCAGTCCAGTCGGATCAGGGCTGGGCGAAGGCGTAGATCGGCATCCCGTTGTAGATCGCCGATCGCGAGGGCAGGTAGGGCCCGTTGATGATCACCGCCAGCGAGCCGGTCGGTGCGGGCCCGGCATCCCCCTCGACGGTGACGATGGCGCCATCCGGCCAGGTCTGCACGACCAGCCCGACGTGGAGGGACGTGGAGGCGGAGGACGGCCCGGTCCCGTACAGGACGGCATCGCCCGGCAGCGGCCTGGCGGTGGGTGGAAGCACCTGCCCGTGGGCCGCGGCCCAGTCGTAGATGTTGCCGGTGAAGGGGTACGAGGGGATGGGGATGCCGGCCTGCTGCCACACCCAGGTGGCGAACAGTGCGCACCACGCCTCGCAGGGCCCGTAGGGGTTGCAGAAGTACCCGCGGTCCGGGTCGCTGTTCACCTGGCTGTTGGCGATGGACACGATGGCCGCCGCCGTGCCCGAGGGCGAGGGGTCCGGCGGGTTGGAGAACGAGTAGGACCATCCGTCGGGTTCGAGCAGCCAGTACCCGAGTGCATCGGGGGTGAACGCGATGCCGGCCACCGGTGGGACGTCTGCCGGATTGCCGCCGTAGCCCGCCCCCAGCGAGCCGTAGAACGGGGCACTGCCGAACCGGAAGATGCCTCCGTCCGTGGCCACCAGCAGGTAGCCGCCGCCCGACGGGGTCGCCACCATTGCCACCACCGGGTCGTTGAGCGGCTGCCCGCCCATCGAGCCGTAGAAGGGCGCATCGCCGAAGGCGAACATCCCGCCGTCGGACGCGACCAGCCAGTACCCGTTACCGTCGCCCGTCGCCGCCATCCCGGTCACCGGCGCGTTGAGGGGGGTCCCGCCCATCGAGCCCTGGAACGCGGCGTCACCGAAGGAGAAGATGCCGCCGTCGGCGGCGACCAGCCAGTAGCCCTTGCCGTCGGGAGTCGGCGCCATCCCGACGACGGGTTGGTTGAGCGGGGTCCCACCCATCGAGCCGTAGAACGCTGCGTCCCCGAAGGCGAAGATCCCTCCGTCGATGGCAGTCAGCCAGTAGCCCTTGCCGTCGGGAGTCGATGTCATCCCGACAATCGGCGCCTGCAGGCGCACCGAGGTCAGCGATCCGTACGACGCGGCATTGCCCACCGGATAGACGCTGCCGTCTGCACCTGCCAGCCAGTAGCCCTCGTCCGCTGGTGTCGACGCCGGGTTGACCGCCATGGCCACCATCACCGAAGGGAGCGCGGCGGGGCCCGCGGGGTCTCCCGCGTCACCGAACCCGATCACCCCCCCGCCCTGGTACACGTGGGGGCCGACGCTGTGGCCGATGGTGGCGGCACGGGCCGCACCCGGCGCCACCAGCACTCCGAGCGAGATCATCGCCAACAGCGCCAGCATCACCGGGGCAGGCACGCCGGGCCGGCCCACAGTTCGTCGAGTCATCTGAAACCTCCGCTCCGACACAGCTGGAATACCACTCTCCGTCATGTAGTGGACGTGCTGATCGCCCCGAGAACCGGCACGCCGGACCATGGTACGCACTCAAGTGGCGCTTGGGGAAGGCCATGGCGAGAACTCTTCGTGACAATCTCGAACTCCCTGTTCGACCGTGACTTCTGTCGTGCGTCGACCTGAAGACGTGCTGGCGGACCTCTCCGCTCGGCCAGGCGGCGGCCGACCCCACCGGACGGTCCGGTCATCCGAGAATCCAGGTGGCCAATCTCATGATGAGTGGTATTGTGGTCATGCCACTACGGAGAGTGGTATTCAACCCCTGACTGGAGTGCCGGATGAAGCGACACTCGCCGTGACCCCACGTCCGAGCCAACCCGAGCCGTTCGTCCGGGGAGCCCCCTATCCGGCCGCAGGCGAGGTTCCCTACCCGCGAGCCGATCCCACCGACACGGCCAGGACCGCGTCCGATCTGTGGCACGCTGCCACCGTGCCGGCGGGCGTGCGCATCGAGCTGGTAGGCGATGCCCAGGCCATCGACATCGCCTACCGCACCACGTCGGGCGACCTCGGCTACCGGGGCGACGGGGCGGGCATCGTCTTCTCCGTGTGGCGCAACGGCCGGAAGGTGTGTGAAGAGGAGGCGGTGCTCGGCGACGGGCTGATCCGCCTGTCCCTCGGCACCGACCCACCCGAAAAACCGGCGGTCATCTACCTCCCGGAGGGGATGCATCCACTGATCCTGTCGCTCACCGCGGTGAGGGGGGAGATCGTCCCGGCACCGGCACTGCCCCGCTGGATCGCCTACGGCGACTCCGGCACCCAGGGATGGGTCGCCTCCGGGCCCTCCCACACCTGGGCTGCCATCACGGCCCGAAAGGCCGGCCTCGACCTCGTCAACCTCGGCTACGCCGTCGCCGGTTGCGGAGAGATCCCCTCGGCCGAGCACATCGCCGGGCTGATGGCAGAGGTGGTCACCGTCGCCTATGGCGCAAGCTGCTGGAACCGCACCCCGCACAGTGCCGCCATGGTCGCCGCCAACCTCCACGGGTTCCTCGACGTGATCCGCCTGGGCCATCCGACCACGCCGGTGGTGGTCATGAGCCCGGTCCGTCGGCCCGATGCCGAGCAGGTGCCCAACAAACTCGGCACCTCGCTCGCCGACATCCGGCACACAATCGAGTCGGTGACCCGCAGCCGGATCCTGTCCGGCGACACGGCGCTGTCCCTGGTGGCGGGCGAGGGGATCGTCGGCGATGAGCACCTCCCCGATGGGATCCACCCCGGCGACGAAGGCCACAAGCGGATCGCCGCGGCGGCGACAAGGGCCATCGCCGCGGCGATGCGGCCGGTCAGGGAGGACCAGCTCCCTGGTTTCGGGGACATCAGGGCCTCCGGGCCCGGCACGCCGATCGACGACGAGGGCGCCGGCGTGGGCAGCGCCCTGCGGGCGGGCTGGGCGGGCACCTCCTCCGCGTCGTGATCCCCGCACGCATCGGCCGATCGGCGCGCTGGCCTACTGTTCGGGTCATCCGGCCGTCGCCCGCCACACGCGGCCGCCGGCACCGCTCCGTGCGCATCGGAGTCACATCGGAAAGGCCAGGGACCCGCCATGGAAGCCACCACGCTCATCGAATCGTTCCGTGTCGACGGCAAGGTCGCCGTGGTCACCGGGGCGGGCAGTGGCATCGGGAGGGCGAGCGCCCTGGCGCTGGCCGGGGCCGGGGCTGCCGTCGTGTGTGCGGACATCAACGAGGAGGGCGCGGCGGCGACCGCCCTGCAGATCGCGGCAGCCGGCGGCACCGGCGAAGGGGTGGCCCTCGACGTCTCGGACAGGAGCGGCGTCGATGCCCTCGCCGAGCGGGTCGCCGCCGAGCGGGGCGGCATCCACATCTGGTGCAACATCGCCGGCATCATGGTCGAGGGACCGTTCCTCGAAGCCGGCGAGGAGGACCTCGACCGGATCCTGTCGGTGAACCTCAAGGGTGTGTTCTTCGGCTGCCAGGCCGCAGGCCGGGTCATGGTCACCCAGGCCGAGGGGGGCAGCATCATCAACACCTCGTCGGCAGCCGCCGACGCGCCCAGCCCCAACATCGCGAGCTACGCCATCTGCAAGGCCGGCGTCGTGCAGATGACCAAGTCGCTGGCCGTGGAGATCGGGAAGTTGGGGGTGCGGGTCAACGCGGTGGCCCCGGGGTTCGTGCTCACCGGCATGACCGGGCGCTACTTCAAACGGCCCGACGGAACGGTCGACGAGGAGATGCAGGAGGCGGTGATCGGGCCCATGCGCAGGTTCACCCCCTTGCGGAAGATCGGGGAGCCCGAGGACATCGCCGCTGCCGTCCTCTACCTGGCCTCCGACGCCTCCCGCTTCATGACAGGCCAGGTGATCCGACCCAACGGTGGCGTCGCCATGGTGTGAGCGGCGGAACCCGCTTCACCTGACACACCGTCAGAACGAGGGATACACTCGCCCCATGGCCGACCTGCCGATGATCATCTCCGTCGACGACCACGTCGTCGAGCCCGCCAACGTCTGGGTGGACCGCCTCCCGAAGAAGTACCACGAGATCGGCCCCCGGGTGGTCCGGGCACCGATGGGCGAGATCACGTTCATCGGCGGCAAGCTCACGGTCAAGCCGGGCTCGGAGGGAGTGCCCACCGACTGGTGGTACTACGAAGACCTGAAGCGTCCGCTGCTCAGGGTCGACTCCGCGGTGGGCGTGCCCCGCGACGAGGTCACCATGCGAGGCATCACCTACGAGGACATGCGTCCGGGCTCGTACCTGGTTCCCCCCCGCCTCGAGGACATGGACCTCAACCACCTCGAGGCATCGCTCTGCTTCCCCACCTTCCCTCGGTTCTGCGGCCAGACCTTCACCGAGGCCAAGGACAAGGAGCTCGGCCTGCTGTGCGTCAAGGCCTACAACGACTGGATGGTCGAGGAGTGGTGCGGGCCCGAGGCCAAGGGCAGGCTGATCCCGCTCATCATCGTTCCACTGTGGGACGCCGAGCTGGCCGCCGAGGAGGTCCGGCGCAACGCGACGAGGGGCGTGCGCGCCGTGTGCTTCAGCGAGATCCCGCCGTTCCTCGGGCTGCCCTCGGTGCACGATCCAGGTCACTACTGGGATCCCTTCTTCCGGGCCTGCGCCGAGACGGGCACGGTGGTCAACATGCACATCGGCTCGTCCTCGAAGATGCCATCCACGTCGGCGGACGCGCCACCGGCCGTCGGGTCGACGCTGACCCACACCAACGCCACCTTCTCCATGGTCGACTACATGTTCTCGGGAGTGCTGGTCCGCTTCCCCGAGCTGAAGCTGGCCTACGCCGAGGGGCAGATCGGGTGGATCCCCTACATCCTCGAGCGGGCCGACAAGGTCTGGGAGGAGAACCGGGGATGGGGCGGCGTGGCGGACATCGTCCCCGAGCCGCCGTCCACCTACTTCCACCGGCAGATCTACGGGTGCTTCTTCGACGACGCTCACGGCCTCCGGTCGGTCCACGAGATCGGCGTGGACAACATCACCTACGAGTCGGACTACCCCCACTCGGACTCCACCTGGCCCCACACCCGCCAGATCGCCGAAAAGCAGATGAAGGACCTCACCGACGACGAGCGGTACAAGATCCTCCGGGGAAACGCCATCAAGCTCTACGGCCTCGACTTCACGTGACCCCGCAGGAACGTCACGTCATCCCCCGGACGTAGGGCGCCCTCCCGTGGACCTGCGGTACACCGACGCGGAACAGGCGTTCCGGGGGGAGCTGCGCAGCTGGCTCGAGACCACCCTCCCCGGACTGCCCCCCAAGCCGTCGCCCCACGACTGGCCGGGGCGGCGAGCCTACGACACCCACTGGCAGCGCCTGCTGTCCGACGCCGGCTACGCCGGCATCGACTGGCCGGTCGAAGGCGGCGGTCGCGGCTCGTCCCCCGTCGAGGAGCTCATCTTCAAAGAGGAGCTCGAGCGGGCCCGGGCGCCCTACGTGGGCGTCAACTTCGTGGGCCTGCTCCACGCCGGACCGACCATCATCGCCGAGGGGACCTCCGAGCAGCGGCGGCGATTCCTGGCCCCCATCCTCCAGGGTGACGAGGTGTGGTGCCAGGGGTTCTCCGAACCGGACGCCGGCAGCGACCTGGCGTCCCTGCGCACCCGCGGGGTCCGAGCCGGCGACGACTATGTCGTCACCGGCTCGAAGATCTGGACCTCCCACGCCGAGGTGGCCGACTACTGCGAGCTGTTGGTCCGGACCGGGGCCGACGACAGCCGCCATCGCGGGATCTCGTGGTTGATCCTGCCCATGGACACCCCGGGGGTCGAGATCCGGCCGCTCACCACCATCGCCGGTTCGACGGAGTTCGCCGAGCTCTTCCTCGACGAGGTTCGGGTGCCGGTGGCCAACCGGGTCGGGGAGGAGAACGACGGGTGGAGGGTGACCATGGTCACCTTGAGCTTCGAGCGCGGGACGGCTTTCGTCGGCGACCTGCTCGAGGCCATCGAGCTGCTGTCGAGCGCGGTGACCCTGGCGCAGCGGACCGGGGCGTGGTCGGACCCCGGAGTCCGACGCCAGGCCGGCCACCTCCGTGCCGAGCTCGACGCCTTGTGGGCGCTCACCAAGCGCAACGTCTCCCAGGCCGCCCGGACCGGCATCCCCGGCGTGGGCGGCACCTTCTTCAAGCTGGCCTACTCCGAGACGAGGCAGAAGCTCGGTGAGTTCTCGTTGGCGCTGCTCGGACGGGCCGGGCTCGCCGCCGACGACATCGAGGGCCTCGACGGCGAGGGCCCGCTACCGGCCGAGACCATGGTGGAGGACTGGCTCCGCGGGATCTCCCTGACCATCGCCGCAGGCACCTCGCAGATCCAGCGGAACATCGTCGGCGAGCGGATCCTCGGCCTCCCCAAGGAACCGGTGGCCACTACCGGCGCTGCGCGCGAGCCGGCCCGGCAGCGAACGTAGGGACGGGGACGGGGACCGGGACGGGACATGGACTTCGAACTGACCGAGTTCCAGGCCGAGCTGGCCGAGGGGGTGCGGCACCTGTGCGCCGGGCAGTTCCCGCTCGAGCAGGTGCGACTGCCCGAATCGACCGAGCGGGTCGTCGACCGGGCAGGGTGGCGGCGGCTCGGCGACGCCGGCGTCTTCAACCTGTGCCTGGCCGAAGAGGCCGGCGGCGTGGGAATGGGGCTGGCCGAGGCCGCCCTGGTCTTCGAGGAGCTGGGTCGGGCCCTCCTGCCGGGCCCGTTGGTGGCCTCCCACCTCGCCGCCGGGTTGATCGACGGGGCTGACGACGGCTCGGTGGTGGTGGGCCTAGTCGAACGTCCCGACCCGGCCCGAACTGAGGCGGCCGGCGTGGTCCCGGTGATCATCGAGCACCTGGGGGACCTGGACGTCCTGTTGCTCCTGTCGGACGCCGGGGTCGCCTCGGTGGACCCCGCCTCGCTGGACGCCACACGGTTGAAGCGGCCGATGGACCCGCTCACGCCGGTGTGGGTCGTGCCGGGACTGCCGGAGGGCACCCCGGTGGCCGGGCCGGAGATCGCCGCCTGGTGGAGGCGGGACGGCGCCGTGCTCACCGCTGCGCTCCAGATCGGGATGGCGGCGTGGACCACGGAGCTGGCCGTCGAGTACGCCAAACAGCGGCGGCAGTTCGGCCGCCCGATCGGGGGGTTCCAGGCGATCAAGCACCTGTGCGCCGACATGGCCGTACGCACCGAAGTGGCCCGCTGCGCCGTCCACGCCGCCGCCGTCACGGTAGACCAGCCCGAGGTGGGTGACGCCCTGGTGGCCGTGGCAGGGGCCAAGCTGCTGTCCGACGAGGCCGCCGTCGCCAACGGGCGATCGTGCATCCAGGTCCACGGTGGCATGGGCTTCACCTGGGAGGTTCCGGCCCACCTGGCCTACAAGCGGGCAAGGGTCCTGGCCACCCAGTTCGGGACCGAGGGCGCCCTGGCCGAGTCGCTGGCCGAGTCGTTGGCCGAGTCGCTGGCCGAGTCGGGCCGGGGCGTACGCTGATCCGATGAGCAACCGCCCGATACCCCCGCCGGCTGACGTGGTCACCGTATTGCCCGCCGACCGGACGGTGTTCGGCATGCAGCTCCCGATCCAGTCGCAGTCCACCATCTACGCCCAGCCCTGGGAGCAGGCGGCCGGGCCCGGCGAGCTGGCCGCGGTCGCCCTGGCATGCGAGGCCGCCGGCTTCTTCTACGTCGGCGTCTGCGACCACACCTTCATCCCGGACCGCCTGGCCGGTGCCATGAGCACCACCTGGTACGACACCATCGCCACCCTCGGCTGGCTGGCCGGGGTCACCACCGGCATCCGGCTCCTGTCCCACATCTACGTGGTCGCGCTGCGGCATCCTCTGCGGGCGGCCAAGGAGTTCGCCACGGTCGACGTGCTGTCGGGTGGCCGTGTCATCTGCGGCGTGGGGGCCGGCCACGTCGCCGAGGAGTTCGACCAGATGGGGCCCGACTTCGACCACCGGGGACCGGCCACCGACGAGGCCATCGTCGGCCTGGCCAAGGGACTGGCCGAGGAGTTCCCCGTGCTGGACGGCCCGAGGTGGAAGGCCGGCGGACTCGGGCTCAAGCCCCGGCCGGCCCAGGCTCCCCGACCCCCCATCTGGGCCGGCGGCTCCTCCCCGGCCGCGCTCCGCCGGGCCGCCCGCTACGCCGACGGCTGGCTCCCGCAGTCGCTCGGGCCCAATGTGGAGATCCTGGCCGAGTTGAAGGGCCTGCGCGACGACTACCGCGACGGGGCGCCGCTCGACATCGGCGGCCTCTCCGAGTGCCTCCATGTGGGCGCGCCTCCCTCGGGCCTCCAGCTGCCCCCGGGCACGGTGGCCGGGCCACCTGAAGCGCTGGCCGAGTATCTGCGCACCTTTGCCGACGCCGGGGTGGGGCAGGTGCAGGTCCGGTTCCCGTCCCGCAGCGTGGGCGAGCTGTGCGATCAGATCGCCGCCTTCGGAAGCGACGTGGCGCCACTGGTGGGCTCCTGAGCGTGGGCCGCCCCCGATACCTGGTGGCGATCGCCCTTGCCGTGGTGATCGTGGTGGGAATGGTGGTGGGCGACGCGGTGACCCTGCTCAAGGCCGAGCCCAGCTACCGCAACGAGACCCGTGCCGTCAACAGGCTCCTCCCCCCGTCTGCCACGACGACCACGACGACCACGACGACGAGTTCACCGGTGTCGACGACGCCCTGAGGCGCCCGCTGTCCCGGACGACCCCGGGGCGGGGGCGGCCCGACTCGATCAGGGAGTGGTGGTGGTCTGGCCCGTTCCGCCCGGGGTGGTCGTGGTGGTCGTGGTGGAGCCGGAGGGCGCCTTGGTCGTGGTGGTCGACGATGCCGAGCCGGGCGCCGTGGTGGTGGTGGTGCTGGTGGTCGACGATGCCGAGCGGGGCGCCGTGGTCGAGGTGCTCGACGACCCGGAGGGCGACGTGATGGTCGTGGTCGTGGTGGTCGGCGGAAGAGTGGTCGTGGTGGTCGTGGTGGTCGTGGTGGTCGGCGGGATGACGCCCGGGATGACCACGGCCCCTCCCGGGGGAACCACCACCACGGACGAGGGCGGGTACAGGTAGCACCAGGCCCCGAAGCCCAGGAACGCCACGGCCATCAGCAGGGTGGACCGGCGGATCGGCACCAGCCGATGGACCGGCACCGCCATGAATCCCACCAGTGCGCTGCGGGGCGTCGGCTCGACTTTTTCGACGGGGGCGTCCCGGTGGACCACCGACTGCTCCCCCGATGCCGGATCGTCGTCACCCGGGGTCTCCTCACCGAGGGTGAGGTCGCTCACGGCTGCCCCTGGGTGGCCGACTCGCCCATCGACGGCGAGGTGATGCCTGCCGTGCGAAGTGCGGTGGCCGCCCGCAGTCGGATCTCCCGGGCCACCTCGAACTGGCGTCCCGGGAGGGTGCGTGCGATCAAGCGGAGCTGCACGTACCCCACGTCGATGGTCTCCACCCCGGCCACCACCGGTGCCCCGAGCAGGAGGTCGCTCCACCGCGGGTCCGCCGCCATGGCCCCGACCACGTCCTTCAGCAACGTCGTGACCTGCTCCAGGTCCTCGGTCACCGAAACGGGGATGTCGATGACCGCCCGCGACCAGTCCTTCGAAAGGTTGGTGACCTGACGCAACGCGCTGTTGGGCACCACGACCAGCTCGCCCTGGGCCGTCCGCAGCTTGGTGACCCGGAGCGTGAGCTCTTCGACCGTGCCGGTGATTCCGACCGTCTGCCCGGGCACGGACAACCGGATGACGTCGCCGAAGGCGAACTGGTGCTCGGCGAAGAGGAAGAACCCGGCCAGCAGGTCTCCCACCATCTGCTGGGCCCCGAAGCCGAGCCCGATGCCGACCACGGTGGCCGGGGCCACCAGGGTGGTGAGCGGGATGCCCAGCCGGTCGAACGCCAGGATGCCGGCGATGAAGTACGCGAGGGCCACCGCCACCCATTCGACCGCCTCGCTGATGGCCCGGGACCGCTTGAGTCCCTCGGAGGCCACCTCTCCCGACTCGATCTGTCGGCGGATCTGGGCGTCGACCCAACGCCTCCGCCGCGCCCCCACCCAGTGGGCGAAGCGGACGATCAACCCGGCACCGAGGAGCAGCACGATGACCGGCAGGAGGTGGTTCTGGAACCAGTGTTGGTGGATGCCGAGAAATTACCATCGACCGCCCCGTGACCCTCCCGTCCCGCCCGACCGGGCCGTCGGGGCCGCGCTTCGCATCCGTACCGACCGTCCGACCTCCCCGACGCCCACTCATCGCCGCTCCCACGGATCCGGTGGGAGTGCCATAATCTGACGGTCAGTCAGTTCTGGCCCGCACCCGACGAAGGTGGCGCGGCTCCCGGTGAGGGGGGACGCTTCCATCACCACAGGAAGGGAACACCACCATGCTCGAGTACGTGATCCGAAATGGCCTGGTCGTCGACGGGACCGGGGCTCCCGGCCGTCGGGCCGACGTCGGCATCCGTGACGGGAGAATCGTCGCGGTCGGCGAGGTGGACGAGCGAGGTGCCACCGAGCTCGATGCCGAAGGCCTGGTGGTCGCCCCGGGGATCATCGACCCGCACACCCACTACGATGCCCAGCTCTTCTGGGACCCCACTGCCTCCCCGTCGAACCTCCACGGCGTGACCACCGTGATCGGGGGGAACTGCGGGTTCACCCTGGCCCCGATCAAAGCATCCGACCACGACTACATCCGGCGGATGATGGCCAAGGTCGAGGGCATGCCCCTGGACGCGCTCGAGAACGGGATCGCCTGGGACTGGACGAGTTTCGGCGAGTACCTCCAACGGCTGGAGGGCAACCTCGGGGTGAACGCCGGGTTTCTGGTGGGGCACTGCGCGCTGCGCCGGTGGGTCATGGGATCCGAGCGGTCCTCCGACGTCGCGTCCGACGACGAACTGGCGGCGATGACCCGGCTGCTGGCCGAATCGATCGAGGCCGGGGGGCTCGGGTTCTCCTCTTCGCAGTCACGCACCCACTCCGACGGGGACGGCAACCCGATCTCCTCCCGGCATGCCGACCGCCGCGAGATGCTGGCCTTCTGCGAGGTGGTCCGCGACCACCCGGGCACGACCCTCGAGTACATCACCGACGGGTGCCTCGACACCTTTTCCGACCAGGAGATCGACCTGATGGTGGCCATGACCACCACGGCCCGCCGACCGCTCAACTGGAATCTGTTGACCGTCGACTCGCGGACGCCGGCCAAGACGGCGCGCCAGCTGGAGGCCTCCTCCGCGGCGGCCAGCGCCGGCGGCCGCATCGTGGCGCTGACCATGCCCACGCTGGTGCCGATGAACATGAGCTTCCGGACCCATTGCGCCCTCTTCCTCATCCCCGGATGGGGCGACGTCATGGGGCTGCCGGTCGACGAGCGGATCGAGCAGCTGCGCGACCCGGGTATCCGCTCCCACCTCGACGAGTTGGCCCACTCCGACCAGGCCGGGGTGTTCCGCCGACTCTCGCACTGGGCCAACTACATCGTCGGCGACACGTTCGCCCCCGAAAACGAGGGTTTGAGCTGGCGCGACGTCGGATCGATCGCCGAGGAGCAGGGCAAGGCCCCCTTCGACGCCCTGCTCGACCTGGTCATCGCCGACGAACTGCGCACGGTGCTGTGGCCAAAGGCCTCCGATGGCGACGACGCCTCGTGGCAGGCGCGGGTCGCGGTCTGGAACGACCCCGGCGCCATGGTGGGCGGCTCCGACGCCGGTGCCCACCTCGATCGGATGTGCGGCTCGAACTACCCGACCTCGTTCCTGGGCGACTGCCTCCGCAAGCGGAAGCTGGTGCCGTTGGAGCGGGCCGTCCAGCTGATGACAGAGGCCCCCGCCGAGCTGTTCGGCCTGCACGATCGCGGCCGCGTGGCCGTGGGCCTGTCCGCCGACCTGTTCGTCTTCGACCCCGAGACCATCGGATCGGAACCGGCCACCCTGGTCCACGACCTACCAGGCGGCAGCCCCCGGCTCATCGCCGGCTCCCTGGGCGTGGTCCGCGTCCTGGTCAACGGGGTCGAGACGGTGACCGACGGCAAGCCGACCGGCAATCTTCCCGGAACGCTGCTCCGGTCGGGACGCGACACCGTGACGGTGGATCCCACACCGGCGCAGGCCTGAGTCCCCGCCCACCGGCGCCACGGTCAGGACATACACTGCTGACGCAACGTCACATGCGAGCGGCCGTGCCCGATGGGTGCGGCCTCCTGCCGCACGGGCGCGAACCACACGGGAGCGAACCACTCAGCCATCGGCGCCATCGGCGCTCCATCGGGACACATCGATCACCGTGAAAGGGGACCCACCGTGGGCAGTCAGGTCACGAGGGACGAAACGCAGCTGCTGATCGGCGGCAAGTGGGTCGACGCCGGCAACGGCACCTACGACATCATCAACCCGGCCACCGAGCAGGTTGTGGGCCAGGCCCCCGATGCCTCGGTCGCCGATGCCGCAGCGGCTGCGGCCGCCGCCCGCGAGGCCTTCCCGGCGTGGGCGGCCACTCCCGCCGAGGAGCGCCTGGCCCTGCTCAAGGCCGCGGCGGCAGCCATACGCTCCAAGAACGACGAGTTGGTCCCGCTGGTCATCGCCGAGACCGGGGCCACCGCATCGGTCGGCTCGCGCATGCAGGTGCCCGTCAGCGCCGACCGGTTCGACCGCTACTCGCGGGACATCCGCCACGTCCAGGAGTCGATGCTGCCCCCCATCGCCACCGCGGCCACCCCACTGGCCCCCGGTGGCCTGATCAGCGCCCTCGCCTACCGGCAGCCGGTGGGGGTGGTGGCGGCGATCGCCAGCTACAACTTCCCGCTGACCAACATGGCCGGCAAGGTGGCACCGGCCCTGGCCATGGGAAACACGGTGGTCATCAAGCCCGCCCCCCAGGACCCGCTGGCCGTCGTGGAACTGGCCCGCGTCCTCGACGACGTCGGCTTCCCCCCCGGCGTGGTGAATCTGATCAGTGCACAAGGGCCCGAACCGGCCTCGGCCCTGACCTCCTCCCCCGACGTCGACATGGTGTCGTTCACCGGTTCCACCACGGTCGGTCAGCGGATCGCGGCGGCCGGCGCGCCCACCATGAAGCGGCTGCTGATGGAGCTGGGCGGCAAGGGCGCAGCGGTGGTCTTCGAGGACGCCGACATCAAGGCCGCCATCACCGCCATCGGCTCGACCTGGGCGTTCCACTCCGGACAGATCTGCACCGCCCCCACGCGCGCCGTGGTGCACCGGAGCATCTTCGATGCCCTGGTCGACGGGCTCTCCACCTTCGCCGGCCGGCTCAAGGTGGGGGACCCGACCGAACGGGAGACCGTGGTCGGACCACTGATCTCCGCCGCCCACCAGCAGCGGGTGCTCGGCTACATCGACTCCGGCCGCCGACAGGGCGAGGTGGTGTTCGGCGGCAACCGACCCGATCACCTGCCCACCGGGTACTACGTGGAGCCCACCCTCATCACCGGCACCAACGACATGACCGCGGCCCGCGAGGAGATCTTCGGCCCGGTGGTGGTGGCCATCCCCTTCGACGACGAGGAGGAGGGCATCGCCATCGCCAACGACTCGGAGTTCGGCCTGTACGACTACGTCTTCTCGGGGGACACCGCCCGGGCGTTCCGGGTGGCCAAGCTGCTCCGGGCCGGCCACGTCGGAATCAACACCGCCCAGCGCAACATGGATGCGCCCTTCGGCGGCTTCAAGATGAGCGGGATCGGGCGGGACGGCGGCGACTACGGCCTCGAGGCCTACTCGGAACTGCAGTCGATCATCTGGGCCGGCTAGCACCGGAGCGGAGGGGGCCGGGGCCAACCGGGACCCCTACGGTCAGCCCGCTCCGAAGAAAGGTGCGCCGTAGGAGAAGATGCCGCCGTCGGACGCCACCAGCCAGTAGCCGCCGGTCGAGTCGTTGGCGGCCATGCCCACGATCGGGGCGTCGAGCGGCAGCGCGCCGGCGCTGCCGTGGAACCCGGCGTCTCCGAAGGCGAAGATGCCGCCGTCGGACGCCACCAGCCAGTAGCCGCCGTCGTCGGGCGTCGCTGCGATCCCGTTGACCGACATGTTGAGTCGGAGGCTGCCGCCCGAACCGTGGAACGGGGCGCCGAAGGAGAAGATGCCGCCGTCGGACGCCACCAGCCAGTAGCCCCTGGTGGCGGAGTCACCGGCGATGCCCACCACCGGCGCGTTCAGCGGCCGGCCGCCCATCGAGCCGTAGAACCCGGCGTCTCCGAAGGCGAAGATGCCGCCGTCGGACGCCACCAGCCAGTAGCCCTTGCCGTCGGCGGTCGGAGCGATGCCCACCACCGGCGCGTTCAGCGGCCGACCGCCCATCGAGCCGTAGAACCCGGCGTCCC